>Ga0316188_10000731_pt1 | contig 14827 bp, 1 predicted proteins | sample Phiworburrow1_MG_FD_204933 | JGI IMG/M metagenome (GOLD analysis project Ga0316188, IMG submission 204933) | Coastal sediment microbial communities from Maine, United States - Phippsburg worm burrow 1 | ecosystem: Environmental > Aquatic > Marine > Coastal > Sediment | place: USA: Maine...
GCCAACGCGATGCAGGGCGACCGCGAGGAGTGCCTGGCCGCCGGCATGGACGACTACGTCACCAAGCCGATCCGCGTGGACGCGCTGGTCGAGGCGCTGAACGATGCAAAGGCCCGCAGTGAAAACTAAGCCGTCAAGGGACCGGACCCGGGCGAGCTCGCGACTAGACCGCCTGGCTCGCCTGCCGCTGCGCTTGAGCAAGCTGAAGACCGAGGCGGCGCTGCACTCGGCCATCGTTGCCGAAGCCGTCCGGCTGCTGCGTGCGCAGCGGGTGCTGCTGGTACTACAGACCGACGCGAATACGCCCAGCATCGCCGCGTCGAAGCTGCCCGCCGGCGAAGACGCCGCCACCTTGCTGCAAGCGGTGAGCCCCTGGCTCGACGAGGCCCGCGCCACCCGCGGCAGCCGTCTGCGCCATGGCCCCGAGGGTGCGGCCGCCGTCGACCGACGCAGCTGCATGGTGGCGCCGCTGCTGGCACCGCAGGGCCCGCTGGGCTGCCTGTACGCGGACGTCGAAGGCCCGCACGGCCACTTCGAAGACACCGAGCGCGGGCTGTTGGCCACGCTGGCTGCGCAGGGTGCGACGGCGCTGACCAACCTCGCCTTCACAGGTGCCCTGGAAGCCCAGGTCGCCGAGCGCACGGAGGAGGCGCGCAAGGCGCATGCGAATGCCAAGCAGCGAGCGGGCGAACTGGCCGTGATCAACAGCATCCAACAGGGCATGGCCGGTTCGCTGGATTTCCAGGGCGTCGTCGACCTGGTGGGCGACACGCTACGCGAGGTATTCAAGACCGGCGACCTGGGCATCCACTGGGCCGACGAAGCAGCGCACGAGATCCGCTTCCCGTACCAATATGTGCACGGCCGGCGCGTGTTTCCGCCGCCAGTGCGCCACTTCGACCCGAAGCATCCGCTGCTGGTCGAGGTCGCCGCCGGACGCGCGGTGGTGATGAACACCCCCGCCGCCGCCAAGGCCTGGGGCTTGTACCGGCGGCCGGGCGTGGATTACCCGCTGTCGACAGTGCAGATCCCGGTGATGGCCGGCGATCGCACGCTGGGCTCGATCGTGCTCGATAACCACGAACGCGAGAACGCCTTCGGCGAGGCCGAAGTGCGCTTGCTCAGCACCATCGCCGCGAGCATGGGTGTCGCGCTGGAGAACGCGCGCCTGCACGCCGAGACCCGGGAAGCGCTGCAGCAGCAGACCGCCACCGCCGAGGTGCTGCAGGTCATCAGCAAGTCAGTGGCCGATGCGCAGCCCGTGCTCGACAAGATCCTCGACAGCTGCAGCCATCTGATCCCGGCACAGACGATGGCGATCGGCGTGGTGGGTGAAGACGGCCGCTTGCATCTCGGCGCGGTCCGGAACGTCGGGCTCGATGGCACGCCGGGATGGACACAGCCGGAGCTGGATGCCGCCCACAAGCAAGTCGCCTCGTTGTACCCGGTGGCCTTGGAGGGCACCGCCACGGCCCTGGCCATCGACAGGGGCCGCGTGCTGAACTACCCCGACGTGCTCAACGGCGACGACGTGCCATCGGGACTGCGCGCTCCGGCCCGCCAGCTGGGCCGCAGCGGCTCGATCATGATGGCGCCGCTGATGCAGGGCAATCGCGGCATCGGCAGCATCTTGGTGTGGCGCGCGGCGCTGGGCGGCTTCACGCCGAAGGAGCAGGCGCTGCTGAAGACCTTCGCCGACCAGGCGGTGATCGCGATCCAGAACGCGAAGATGTTCCGGGAGACGAACGAGGCGCTGGAGCGGCAGACCGCCACCACCGAGATCCTGCGCGTCATCAGCCAGTCGCCGACCGATCTGCACCCGGTGTTCGACGCAATCGCGAAATCGGCCTGCCGCCTGCTCACCACCGCCTTCGCCGCGGTGCTGCTGCGCAAGGGCGACCACTTCTACCTCGAGACCCAGTACCGCGCCGGCGAAACCGAGGCCCTGTCGCGGCCAGAGCAGCTGATCCCGATCGACGGCAACGCCAACTTCCCGTCGCGCGTGTTCGCCTCCGGGCAGATGCTGCACCTGCCCGATTGGTCGGCCATCGAACTGCCGACCCACGAGCAGCGTTTGTATGCGAAGGGCGCGCGCACGGCGCTGTACATGCCGCTGCTGAGCCATGGGGAGTGCATCGGCGTGCTCTCGGTCGGACGCAACGAAGTGCATCCGTTCAACGCGTCGGAAATCGCCTTGGTGCAGGCCTTCGTCGACCAGGCGGTGATCGCCATCGACAACGTGCGGCTGTTCAACGAGACGCAGCAGGCGCTGGAACACCAGACCGCCACCGCCGAGGTGCTGCAGGTCGTGGGCAGCTCGATGGCTGACGCGCGACCGGTGTTCGAGAAGATCATCGACAGCTGCGACCTGCTGTTCGAAAGGTTGACCGTCATGATCGTCAACCTCGTGGGCAACGATGGACGGCTGCATCTGGCCGCGCTGCGCGGGCGCGATCCGACGCGCTCCGAGGCTGAGCTCGAAGACCTGCATGAAAGTCTGCGCGCGATGTACCCGATGCCGCTCGAAGGCACCGGCTCCCAGGTCGCAATCGATGCGGGCCGCGTGCTCAACTTCTCCGACGTGCTGCACGGTGACGATGTGCCCCGCTTCACGCGGGCCATGGCCGAGCGCTTGGGCCGCAACGGTTCGTCCATGTTCGCCCCTTTGATGCAGGGCACACGCGGCATCGGTGCGATCGCACTTTCTCGAAGCGTGGTCGGAGGCTTCAGCGAGCGCGAACAGGCGCTGCTGAAGACCTTCGCCGACCAGGCGGTGATCGCGATCCAGAACGCTGGGCTGTTCCGCGAGACCAACGAGGCACTGGACCAGCAGACGGCCATCGCTGCGGTGCTGAAGGTGATCAGCCGCTCGGCCTTCGATGCCGGCCCGGTGCTGCGCACGCTAGTGGAAAGCGCCACGCGCCTGTGCGGCGCGAGCCAGGGCTTCGTGTTCCGGCCGGAGGGCGAGGTGTTCCGGCTGGCGGTCGCGCACGGCGCGTCGCCCGAGTTCGAGGCCCACATCGCGCACATTGCGGTACGGCCCGAGCGCGGCTACCTGATCGGCCGCGCGATTGTCGAGCGCCAGCCGGTGCACATCCTCGACGCGCTCGCCGAACCGGACTATGCGCAGGCCGAATCGCAGCGCCTGGGCGGCTATCGCACGATGCTGGCGGTGCCGATGCTCGGCGGCGACGATGTCGTCGGCGTGATCGTCGTCTGGCGCCAGGAGGTGCGCGCCTTCACCGACAAGCAGATCGACCTGCTAACCACCTTCGCCGACCAGGCGGCCATCGCCATCCAGAACGCGCGGCTGTTCCGCGAGACGACCGAGTCGCTGGAGCAGCAGCGTGCCTCTGGGGAAGTGCTGAGTGCGATCAGCAACGCGATCACCAGTACCGAGCCGGTGTTCGAGACCATCCTGGCCGCCTGCCAACGGCTGTTCGCCGGGCATTTGGTCGGCGTCAACCTGGTCGGCGAGGACGGGCTCATCCACCTCAACGCCTACCACGGGCCCAACGAAGAGGCGATGCGCGCGATCTTCCCGCTGCCACTGGACCGGCACAGCGGCACCGGCGCGTGCATTCTCGACGCAGGCATCGTGCAGTACGCGGACGCCGACCGCGACCCCGCGGTGCCTGAGCCTGCGCGCCGCGGCGCGCAGGCCGTCGGCTTCCGCTCGGTGGTGTTCGCGCCGCTGTTGTCCAAGGGCAAGGCCATCGGTGCGTTGTGGGTGGGGCGCAAGCAACGCGGCAGCTTCAACGACAAGCAACTGGCCTTGCTGAAGAGCTTTGCCGAACAGGCGGTGATCGCGATCGACAACGTGCGCCTGTTCAACGAGACGAAGGAAGCGCTGGCGCAGCAAACCGCCACCGCCGACGTGCTGCGCGTGATCTCGGGCTCGTCAGACGACATCCAGCCGGTGCTCGACGCCATCACCGCCAGCGCCGCGCGTCTGTGCGGTCCGGTGGACGTGGTGGTGTTCCTGGCGCACGGCGATCAGCTGCTGCCACGCTCGCACGTCGGCCGCATTGCCGCGCCCGAGCAGTGGACGCCGCGCATCGACCGCGGTTCGGGCGTCGGGCACGCGGTTGCCGACGCGCGCATGGTGCACGTGGCGGACATGGCCGCCGAAAGCGAACGCTACCCCGAAGGCAGCGCCTATGCCCGCGAATACGGCTTTCGCACGATGCTGGCCATGCCGCTGCTGCGCGACGGCGTGCCGATCGGCGCAATCCTCGCGCGCCGCGACACGGTGCGGCCGTTCTCGGACTCGCAGATCGCGCTGTTCCAGACCTTCGCCGAGCAGGCGGTGGTGGCGATCGAGAACGTGCGCCTGGTCCGCGAGACACAACAGGCGCTGGAGCGGCAGACCGCCACCGCCGAAATCCTCGGCGTCATTGCCGGCTCGCCGTCCGACGTCAAGCCGGTGTTCGATGCGATCTGCGCCAGCGCCAAGCGCCTGGTTGACGGCTTTTCGACGACGGTCTTCCGCATCGTCGATGGCGTGCTGCACCTGGAGGCCTTCACCGCCAGCACGGCCGAAGCCAACGCCACGCTGCAGGCCATGTTCCCGCGGCCGATCGCCGATTTCCCGCCCTTCATGCTGGTCAGCGATGGGCGGACAGCGTGCATTCACGACACCGATGCCGATGCCGACGTGCCGCCAATGCTGCGCGACATCGCGCAGAAGCGCGGCTTTCGCGCGATGCTGCTGACGCCGCTGGTGCGCGACGGCGCAGTCATCGGCATGATCAGCGTCACGCGCAAGGACCCGGGGCCCTTCGCCGAGCACCACGCCCAGCTGCTGCGCACCTTCGCCGACCAGGCGGTGATCGCGATCGAGAACGTGCGGCTGTTCAACGAAACGAAGGAGGCGCTCGAGCAGCAGACCGCGTCGGCCCAGGTGCTGGAGGTCATCAGCGGTTCGATGGCCGACGCCACGCCGGTGTTCGACACGATCCTGCAATGCTGCGAAAGGCTGTTCGCCAGCACCGAGCGCGGCATCCTGTTGCTGGGCAGCGACGGCTACGTGCAGCTGGCCGCGCACCAGGGGCCGGCGCATGCGACTCTGCATGAGATCTTCGCCGGGAAGGTCCCGTCCGCGTCGTGGGAGCGCGCGATCCTGCGCGGAAAGCCGGTCCATGTCCTCAACGCGCTCGATCCTTCGACGCACGAGTCGATCCGCTCGGTCGCCGAGCGGCTGGCCATCGGCCCGTACTCGCAGCTGATGGCGCCGATGGTCTGGGAAGGCCAGGCCATCGGCTGGCTGAACGTGACCCGCTACCCGCCACAGGGATTTACCGACAAGGAGATCGCGCTGCTCGAGACCTTCGCCGACCAGGCGGTGATCGCGATCCAGAACGCACGCCTGTTCAATCAGACGCAGCGCGCGCTGGAGCGGCAGACGGCGACGGCCGAGATCCTGAAGGTCATCGCCGACTCGCCCGAGGACGTGCAACCGGTGTTCGAGGCCATCGCGCACAGCGCCAACCGGCTGGCGGCCGCGTTCTCGACCATCGTCACGCTGCGGCGCGACGACATGCTGCATCTGGCCGCACTCACCACCACAGACGAAGCCGGCATCGAGCGCGTGCGACAGCTGTACCCGCAGCCGCTGTCGGACGATAGCGAGATCACCCGCGCCGTGCGCGATGGCATGCTGCTGCAGATCGAGGACACCGAGGCGACCGAGGGCCTGTCGCCGCGGCTGCGCGAGCACGCGCGGGCACGCGGCATCCGCAGCATGCTGCTGTGCCCGCTGATGCGCGAGCGCCAAGCAATCGGCCTGATCGCGGTGTCGCGCAAGCAGCCGGACGCGTTCTCGCAGCATCAGGTGGAACTGATCAGCACCTTCGCCGACCAGGCGGTGATCGCAATCGAGAACGTGCGGCTGTTCCGCGAGACGCAGGAAGCGCTCGAGCAGCAGACCGCCACAGCCGAAGTGCTGGAAGTCATCAGCCATTCGATGGCCAATGCCACGCCTGTGTTCGGCAGCATTCTCGCGAGTGCCGAGAGGGTTGTGGGCTGCACCATGGGAAGCGTCTTTCTCGCCCCTGGCGACGGCTTGTTGCACCTGGCGGCCTATCACGGGCATAACGAGGCCGAGTTTCGCGCCGCCTACCCGATACCATTGGAGACCTCCGGGTCTGCCGTGGCGCTGCGTGAGATGCGTCAGCTGAGTTTCGGCGACATCTTGAATGACCGGGATGTACCGCCGGCGATTCACCGTGGTGCACTGGCGATTGGCAATAGCGCCTCCGTGGTGCTGACGCCGATGATCTGGGAAGGTCACGGCATCGGCACGATCGCTGTCGCACGAGAGGTCGGCGCAGTCTTCAGCGAACGCGAGCGGGCACTGCTGCGCACCTTCGCCGACCAGGCGGTGATCGCGATCCAGAACGCGAAGCTGTTCAAGGAGACACAGGAAGCCCGCGCCTCCGCGGAGTCCGCCAACGAAGCCAAGAGCAGCTTCCTGGCGACGATGAGCCACGAAATCCGCACGCCGATGAACGCGGTCATCGGCATGAGCGGGTTGCTGCTCGATACCCCGCTGAGCGCCGAGCAGCGCGACTACGCGGCGACGATCCGCGATTCGGGCGATGCGCTGCTGACGATCATCAACGACATCCTCGACTTCTCGAAGATCGAGGCCGGGCGCATGGACGTCGAGGAGCAGCCCTTCGACCTGCGCGAGTGCGTCGAGTCGGCGCTCGACCTGGTCGGTCCGCGCGCTGCCGACAAGCAGCTGGACCTGGCCTACGTGTTCGAAGGTGAGGTGCCGTCAGCGGTGAGTGGCGACGTCACGCGGCTGCGCCAGATCCTGCTCAACCTGCTGAGCAACGCGGTCAAGTTCACCGAGGCCGGCGAAGTGGTGCTGACGGTGGCAGCCACGCCGCGCAACGGCAGCTTTGAGCTGTCGTTCGCGGTGCGCGATACGGGCATCGGGTTGACGCCGCAAGGCCTGGGCAAGCTGTTCCGCAGCTTCAGCCAGGCCGATTCGTCGACCACGCGCAAGTACGGCGGCACCGGCCTGGGGCTGGCGATCAGCAAGCGGCTAGCCGAGCTGATGGGCGGCTCGATGTGGGCCGAGAGCGACGGCCCGGGCAGCGGCGCCACCTTCCGCTTCACCATCACGGCACCGAAGGCCGACACGGCGCCGACCACACGGCGCGAGTTGCTCGGCGAGCAGCCGGCATTGGCAGGCAAGCGGCTGCTGGTGGTGGACGACAACGCCACCAACCGGCGCATCCTGACGCTGCAGGCGGCCAAGTGGGGCATGCAGGTGCAAGCCACCGAAGGCGGCGCGCAGGCACTGCAGTTGCTCGGGTCGGCCGGCTTCGACCTGGCGATCCTGGACATGCACATGCCCGAGATGGATGGCGCCGAGCTGGCGCGGCGCATCCGTGCCGAGGGCTACGGACTGCCGCTGGTGCTATTCAGCAGCCTGGGCCGGCGCGAGGCGGGCGACGGCAGCGAGTTGTTCGCCGCCTTCCTGGCCAAGCCGCTGCATCAGAGCGCGCTGTTCGACATGCTGGTAGTCCAGCTGGCCGGCGACGACGCCCGGCCGGTCGTGGAGGCGAAGCCTGCCAAGCCCAGCCTGGACCCGGGCATGGCGGCGCGCCACCCGTTGCGCATCCTGCTGGCCGAGGACAACGCGGTGAACCAGAAGCTGGCGTTGCGGCTGCTGCAGCAGATGGGCTACCGCGCCGATGTCGCAAGCAACGGCATCGAGGCCATCGAATGCATCGAGCGCCAGCGCTACGACGTGGTGCTGATGGACGTGCAGATGCCCGAGATGGACGGGTTGGAAGCCTCGCGGCGCATTACCGAGCGCTGGCAGCCGGGCGAAAGACCGCGCATCGTCGCGATGACCGCCAACGCGATGGCCGGCGACCGAGAGGAATGCCTGGCCGCCGGCATGGACGACTACGTGACCAAGCCGATCCGGGTGGATGCGTTGGTGGCGGCGTTGACGCAGGCCTCGCAACGTGCGGGTGATTGACAGGGGCCCCGCTTGAGCAACATCCCACCCGAACCCGATCTGCAGGCGAAGCCACTTTCGCAGCATCTGATGGACGGCCTCATCCGATTTGCCAGCGAACCCGACGATCGGCCGGAGTTGAAGCTGCGCAAGTCGATGGGTGTCGGCCTGACGGTGTTCGGCGCGCTCACCTGGCTGACGTACGCGGCCATCTACTTCGGCCTGGGCGCGCAGCTGCCGGGCCAGATCTGCGTGGCGGTCGGATGCACCGGCCTGCTCAGCACCGCGGCGTACGTGCGCTGGCGGAACTATTCGCTGTTCATCGTCTTGACGGGTGCGGCCCAGCAGTTGGGCTTCCTTGCAGTGCACTTCGCGCTCGGCGGCTTGCAGTCCTCGCCCTATGTGCTGATGTACATCCTGCTGCTGCCGCTGCTGATGCCGTTCATCGACGACCCGCGCCACACCAAATACTGGTTCGCTGCAACCGTCGTGCTGGTGCTGATCGCGGGCGTGGCCGAACGCTTCATGCCTGTGACAAATCTGCTTTCCGCGCAGGCTCATACGGCGCTGACCGTCGCCAATCTGCTCGGTCTGGCCTGCTACGCATTGCTCGCGAACGTGATCTACAGGCAGCGCATGCAGGGCATCGAGCGGGACAAGCTCGCCGAGCGCGAAGCCCACCTGGCACAAACCCGAGCGACGCTGGAGCGTCAGACGGCGACCGCCGAGATCCTAAAGGTCATCGCCGCGTCGCCATCCGACGTGCAGCCGGTGTTCGACGCCATCGCGCGCAGCTCCAACCGCCTGCTCGGCGGCTGGTCGACGATGGTGGCGCGCATCGAGCACCGCGCGCTGCACATGGTGGCCTTTACCCCGACCACGCCCGAAGGCGACGCAGCGCTGCGGGCTGCATTCCCGATCGCGCTTGACAGCTTTCCGATGGGTGATGCCGTCCTGCGCGGCGAGATCGTGCACATCCCCGACACTGAGCAGGCGCCCGAGGCGAGGCAGCGGCTGCGCGACCTGGCCCGCATGCGCGGCTTCCGCGGGATGCTGTTGTGCCCGCTGCTTAGCGACCGGGAGGCGATCGGCATGATCAGCGTCACGCGCAGCGAGCCCGGCGCGTTCACCCTAGATCAGGTCAACCTGCTTCAGACCTTCGCCGACCAGGCGGTGATCGCGATCGCCAACGTGCGCCTGTTCAACGAGACCAAGGAGGCGCTTGAGCAGCAGACCGCGACGGCGGAAGTGCTGCAGGTGATCGCGGGGTCGATGTCCGATGCGCAGCCGGTGTTCGACAAGATACTGCGCTCGTGCGAGCGGCTGTTTCCGGCGATGTCGTTCAACCTGCATCTGGTGAACGAGGCGGGGCAACTCGATGTGGAGCGCATCCACGCGACGGCGGCGGCGATGGCGCAGTTCGGGCCGAAGGCCATCGATGCCATCGGCGCCTTTGTTCACTCGCTCTACCCGGTGCCCCTGGCGGGCAGCCATGCGCAGATGGCCTTCGAACGTGCGGACCTGGTCGAGTTCAACGACGTGTTGAACGACGCCGATGCGCCCCGGACCTTCCGCGCCGTCGCCGAGCAAATGGGCTCCAGCTTCTCGGTCCTGGTCGCACCACTGATGTGGCAGGGGCGCGGCATCGGCGTGATCTTCGTCAGCCGGCCGCCGGGGACTTTCCTGCCCAAGGAGCGCGCGCTGCTAAAGACCTTCGCCGACCAGGCGGTGATCGCGATCCAGAACGCGCGGTTGTTCAACGAGACGCAGGAGGCACTGGAGCGTCAGACGGCCACTGCCAATGTGCTGCAGGTCATCAGCGGCTCGATGGCCGACCCGAAGCCCGTCTTCGACCGCATCCTGGTCAGCGCCGAGGACCTGTTCGAGGCCGACTTTCTGGCCATCTATCTGGTGCGCGACGATGGCCTCGTCGAACAGGCCGCGGCGCTCGGCGAGATGGCGGAAAGCACCCGCGCGATGTTTCCTGTTCCGCTCGAAGGTTCGGCCGCTGCCGATGCTTTCGCGCTAGGCCGCGTGGTGAGCTACGCCGACTGCCAGCGCGGCGAGGACGTTCCGGCCAGCGTACGCCGGATCGCGCAAGCCATCGGCAAGAACTATGCGCTGGCCCACGCCCCGATGATGTGGGAAGGTCAGGGCATCGGCACGATCACCGTGACGCGCTCCGATCTGCGCCCGTTCAGCGAGAAGGAGCGCAGCCTGCTGGAGACCTTTGCCAACCAGGCGGTCGTCGCGGTGCAAAACGCGCGGCTGTTTAACGAGACGCGAGAGGCACTGGAGCGGCAGACCGCCACCGCCGAGATCCTGAAGGTCATCAGCAGTTCCCCGACCGACGTTACGCCGGTGTTCAAGGCGATCGCCCAACGCGCACGGCTGATGTGCGGCGCGCTGATCGGCTCGACGACACGCTACGACGGCGAGTGGATGCACCTGGTCGGCTTCCACGGCGCCTCGGCAGAGGCCGAGGCCGCGATGCGCTCCGTCTTTCCGCGCAGGCCCGATCACGGTTCGGCCAGCGGCCGCTCGCTGCTTGCCTGCGCCACCGTGCAAGTGCCCGACCTGCTGGCCGAGCCCGGCTACCAACTCGCCAGTGCCGCGCAGCAGGCCGGGTTCCGCAGTGCCCTGGCGGTGCCGATGCTGCACGACGGCAAGGCAATCGGCAACATCAGTGTCGGGCGCGTCCAGCCTGGGCGCTTCACGACGCAGCAAGTCGAGACGCTCGAAGGCTTCGCCGCGCAGGCGGTGATCGCGATCGAGAACGTGCGGCTGTTCAACGAGACGCAGGAGGCGCTGGAGCGCCAGACCGCCACCGCGGAGATCCTGAAGGTCATCAGCAGCTCGCCGACCGATGTGCAGCCGGTGCTCGACGCCATCGTGCGCAGCGCGGCCGAGCTGTTCGAGCCCTGCGATGTCACGATCACGATGCTGCACGACGGCTGGCTGCATTGGCGCGGTGGCGCCGGCGGTTCGTCCGATTGGATGCAGCGGGTCAACGCGGTGTACCCGATCCCCCTCGACCCGGAACGCGCGCCATCGGCGCGGGCGATCACCGAACGGCGCACGATCGAGATCCTGGATGCGCATGCCCCCGACACACCGGCCTTCACCAAGCGAGCGGCCAGTGCGGGCCGCTTCGGCTCGGGGGTGTTCGTGCCGCTGCTCCGCGACGGCCAGGGCATCGGCACGATCATCCTGACGCACCCGCAGGTGGGCTACAAGCTCAGCGACAAGCAGCTCCAGCTGCTTCAGACCTTCGCCGACCAGGCGGTGATCGCGATCGAGAACGTGCGCCTGTTCAACGAGACGCAGGAGGCGCTGGAGCAGCAAACGGCGACGAGCGAGATCCTGCAGGTGATCTCCGCTTCGCCCACCGACGTGCAGCCGGTGCTGCAGGCGGTGGCCGAGCGCGCGGCCAGGATCTGCTCAGCGCAGTTCGTCGACATCATCCTGCGCGAGGGCGAGTCGATCCGCGGCGTTGCCGTCTTCGGCAATCTCGGCGGCCCCACGGGCGAGGCCATTCCGCTGGACCGAAGCACGGTCATGGGTCGGGCCATCGTCGAGCGCACACCCGTGCACGTGCACGACCTGCAGCAGGCACAGGACGACTACCCGCGCGGCAGCGAGCTGGCGCGCCGACACGGCCACCACACCACGCTGGCCGTGCCACTGCTGCGCGAGGGCCGCGCTTTGGGTGCGATCCTGGTGCGCCGCACCGAGGTGCAGCCCTTCGACGACAAACACATCGCGCTGTTGCGCACCTTTGCCGACCAGGCCGCGATCGCGATGGAGAACGTGCGGCTGTTCAACGAGACGAAGGAGGCGCTGCAGCGGCAGACCGCCACAGCCGAGATCCTGAAGGTGATGGCGGCTTCACCGTCGGACGTGCAGCCGGTGTTCGACGCCATCGTGCGCAGCGGCAGCGCGTTGCTGCACGACAGCCGCGTGGTGCTGTGGCTGCGAGAAGGCCGCCGCCTGCGCGCCTGCGCCAACAGCGCCGGGGCCGAGGCGGCGCTGGCGCTGGGCACCATTGAGCTGGACCGCACCAGCCCGATCGGGGCTTGCACGCTTGACGCGCAGCAGTTGCATCTGAGCGACCTGGACGCTGCAGCCGAGCAATACCCGCTGGCGCGCGAACGGATCCTGGATCTGGGCTACCACAGCGGCATCTTTACGCCGCTGGTGCACGAAGGCCAAGCCATTGGCGGCCTGGCTGTGCTGCAACCCCAACGTGGCGCATTCAGTGGGGAGGACGAGGCGCTGCTGCGCACCTTTGCCGACCAGGCGGTGATCGCGATCGAGAACGTGCGGCTGTTCAATGAGACGCAGGAGGCGCTGGAGCGGCAGACGGCGACGGCTGAAGTGCTGCAGGTCATCAGCCAGTCGGTGGCCGACAGCGTGCCGGTCTTTGACAAGATCATCGACCGCTGCGCGCGCCTATTCGCGAGCGACCAGCTTGGCATCTTCACGCTCTTCGACGACGGCCAGGTGCATGCGGTGGCCTGGCGCGGCGATGCCATCGAGGCCATCGCCAAGACCTTCCCGAAGCCAGTGGACCAGACGATCAGCGGCCGCGTCATCAGCGAGCGCCGCACCGTGCATCTGCCCGATGCGGCATCCGCTGCCGATGTGCCGGCTTCGGTGCGCGAGATGCTGGGGCACATGGGCAACTTCTCGGCGGTGTGGGTGCCGCTGATCTGGGAGGGCCAGGGCATCGGCTCGTTCTGCCTGTTCCGGCAACCGGTACGCGCCTACAGCGACACCGAGATCGGGCTGATCCGGACCTTCGCCGACCAGGCGGTGATCGCGATTCAGAACGCGAAGATGTTCAAGGAGACGCGCGAGGCGCTGGAGCAGCAGAAGGCTTCGGCCGAAGTGTTGAGCGTCATCAGCAGTTCGGTTGCCGACTCAAGCCCCGTGTTCACAAAGATCCTGGACAGCTGCGATGCCTTGTTCGATGCCAACCAGTCGGCGGTGCTGCTGCTCGACGAAGCGGGGCAACTGTCGTTCGGCGAGGTCCGCGGCATTGCAGCCGACAGTGAACTGGCAGCATTGCCTGCGCCGGTGGAACGCACCGCCTTCGGCGCGGCGATTCGCAACCGCCGCCTGATCCACTTTCCCAGCGCGCTGGCTCCAGATGTACCGAGCGGCCTGCGCAGAATGGGCGAGCGGGGGATGGACTTCTCGATCGCCTTCGCGCCGATGGTGTGGCAGGGGCGCGGCATCGGCGGCATCGCGGTCGGCCGGATTCCGACGCGCGCATTCAGCGACAAGGAACTCGCGCTGCTGCAGACCTTCGGCGACCAGGCGGTCATCGCCATCCAGAACGCGCGGCTGTTCAACGAGACGCGGGAGGCGCTGGAACATCAGACGGCCACCGCTGGCGTGCTGCAGGTGATCAGCAGCTCGATGTCCGATGCCACGCCCGTGTTCGACAAGATCCTCGACAGCTGCGCGCGGCTGTTCGGCACAAACGATCTGGCCGTCTTTCTCTGCGATGGCGACACGCTGGAACCACCGGTGTCCTACCGGGGCGCATTCGCCCTCTGGGCCATGAGTTCCTACCCCCGCCCGCTGGCGGGCACCGTCAGCGGCATGGTGCTGGAGCGCGGTCGCATGATGTACTGGCCCGACACGCTGGCCGCGCCGGAGGTTCCGGAGTACATGAAGCAGATCGCGCGCGACAACGGCAACTTTGCCGGCTGCACCGCGCCGCTGCTGTGGGACGGCAAGGCCATCGGCACGCTGAACGTGATGCGACGCCCGCCGCGGCCGTTCTCGGAGAAGGAGCTGGCGCTGCTGGCGACCTTCTGCGACCAGGCGGTGATCGCGATCCAGAACGCGAAGATGTTCAAGGAGACGCAGGAGGCGCTGGCGCGGCAGACCGCCAGTGCCGAGGTGCTGGCGGCCATCAGCGGCTCGGTGGCCGACACGGCGCCGGCCTTCGAGAAGATCCTGGACAGTTGCGAGCGGCTGTTCAGCACCGATCAGGTCGGCATTTTCCTCGTCGGCGACGATGCGATCGTGCGTTCTGCGGCGTGGCGCGGTTCGATTGCCGAGGACGCAGGGTACAACGAGATCCCGCTCGACGAAAGCCAGACCGGGCGGGCCATCCGCGCAGGCCATGCGCTGCACGCGCCGGACCTCGCAGCCCTGCCCGACCTGCCGCCCAAGATCAGGGACAGGATCGCGCGCCTGGGCAACCTGTCGGCGGTGTACGTGCCGATGTTCTGGCACGGTCGCGGCATCGGCTCGATTGCCGTCATGCGCGTGCCGCCGAAGCCGTTCACCGACAAGGAGATCGCGCTGCTGCAGACCTTCGCCGACCAGGCGGTGATCGCGATCCAGAACGTGCGGCTGTTCAAAGAGACGAACGAGGCGCTGGAGCAGCAGACCGCCAGCGCCGAGGTGCTGACGGTGATCGGCCAATCGGTGTCGGATGCGGCGCCGGTGTTCGAGCGCATACTGAACAGCGCGCGGCGCATCCTAAACACCAACTACGTCAACATCGGCCTGATCGGGGACGACGGCCTGATACATGTGGACGTGAACCGGGCTGCGCAGTTCGAAGGTGATCCGCTGTACCCGAGGGTCGTCGCCTGGTTGAACACCACCTACCCAGCGCCCGTACGCGCGTCGATGCATGGTTACTGCGTCCACAAGCGCGCGGTGCTGAATTTCCCCGACGTGCAGCACGGAGCGGACGTGCCAGCCCAGGTGCGCGAGCAGACCGCGTGGATGGGCAACATTTCGCTTCTGTATGTACCGCTGATCTGGCAGGACCAGGGTATCGGCGCGTTCGAGGTCGCGCGCATTCCCAAGAAGCCCTTC
>Ga0316188_10000732_pt1 | contig 14827 bp, 10 predicted proteins | sample Phiworburrow1_MG_FD_204933 | JGI IMG/M metagenome (GOLD analysis project Ga0316188, IMG submission 204933) | Coastal sediment microbial communities from Maine, United States - Phippsburg worm burrow 1 | ecosystem: Environmental > Aquatic > Marine > Coastal > Sediment | place: USA: Maine...
TGAATCCATCAACAGTATAAGACTCACTAGCCCATACTTCGAATGCTGTAAGTTCATTGAAAGGACAAACACCATCAACAGCTACAGGAGCTCCACCAAAAGTACCATTGAAATCAGTCCAAGGTCCGCCTAAGAAAGTAGAACATGTATCTGAAGCCGGTTCACAAGAAACAGCGGTATAATTGATAGTATAAGGACCAAAGCCATTATAGTTATCTATATCAGCCAATACAGGATAGTAATAAGTACCTGCTTCTATACCTGGGAAGAAAATAGATTGTGCAGAATCGTTTCCGGCACATTCTATAAATGTAACAGTTCCTGTTGGCAATGAAGCTGTGATTGGACAAGCATCAAATAAGTTGATGTACAATGTAACTGCCATTGGATCAGATCCACAAAAATCGATGGTTACATCAGCACATTCAGTTAATGTAAACGCTTCCCATACTTCAGCTACCGGGAAACCGGCAGAAGCAGTTGCTCCTGTTCCGTCGCCATTAGCTGATGCCATTGTTCCAACACTTACATCGGTAATGGTTGCACCATCACAGGTATTGTTTACCGGAACCATCACTGCGGTTTCAAAATCGTTAAGATCACGGGCAACGAATTGTGCTGCACCATAAAATCCAGAACCTAAAGCAGTAACATTAACAAATGCAGGAATTTCAGTTCCAATATAATCTGCCTCTGAAAATTGAGTTCTAAATGTTCCTGGTTCAGCTCCTTGAACAACGCCAAAGTTTGCATTGTAAGTAAAATTAGCTCCGGCATCATTAAAGCTTACTCCTTCAAGTAGAATCAATTCTGATTCATAATCACTTTGATTAGCATTAAGGTCGGCTAATGTTACAACTTCAGGAACAGTTACATTACCTGTAGAAGAAGGTGCTCCAGGATCAGATGCTGGTAAGAATTGTAGAACTTCGTTGAAGCTACTAAGAGTACCGGTAATACTTGTCATTCCATCACCTATAACATAGGTAGTAGTTATAACACCAGGATTATCATCAATTAAAATACCTGCAGTGGCATCCTGAATATATTTTTGATTTCTAGGTGTACGTGCATAAGTAACAAAAGCTTCTCCTGTTAAAGTATAGATTCCGCCTTGAACCTGAGCTCTAAGTTCAGCAATGGTAGCAACCTCAGTCGGTAAAGTTACCGTAAAGTTAACTGTGTCAGCAACACTTGGTACTAAGTCTGCATGAAGATCATCTACTAATTTTAAGATCACTTCATGAGCACCTTCGCTTAATCCGGTTAACATGATTGGATCCGGAGAATAATACATGGTCATTGCACCATCAACATAATAGTGAACATGACCATCACCTGTTCCAGCAGTTCCAACAACAAAATTTTGAGTAACAAATTCTACCGTAACGTCAGTACTACTTTCTGTAGCGCCTTCAAGAGGGCTGATAATAGTTACAGTAGGTTCAGTAACTATTTGAGGCGTCATTGAAAAATCATCAATAATTAATTCTGCTTGAACATCGAAGCCATCTTGATCGTAGTATCTGGTACCTATGGTAAGAGTTTGAGAAACCAATGCTTCATAAGTAAAGGTCATTTCCTGCCATTGATTTTGTAACAAACGATCAGAATAAAGGTTTGTAAAAGCTCCGATGTACAGTGTTACATTTGCAGTAGTATCTATCTGATACACCCATAAAGAAACATCATAAGTAGTACCGGCAACAACTTCAACCTCTTGTCTGAAATCGGTGTTACCTTGAGTTGCTGTTGTTACGACAACATTACATGCAGTAGATCCTCCATGAACATTAGTAGTTTCTTCAGATATCGTAATTCCGGCTTCAATCGTTGTCCAGGAATCCGGAACACCGGCCGTCCAAGTTTCAAAGTCGCCATTAGCAACAATGTCTTGGGCTTTTGTAGTATTAACGCCAAGTACTAAAATAATACCGGCTAAAATTGCGTAAAATTTAATTTTCATGTTTTTAATTTTTAATGAATAATTGAGATTTTTGTCCTGTTTGTGTTCGTATTGTTATTGAATAAACGCCTTTACTTAAAGAGGAGATATCCAAAATATTTTCTTCTCCTATTGTTGAGTTAATTTCTTTTGTTTTTACCGTTTTCCCTGATAGATCTTGAATAGTAACTTGAAACTCACCGGAAAAATCAGACTGAATAAAACTTATTTTATCACTTGCCGGGTTAGGGTAAAGGATAACATGCAGTGGATTTCCATTCTCATTTATGCCGACAGTAAGCTCATTCCATCTTGCACTAAATTCCTGGTAATATTGATTAGCGATATCGGCATTATGAATCACTAAGGTATTTTCATCATTGGTGGTTTCTGCAGCAGAACTCCAGTTATGCGAACCTGTTAAAACAATTGGATCATTATCCGGAGAATCATGATCTATAATAGCCAATTTATGGTGCAATTGGCCCGGTAGATCCGCATAGCTCAGCACATTTACGTCGTTATCCAATAAGTACTGATATTCGCTTCCGGTGGTGTTTATTTGTTCTATCATTCCCCTTGCCGTTACGAAAAAATCATTATTCATTTGAATGACTGCATCAGCAATATCCCCCCGGGTAAATACCAAAGTTGAAAAATCCACAGTCTCATTTGCACTTAGTATCGTTTCAATAATAATTTGAGTCGTTCCATCACTTGGAGAAAAATACGATTCTACTTCATCCCCATTGATCAAAAATTTATGAGGTGTATTATTGATCTTATCTTCTCCAAATCTGGAATTAGCCACATTTGGTAAACTTCCATTTCCTCCCCACATTTCTTCAAATTCAACCCGATAGCCTCTTGCCAATGATTGGTCTTGAATAAAGATCATATTGTTCGGGTCATCGATCATATTAGAACTAAAGTTTGTAGAACCTCCCATGACCCATGCATTTTCAGTACTATCCGCATCGATGATCATGAATTTATTATGCATTCCGCTTGAGGTGGCATTTTGACGTTCCAGAACAGGGATGTTTAAATTCAAATAATCCAAACCTATATTGGCATTTCCTCCTTCAGCAATATATCTGATCTGAACCCCACGATCGTATGCATCGTTGATAGCATCTTGTATCACCGGCATATTGGTATTATACATTGCGATATCCAGGGTGTTCATGGCTTTATCGATCCATGCTGCTGCCGTATCATTCATTTGAGAAGTATAGATTGCCAAATTATCATCACCGGAAGCCACATTATTATTTACAGGGAAATTAAAGAATAGGGCCATTTCTCCACTTGAAAGGGAGACAGTCGCAAATGCCGAAGTATTACTAATGGCAGTATCGTTCCCTAATACTGAGAAAGCTTTTGCAAAATAAACGCTTCCATCTTCTAATCCGTTTAGTTCGATCGTATGTTCCGTTAGCGATTCCTCAGTAAATGCAACACTCATCTCGGAGATATCTGCATATTCATCAGTACCGTAAAATACTCCGGTTGACGATGCCAGATCAGTAAACCAGCTTAAGCTAAAACTGTTGATTGCTAAATTACTTTGCTCAATGGATGAGATAATATTAATTGGAGAATCATTAATAATGTCATTTATATCTCTTGGCAAGGTTTGTTCGCCACCAAAACCGGTAAAAGTGTACTGACTTGAGATTCCGATCAGGGTTATTCCTGCAATAGGAATGATCTCACCAACCAGATTGACACTATTCCTTACATAGATAATCCCTGTTTCACCATCAGCACTATAGTTATAAGTTGTATTCCCACTAAAAGTACCTCCACCGTCATTAAAAACAAGGTTATTAATTTGAATTAAAGAGCCTTCGGTAGCTTCACCAATTTCGTCGGCGGTAACAAGCATGGGTTCGATCACCATTTGTGCCTGACCATGATTTGTAATGCTGATAATTGGATCGATCTCTAAAAGACCGTTATAGGTTTTTAATATTCCGGTTACTGTAATAGAATCATTTCGTAAAACAGATGATACACTAGATCCGTAGGCAGGGATTCCTGCTGTTCCGTCTTGAAAATATCTGATAATTCCAAGTTCTGAACCATTTGTGGTAGTTCCGGAAACCGTTACGGTATCATCATCATTTAATAATCGTGCTTCTGCAATGCTTATGGTTTGTGAAAACAAAGCAGAAGAGGAGATCATAAATGCAATAAAAAGGGCAATTCTATTTTTCATAAAAATTATAAATCTAGTGTGATTGAAAATGAGTATCTACGAGGTAATCCAGGGAAAATCCCTGCGCTTGCGGCATCGAAATTAGTGGTTTGAATAAAACGGGAACGCGTCTCATTATTCAATGCATCTGAGATATACAAGGTATTTAATACATTATTAACGGATAATCCAAAATTCAAATTCATTTTATCAAATTTGAATTTATATCCTGCAAAAAAGTCGAGTAATTGATAATTTGGGATCTGCCATGACTCTCTTCCTGCGTTTTCTCCTACAACTGATTCAGGGTTAAATTGCGAGAAGTTTTTTCCAAAATGAGTAAATCGCAAACGCAGGTAACTATTCTTATCAGGATTAAAATCTAAACTTCCTCCTACTTGAAATTGAGCGGCATCTCCAACATGAACCCCTCTAGGGTCGATTTCTAATTGAAGTGGGTTTCCTTCATCATCAAGAATCGGTTGACCATTAAATTGATAGTCTACTTTTTCTGTTGATTGCCATGTCCAGTCACCTAAAGAAAACAAAGCTTGAAGTTTCCATTTTGGAAGAAAGACCCATGCTGCATCAAACTCGATTCCTTTATGCAAAGCGTCCATCGTACTTAAAAATACAGAAGCATTTTCTCCGTCTGAAGTTGGATGAGGTACAGGAACATTTCGGTTGATCGGTTTATTGTCCCATTTAGTATAATAGGCATTAACATTTAGCGAAACCGTCCGTGTACTCAAAGCATATCCAAGCTCGAAGGCTAAAACATTTTCATTTTTAACTCCTTCAATAACATCATTACTGATATTGATCACACTATTAAATTTCGGTGCATTATTGAGGTAACCGGTATTAAAAAAAACATTCATGTTTTCATTAAAATTGTAATTGGCACCTACTTTAATGGTATAACCAAAAAAGTCCTGCCAGCCTGTTTGATAAGGTTGATTATTTTCATCATTCAATCTAAAATAATCGATTCCATTATAGCTCGTCATAGAACCCGTAACATTGGCAAAGGCTGAGACGATCTCATTTGAATATTCGAGCTGACTATAAAAACCGGCCCATCTTACCTGTCCTTCATCATAATAATACACTTTATCGCCGGTTGTTTTTATCGAATCCTGAGGATTGTTTTTATCACTAAAATCAACAACATAATTTGCACCCATCAGATCATAAATCTCGCGAAAATGGACTCCTTTATAGGTTCGAAGATCAATACCTCCTGAAAAAGTATATTGTTTATTGATCTTGTGGGAAATTTGAGAAAGGAAGCCATACCAGCTATGATTGTTTACGCTACTTCTTAAATAATTCGTACCTCTATATTCAGTATCGGAGATATTAGTGTCTATTGTTCTGAAAGTATTATCAAAACCCTGATCTTCTTTATTAATTCGATTATTAAAATAGACATTTTGAAATTCAACTTGCTGGTTTTCATCGAAACCAACATTCGACCTTGTATTAAGCCCTGTTCCTCCTCCCCAGCCATAGGAAGCGTATAGGGTATTGGTCCAAACTGTTTTTTCTCCAATGGTCCAAAAGTCTCTTAAAGAAAACAGTGGTTTATAGTAATAATTCTGAATTTCACTTTGAGTTACAATACTTCCTCTTCGGGTAATTGTAGAATCAACATATTCAAGTTTATTTGGATCCCATGGATTGACATTTTCTCCATTGCCTATAACGTCGTTTCTTTCGTAAGTACCCCAATGTTCGTTATAGAGTATTCCCATTTCCGGGATTCCATCCATGATACTATCAGGAACACCGGCAATAGTACCTAATTCTCTACTATATAAACTAGCTTCACTTTTATAAGATCGTTGACCATGTTTTTGTGGCGCACCAACCGCATTGAAACTAATTCGATGCCTGTTTGTAAATTTTTCAACTTTCAGGAAATAAGAAAAAGCATCCGTATAATTTGCAGCTACAATTCCATCCGCTTTTCGATAAGAACCATCAAATACAATTCCCCAGTCGCCTTTTAATTTCCCTGAATTTAAGGTAAGACTTGAGCGGGTATAATTCCCGGATGCAAAATCCTGTTTAAAAGTTAAACTTGGTTTGGAATCGATTCCAATAGAGATAATATTAACGGTACCACCAACAGAAGGAAGCGCGAGTTTGGAAGCGCTTAATCCTCTTTGAACCTGCATGGTTTTTACCGGTAAATTCCAGTTACTCCAATAGACCCATCCATTTTCCATATCATTAACCGGGATCCCATCGATCATTACAGCAAGATTTGTTTGATCAAAACCTCTGATTGTAATTCGGGCATCACCATCACCACCTCCTTGCTGAGTGGCATATACCCCCGGGGTATAATTAAGTAGCATCGGTAGATCTTGTGTACCTTGTTCTTCCAGGATCTGTTTTTGAGAAACACTTGAAAAGGCGATCGGTGTAGATCTTTCTCTGGCGACATCAGCTATGATCATTACTTCATCCAGCTCGATAATCTCCATCATGATATTTAGATGAATCGGACTTGATCCGATGTTAACTGTTTTTACCACTTCGATGTATCCAATGAATGAAATATGGATTTCGTAGCTACCTGTTGCCAGATCAATACTAAAATTACCATCGAGATCACTGACCACTCCTTTACCGGGAGCATAAAGAATGTTTGCTCCGATCAGAGTTTCCCCTGTTACATTATCTTTGATCGTTCCGCTTAAGCGTTGCGTTTGTGCTTGTGCAAAGCTGAATGTAAATAAACCAACAGCAATGATAAAAAGCTTAATCAGGGTGTTTTTTAAAAGCTTAAAATGCTTCATTTAAGTAAATCTAATTATTGAATAAGTACTTTTTTAGATAATACATATCCATTTTCGAACTGAAGATTTACAAGATAGTATCCTTTAGACCATTCACTTGTTTCTATTGTAAGTTTTTGAGAAGCAGCATTCGTTGAGAAGATTTTAACTCCATTCATACCATATATTGTAGCCTTTACAATATTTGTTTTACTCTCAATAACAAAAAGATCTGTCGCTGGATTTGGATAGATCTCAAAACTGAAAACATTTAGCTCATTAATCGCATCAACCACATCACCACATTCGCAGGTATGAACACCTAAGCTCTCCCAGTTACCCCCAATTATAGTCCCGGAAGTATCATATAAGGTTGGAGGAATCGAATCCCATTCCGCACTTACATCAAAGGTATTTGCAGGGTAAAAATCACCAATTAAAACTGTAGATTTACGGATCAAACTATGATCTTTTGTCCATCCGGTAGCACCATTGGCAGCAAAAGTATAGTCCGGTCCAACATCATTCCATCCTTCTACTCCCGGATCAACACCAACTTTTCCTATTCGATCTACTGTATATGGGGTAGAACCTGAAGTATTTTTTAACACCATGGCATCATTTCCATTAAAATACATGGTATTATTTTCTGCATACAAAGGACATGCAAAAGTATCTGCTTTGGCTTGTAATTCATCCCAAACCGGGGCCTCTTGATCTACTCCTAAAGAATCTCTCTTATCTATTACTATTACATAAACAGATAATGGAGGCATGATTCCGCTCAGATCAATTCTTTTGGTGGCATCAGCAGAGGTACTTCCGTTTGAATAGCGCTCCAAACGGTAATTTGACAGGTCAATATCCTGATCGGTTGGATTATATAATTCAATGGCTTTATTATTTGACCATCCTTCTACATATTCTGACATAAAAACCTCTACACATTCAGGGTTTTGAGAATAAACTATACTTGAAAACAATAGGCTAACTGCTAAGAGTAAATTTTTTTTCATAAAAACGGCTTTAAATTTTGTAACAAAAGTAATTTAAGATGTTAAAAATACTTATAAATCTAGAGATTAGTAAATCATTAATCTCTTTTAATTTATTTGAAGGCATTTAATCCTGTAATATCCATTCCTGTGATCAATAAATGAATGTCATGGGTTCCTTCATAGGTGATCACCGATTCAAGATTCATCATATGTCTCATGATCGGATATTCATTTGTAATCCCCATCGCTCCATGGATCTGTCTCGCTTCACGAGCAATTTTTAAGGCCATATCCACATTGTTTCTTTTCGCCATACTTATTTGAGCACTGGTCGCTTTTCCTTCATTACGAAGTTGTCCTAATCGGAAAGTAAGCAGTTGTGCCTTTGTTATTTCAGTGATCATCTCGGCTAATTTCTTTTGCTGTAATTGAAAAGCACCGATAGGGCGATCGAATTGAATTCGTTCTTTTGAGTAACGCAAAGCAGAATCATAACACGACAATGCAGCACCAATAGCTCCCCAGGCAATTCCATATCGAGCCGAATCTAAACATAACAGCGGTGCACCTAAACCACTTTTTTCTGAAAGTAAATTCTCTTTTGGAACTTTTACATTATCAAATACCAATTCTCCTGTATCGGAAGCGCGAAGACTCCATTTTCCATGCGTCGTTGGAGTGGTAAAACCTTCCATTCCTCTTTCAACGATCAAACCCCATACTCTTCCTTCTTCATTTTTTGCCCAAACAACAGCAATATCTGCAAAAGGAGCATTCGAGATCCACATTTTGGCTCCATTTAAAAGATAATGATCCCCCATATCTTTAAAATTGGTGATCATTCCTCCTGGGTTGGATCCATGGTCGGGTTCTGTAAGTCCGAAACAACCGATAAATTCACCCGTCGCTAATTTTGGTAAGTATTTTTGTTTTTGTGCCTCCGTTCCAAATTTCCAAATCGGATACATCACGAGTGATGATTGAACAGAAGAAGTAGATCGAAGACCTGAATCACATCGTTCTAATTCCTGCATGATGATTCCATAAGAGATCTGATCTAGTCCGGCGCCGCCGTACTCCTCTGGGATATAGGGACCAAAAGCACCTATTTCACCCATTCCGGGGATCACATGTTTAGGGAATGTACCTTTTTCGAAATACTCTTCTATGATTGGAGACATTTCTTTTTTTACCCATTCCCGAGCCGTTTCTCTTATCAATTTATGTTCGTCCGAAAGCAGATCATCCATATGGTAATAATCATGCGACTGATATAAATCTGTAGCCATTGTTTTATCCTTTTTAAATTTGCCCAAAGTTAGTAATCTCAAAATGGTTTGTTTTTAATATGCGAAGTAATTTTTAGCTTTTTTTTCCTTTTTAAAATGTCGACATTTGGCCGCATAAATGGAACCCGAATTACTCGTTAAATACAATCATGCATCGGAGTGGATGTTTTATGTCTTTTTGACGTTGTTCTTTGTATTGGCGTGGGTTAGAAAGGAATATCCCAAGCGCTATGCCCGGTTGTTCAAGTCTTTTTTTAGCCAACAAAGTATGTTTCAGGTAATGCGTGAAGAGTTGGTTTATTCTCATCGCGCTTCTATCGCATTAACCGTTGTTTTTGTATTTAGCACAAGTATGTTTCTTACCCTCGTAGGGATGTACTTTGGTTATTCCTGGTCACTGGCAGATGAAAGATACATGCAGTTTTTTATTTGGGCAGCTTTTATCTTATCGGTTTATGTAGTTCGATGGGTTTTTAGCGGGATCGTTGCTCTTTTGCTCGACGACACAAGTTATATCCGTACTCATTTATTTTTAATATCGATCACTAATAAAGTCATTGGACTTGTTTTACTTCCATTAAGTTTAATGGCTTCTTATTTGTCAATCGGAGCCGGAATTAGAGTCATTTACATTGGAATCGCTTTATGGCTTTTGATTTTTATTTATAGAATAGTAAAAGAAATCTATTTATCAAGAGAATTTAAAATTCCCCTATTGTACTTTATTTTGTATCTTTGCGCCTTTGAAATTTGGCCTTTAATCATAGGGATTAAAATCGCCGAAATTTTGAATAAATAATAAACCTAAAAAAGCAGGAATTTTGAAGATAAAAAGTATCTTGGTTTCTCAGCCTAAGCCCGCTACACCCAAGTCTCCATATTTCGATTTAGCTGAAAAGTACAAAATTAAGATTGACTTCCGACCCTTTATTCAGGTTGATGCTATAACAGCGCAAGAATTTAGACAATCGAGAATTAATTTACTTGAACACTCAGCAGTCATCTTTACAAGTCGTAATGCAGTTGATCATTTTTTCAGAATGGCTCAGGAAATGCGCGCTAATATTCCGGAGTCAATGAAATATTTTTGTGTTTCTGAATCCACTGCATATTATCTTCAAAAATATGTGGTCTATAGAAAGAGAAAGATCTTTCATGGGAAACAGAAATTTGAAGACTTGCTGGACGTTATCAAAAAACATAAACAGGAAATGTTTTTATTTCCTTGTAGTGATATTCATGATGATAGAGTTACGGAGAAGTTGGAAGCTTTAAATGTTAGGTTCAGTAAGGCAATTTTATACAGAACGGTAGTCTCTGATCTGAGTGATCTTGAAAATGTTTATTACGATATGCTCGTGTTTTTTAGTCCTTCAGGGATCGAGAGCTTATTCAAGAACTTTCCGGATTTCAAACAGAATGAGACAAAAATAGCCGCTTTTGGGCCAACAACCGAAAAGGCTGTGTTAGATGCCGGTTTAAGATTGGACGTTTATGCCCCTTTACCAAAAGCCCCTTCGATGAGTATGGCTATTGAACAGTATATTATCAGTAATAAATAAAAAGTATTTTCTGACAAAATGATAGTTTAAGGATGAAGGGAGTACCTTTCATCCTTTTTTAATACCCAATTGTCAATATATTATGCATTCCGAAAGGATATATTTTATATTTTACACTTAAATATGATGAAGCAATTTTCATTAAAAAAAGAGGAAAGGCTAAAAAGTAAAAAAGCGATTAATGAATTGTTCTTATCATCGAATAGTTACGGAAGATCAACTTTGCGTTTATTATGGAGGGTAGAGGAAATAGAAGACAACGAAAAGAGTTGCAAAGTGCTGATCGCCGTTCCAAAAAGAAAAATAAGAAAAGCTGTCGATAGAAATAGAATAAAAAGAATGTTAAAAGAAATTTATAGAAAAAATAAAGCCTCTGTAAATTCGTTTTTTGATGATAAAAAGAGTGTTTGTTATTTAGGAATATTGTTTGTAGGTAATTCTGTCCCTACTTTTAAATCACTAAATGATAATCTTCAGCTATTATTGGAGAAATTACCAAGTGAGTATGAGAAATATAGTCAATAGTATTTTTATTGCCTTTATTAAGTTTTATCAATATAGTATTTCACCTCTGATTGGTGCAAATTGCAGATATTCGCCAACTTGTTCTAATTACAGTATTGAAGCATTAAAAAAACATGGTCCTTTAAAAGGAGCATGGTTAAGTTTAAAACGATTTATATCTTGCAATCCATGGGGAGGTAGCGGATATGATCCGGTACCCTAAATCGAATTATGATGAATAGAATAAAAAGAAAAATAATTACATCAGCTATTGTGATCGCATCATTTATTTGGTTCGGTTTTGCTGTTGATCTTTTTGAGATCACAAAAAATCTTGAAGTATTTAATTCTTTATATAAAGAACTTAACATCGCTTATGTAGATGATACAGATCCCGGAGATCTTATGACTGTCGGGATCGATGCCATGTTAAAAAGTCTTGACCCCTATACTACCTATATCCCGGAATCAAGAATGGAAGATTTTCGTTTTATGACCACAGGTCAGTATGGTGGAATTGGATCGATGATCAGGAAGGTTGATAACAATATCGTTATTGCCGAACCCTATGAAGGGTTTCCTGCTCAAAAAGCAGGTTTAAGGTCCGGCGATATTATTATAAAGGTGGATAGTAGAGAGATCTCAGGAATGGACCAGGAAGAAATTACAACTATTCTTAAAGGGGAGTCTGGAACAGATGTAAATATAATTGTTGTACGACCCGGAAAAAACGATACTCTATTATTTAATCTGAAAAGAGAAGAGATAAAAGTTCCTGATGTACCTTATTATGCGATACTAAGTGATAGTATAGGTTATATCAAACTAAATAGCTTTACGCAAACGGCATATAAAGAAGTGTATTCTGCTTATAAAGATCTGCAATCAAAAGGAATGAATAAACTCATTTTTGATCTGAGAGGAAATGGGGGCGGACTTTTACGTGAATCGATAAATATCGTAAATATGTTTGTTCCTAAAGGAGTGTTAATTGTTGAAACAAAAGGGAAAAATCCGGATTGGGATAAAGAATACAAAGCGCTTAATCAACCAATAGACCTTAATCAACCTGTGATCGTTTTAGTAGACGGTGGGTCTGCCTCAGCATCTGAAATTGTATCAGGAGCTTTACAGGATCTGGATCGTGCAGTTATTCTTGGAGATACAACCTATGGAAAAGGGCTGGTGCAACAAACGAGAGAATTAGATTATAATGCAAAGTTAAAGGTGACGGTTGCAAAGTATTATATCCCAAGTGGAAGAAGTATTCAAAAGCTTAATTATTCAAATAGAAATTCAGAAGGTTTAGTAGAGGAAGTTCCTGATTCATTATTACATCCTTACTATACAAGTAATTCGCGACCGGTAATAAACGGACGAGGGATCATTCCTGATGTAGAAGTAAAACTTCCTGAATTTTCTAAAGTGGCTTATGCCTTATATGTAGGTAATTATATTTTTAATTATGCCACTCTTTACCATTTAGAACATGATTCAATTGCAAATGCGACTAAGTTTAGCCTGAGTGACTCAGAGTATGATTCCTTTAAAAACTGGCTTACAAAAGATGATTTCACTTATACAACAGATACCGAAGAATATTATAATGAGCTTATAGAAGCCGCAAAAGAAGAAAAGTATTATGATGAAGTATCCACTATTTTAATCGATCTTAAAAAATTGATCAATCAAAGAAAAGAATCTGATCTTGATGAGTTTAAGTCGGAAATTCTGGAGCTTCTGAATAATGAGATCGTTTCCCGATATTATTTCCAAACAGGGAGAATTGAGAACACTCTGGCAAGTGACCCTTATATCTTAAAATCTAAGGAGGTTTTTGCCGGATCCTTGTACAAAAATATCTTAGAAGGAACGAATTAATTTCACCTAGATCTTCCAGCAGATGCTTCTTAAAAAAGCAGATCTTTATTTAGTCGGGTTAGCTATGATGGCTATCGGATTACCGGTATCTGAATTTTTAATGAGCCTTTCTTTCATGATCCTCGCATTAGCATGGTTGATCAATGGACCAAAAAAGACCCAATGGAATGCGGTTAAAAATAATAAGCTGGTCTGGACAGGTTTAATTCTGTTTTTAATCCCCCTTGTTTCCTTTTTATGGTCGGAAAACGAGGGTTATGCATTGCATGATCTACGGATAAAACTACCCTTATTACTCATTCCTTTTTTCATCGCTTCCTATGAATTGAAGGAGCGGAATTTTTTTATTTTACTGGCTTTACTGATCGGATCGACCTTTGTCGGAAGCATCATTCTTTATATTAACTATCATTATTTTCAATCGGATAAGCATCAGGATTTAAGAGAGATCTCAATTTTCATATCGCATATCCGCTTTAGCCTTATTTTAGATATTTGTATTTATATTTTGATTTATGCTGCGATAAAGTGGAGGAATAAATATTCAATTATTGCCATTTTAATGGCTATGTGGTTCATTTATTTCATCTTCTTTTTAGGATCCGGAAATGGTTTTATCGCGTTGCTTGTCATTTTCATTTTTGGAATTGCTTTATTGCTGTTTAAAAGCCCATATAAAAAATTGAGTTATACCATCGGGCTTCTCTTTTTTGCCTTTTCTGCTTACATTCTATATCTGAGTAATCATTCCTATCGCTCTCATTTTGTAGTTAAAAATGAAAGTTATAACGACTCGAAGAAAGTAGTTAAAAAGGGATCGGATTATTTTAGTTTGTCGAATGATAAGCAACTTGAAAACGGCTATTATATATGGAGGAATATTTCAAACCCCGAGCTTGAAAAAGAATGGAAAGCAATCTGTTCTCCCGAATTTATTGAGGTGGATGCAAGTGGACAAGATATTGAGGGAACTTTAATCAGATATCTGACTTCAAAAGCATTGACAAAAGATTCTGCCGGCGTACATCAACTCGCAAAACAAGACATTGAGAATATCCAAAATGGTAATTATAATTATCAGCAGAACGAATGGAATAACCTTGAACTAAGGATCGATCAGTTGTTTTATCAACTAATGGCTTATTATTATCAGAATGATCCTGGAAATAAACCCTTTTTACAACGGGTTTATTATTGGAGAGCTGCGATTGAAATTATCGCTTCTAATCCTTTTTACGGGGTTGGTGTAGGAGATATACAAGTTGAGTTTAATAAGTATTTCGCAAGTGAAGTAAAGGAGTTAGATCAAAAATATTGGCACCATACCCATAATCAATACCTGACCTATTTTGTAATTAGCGGGATATTTGGTTTTCTTGCTTTTTTATGGGCCGTTTTTTATCCTCTTTCGATGTATATAAAACGCAATTCTATTCTGGCTTTGGCTCAGATCGTATTACTTTTTTCCTTCCTATCTGAAGATACACTTGAGACTCAGGCTGGTGTTACTTTATATGTACTTTTTCTCGCTTTGGCGATCGCCTTATTTAATGAAAAGGACGAGAGATTAAAGACCGAAGACCGATGACGGGAGACCGAAAATTGAACATTTGAAGCTCCTCTTTCTCAGAAAGGGGGAAAGGTTTAATTCTGCGA
>Ga0316188_10000733_pt1 | contig 14824 bp, 12 predicted proteins | sample Phiworburrow1_MG_FD_204933 | JGI IMG/M metagenome (GOLD analysis project Ga0316188, IMG submission 204933) | Coastal sediment microbial communities from Maine, United States - Phippsburg worm burrow 1 | ecosystem: Environmental > Aquatic > Marine > Coastal > Sediment | place: USA: Maine...
CGTGGCGTTGTGAAGGAGATCAATACCCGCGCGACTGTAATCACTACCAATGACGGGGTGGATTTGGTCGTGCCTAACTCGGTGCTGGTTACAACCCAACTGACCAACTGGACTTTGCGGGAATCCTATGGGCGTATGCGTGTAACGTTTGGCGTGGCCTATGGCACGGATAAGGAACTGGTCAAAAAGGTCGCGCTGGAGGCTATTTCGAAATTGGATTGCGCGCTGACACATATGCCTGGATTGGAGCCGCAGGTCAGGCTATCAAACTTAGCTGATAACGCGCTGGAATTCACGGTTCTGTTCTGGGTCAGCCGGCAGGGCGTGCGCCGTCCCGGGCGCACCCGCGCGAGTTTCTTATGGGAACTCGAAACCCTGCTCAATGAGAACAATATCCAAATCCCATTCCCGCAAAGGGATATCCATGTCAAGAGTGACAGCCGGATACTTGTGGACAAACGCACGGACCCTGATTCGTCACAGATTTAAATCAGGTATAGTTGCAAAAAAATAATCAGGACTTTGAATTGACCTTAACGCGAATGTCATTGGGTAACCCGGTTGCGGTCATTGTCGCGGGTATCCTGGTGGTCATTTTTGGAACGATCAGCCTGTTGCGTCTGCCGATACAGATGACGCCGGAGATTGAACGCCCTGAAATTTCAATAAGCACACCCTGGCGCGCATCAGCGCCCAGTGAAATCGAATCGGAAATTATCGAACCGCAGGAAGATGTCCTGCGGAGTGTTCCCGGCCTGCTTAGAATGTCATCGAGTTCGAGTTTTGGCAGTGGTTCCGTGCAGTTGGAGTTTGGTATTGATACCGATATGACCCGCGCACTTATCGAGGTGATGAACCGCTTGAACCAGGTGCCGAGGTATCCCATTGATGCCAATGAACCGGTGATCAGCGTGGGCGGTAACAGCTTTGAGAAAGTCATGGCCTGGTTTGCGGTGAGTCTGAAACCCGGCAATGAGCGTCCGATTGAGTCGTACCAGGATTTCCTTGAGGAGACCGTTATAACGCGCCTGGAAAGAGTTCCCGGTGTTTCCCGAACAGGGGCCTTCGGGGGGCGGACTCACGAGGTCAGGATTACATTCGATCCTTACAAAGCCGCGAGTATCGGTTTGGACCTGACTGCTGTTTCAGGTGAACTGGGTACGAACTCCAATGTTTCCGCCGGCAGTACCGAGGTCGGGCGCCGCCAGTATACGGTGCGGTTTAGCGGCAAGTACGAGGTCGAATCGTTGGGCGACCTGGTGCTGGAATGGCGCGAGGGCAAACCGATTCGATTAAAGGATATCGCCCGCATAGAAATGAAAATGGTGGATCCGACCACCATGCTGCACATGAATGGCGGTGCCTCTATCGCGGTCAACGTCATTCCGGAATCGGGCGTCAATGTACTTGAAGTGATGGCAGCCCTGAAAGCGGCTGTCGCCGATTTGGCCGCCAATGAGCTTGACCGTGCGGGACTGTTGATCGAACAAAATTACGATGAGTCCATCTATGTCACGGGTTCCATCAAGATGGTGCGCAACAATTTACTGCTGGGAATGATGCTTGCAGTGGTGGTTTTGTGGTGGTTTTTGCGGAAGTTCCGCGCGACCCTAATCGTGGCGCTATCTATTCCCCTGTGCCTGTTTGCGGCATTTATCGTGCTCAATATTACCGGCCGGACTTTGAATATCATTTCTCTCGCCGGACTCGCATTTGCGACAGGTATGGTGCTGGATGCCGCCATCGTGGTTCTGGAAAATATCTTCAGACAGCGCGAGAGCGGCCGTGATGGTGATGAGGCTTCAGAGCGCGGCACTTTGCAGGTTTGGGGCGCTCTGGTTGCATCGACCGCAACCACGGTTGCCATTTTCATGCCCGTGGTGTTTCTGCGGGATGAGGCAGGCCAGCTTTTCGGTGATCTTGCCATAACCATTTCCGCAGCCGTTACCGCATCTTTGATCGTGGCGGTGACTGTCTTACCCTCCGCGGCATCCAACTGGGTAAAAGGCAGTGCAATCGAGGATGTCCATCGCCATTGGTGGGCATGGACCACCGATCACATCATGAGTTGGACAGGCACGCCGCACCGGCGTCGGATCTGGATCATGGTGTTGACCGTCATACCGGTAGTTCTTTTGTTGATTCTCAAGCCCGCAGCTGATTACCTGCCAGAAGGTAAACGCAATTTTATTTTTGGTTTCATGGTATCTCCTCCGGGCCTTGGTGTGGAAACCGCGAAGCGAGAGGTAATGGACGTCATAGACCAGCGTCTTGATCAATATATCAATGGTGAAAATCGCCTGCAGATGGACAGTTATTTTCTGGGTGTGTCGCCCGGGTTTGGAACATTTATAGGTGGCCGGGCGAGCGACCCGGATGATGTTGATGAATTGATTGGTGTTTTCAATTCCGAAATCCTGAGAGGCTTTCCGGACGCCATCGCGTTTGCTGGCCGGCGGGCCATATTCGGCGGGGCAAGGGGTGGCCGGCAGATTAATGTTGATCTGCAGGCCGATTCCTTTGAGTCACTGATCCAGGGCGGGCAGGCCGGTTTTCAAGCGATCATCCAGGCGTTACCGGGCGCCACTGTACGGCCACTGCCCGGCCTCGAGCAGGCAGAACCGGAACTTCGACTGATACCGGATGATCGCCGTATTGCTGAAGTGGGATGGAATCGTGCGCGGATGTCAACCGTGATCAGGGCCATGGGAGACGGTGCGTTTTTAGGTGAATATTTTGATGGCACGCGGCGCTACAACGTCATCCTGCGTGCCGAGGAGTGGGATACACCCGAGGAATTGGCGGCGATGCCGGTCGCGACTGCCAACGGAGAAATCCAGACCATTGGCGAACTGACGAAAGTGGTCCGCACAGCCGGCCCTTCCCAGATACGCAGGGTTGATCGCAAGCGCACTTTGACATTACAGGTCACGCCACCCGCTTCTTTGGCCCTGGAAGACGCCATTGAGACCCTCAATGAAAAGGTGATACCGCAGATAATGGAGCAATTGCCACAAAATGCTTCTATACAGATGCGTGGTACTGCCGAGGCATTGGAGCAGGCGCTAAAAAGCATGGCGGGTAGTTTTACGCTGGCCATTGTCATTCTTTATTTATTGATTTCTGCCTTGTTCCGTTCATTCAAGGATTCATTGTTGGTTATCCTGACGATACCGATGGCAACGGTTGGCGGGGTTATCTCCCTGCGCCTGATGGATTTGGCGTTATTCGCATCCGGAGGCCAGAAAATGGATCTGTTAACAATGATCGGTTTTGTCATATTGCTGGGCTTGGTGGTCAATAATGCGATTTTGCTGGTTTATCGCGCACGTGATGGCGAGCGGGAAGGCATGTCACGGCGGGATGCGGTGGAAAGCGCTGTCAGATTGCGCCTGAGACCCATCCTGATGAGTACGATGACGAGCATATTCGGCATGTTGCCACTGATGCTGATACCGGGCTCCGGAACGGAGCTTTACCGCGGAATGGCCTCTGTTATCGTCGGAGGCATGCTGGTTAGCACCTTGTTTACACTTATATTGCTGCCCAGCCTCCTGCGTGCCCAGGAAGACAAATTTCCTGGAACAGAGGTGGCACAGGCTTGAAGGTTTGGAATGGATATCAATGGATTTTGACAAAATGAATAAATTTAAGGGCCCGTTAACTGCGCTGGTAATCTGGATCGGTTTTCAGCCGGTCATCCAGGCACAGGGTCAGATGCCCGCGGCCAATGTTCGTGTAGCCCGGGCTTCAATACAGTCCATTGCCCCGGAAACCATCGTGCCGGGTACCGTGATCAGTCGTCATGATGCAAAACTCGCTGCTGAAGTGACCGGCCGGCTGCTTGAGGTCGTGGATGTGGGAACCGTGGCTGCCAAAGGTGACGTGCTTGCAAAGATTGAAGACACGCCTGTCCGGCTCAGAAAGAGTGAATTAGAGGCCGATGTCGACCGAGTCAAGGCCAGATTGCTGTACCTTGAAAGCGAAGAGGCGCGTTATGTGCAGTTGTCCAAGTCAAATCTGGCTGCGCAAACAAAGCTGGATGAAACCCGATCGGACCGGGACGTCTCCCGTGGTGATCTGCAGGTCGCGAGATCCCGCCTGGCCCAGGTCGAAGACCAATTGTCCCGCACCCGTATTAACGCACCTTTCAGCGGTATCGTGGTTGAACGTCTGATGATGCCAGGTGAACGGGTCGATATAGGCAGAAACATCGTGCGTCTCGTCGATCAGCAGAGCCTGGAGGTTGTGGCAAGGGCACCCCTTGAGTACTTTTCATATGTTCGCCCAGGGCAGCAACTGGCGTTGAGTACGGATCGGACCGTTGTGAGCGGCACGGTCAGGGCGGTCGTGGCGGTAGGATCTGAAAACACGCACCAGTTTGAGCTCAGGTTAGATATCGAGGGTGGCCGTTTTCCGGTCGGTCAAACGCTGCGTGTTGCCATTCCGACCTCAGAGCCGAGGGAAGCGCTCGTCGTGCCTCGTGATGCGTTAGTCTTGAGACCCAATGGCATTTCTGTTTTTGTCCTGGACAATGAACAAAAAGCCAAACAGGTCCTGGTTACCACCGGCATTGGTGCTGCCGACCAGATTGAGGTCAGTGGTGATCTCGTTGATGGGGATACGGTCATAATTCGAGGGAATGAAAGGCTCAGGCCCGGTCAGGCTGTCTCCATCATGGAAGGTTGACCGCCTTTGAATTTAATCAATATCCAGCGGGATGAATGGCCACGATTCCTACTGGCCTTCAGTTACTTCTATTTTCTGCTGGCCGGCTATTTCATGTTGCGGCCCATTCGCGGCACCGTGGCCGCCAATCATTCCGAATCCCTGCATTTGCTGTATACCGCCACATTTGTGTCGATGCTGCTGATCGTCCCGGTTTTTGGATGGCTGGTTTCAAAGTTCAGACGTGGCCGTTTCCTACCCGGGATATACCTGTTTTTTATTTCCAACCTGATCTTTTTTGCCTTTGCATTCGAGGGTGAAGCAACCGGTGACTGGGTCCAGTACAGCTTTTATGTCTGGCTGAGTGTTTTCAACCTGTTCGTGGTCTCCATATTCTGGAGTTTCATGGCCGATATTTTCCACCCCGACCAGGCCCAGCGCCTGTTTGGCAGCATCATGGCCGGTGGTAGTCTTGGTGCGATCTCCGGACCTGTGCTGACGGCAAGATGGGTTGAACTGATCGGTTCTGGCGGCGTTATGGCGCTGTCGATTGCTTGCCTGTTAGTGGCAACGGTTTTTGCCATATTCCTCGGCAGGCTCGAACGTCACCAACACCACGATCAACCCGCGAAGATTATAGGTGGCAGTATCTGGGAAGGCGCAGTGCGTGTCTTCAAGTCAAAATACCTGTTGTTGATCTGCCTGTTAATGCTGTCCCACAACCTGACTTCGACCTTTCTGTATAACGGTCTCGCGGTTTTGGTTGATGAGAACATCCTGGGGTTTGATGAGCGCACGCGGTTCTTTAGTTATGTTGACCTGATCGTGCAAATTCTGGCGTTTCTGTTCCAGTTTTTGATTACCTCAAGGCTGGTCGTTTACCTGGGTATGCCACGTACAGCAATTTTGCCCCCCATTATCCTGGCCGCAGGCTTTACATTGCTGGGCAGTTCGCTTGGCCTGGTCCTGTTTGCCGCAGTCGGGGTAATACAGCGGGCGCTCAATTATGGTCTGTTAGGGCCCGTCAAGGAGATGTTGTTTACGGTCGTTGAGCGCGAAACCAAGTACAAGAGCAAAAATTTCATAGATACAGTGGTCTACCGTGGCAGTGATGTTACCGCCAGTTGGCTATTCAAGGGCATGATGATGGCCGGGCTTTCCCTTGCCCAGGCCGCATGGATATATATTCCGATCATGGCAATGTGGGCGTTGGCTGCCTGGTATCTGGGCAAGGCTTATATCCGTTTAAAGAACCAATTGGATATGGAGGATGTCCCGGTGCGCGCACCTGAATAATTTTCCAGGTTACCGGGGTTGAACAGGTTTCCGGGGTTGCTTAGCTACCCGGTAAAAACCGCTGGCCGGTTGACGTCTGCACGCACTCCACCGGGCACTGGTACAACCTTTCGAGGTTCGCCAGGACGAGCTGCTCGTTGACCGGACCGGCCTGCCAGTCCCCGTTTCCAAACAACATGAGAACATGACTGCAATAACGTGCGGCGAGATTGACATCATGCAAGGCAATCAACGCGGAACGATGTTCGCTCGTCACCTGGTGTGCAACATGATCCATGATTCGAATCTGATGTTTCATATCAAGATGATTGGTGGGTTCATCCAGCAAAAGGATGGCGGGTTCCTGCACGATCAGTGAGGCAAATGCCAAACGGCGTGCTTCACCGCCGGAGAGCCGTGTGACACTGCGTGATTCAAAGCCCTCAAGATCAACGGCCCGGATTGCATCCAGTGCCTTTTGCCTGTCTTGCGGGCCCTCCCGCTCCCAGTAACCCAGGTGAGGATGTCTTCCGGTCATCGCCGTTTCAAGCACGCTGGCATCAAAAATATAAACCGTGTGCTGTTGCAGCATGCCGAGCAGACGGGCGATTGTGCGACGCGGTAATTTGTCCATGGCCTGGTTTTCGAGTAATACGGAACCTGAATCTGGTTCGAGCAATCCCGCCATGCATTTGAGCAGGGTGGTTTTACCGATGCCATTGGGGCCAAGCAATGCCCAGAACTGACCCGCAGCAAGCTCCAGGTTCAGCTTGTTGCAGATGGGTTTTCCGCCGATGCTGACATCAAGAGACTGGCATACAAGTGAGGTCATACGCCTTTAAGCCTTGCACGATTTAACAACAAGAGAAACAGGGGTACACCCAGCAACGCCGTGATCACGCCAACCGGCAATTGTTGTGGGCTCATTAGTGTGCGTGCGATGGTATCGGACAATACCAGGAACAGGCCGCCAAACAGTGTCGCTGACGGGATCAGGATGCGGTGGTCGGAGCCAACCAGTATACGCATCAGGTGCGGAACTATTAAGCCTACAAAGCCGATACTGCCGGCAATTGAGACCGCCGTGGCGGTCAGTATTGAGGCCAGCAGGTAAACCAGCCAGAGCATGTGACGGGTCGATTCACCCAGCAGCCTGGCCGTGGTTTCACCCATTGCCAGGACGTTAAGGCTGCGTGCCAAACCCAGTGTAAGGATGAAGCTGCCGGCGAGTACTGCCAGTGACCACCAGGGTAGCGTGGCATAGCTCAGGTCGCCCATCAGCCAGAACAGCATCCCGCGCAGGCTGTTGTCCGGGGTCAGAGAGAGAATAAGGCTGATCAGTGCGGCCCAGCCGGATGCTGTGACCACACCCGTCAGCAACAAACGCGTACCGCTCCATGGGCCGGTTCCACGGGCGAGACCGAACACCAGCAATATGGAAATTAGCGCACCGATGATGGCCAGCCAGGGCAGAAAAGCCACTGCAACACCAAATACCATCCCCAGCAAGGTTGCAAACGCGGCTCCGCCGGATACGCCCAGGACATAGGGGTCAGCCAGTGGATTACGTAACAGTACCTGCATCAGGCAACCGGACAGGGCCAGCATGGAGCCGACCACCCAGGCGGCCATGGCGCGCGGCAGCCTTAAGCGCCAGATCAATTCACCATGCTGACCACTGGAATCCAGGATGGATGCCAGCCATTCAGACCAACCCAGCGAGACCGAACCGCTCGCGCTGGCAAGAAATATGCTTCCTGCCGACATCAACATCAATAAAAAGATCAATGATCGGCGTAATGAAATTGGCATCATTTTGAAGGATTGATTAACATGGTTTGGTTGATTAAGATTTAAAATTATCGCACGTATTACATATGCTCATAACATCCGCCATGCACAGATTCAAAAGAAAAATACAAACATGATCGATTCCGACGGATTCAGACTCAATGTTGCCATGGTTATCATGAATAATGATGGCCGCGTATTCTGGGCGCAACGCTCAAACAACGACGGCTGGCAATTTCCGCAAGGCGGCATGAATACCGACGAAACCCCCCTTGAGGCGATGTACCGTGAACTGCGTGAAGAAACCGGCCTGGATAAAAAGCACGTGCAAATACTGGGCTCAACTCCCGGTTGGCTGCGCTACCAGCTACCCCGGCGTTTCCAAAGGTCGGAGAGCAAACCTTTGTGTATCGGTCAAAAGCAGGTCTGGTTTTTATTGAAACTGCTTGATGACGATGTCCAGTTCGATTTTGCCACGACCGGTGAGCCTGAATTCCGCGATTTTCGCTGGGTGGATTTTTGGTATCCGGCAGATAACGTGATCAGGTTCAAACGCCGCGTATACCGGCAGGCACTGACACTGCTCGAACCAATGATGCTTTCAGACTGACACGGATAACTCACCTGGCGCACATTTAACCCACGGGGAAATTTCCCCGAATGGTGCGTTTCAGCGCGCACCCAACCCTGGAAAAATGAATGAGACATGTACTGCAACGCATATTTATCGTCCTGACCTTGATGTTGGTGGGCTTACAAGCAAACGCCCAGCGAGATCATGTATCGGACCCGGTGATAGCTCAGCTGCAAAAACAGGCGCTGGGCTCTGACCTGGCCTGGAATTTACTGGTATCACTGACCAATGAGGTTGGTCCGAGGATGGGTGGCAGTGATGCCGACCAGGCTGCCGTTAAGTGGGCCGTTGATAAGATGCATAGCCTGGGTTTTGAACGTGTCTGGACCGAACCGGTCAGTTTTCCGCGTTGGCTAAGGAACAGCGAGAGCGCGGAGGTATTATCGCCTGCCGCGCATAAGTTGGCAGTGACTGCGATCGGTGGCAGTCCCTCAACCAACGGTTCGCTGGAAGGCGAGGTGGTGCAGTTCGATACGCTTGAGGCGTTGGAAACGGCGGCCATTGAGCATGTACAGGGGAAAATTGTTTTCCTCTCCACGCGTATGCAGAAGACCCGCGAAGGGTCAGGTTACGGAAAGACGGTTGTTAACCGGAGCCGTGGACCGTTTGTGGCCGCACAAAAGGGCGCATCGGCTTTATTGATACGTTCGGCCGGTACTGGCAATGACCATTTTCCGCATACCGGTATGATGTCCGGCTCCGAGGCGGGGACGCCGGTTCCTTCAGCTGCAATGTCCAATTTGGATGCAGATCAGCTGATGATCATGCTTGAGCAGGGATTACCGTTGCGCATCCGTCTCGATCTTGATGTTGGTTTCGACGGGGAAGCGACCTCCTATAACGTCGTAGGAGAATTTGATGGCAGTGAAAGCCTCGGAGAACGCATCCTGCTGGGTGCGCATCTTGATTCGTGGGATCTCGGTACCGGTGTGGTCGATGATGGTGCAGGTGTTGCGATTGTTATGGCTGCGGCCAAAATGGTCGCCGACCTGCCGGTGCGTCCCCGCCATGGCACGCGTGTCGTCCTGTTCGCCAATGAAGAGCAGGGTGTATACGGTGGAAAGGCTTACGCGAAACTGCATGAGGGAGATTTAACCGCTCACCTCATCGGGGCCGAATCGGATCTGGGCGCAGACCGCATCTACCGTTTTAAAACCCGTGTTTCACCCCAGGCCGAACCTGCGATCGCTTTACTGGCGAAGCACCTGGGAAGCCTGGGTATCGAGCGTGAAACAACCGAACCAGCGAGCGGTGGTGCGGATGTTGGGCAAATGGGTAAGCTCGGTTTGCCGGTTATCGATCTGAACCAGGACGCCAGTCGATATTTCGACCTGCACCATACCGCCAACGATACGCTGGACCATGTCAACCCGGAACATCTGCGTCAAAACCTGGCCGCGTGGGTCACACTGGCCTACGTGACTGCAGACAGTACGATTGCTTTCGGACCCGTGGAGCCTCTTCAGAAAGTGCAAAAGTGACGCCTGAATCTAATTGACAATCATTCTCATTTACAATTAGAATGATTTCATCAATGACAGGAAAGCCTTATGTACGTGTGTGTCTGTAATGCAGTAACCGATTCTGATATCCGCAAGGCAGTGGATGATGGCGTACGCAACCTGCGGCAACTGAGCCAAATGACCGGTTGCAGCACCACTTGTGGTTGTTGCAAGGACATGGCCGTTGAAGTTCTGAAACAGAGCCTGGCGGAAAATCGTGTAACCCAGCGTGCGCTTCCCGTCATGCAAATGGCCTGAATTCAAACCGCTCAAGCGAGATGCGGGTAAGCCCAACACCTGCTAAAATCAAGACACATTTAGTGCATTATCCAATGGCCGAGTTGGTCGGATGATGCTCCTGTCTATTTAGCATAAGAAATCCTGAAGGAGTCCGGCACAATGAAAGGCGACCGCAAGGTTATTGAGTTCCTCAATGCTGTATTACGCAATGAACTGGTGGCAATCAACCAGTATTTCCTGCATTCACGCATGTATAAAGACATGGGTCTGATGGAACTTGCCAATCACGAACATGGCGAGTCCCTGGATGAGATGAAGCACGCTGATCAATTGATCGAGCGGATTTTATTTCTGGAAGGACTGCCGAATATGCAGGACATTGGCAAGCTTCGAATCGGTGAATCCACGCGTGAAATGCTCGAATGTGATTTGGCGCTTGAAATGGATGCTTTGCCGGAATTAAAAGACGCAATCGCCTGGTGTGAGGAATGCCGCGATTTCGTCAGCCGGGACTTGTTCGATTCCATACTGACCTCCGAAGAAGAGCATGTTGACTGGCTGGAGACGCAGCTGGCGCTGATTGACAAAATGGGTATTGAAAATTACCTGCAAGCGAAGATGGGCTAAGTACTCAACACATGTTCAGCCATACCAGCCAACCCTGCCAGTTCGAACGGGACTGTGCCGTCGTCATGATCCCCGCCGGTGATGAATTAACACTGCCCGCCGGAACCGTCGGTTATATCACCCAGTCCCTGGGTGGCAGTTTTACCGTTTTTGTTGATGGTAATCTGTTTCGCGTGGCGGGTATCGACGCGGATGCCATCGGCAGAGAGCCCGTTCTGCCACCGGTACTGCCGGAGAATGCCAGCGATGATGACGTGGAAAAGCTGGTCTGGTCCCAGATGAAGACCTGCTATGACCCGGAAATTCCGGTCAATATCGTCGATCTTGGCCTGGTGTATTCATGTGAGTTAAAAAAGAACGACCAGGGGCAAAGAGAGGTCGCAGTCACCATGACGCTGACTGCACCGGGCTGTGGTATGGGTGATATTATTGTTGAAGACGTACGCAGTAAGATCGAGATCATACCGACGATAGCCAGGGTGGACGTCGAATTGACTTTTGAACCACCCTGGAATCACCAGATGATGACCGAAGCAGCCCGGCTTGAAACCGGGATGCTGTAGGGTGCGTAAGCTTCTACGCACCCCACGAATCAGGCTGCCTGGTCTCTGACCGTTTCAGTCACACTGCTTGAACCCATCCTCAGATAGCTGCTTTCGAACTCATCGACCTTGACAATTTCAGCGACCATGGCCCTGACAGCCTCCAGTTCCTTGGCCTCTTCGGCAGTGATGATGGATTTTTCAAGGGCTTGTTGCAGTTGCCTCGCTCCGTCATTGGCGTCAAGTATGCCGGCGACTTCAGCTTTGTGCAGACGCCGCTCAAGTGGCTCGGTGGCGATCACCCGGGGTAGCGCGATCTCCAAAAGGCCGACGGGGTTGCTGGCTTTGTCGGAGATGAATATTCCAGCGGTCAGGCGTTTACGCGTTTCCGAGGGAGACATCAACAACTGGGAAACCTTGTGGCCCAGGCGGTCGCCCGGTTGGCGCTCATGACGGCCGAGCGGGAAGATAAAAACTCTTAGCAAAACACGCACAGCCCGGCTGGGGAAATTGTCTACAACCAGGCCTAAAGCCGTCTGGATTTTGTAAATGGCATCATGGAAAGCCCACGCCAGTATCGGTTGATCGGCGGCCGGCCGGCCTTGCATCTCAAATCGTTTCAGAATCGCAGAGCAGATATATAATTGGCTCAACACGTCACCGAGGCGGCCTGAAATTCGTTCCTTGTACTTCAATTTGCCACCGAGCATGAGCATGGCGATATCCGATGCAAACGCGAGGGAGGCGGAATAACGGGTCAGTTTACGATAATATTTCGCAGTCCTCCGATCGGTCGGCACCGCGGTAAACCGCGCCAGGCTCAAACCCAGAACCATGCTGCGAACAGCATTGCCAATACTGTAGCCAACGTGGCCGAACAACTGCCGGTCAAACTCTTCAAGACCCTTTGAGTGGTCTTCCATCCTGGCGGCCTGCATCTCCTTCAGCACATAGGGATGGCAACGGATAGCGCCCTGACCGAAGATCATCATGCTGCGGGTCAAAATATTGGCGCCTTCAACGGTTATCCAGATGGGCGCCCCCTGCCAGCCCCTGCCGAGGTAGTTGCGCGGACCCATAATAATGCCCTTGCCACCATGAACGTCCATGGCATCGGTGATAACCTGGCGGCCCATCTCGGTGGCATGGTACTTGGCAATAGCCGAAGGTACGGAGGGTTTCTGACCCAGGTCTACAGCCGTTGCGGTCATGCGCGACAAGGCAGAGATTGAGTAGGTGTATGCAGCGATGCGGCTCATCGCGGCTTCGACACCTTCAAAACGGCCTATTGGCAAGTTAAATTGTTTGCGGATACGTGAATACGCGCCGGTCGTCAATGCGCATAACTTGACGCCACCGGCTGAAGATGACGGAAGTGTGATGGCCCTGCCAACCGCCAGGAGTTCAATCAGCATTCGCCAGCCATTACCGGCCATATCGATACCACCGACCAGGGTGTCCAGTGGAACAAACACATCTTTCCCGCGTACCGGACCATTGTGGAAGGGTACGTTCAAGGGCAGGTGGCGCGCGCCGATTTCCATTCCGGGGGTGTCACTCGGTACCAGTGCGACACTGATGCCGATGTCTTTTTTATCACCGACCAGACCGTCAGGATCATACAATCTGAACGCCAGGCCAACGATCGTTGCGACCGGCGCCAGGGTAATATAGCGCTTGTCAAAGTTGAGCCGCATACCCAGCATCTGCTTGCCCTTGTACTCACCTTTACAAATGATTCCGGTGTCCGGAATGGAGGTGGCGTCTGAGCCTGCGGTGGGACCGGTCAAACCGAAACAAGGTATTTCTTCGCCCCTGGCAAGCCGGGGCAGGTAGTGTTTCTTTTGCTCGTCTGTGCCGTAGTGGACCAATAACTCTGCAGGGCCCAGTGAGTTGGGGACGGCTACGGTGCTTCCCGCAACCGCGCAAACCGAACCAATTTTCTGCAGTACCGCACGGTGCGCCAGCGCCGAGAAGCCCAATCCACCGTATTCCTTTGGAATGATCATGCCGAAGAACCGGTTTTCTTTCAGGAAACTCCAGACTTCGGGTGGCAAATCTGCCAGTTCATGTGAGTTTTCCCAGGGTTTGAGCATTTTGCACAATTCTTCCACCGGACCATCTACGAAGGCCTGTTCCGTCGTGCTCAGTTGGGGCCAATACTGTTCCAGTAAGGCATCCCAGTTGGGGTTGCCCGCAAAAAGTTCACCTTCCCAACCTACCGTGCCCGCCTCCAGCGCAACCTTTTCTGTTTCGGAAAGCGTCGGCAGCATTTTGCGATAGATTGCAAGAAACGGCGCACTTAACCACTTGCGTCGTAACGGCTTGAAATTCAGCGGAACAGCGATGGCTGCCAACAAAACCGACAAGGCAACGATCGCCAGCATTGAAACGTCAGTAAATATGGCAAATCCCACCAGCACCAACACCATGCCGATCGTCCAGTTCAGCAGGGTGAAGCCACGATAGGCTGCGGTGACTGAAAAGCCCAACAGGCCAAAAATCAGAATCCAGAACATTAGCATTACCCTCCAAGAAGACTCATAAGATTTCCTGATGCGGTCCTGATTGAAAGTCAAACCACATAAGTTTGGACTGTATTGTTAAAAATACGTTTCCATACGTAAGAGTATGGTAAATGCTTTGGCCGGAGTCAACCGCTATATAAGCTATATTGATACGTCATAGTCGGTTATGCTTTAACATCACAATTTGATAATGTCGGTTGGGTTTGTGATTCAGTCAGTACCAAAAAAGAAAGAACGATCGACTCTCAGTGCCGGCGACTGGGAGCAGCAGGCATTGGTGTTGATCGCGGAAAAAGGTATACGGTCGGTTGCCGTTGAGTCGCTTGCCAGGCGCATGGGTGTGACCAAGGGCAGTTTTTACTGGCACTTTCACAACCGCGAATCCCTCCTGGAGCAATCCCTGATTCGCTGGGAAAAGCATGATGCGGCCAATCTGCAGAACTCATTAAGTGCGATTGACGATCCCCGTGAGCGGCTGAGGTCGTTTTTCAGACGTACCGGACGCGAAAAATTGACCCACAATGTTTACAGTTCATTGTGCATGGCTTCGGATCACCCGCAGGTCGAGCCTTTGTTGGAGAGAGTGGCCGCGCGTCGCATGAAGCATATTGAAAAGGCGTTCGAAGAGATCGGTTTTGACCCGCAGGAGGCCTCGCATCGCGCAAGGCTGACGTATTCTGCTTACCTGGGCTTCCTGCAACTGCAGAAACAGCATCAGACCCCCAGTTTGAGTTCAGAGGAGTTTGAAGCTTATATGACACACGTCATTGCGACATTGATCCCCGAAAAGTAGCCTTGGTTTTTTTGGGCGCAGTGATAACAGTCGGCGATTGACGGGTACGCCCGGTTTTTTAACATGCACACAGACCATTTCAGTGCATACAAGTCTCAAGAGGAAGTAACGTGACCAGCAACAAAACTTTGAAACAATGGGTCGAAGAAGTCAGTGAATTGACCCGGCCGGACAATATTCATTGGTGTACCGGCAGTGGTGAGGAGCACCGGCAACTGGTTAAT
>Ga0316188_10000734_pt1 | contig 14822 bp, 13 predicted proteins | sample Phiworburrow1_MG_FD_204933 | JGI IMG/M metagenome (GOLD analysis project Ga0316188, IMG submission 204933) | Coastal sediment microbial communities from Maine, United States - Phippsburg worm burrow 1 | ecosystem: Environmental > Aquatic > Marine > Coastal > Sediment | place: USA: Maine...
GCCATAGACCCGGTTGACGGCAGCGTCATCGCGCTGGTTAGCAAACCAGCCTACGACCCGAACGCTTTTGTTGATGGTATTAGCCAGAAAGCCTATAACGCAATTCTAAGCGCCCCCGGACGGCCTTTGTTCAACCGGGCACTAAATGGTGGTTATGAACCCGGATCCACGCTCAAACCCTTCGTCGGCCTTGCCGGGCTGGAACTGGGTGTGGTTACACCCGCAACCCGGGTGTTTTCGAATGGTAAATTCTACATCGAGGGCTATGACCGTCCTTACCGTGACTGGAAGAAGACGGGCCATGGCTGGGTGGATATACGTTCGGCGCTGGAACAGTCGGTTAATACCTATTTTTATCAACTGTCCATGAAACTGGGTATCGACCGGATGCATGACTTCCTTGCCCAGTTTGGTTTCGGTTCGCTCACGGGTATTGATATACCGGGTGAAGGCAAGGGCCTGTTACCGTCGCGTGAGTGGAAAAGGGCGGTACTCGAGGAGCCGTGGTATCCGGGCGAAACGGTGATCGCGGGCATCGGCCAGGGCTTCAACGTGGTTACGCCCTTGCAATTGGCCAACGCGGTTGCTGCACTGGTCAATGGCGGTACACGTTACTCACCGAGACTTCTTTACGCAGTCAAGCCGGCAGGTGTCGAAAGGGCAAGACGCATCAGCGCGCCGGTCGGATTACAGATACCGGTCGTCGATCCCAAGGACTGGCAGGTGATCCTGGAAGGCATGGACCTCGTGGTTAACGGCTCACGGGGTACGGCAAGAGGTGTAGCGGTTGACGCTCATTTCCGCACCGGTGGCAAGACCGGAACCGCGCAGGTGTATCAATTGGCTGCGGACCGGACGCACGACCCGGCGGAAGTGGCCGCACATCTCAGGGACCATGCCTGGTTTATTGCTTTTGCGCCGGTGGATGCGCCCAGGATCGCAATCGCGGTGGTGGTTGAGCATGGCGGCGGCGGTTCAAAAGCCGCAGCGCCGGTTGCGCGGCTTACGCTCGACGCCTGGCTTGACCAGGAACTGGAACGGGAGTTGCAACCATGAAACGCTGGTTACCAGCCTGGATCGGCGCGCCACGTCTGGATCCGGTCCTGCTGTTTTTGTTGCTGTTGATCATAGGTTTCGGGCTGATCGTGCTCTACAGCGCCTCCGGACAGGACATGGCAATGGTAAACCGGCAGGCAGCGCGTCTTGGTGTCGGCCTGGTTTTGATGCTGGTCATCAGCCAGGTCCCGCCACGGGTGCTGAGGTCGTGGACGCCCTGGTTATATGCCCTTGGCGTTGCCATGCTGTTTGGAACATTGGTGCTGGGTGTCGGCCGCAGCACACATCGTTGGCTGGATTTTGGCGTGATACGATTTCAACCTTCCGAAATGATGAAGCTGGCGGTGCCGATGATGGTAGCCTGGTATTTGCATTCAAGGGAGTTACCCCCTTCCTTGAAATCAACCACCGTGATATTTGGAATACTGTTGGCCCCAACCTTGTTAATCTACCGGCAGCCCGATCTCGGGACCGCTTTGCTGGTTGCCGCCAGCGGGATATTCACGCTCTACCTGGCCGGCCTGCGCTGGCGGGTGTTGTTTGGTTTCGCAGGGCTGGCAACCGCCGCAGCCCCGGTGCTGTGGATGGTCATGAAGGAGTATCAGCGTGACCGTGTGCGCACTTTTCTGAACCCCGAGGCCGATCCGCTGGGTGACGGCTGGAATATCATCCAGTCAAAAATTGCCGTAGGCTCCGGTGGTTTGACCGGTAAGGGCTGGCTGAACGGCACCCAGTCGCATCTCGAGTTTATTCCCGAACGTCATACCGATTTCATCCTGGCAGTATTGTCCGAGGAGTTTGGCCTTATCGGTGTTTCATTACTGATGCTGGTCTATTTGCTGGTCATTGCACGTGGCCTCTATATCGCCACCATCGCCCGTGATACCGGGTCCAGGTTATTGGCAGGGTCATTGAGTCTGACCCTGTTTGTCTATGTGCTGGTTAACGGCGGTATGGTATCGGGGGTACTGCCGGTCGTAGGTGTGCCGCTACCGCTGATCAGTTATGGCGGCACATCCGCTGTAACACTGTTGGCAGGCTTCGGCATGATGATGTCCATTTACGGCCACAGAAAATTCTTAACGCGGTAATGAACCCACAGGCTACTAATGTGCTGTTTCAATGAGTCAAAAACACTTTCAAGCGCGGTTTTTGTTTGTCTTTCGGGTAAACTCTGTCCAAAGGCGGGTGAATGCCGTTTAATCAACCAGACCGGAAACCTTGTTAAATGCGAATATTTCTTTTTTTGGTAATTCTTTGCGCGCCCGTATTAGCCGCTGAACATCCAGGTACGGATGATTTTGTAAAACGTGCGACCTCGGAATTCGGTTTGCCTGAAAGTGAAGTCCGGGCGCTGTTGATGGAAGCCGAGTACAAACAGTCCATTGTTGATGCCATCAGCCGCCCTGCCGAGGGTAAGCCCTGGCATGAATACCGCCTGATATTCCTGACAGACAAACGGATAAGCGAAGGTATTGAATTCTGGAAGAAGAACCGTGAACTGATCGAAACGGCTTCCAAAAAGTTTGGTGTGGATGAAGAAATTATCGTTTCGATCATAGGCGTGGAGACGTTTTACGGACGAATTACCGGTAGTTACCGGATTATCGATGCGCTGGTTACCTTGGGTTTTTATTATCCCAAGGATCTTTCCTCCGACCGTTCTCCATTTTTCTCAAGTGAGTTGCTGCAATACATCCGGCTTGCTTCAGAAGAGGGCTTACCCGCCGCTGAAGTGACCGGTTCTTATGCGGGCGCGATGGGAATGGGGCAGTTCATGCCCAGCAGTTACCGTGAGTATGCCGTGGATTTTGATGGAGACGGCAGCCGTGATCTGTGGCGCTCAACGGCCGATGTTGTTGGCAGTGTCGCCAATTATCTGCACCGCTATGGCTGGCAGGCGGGGCAACCGGTTACACGACGTGCAATCGCATCAAAAGACGCAGCTTTTAATGAGATAACAACGCGGAACTTCAACCCGACACTGACCGTGGCCCAATGGCAGGAGAAGGGGTTCACAAGTTCGAGTGACTTATCCCCGGACCTGCCGGCCGCAGTCTTGAAACTGGCCGAAGAAGAGCGCGATACTTATTGGCTGACATTCAAGAATTTTTATGTCATTACGCGCTATAACCGCAGTCCGCGTTATGCAATGGCGGTTTACGAACTAAGCCAGGAAATCAAGCAAGGAATGGACAGATACTGATGAAAGGGCGGATCTTCATGGTAACGCTGGCAGTTGTGTTGCTGGTGCGTTGTGCAGGGGAAAAGGAGAGGGAAGCAGAGCCCGGCGATGGGCCCTCAAACCGCATTATCACGGCTGCTGAAGTCCAGGATGCAGTACCTGCCGTTGAACCTCTGGCCCGCTATGGCAATCATAGTCCTTATACCGTGCTGGGAAAGACCTATACTGTATTACCCACCAGCAAGGGTTATCACGAACGCGGTATTGCCTCGTGGTACGGGAGCAAGTTTCATGGTCGGCGCACCTCAAGCGGTGAGCCGTATGATATGCACCTGGCCACGGCGGCACATAAAAGCCTGCCGTTGCCAACCTATGCCGAGGTGACCAATCTTGACAACGGCCGCAAGATGATTGTGAAGATTAATGACCGGGGTCCGTTCCATGATGACCGGATCATCGATCTGTCTTATGCGGCGGCGATCAAATTGGGTGTGGATAAAACCGGCACCGCGCGTATCGAGGTCCGTGCCATTGACGTGGACACTTCGAAACGCGTCGCGGTCAAAGTGGCGGATGGAACATTTTTACAGGTTGGCGCGTTCAGCAAACGTGAAACCGCAGATGATCTGGCAGGGAAAATGATAGCTGCGCAGCTCAAACCCGTCTCGGTCCAAAAAAGCCGGGGCTTGTACAAGGTATGGATTGGTCCGTATGCAACCGATGTGGAAATTGAGGCAAGCATGCAGCGCGTAGTTGAACTGGGCTATGAACGCCCGCATAGAGTGAGTCGGTAGTGTGGTACCCACTGGTTTGGGCAGACCTCACTTTTAACTAACGGAATAATTGTAGATCATGAAGAAAATCATATTATTAATAGCCATTGCCGTCGTTCTGCCGTTTACCGTGATTGCGCAGAGTCCGCCACCCCCGCCACCCCAGGGCATGCCGACCCCGGCGCCGCCGTCGCTAAGCGCAAACAGCTACATCCTGGTTGATTTCAACAGTGGGTATGTGCTTGTTGAAAGCAACCCCGATATGCCGGTCGAGCCCGCCAGCATCACAAAGGTAATGACGAGTTACGTCGTATTCGCGGAACTGGCTGGTGGCAAAATACAGCTGACCGATACTGTCAGTGTGAGTGAAAACGCCTGGCGTACCGGGGGTTCACGTATGTTCATTGAACCCTCGATGGAGCCGACGATTGAACAGTTGATAAAGGGCATGGTGATCCAGTCGGGTAATGATGCCAGCGTGGCACTGGCGGAGCACCTGGCTGGAACCGAAGAGGCCTTTGCCGGTTTGATGAACCACTATGCGGTTCAGCTGGGCATGACCAACAGCCATTTTATGAATGCCACCGGCCTGCCGCACGAAGATCACTACACCACCGCCCGGGACGTTGCGATTCTGAGTGCAGCCCTGATCGCCGATTTTCCGGATTATTATCATTGGTATGCCGAAAAAGAATTTAGTTTCAATAATATACGCCAGCACAACCGCAACAACCTGCTATGGCGTGATCCGGCGGTTGATGGATTAAAGACAGGTCACACGGAGGCTGCGGGTTATTGTCTTGCGGCTTCAGCCAAGCGTGATGGTATGCGTCTGATCAGCGTGGTGCTCGGTTCCGGCTCGGAGACATCGCGTGTCAACGAAAGCCAGAGCCTGCTTAATTACGGATTCCGCTTCTTTGAAACCATCCAGCTATACAAGGCCGGCCAGGAATTGGCGCAGGGCAAAGTCTGGAAAGGCCAGGCAGACCAGATAAGACTGGGTATCCGTGACGAGCTTTATGTCACGATACCGAGAGGTCGTTACGCGGACCTCGATGCCCAGGTTGAGATGAGACCCGAACTGATCGCACCGATCGCAGAGGGAGAAGAGGTCGGAATGATTTCTATCCGGCTTGAGAACGCGGAGGTCGCTTCCCGGGGTCTGACGGCGCTGGAGACAGTTGAAGAGGCTGGCTTCTTCGGGCGCGCGTGGGATGGCATGAGCATGTGGTTCGATGGCCTTTTTGGTGATGATTGATGGCTTCGGTTTTTCCGCCCGGTAACGGTTCAGACCCGCAGGAAACACTGCTCGAGTTCCCGTGCCGGTTCCCGGTCAAGGTAATGGGCCGCAGCGATAATGGTTTTGAAACCCTGGTTACGAAAATCATTTTGACCCATGCTGAACTTTATGCCGGTGAAGCGGTTACGAGAAACCCCAGTGGTTCCGGTAACTTCGTTTCGATTACCGTGAACATCGAAGCCGTTTCAAAGGCCCAGCTGGATCGTATTTACCAGGATTTGACTGATTGCGAGCTGGTTCTGGTCGCGCTCTGATGTCCGTTTCAGACCTGCTGGTGAGGCGCCTGGGCTTGATGGATTACGAACCGGTCTGGCACGCCATGCAGGCTTTTACCGACCGGCGCGATGTAAACACCCCGGATGAATTGTGGCTGGTAGAACACCCGCCGGTATTCACCCAGGGTCAGGCCGGTCGTGCGGAACACCTGTTGGCACCCGGTGACATCCCCGTGATCCAGGTGGATCGCGGCGGGCAGGTGACATATCACGGCCCCGGCCAGATCGTGGCGTATCCGCTGATAGATATCAGCCGGTCACAGATGGGGGTTCGTGCGCTGGTAACGGGAATCGAACAGGCTATCATTGATGTGCTGAAAAGTTACTCGGTCGACGCGCAGCTTGTAAAGGGTGCACCGGGTGTCTACGTTGATGGCGTTAAAATCGCGTCGCTTGGTTTGAGGATTCGCCGCGGCAAGTCTTTTCATGGGCTCGCGTTTAACATCAACATGGACCTGGAGCCTTTTCAGCGGATCAATCCCTGTGGCTACAAGGGCTTGCAGGTTACCAACCTGTCAGCATTTACCGAGGTTGACATGGTTGAGGCAGAAGAACGCCTGATTACCAGCCTGGGCAAGGTTTTAGGCTACAATGGCCGGTTGCGCCTGGTCGGGGGCGGTCTGCCTTGAGACAGGCGGATAACAGGATGACTACTTGAGTGACTGATCAGAAAAAAATACCTATCCATTTAGTTACGCCAAAAAATCCGGGCGCCAAAGAGCTGGGTGCGGATAAACTGGCGCGTAATACTGCGCGTTTCGATCAGGATGTTCCGGTTTTACGTAAGCCTTCATGGATCCGGGTGCGCTTGCCGGCGGGTAATGCGGTGGCCAATCTCAAGTCACGTTTGCGTGATAGCCGCCTGGTTACCGTGTGTGAAGAGGCCACCTGCCCGAACATTCATGAGTGTTTCAACAAGGGCACCGCCACTTTCATGATCCTTGGTGAAGTTTGCACGCGCCGCTGTTCATTTTGTGATGTTGCTCATGGCCGGCCCAATCCACCGGATGAAAATGAGCCGGAAAGCCTGGCGCAAACCATTCGGGACATGCAATTGCGTTATGTCGTGATCACCTCTGTCGACCGTGATGACCTGCGCGATGGCGGTGCTGAACATTATGTGCGTTGCCTGACCCGTATCCGTGAGTTGAGCCCCGGTATCAAGCTGGAAGTACTGGTTCCGGACTTCCGAGGCAAGGGCCGCATGGAACGCGCCCTGGAGATTCTTGAAACGTCCCCGCCCGATGTCTTCAACCATAATCTTGAAACTGTCAAACCGTTATACCCGAATGTCAGACCGGGAGCGGATTATGACTGGTCATTGAAATTGCTCAGGCACTTTAAGGCACAACACCCGGATATCCCGACAAAATCGGGCATCATGCTGGGTCTTGGCGAGACTCTCGAGCAGGTTGAACAGGTATTTAAAGACCTGCGGGATCACGATGTCGACATGGTCACCATCGGCCAGTATCTGCAACCGACCCCGCACCATCATCCGGTATTGCGATACTGGACGCCTGGAGAGTTTGAAGAACTCGCTAGACTGGGATATAAGATGGGTTTCACGCACGTGGCTTCCGGGCCACTGGTTCGATCCTCATACCATGCGGATATGATGGCCGAAAAATCCGGCCTGGTCGGCTGAGACTGCAGCGGCGCAGCCGGATTGTTTGGTCGCCGGGTTGACTCGTCTAAACTTTTGGCCCTTGCGTCAAAGCTTTGGCAAGTGATTAAATAGTTTGCAAAATTATCCGAGCCCGGCAACTCATTGCTGGGTTTGTGGTCAGTAGGTAAGCCATAAACGGTTTATCTTTGGAAATTGAAGTTGGAGTATTGGAGTAAGTGAGTTTGAGAGCAATCAGGTTTTTATTGGTATTACTGACCAGCACCTCCCTATGGGCGGCTACCCAGCCTGCGGAACCGGTGACATTCAAACCCAGCCTGGAGCAGCGACTGCGCAGTAACCTGGCTACCAAGTTCCTTGCCAACTGGCACTACAAGGACACCCGTCTGGATGATGAGCTATCGGAGAAAATCTTTAATGGATATCTTGATTTGCTCGATCCGAATTATAGTTTTTTCCTCGCATCTGACATTGAGACGTTTGCGCCTTACCGGTTGCGCCTTGACGACGCACTGCAGCACTCTGATCCGACACCGGCGTACGAAATGTTTAATGTGTACGTCGAACGTGTAAGGGAACGCGTCGCTTTTGCCCGCGCACAGCTCAAACAACCCATGGATTTCACCATCGATGAAAGTTACCTGTGGGACCGTAGCGACGTCAAATGGGCAAAATCAGAAACAGAGCTGAATGAGTTCTGGCGTCAGCGCGTAAAGAATGACTACCTGCGTCTGCGTTTGGCCGATAAGGCTGATGCAGCCATCATAGAAACGCTGGATGATCGTTATGCGAACCTGGACCGGCGGATATCAGAACTGAACTCCGATGATATTTTCCAGTTTTTCATGAATGCCTTTGCCCAGTCTATCGAGCCACACACCGCGTACATGTCGCCCCGTAGTTCAGAGAATTTTGAGATTTCAATGCGCTTGTCACTGGAAGGTATCGGTGCGTTACTGGGCCGTGAAAACGAATACACCAGCATTGCCAGCGTGGTACCCGGCGGGCCGGCGGACAAGCAGGGTGGCCTCAAGGCCGGCGACAAGGTTCTCGCAGTTGGACAGGGCCAAGAGGGAAAAATGCAGGATGTCGTTGGCTGGCGCGTAGATGACGTTGTCGATTTGATCCGTGGCGCCAAGCACACCATCGTGCGTCTCGAGGTCCTGCATGAGGATACCGGGCCCGAAGGTCCATCAGAAGTGATCGAGATCGTACGTGATGAAGTCAAGCTGGAGGAGCAGGCTGCAAAAAGCCGTATCATCGAAGTTCCGGGTGAAAATGACGAACTGATCAAGGTCGGCGTAGTCGACCTGCCGGTGTTTTACCTGGATTTCAATGGCCGCGCCCAGAACCTGCCGGACTACCGTTCCAGTACCCGTGATGTCAGGAAGCTGATTGATGAAATGAAAGCCGAGGGCATCAAGGGCCTGATCATTGACCTGCGCAATAATGGTGGCGGCTCATTGCTAGAGGCCACCACGCTGACCGGTTTGTTTATTGACGAAGGCCCGGTGGTGCAGGTGCGCAATTCCAGCGGCCGCATCAGTACCGAGGAAGACACCGACCCCGGCATGGCATGGGAAGGACCGTTGGCGGTTCTGGTCAATCGTTACAGTGCTTCCGCCTCAGAGATTTTTGCCGCTGCAATTCAGGATTATGGCCGTGGTTTGATCATCGGGGAAACCACGTTTGGCAAGGGGACCGTGCAGAACCTGGTGGATCTTGATGATTACGCACCGTCCGGCGATGCCGGGAAAATGGGTCAGCTTAAGATCACCATGGCACAGTTTTTCCGTGTCAACGGCGGTTCAACACAAAATCGCGGTGTTGAGCCTGATATCCATTTCCCGTCTGCGGGGGATCCCGAGGATTATGGTGAGCGCTCACTCGATAATGCCTTGCCATGGACCAGTATTCCCACCGCCAACTTCAAGCGCGAAGGGAACCTGGATCGCTTGGCTGCCGTGACCGATTTTCGTTACCAGGGCAGAATTGCAAATGATCAGGAGTTTGCCTGGTTGCTCAGCGATGTCGAGGAGTTCAACCTCAACAAAGACAAGAAAGATATTTCATTGCTCGAAGCCACGCGTCGCGAAGAGATGGAAAAAGACGAAGCCAAGCGGGTAGCCAGGAAAAACGCACAGCAGGATAATGGGCCTCTGCTGGAAGAGTCGGACGACCTGGCAGGTGTCGGTGAACCACCTGAAGCTACACCGGATGAAGATAATGGGTTGACCGGTGAAGACGAGGATGAGGATGACCGTCCCGACCTGTTACTGCGCGAGTCGGCAAAAATCGTCGGTGACATGATCGTGCTTTCCAGCGATGAACCGGCACTGGCCAGGCAATTCTCATTGCTGGGCAAAAACACGGCGCCCGAAAGCCTGAATTAGCAAGCGGAGCACCTGACCGATCCTGAGGCGGAAGTTTAATGATCATGAAACAGATTTTATTGAGCCTGTGTCTCGTGTTGCTGACCCTGGATTGCAGCAGCGATCAGCAAGCCGATACTCAAACACAAGCAGAAATCACCGCTGCAAAAGCTGCGATCAAGGAATTGGCCAACGCGCTGCAGACAGAATTGAAAGCTGCCATGCAGACCGGTGGTCCGGTCGCGGCAATTGGTGTTTGCAGTACCCAGGCCATACCAATCACGCAAAAAGTGGCTGAGGATCAGGGCTTGACCCTGAGCCGTGTAAGCCTTGGAAACCGTAATCCTGCCAACCTGCCGAATGAATGGCAGGCGACTGTCCTGCAAGACTTCGAGCAACGCAAGGCTGCCGGTCAAGACTTTGGCGGCCTGACGTGGTCAGAGACCGTGGATGTGGGTGGTGCGAAGGAGTTTCGTTTTATGAAGGCAATACCCACCGGGGCTGTCTGTCTCAACTGCCACGGAACCGACCTTACACCCGAAGTCAGCCAGGTGCTGGCCGACCTCTATCCTGAAGACCGGGCGACGGGTTTCCGCGAAGGTGATATTCGCGGTGCGTTCGTAGCAACCCGAAAACTCTCAAACTGACAAGTCACTCACCCAGCTTATTTACTGGCTATTTCTTGTGCCAGACGCCGTTTGCGTCACGGACGTAGTTGCCGGGTAGTGTTTTCTCAATAGCGGTATTGCCGCCAACCTGTTCTACTGCGGAAAGACTGGTGCCCTGTTTGGTAGCAATTTCCTGGTAACCGGCCTTGCGCTTGGCGTTGACTTCATTAACCAGTTTCTTGATGTCCGGGGGTACATTTTGTGCCACCAGTCCAAGATAGCCATCCGCCTGTTCACCAATCAGGCCATCCGCCTTGGGTTGTGTCAACGGACTGTCAGTTGCTGCGACAGACACCGTTAACAGGCTGATAAGCAGTGCCAAAAAAATCTGTCTGATCCATTTGTTTGAGTTCATCATCATGCTTCCGTTTTTTCCATTCACCCTGTTAATCCCGTTCGTTTTACCGTTCCCTTCCCAGGTCCCAGCATCAGAACAAGTCGTCTTCAAGCAACTCTTCGACCTGCCTTTCGACCTTAATAAGGATTTCGTGTTTGATATTGATGTTCATATTAATTTCAATCGGTTTGTCGGGCGCCTCGACCTTGACGGTCGGAGTGCAGGCCACACCCAGAAATAATATAGCTACCAGCATTGTTAATCGGTTCATTGCGCCACCACCGGTGTGTTTAAATTTAATGCATACATTAACAGCTTGTACTGAATTTTGCCTGAACAACTTTACGGTTTCTTATTGCTTTTAAGCTCTTTCAAAATCGCCTCTTCAAAACTTCCGGTTATGAACATCGCTTCGAAAACTGCCGGCAGTGAACCGTTAATAGTCAAATTGAATATAACCGGGTGACCGCCATACAGATCCGGGTTTTTCCCTTCGAGCCGGATGGTCATCTGGTAAGCGCCGTCAGCCTGGTAATTGAAAGTTCCTGAAAGGTCCTTGTACTGAAAATTTTCCATGGCCTGCAGACCGATATTAGTGGCTGCCACACCAGCAATCTTGTAGGCAAGCCGTCCGGGGACGGTCGAGCGGAATGTTCCGTTTCTCACGCGGAGACCGGTTTGATCGCTGCCGACGGGCAACGAAATGTCGAGGAAACCGGTGCCTTCCAGACCACCGACGTCAACATAGGCCAGTATCTTCGCAAGGCTGATATGGCTGAATTCAACCGTGGTGTCTGCAATCATATTATCCACGACCTGCAGACTGCCAAGCGTGAGCTGACCATCAAACACTTCGGCGGACAAATTCTTCAGTTCCAAACGTTCGGTGCTTTCAAGTTCAAGCTCGGACTTGATATGTGTTAAATCCACACCACCCGCAAGTGAAACCGTTTCAATGGCGAGAGGACCGCTTGCCCGCAGCGTCTGGTCAAAACCCGAGTTGAAGGCAAAACTGGCTTGGCGGGCACTGCTTTCGTGCATCGAAGCACCCATTTCATGACCGCCAATAAGCATGTTGGCGGTGATTTCACCGTCAACTAAAACATCACCCTGTACTTCGATATAACCATCGGTCAGCTTAACCGCCGCAGGCAGTTTGAAATGGGCGACTGACAACAGTTTCCTTATCTTTGCCAGTTTGATGGTCGCGGGCAGGAACTTGATGTTCCAGCGTTCAGTCTTCGTGTTTCCGGCAAATTCAAATGGCAGTTCCGGCCCGAGGGCAAATATCAGTGTACCGGCACCGCTGACAGCGTCCTGGCTGAGCAAGGTGTAGTTCATGTCAAAGTCGAAACCGGTCCAGGTTTCGTTGTCGAACTCGGTTATAAATCCCTGTGTGCGTGTACTCAGCTTACCGGTCAGGTTGATCAGATCTAACTCCTGCCATGCCAGGTTGATTTCTGTAGCGGAAACGGCTTGCGGAACGAAGTGGGCCTGCATCAATTTGCCGCCACCGGTGCTGAAATATTGACCATTGTGTGCTTTCACTTTTGCATTGATGGACAGCGTGTCCGCTGTAAGTTGCTGATCCTCCGAGGTATAGGCAATGGGTGCGTTCACCTCCCAATCAACCGCGATCACACCGGTTGCAGTGGTTGATTCCGGTCTGGAAAAGTCCGCCGTCTCAAGCCGGAGACCGGTGGACTTTAACTTCATGTTCTGGGTGCTGGAAACCAGGTCTACCTTCACATCACCGCTATACCGGATGACGGAACTGCTGCCGGGTGAAAATAGAATGGTGCTGTTGGTCCCCAGTTCGCAGATAACATTTGCCCCCGACCGGGGCGTTAGTTGCAAACCTGGAACGGCGGTTTTGAACAGTGCATCAATCCAGCCGGTTTCGCCCTGATACTGCATTTTTACAGGGGCCGGGGTGCTTATGACAATATTCCCGTCCTCGCGGTCTGCCAACAAATTGGCGTTGAAGTCCAGTGTTCCGCTTTCTGACACCAGCCGCAGGTTTTCGCTGAGCAACGAAAGGGTTTCGATGTCTTGCAGGTCCTGGCCTGAGAAATTTGCCTGTATTTCGAGCCTGCCGCTCACCTGTGTGAAAGTACGTCCGCTGCCAGCTGCCATGACCGAATCAAGCCAGTCCCGGTTTGCCGTATCGGCGTTGACGACGGCTTCCACGTGTGTCGAGGTTATCAAAGGCAGGTATTGCTGTTGAATCTCTACGGCCAGCCAGGGCGGCAGATCCGTGCCGCCTGGGAAGCGGATGGATGCAGTGGTTAAAGCCGGGCTGACATCGAGATCAAGCTGACCTGTAAACTGCAGGGAATCCGCGATAATCACCTGGCTGGCCAGGTGAAAACTGTTGTCCGCGCGCGGGTCCAGTTTAAATGTATTGAAGTCAAGCAGAAAAGGCCGGGCTGGCATATTGATGCCGGTCTCAGGATCTGCCGCCGGGTGAAAAGCCACGCGTACCTGGTCGACCGAAAGCATGGGTAACTGGCCCGCTAATTTCGTAACAGGCAGCGACAGGTCGTCCAGTGTCAGAGTATCGGTGGACCAGTTTGAGCCTGCACCCAGGTAGACATCGAGGGCAACCCGCCCAATAGCCGTTTGGGGCCCCTCGTAGTCAAAACGAAGATCAGAGGAAGTTACTACCAGCCCGGCCGTTGCGAACTCACCCTTCACACGCAATGTATCAATTTTGATCCCGGCCAGACCGGGGTAACCGCTTTGTAATTCTTCCAGTTGCCAGCCTGGCGGCAGTTGCCTGGCGAGGACATAAGACAACCAAAGCGGCGTGGCGGCGTAGATACCGGCAAGCAGAACCAGGAGGATCAGAAATGACTTCAGTAGCAGTTTCATTAAAATGTTTCGAAGGTGCCTGGCGTGTTCATTGCTTTATGGGTGCTGAGCCATTTTCGGGCTGAAAAGCATTGTGAACTGTGTTCCGTCCACATTCTGACCACTCAATGCCAGCTTGCCGTTGTGGAAACTGAAACTCCTGACATGCGCCAGGGAATCAAGATAGTTTCGCTCAATTTCCATCAGGTGGACCGGACAGGCCATCCGGGTGCCCATCGCCGGACCTGTGAGAATATCGCCCGGGCTATCGCCTTGCTTGATATCCGCGGAATAGCGATTGCATGCGCTCTTGCCTGATACACGACCTCCCCCAAAAGAGAGCGTGACCTCGGCATCCGCCGGCAGAGGCTGTTCGCGGGTCAGACGGTTCAAAATCCATTCACTTCCTTCCAATACGTTCAGGGAGAGCTGACCTGTGACTTCCATTACATTTTCTTCCAATTGCCCGTCAATCAATATCCAGGTACGTGTTGCGAGCTGGGTGGGGCAGCACATCGGGTCATTTTCACCGGCTTGCAGGACATCAAAAATGATCTTCCCTGAATCAATTTTACCGCCTCTGAGCTTAACGCGGTCACCGACCAGGGCCGTTGAGATGTTCCTGTATTCGCCGTTTTCGGATTTCATCACTGCCATATATATATTGCTGCCTGTGCCGCCGCCGCTTTGCCATAACAATACGATGGTTTCCTCGTGCCCATCGGCATCCAGATCACCTTTGAGGTTAAAGTCCTCGAGCAGACCGACACGGGGTCTGGATGCGCCGCTCTGTACATACGGTGGCCCTTCCCAGCGCCCGTTCAACAAGGTAACCGGCTCATCTTCAATACCGATGTAGGTGGCGTTTTCCAGTCCCGCTGCCGAGTCCGTTTGACCGGCAACGCCCGAAGGTATGATTAATCCGCTGATCATGAGCGTGAATAAAATGACCGTGATCTGTAAGTGTTGGTGTTTCATGAGAACGTTCCTGTCAATTTTAAGTTGTTTAAGCAGTGGGATTAAACAGCTATCGAAAGCCTGCCTGGGTCAGACCTTAATGCCCATCATATAGTTTCCGTTTGCCGGTGGCATTCGGACTAACGAATTTTTCAAACTTGCCGCCCACGACTGCTAGAATCCACCGCTATGCAGTCCTCTTTAATCAAGCCTGTTTTAAGGGTCGCCTTACCGGTACCGCTAAGACAGCTTTTTGACTACCTGCCGGCCCAGGCCGGCAGAACCCACCACCTGGGCCAACGCGTGGTGGTGCCATTCGGTCACCGCAAGTTGGTGGGTGTGATCGTGGAGATCGCGCAACAGAGTGAATTACCACTCGATAAGCTGGCGGCCGTGCTTGATTGTCCTGATGGTGAGCA
>Ga0316188_10000735_pt1 | contig 14813 bp, 9 predicted proteins | sample Phiworburrow1_MG_FD_204933 | JGI IMG/M metagenome (GOLD analysis project Ga0316188, IMG submission 204933) | Coastal sediment microbial communities from Maine, United States - Phippsburg worm burrow 1 | ecosystem: Environmental > Aquatic > Marine > Coastal > Sediment | place: USA: Maine...
CAGCCTCCGCGGCCACCACGGGGGCACAAATCACCAGGTCACCCAGCAGGGGCAGCTCTACGTAATCGGGTATATCTGCCGGGAAGGACAACACATTGGTCGCATAGTCCTTGCCGCGATATTGCAGGTTCATCGCCCTGCCTTCTTCGGCGTCGACCACGCGAATACTCAGCTCTGCCTGGTCACGCTCACCGACCAGGGCCGCCTCGGCCCAGGTGGCAAACTGCGCCGCCCCGGGGATACCCGGAAGCGCATCACAGGCCAGCTGGAAATCCAGTTCCAGGCCCTGGCGAGAAACATGACCCGGGTCAGTCATCCTGGTGTCGCTCGTACGCCTGGACAATGCGCTGCACCAGCGGGTGGCGCACCACATCCCGGGCAGAGAAATGGGTAAATCCGACGCCGCTTACGTCCTTGAGCACTTCCAGGGCATGACGCAGACCCGAGAGTTGGCTGCGAGGCAGGTCAGTCTGGGTTATGTCCCCGGTCACCACGGTATGGGAACCAAATCCGATACGGGTGAGGAACATCTTCATCTGTTCAACCGACGAATTCTGGGCTTCATCCAGGATCACGAAAGATTCATTCAGGGTGCGGCCGCGCATGAACGCCAGGGGAGCAATTTCGATGACGTGGGCGTCCACCAGCCTCGCCACCCGGTCGAAACCGAGCATCTCGTATAGCGCGTCATACATGGGGCGAAGATAGGGATCCACCTTCTGGGCAAGGTCACCGGGCAGGAAACCGAGGCGTTCGCCCGCCTCCACCGCCGGCCTGACCAGTATGATTCGGCGCACCTTTTCCGCGTCCAGGGCCTCCACCGCCGCAGCCACCGCCAGGTAGGTCTTGCCGGTACCGGCCGGTCCCACGCCAAATGTCAGGTCCTGCTCGCGCATCTGGGTTATATAGCTGCGCTGATTGACGCCCCGGGCACGAATAGTGCGTTTGCGCGTCTTGACGATCAGCTCCATCTCGGCCGATTCACCGCTCGCACCGCTTTCCATGCCTGCTTCCTGAATAGCCATATGAACGCGCTCCGGGTTCAAATATTCTCTCGCCGCCAGCTCGTAAAGCTGGGTCAGGACCTTGCCCGTGGCCTCAACGGCCGCCTGCTCACCAGACAATACAAAGTGATTACCGCGATTACTGATACCAACGCTCATGCGCCGTTCCAGCAAGCGAAGATTCTCGTCAAATTGTCCGCATACCTGGGCAAGGCGGGCATTGTCCGCCGGCTCCAGCACCAGGTCTGTCTTGGCAATTTCAGCGTTCAAGATTGTTCCGTCGTCTGCAAGCGGCCACGCAGTGAGTTCGGCAAGCCCTCGGTAATCAGCACCGTCGCAAACTGGTTTATTAACTCTGACGGACCATCGAAATTGACCCAGCGGTTATTTTCAGTACGCCCGGCCAGCTGCCTGGGATCTTTCTTGGAATGCCGCTCCACCAACACGCGCTGCACACTTCCCACCATGCCCTGGCTAATCTCCCGGGCTTTCTGGTTAATGCGTTGCTGCAGGATAGACAGACGTTTGTGCTTCTCGTCCTGATCCACGTCATCAGGAAGCGAGGCAGCAGGAGTACCCGGGCGGGCGCTGTAAATAAAACTGAACGACTGGTCGAAACCGATTTCGCCAATCAGGTCCATGGTGGCCTGGAAATCTTTTTCGGTTTCCCCCGGAAAGCCGATAATGAAATCTGAAGAAATGCTCAGGTCCGGACGAGCCTCACGCAAACGACGTATCTTTTGCTTGTATTCAAGTACCGTGTGCCCACGCTTCATCAGCGACAGGACACGGTCCGAGCCCGACTGCACGGGCAAATGCAGGAAGCTGGCCAACTCGGGCACTTCCGCATAGGCCTCGATCAGACTGTCGGTAAATTCAACCGGATGGGAGGTTGTAAAACGAATCCGCTCAACGCCCTCTACCGCCGCCACGTAGTGAATCAGGGTAGCCAGGTCGGCCAGGGTGCCATCGTGCATCTCACCACGGAAGGCGTTCACGTTCTGACCAAGCAAGGTGATTTCCTTCACCCCTTGTTGGCTGAGCTTCACCACCTCGGTAATTACATCGTCAAAGGGACGGCTGACCTCCTCACCGCGGGTATAGGGCACCACACAGAAGGTGCAGTATTTGCTGCAACCTTCCATGATGGATACGAAGGCGGTGGCGCCTTCGGCCCGGGGCTCGGGCAGACGATCAAACTTTTCGATTTCCGGAAAACTGATGTCCACCTGGGCCTTACCGGCAGCACGGACCTTTTCCAGCATTTCGGGCAGACGGTGCAATGTCTGGGGGCCAAAAACCAGGTCAACATAGGGAGCACGCCTGGTGATGGCCTCGCCTTCCTGGCTGGCGACACAACCGCCAACACCGATCACCACATGCGGTCGCAATTCCTTAAACGGACGCCAGGTGCCCAGCAGAGAAAAAACCTTCTCCTGGGCTTTTTCACGAACTGAACAGGTATTTACCAGCAACACATCGGCTTCCGACGGATCATTGGTCACCGTCAGCCCATGCGACTCAGCCAGCACATCTGCCATCTTGGACGAGTCGTACTCGTTCATCTGGCATCCGAATGTCTTGATATAGAGCTTCCCGCTCATCCCCTGATTCATTGATTTCCGAACCGTTAAATTAGCCGTTATTACCGGGAATTACTATGATTTCGACCTATTCGCCCTGGAGCATCAAGGTTCAAATGCCTGCTTCCGGTATCACGCAGGCATGCTAAATTCTTCTTCAGGAAAATCCTCGCCGGGACTCTCACTCCATGGTCATTTCCGGGCGGCCCTGGCCTGCGAAGGCCGGCGTCACGAGGAGAATTATCCCTCACATTCCCGAGAACACCTGAAATGCAAACGGCGCGCCCAGACCAGGCGCGCCGAATTTTTGCGTCAATTTTCTCCGGGAAATCCGGGTTCAAGCGCTGGCTAGAACGGGATATCGTCGTCAAAATCATCAGGCGGAGCACTGCTCGCCGGCGCGGGACTGCTGCGTCGGGACTGGTCGGACGGGGCGCCGGCAGGCGCTGATCCACCACCCGAACGTCCGCCAAGCATCTGCATCTCACTGGCAACGGTCTCGGTGGTGTAACGCTCCACGCCGTCCTTGCCTTCCCATTTACGGGTACGCAGGCTGCCTTCGACATAAACCTGGGAGCCCTTGCGCAGATATTCCGCAGCAATCTCGGCCAGGCGTCCGAAAAACACTATGTTGTGCCATTCAGTACGTTCCTGCTGCTCGCCGGAAGTCTTGTCTTTCCAGCTCTCTGAAGTGGCAATACGGATGTTCGTCACCGCTGAGCCGCTGGGCATGTAACGGGTTTCGGGGTCTGCGCCCAGGTTGCCTACCAAAATGACCTTGTTTACGCCTCGAGCCATAACTACACCATCACGTTATCGGGTTTGCCGGGTAAGTCCCCGGGCTGGAAAAGGTTGTCAATTGTATGACGAGCCGACAAAAATCTCACCCTTCATTATTGGCCTTATTCCCGGAAATGGTGGATTTACCACCCAGCGCAAGCAGCAACCAGACCGCCGCGAGGCTCGCGGTGACCGCAAACACGCCCTCAAGACCCCAGTTACCGCGCAGCCAACCGCCCATGGTGCCGCCTACGAAGGCCCCCATGAACTGGGAACTGGCGAAAATGCCCAGGGCCGCTCCGCGCCGCTCGGGAGTCGCCAACTGGGACAATAAAGCTGGCAAACGGGCCTCAAGGAAGTTGAAACCAGCAAAAAATACCACCAGGGCAAAAGAGATGGCCAGGGTGCTGCCATGCTGCCAGCCCAGCAACAGCTGGCCCACCAGCAATATGCAGATTCCGATAATCAGGCTCTTGCGTGGATCGCCCTGTTTTTCGGACATCATGATCAGCGGGACCGTACCCAGCAATGAGATCAGGATAACCGGCAGATATACCTTCCAGTGCTCTGCAGCGACCAGTCCGGCCACATCCCGCAGGGCAAAAGGCACTGCCACGAACAGGGCGGTCACCGCAGCGTGTAGCAAAAATACACCGGTATACAGGCGCAGCAATTCAGCATCCCGAAGCGTATCCAGGAAACGCGGCTTGTCCGGGTGATGAACGACTTCCTGCTCAGGAGCCTCGGGCAACACGACCAGCAGCAGGACCAGGGCCCCGACACCCAGTGCAGCGGAGAGCCAGAAGAGGCTGGAGACTCCCGCGACGCCAGCCAGGGCGGGCCCCAGGATCATGGACAACATGAAGGTGGTGCCGATGCTGATACCGATGATCGCCATGGCCCGGGTACGCACAATGGCGCGGGTCCGATCTGCCAGCAAGGCGGTAACCGCTGCGGAAATCGCTCCGGCGCCCTGCAACACCCGGCCCCCGATCAGGGTCCATATGTCCGTGGCAAACGCTGCCACCACGCTGCCGACAATAAAGATCAACAGCCCTACAACAATGATCGGAATCCGACCAAATCGATCGGACATCAAGCCGAAGGGGATTTGCAGGCCGGCCTGGGTAATCCCGTAAGCACCCACGGCAAGCCCCGACAATGTTGGGGTTGCCCCTTCCAGACCCGAGGCAAACAGCGCCAGCACCGGTAGCAACATAAACAGCCCCAGCATACGTACGGCATAGATTCCCGCCAGTACGCCTACCGTGCTCTTTTCGTCGTGTGTCATGGCAATGCCACTGCCGGACTGTCGTCTCACTTGCACCGATCCTTTGCTCGTCGCTTTGGAAACGGCGTATATTAGCAGGTTGATTAAGGGATAAGCGAAGTGATGGAACGTATTCTTATCCGGGGAGCCCGCACCCACAATCTCAAGAACGTGGATGTAGAGCTTCCCCGGGACAAGCTCATTGTGATCACCGGGCTGTCTGGCTCAGGCAAGTCATCCCTGGCCTTTGACACCATATATGCCGAGGGCCAGCGTCGTTACGTCGAGTCTCTGTCCGCCTATGCCCGCCAGTTCCTGTCGGTCATGGAAAAACCGGACCTGGACCATATCGAGGGACTCTCACCGGCGATTTCCATCGAGCAAAAAAGCACTTCCCACAATCCCCGCTCCACCGTGGGCACGGTCACCGAGATTTATGACTACCTGCGACTGCTGTTTGCACGGGCTGGCATTCCTCGCTGCCCCGAACACAACACCGATCTGCAGGCCCAGACCGTCAGCCAGATGGTAGACCAGGTCATAGCCCTCCCCGAGGGCAGCAAGGTCATGGTGCTGGCGCCGGTTGTGAGAGACCGCAAGGGTGAACATCACCGGGTCTTTTTGGACTTGCGCGCCCAGGGCTTTATTCGCGCCCTGGTGGACGGTGAGTTGCTGGAACTTGATGAGCCACCCGAACTGGACCTGCGCAAACGTCACACTATCGAAGTAGTGGTAGATCGATTGATGGTTCGCGAGGATGCCGACCTGCGTCTTGCAGAATCATTTGAAACGGCGCTCAAGCTGGGCGATGGCGTAGCCCACCTGGCGTTCATGGATGAACCCGAACGCGAACATGTGGTGTTTTCCGATCGCTTCGCCTGTCGCCAGTGCGGCTATTCCCTGGTGGAACTGGAACCCCGGTTGTTCTCGTTCAACAATCCTGCCGGTGCCTGTGAGAGCTGCGACGGACTTGGCAGCCAGCAGTTTTTCGATCCATCACGGGTGGCAACACACCCTCACCTGAGCCTGGCCGGCGGTGCTATTCGCGGCTGGGACAGGCGCAACAACTATTACTTCCAGCTGATCCAGGCCCTGTCGGCCCATTACGGCTTTGACATTGAAACGCCTTTCGAAGAACTCTCGGACGAGATCAGGCAAGTCATCCTGTTTGGCAGCGGCGAACAGACCATCCGCTTCGAATACCAGGACACACGGGGTGAAACCTCGAAGTACACCAAGAGCTTCGAAGGAATTATTCCCAACATGCAGCGCCGCTACCGGGAAACCGAATCCAATATGGTGCGTGAGGAACTTGCCAAGTACCTGAGCACCCAACCCTGCACCTCCTGCGGCGGCCACCGCTTGAACACCGCAGCACGGCACGTGTTCATCGATGTCTACACCCTGCCCGAGGTAACCAATATGTCGGTAGGCCGGGCGCTGGAGATGTTTGACTCCCTGGACCTGCCGGGCTGGCGCGGAGAAATCGCCAACAAGATTCGCGACGAACTGCGCAGTCGTCTCAAGTTCCTGGTGGACGTGGGCCTGGAATACCTGACCCTGAACCGCAGCGCAGAAACTCTCTCCGGTGGCGAAGCCCAGCGAATCCGGCTGGCCAGCCAGATTGGCTCCGGCCTGGTGGGGGTCATGTATATCCTGGACGAACCGTCCATCGGACTGCACCAGCGTGACAACCGCCGCCTGCTGGACACCCTTTTCCACCTGCGGGACCTGGGCAATACGGTGATCGTCGTGGAACATGATGAAGAGGCGATTGAAACCGCCGATCATGTTCTGGACCTGGGACCCGGCGCCGGCGTCCATGGCGGCGAGATCGTGGCCCAGGGAACCCCGGAGCAAATCAGGAACCATCCGGATTCGCTTACCGGAAAATACCTGTCAGGGCGACTCGCCATTCCGGTGCCGCCACTGCGTACTTCAGCGGATCCCAGCCGTTTTATCAGGGTAAATAACGCCAGTGGCAATAACCTGAAGAATGTAACGGTCAGCATTCCCGTGGGTCTGATGACCTGCGTAACCGGCGTATCCGGCTCGGGTAAATCGACCCTGGTCAACGACACCCTGTATGCCGAGGCGGCCCGCGCCATCAATGATTCTTCAGATCTGGCCTCGCCCTGTGATGGCATCGATGGCCTGGAGCAATTCGACCGGGTAATCGATATCAGTCAAAGCCCGATTGGTCGCACACCCCGCTCCAATCCGGCGACCTATACCGGGCTGTTCACACCCATCCGCGACTTGTTCGCCGGCACCCAGGAAGCCCGCTCCCGTGGCTACAAGACCGGGCGCTTCAGTTTCAATGTAAAAGGCGGCCGCTGCGAGGCCTGCCAGGGCGACGGCGTCATCAAGGTGGAGATGCATTTCCTGCCCGATGTCTACGTGCCTTGCGACGTCTGCAAGGGGCAGCGATACAACCGGGAAACCCTGGACATACGTTTCAAGGGCAAGAATATCCACGAGGTGCTGGAACTTACCGTCGAGGATGGACTGGAGTACTTCAAGAATGTGCCCCTGGTGGCACGCAAACTGCAAACTCTGATGGATGTAGGCCTGTCCTACATTCGCCTGGGGCAGAATGCCACCACCCTGTCCGGCGGCGAGGCCCAACGAGTCAAGCTGGCCAAGGAATTGTCCAAGCGGGCAACCGGTCGCACGCTGTACCTGCTGGACGAACCCACCACGGGTCTGCATTTCCATGACATCGCGCACCTGATGGAGGTGCTGCAGCGCCTGCGTGACCAGGGAAACACCATCGTGATCATCGAGCACAATCTTGATGTGATCAAGACAGCGGACTGGGTGATTGACCTGGGTCCCGAAGGCGGAGAGAAAGGCGGAATGATCCTGGCTGAAGGCACACCCGAAGATGTGGCACGGGTGCCTGAATCCTACACCGGGCGCTTCCTCGCCAGGACCCTGGAGACCGCACGGGCCAGGGCCGCAGGCAACCTAGCCACAGGCTGATCAGTCAGCCTCGAATTCAACCAGGTCCACGCCCTCGTCTATCAGATCGCCTGCCGCGTAACTGATCCGGGTCACAGTGCCATCGGCAGGTGCAACGATGGTGTGCTCCATTTTCATCGCTTCGAGGATGATCATGGGAGCACCCCGCTGGACCTTTTCACCCTCGGATACCAGCACTTCCAGGACCTTGCCTGGCATGGGTGAACGCAGGTTCCCCGGGCCGGCTTCGTCCTCAAGTCCAGACTCCAGGGGATCATGCATCAACAATGACCGGCGCTCACCGTCGAGCAGGACAACCAGTTCCTTGTCCTGCTGCACGACCCTGGCCCGAACCCGCAATCCGTCCAGGCTGGCAACCAGCATCCCGTCCGAATTGAGCTGGGCTTCGCCGCGAACACTGCCACCGGGCAAGTCCAGCAGGTAATGCTCACCCCGGTAGTGGGCCTTTACCGCCATCCTTTCGCCACCGATTTCAAATTCCAGCACGGTGTAGCTGTCATCGTTCATGCGCCAACCGTCACCGCCTTGCCAGGGCGACCAGGGATCTGCCGAGGCCATGGCCTGGCTGACGGCCATCCGTTTACGCTGCACGAGCAGGAACAGGCTTGCCAGTCCCAGCACCCGATCCGGATCGTTATTAAGACACGTTGTGAGTTCGCCGCGATGGCGATCAATGAATCCGGTATCAACTTTCCCCTGGCGGAACCCCGGGTGGGCAACCACGCTGTAAAGGAAATCCACGTTGGTGGTAACCCCGACAATTTCCGTTTCAGACAATGCCTGCAACATCCTGCGAATTGCGGCATCCCGGTCATGGTCCCAGACGATAAGCTTGGCAATCATCGGGTCGTAGTGCACGGAGATGACATCACCTTCGCGGACTCCCGAGTCCACCCGCACGTACTCGCTTTCCCGCGGGAACCTCAAATGTCTCAAGGCACCGGTTGCCGGCAGGAAATCCCGCTCCGGGTCCTCGGCATAAATTCGAACTTCTATGGAATGCCCGTTGATGCCCAGTGCATCCTGTCCCAGGGGAAGTAACTCTCCCGAGGCAACCTGTAACTGCCACTGCACCAGGTCCTGGCCAGTGATGCATTCGGTAACCGGATGCTCCACCTGCAGGCGGGTATTCATTTCCATGAAATAGAATTCGTCATCGGCGGAGACGATGAACTCAACCGTCCCGGCGCCGGTGTAGCCAATGGCCTGGGCCGCAGCCACCGCAGCCTTACCCATTTGTTCGCGACGCGCCGGATCCATACCCGGACCGGGAGCCTCTTCCACCACTTTCTGGTGGCGACGCTGCAAGGAACAATCGCGCTCAAACAGATACACGCAGTTGCCCTGGGCATCAGCGAAAACCTGGATTTCTATGTGCCGGGGCTGGAGCAGGTACTTTTCAATCAGTACGCGATCATCAGCGAACGCCGCCATGGCCTCGCGCTTCGCCGCCGCCAGGCCCGTCGCGAATTCGCCCGCGCTATTTACCACTCGCATGCCCTTTCCGCCGCCACCGGCAGAGGCCTTGATCAGAACCGGATAACCTATGGCATCAGCCTGCCGGGCCAGCAAGTCCGCAGCCTGGTCCTCACCGTGATAACCGGGTACCAGGGGCACGCCGGCGGCTTCCATAATTCGCTTGGCCTCGCTCTTGGAACCCATGGCCCGGATGGCAGATTCGGGAGGCCCGATAAACACCAGGCCGGCTTGCTTGCAGGCACGGGCGAACTCGGCATTCTCCGAAAGAAACCCATACCCGGGATGTATGGCCTGGGCGCCGGTTCGCCGGGCCGCATCCACCAGGCGCTCCACCCGCAGGTAGGACTCCGCGGCAGGCGCAGGACCCAGCAGTACGGCTTCATCCGCCAGGGCCACGTGACGTGCACTGGCATCGGCCTCCGAGTACACCGCAACAGTGGATACACCCATGCGGCGCGCCGTATGAATGATCCGGCAGGCAATTTCGCCACGGTTGGCAATTAGAATCTTATCGAACATTTTCAGCTCCAGCCGACCCCTGGGGGACTACATCCTGAACACGCCAAAACGCGTGGGTTCAATGGGCGCGTTCAGCGCTGCGGAAATGGACAGGCCCAACACGGTGCGGGTATCTGCCGGGTCTATGATGCCGTCGTCCCACATCCGGGCGCTGGCGTAATAGGGGTTACCCTGGGTTTCGTATTGTTCCTGCACCGGTTGCTTGAACGCCTGCTCGTCCTCGGCACTCCAGCTTTCACCGCGTGCTTCCATGTTGTCCCGCTTCACCTGGGCCAGGACATTCGCGGCCTGTTCACCACCCATTACGGAAATCCTGGAATTCGGCCAGGTCCACATCAGTCTCGGACTGTATGCACGGCCACACATGCCGTAGTTGCCAGCTCCAAAACTGCCGCCAATAATCACCGTGAACTTGGGCACCCTGGAACTGGCCACCGCGGTCACCATCTTGGCCCCGTCCTTGGCAATGCCGCCAGACTCGTACTTGCGCCCCACCATGAAGCCGGTGATGTTCTGCAGGAAAACAAGGGGTATTCCCCGTTGGCTGCACAATTCAATGAAGTGGGCGCCCTTGAGGGCGGACTCGGAAAACAGGATGCCGTTATTGGCAACGATACCCACCGGGTAACCAAAGATATGGGCAAAACCACAGACCAGCGTGTTGCCATAAAGCTGTTTGAATTCATCAAATTCACTGCCATCCACAATCCGGGAAATTATTTCCCTGACATCGTAGGGTTTGCGCGAATCACGCGGCACGATGCCGTAAATATCATCCGCAGGATACAAGGGATCGCGACTCTCGCGCATGGCCAGTTGAGGCCGCTTTACCCGGTTCAGATTGGATACGATACGGCGGGCCATACCCAGCGCATGGGTATCGTTTTGAGCGTAGTAGTCAGTCACTCCGGAGGTGCGCGAATGCACATCGGCGCCTCCAAGGTCCTCGGCGCTGACAACCTCGCCAGTTGCCGCTTTTACCAGCGGCGGACCGCCCAGGAAGATCGTTCCCTGGTTGCGTACGATGATGCTTTCGTCCGACATTGCCGGCACATAGGCGCCGCCGGCAGTACATGATCCCATCACCACAGCAATCTGTGGAATGCCCTCGGCAGACATATTGGCCTGGTTGTAAAAAATACGTCCGAAGTGATCCCGGTCCGGGAACACCTCATCCTGCATGGGCAAAAATGCGCCGCCGGAATCCACCAGGTAAATGCAGGGAAGATTGTTCTCCCTGGCTATCTCCTGGGCGCGCAAATGCTTTTTAACTGTAGCGGGATAGTAGGTACCGCCTTTCACCGTGGCGTCATTGGCCACCAGCATGCATTCCTGGCCATCAACCCTGCCGATGCCGGTGATGATGCCGGCCGATGAAATTCCTCCGCCATACATGTCGTAGGCGGCGAACTGGCCGATCTCGAGGAACGGCGAACCCATGTCCAGCAGGGTGCGAATTCGATCCCGCGGCAGCAATTTACCCCGTGACAGATGCTTGTCCCTCGCACGCTCGCCACCACCGAGTTTTATCACCGCGGCACGCTCACGCAATTCCCGGACCAGGGACTCCATCGCCCCACGGTTCTCGGAAAACTCGCCGGAACGCTTGTCGATGCCTGATTTCAATACCGTCATACCTGAACTCCCAAGCCAGCCCCGAAGGCCCTAGATCGATTCCTGGAACAGTTCGCGTCCGATCAACATCCGACGCACCTCGCTGGTGCCAGCACCAATCTCATAAAGCTTTGCATCGCGTAACAGGCGACCTGCCGGATAGTCGTTGATATATCCGTTGCCACCCAGGATCTGAATCGCATCCAGGGCCATCAGGGTCGCCTTCTCCGCCGAGTACAAGATCACACCGGCAGCGTCCTTGCGGGCTGACTGGCCACGATCACAGGCGGCCGCCACTGCATACACGTATGCCCTGCAGGCATTCATGGTGGTGTACATATCCGCCAGCTTCCCCTGGATAAGCTGGAACTGACCGATAGATTTATTGAACTGCTTGCGCTCGTGCACATAGGGAACCACCAGGTCCATGCAGGCCTGCATGATTCCCAGCGGGCCACCCGAAAGCACCACCCGCTCGTAGTCCAGGCCACTCATCAACACGCCGACCCCGTTATTCAGGGTCCCCAGGATATTCTCCACCGGGACCTCACAGTCCTCGAATACCAGTTCGCTGGTCTGGGATGAACGCATGCCCAACTTGTCGAGTTTCTGGGCGGTGGAGAAGCCCTTGAAACCGCGCTCAATAATGAACGCCGTGATGCCGCGCGAATGCGCCTCGGGATCGGTCTTCGCATAGACCACCAGGGTATGGGCTTCCGGGCCATTGGTGATCCACATCTTGGAGCCATTGAGAATGTATCGATCACCCTTGAGTTCCGCCTTCAAGCGCATACTCACCACGTCGGAACCGGCTCCGGTTTCACTCATTGCCAGGGCACCAACATGCTCGCCTGAACACAAGGACGGAAGGTAACGGGCCTTCTGGGCAGGCGTGCCGTGACGGGCAATCTGGTTAATACACAGATTCGAGTGTGCACCATATGACAGGCCTACGCCTGCCGAGGCACGAGAAATTTCCTCCATGGCCACCACGTGAGCCAGGTACCCCATTCCGGTACCACCGAATTCCTCGTCCACCGTCATTCCCAGCAGTCCCATATCACCCATTTTTCGCCACAGGTCCTGGGGGAAACTATTGCTCTCATCCATCTCGCTGGCGCGGGGTGCAATCTCGTTAGCGGAAAACTCGTACACCGTCTGGCGCAACATTTCGATGGTTTCGCCCAGGCCAAAATCCAGGGTTGGGTACACGCTGTTGATACTCATGCTTTGTCCTCTTGCTCCGCTAATCCACCAGGGATCAGGAATTATTATCCGCTGAATTATTTGAATTCGTGGCCAGGTGCTGTTCGCACAGGGCCTCAATTTCGGCCATATTTTTCAGGGTGACATCTATGTCGTGCCGCTTGCTCAGCAACACCTGCCGGTGCTCATGAATCTTGTCTTGCAAGCGTTTTAGCTGGCGCACCTTGTTGCCGGCGATCGGGTCGTACATCTCGATAATTTCGCAACAGTCGTCCAGCGAAAAACCCAGCCGCTTTCCGCGCAGGGCCAGCCTCAACCGTACCTTGTCCCGTTCATCGTAGACTCTTGCGGTTCCCTTGCGCTGGGGACTGAGTATGCCCTTGTCCTCGTAAAACCGCAGGGTACGAGTGGTGACATCAAACTCCTCGGCAAGTTCGGATATGCTGTAGGTTCGATTCAAGGTTCGACTCCGCACAAAAATCGGAGGCCAGCCTCCGACGAAAAATAAAAACCCGGACTGGCGAACAGGCCGGATTAGCATTGACCTTTACGTTAACGTCAAGCTAGTATCGCTGTCAATGCACTTTTCAGTGGAACGGGTTCGTTTGTCCTGGAGACCTCAGATATGACCACCCCGCTATGGCAACCGGATGCCGGGCAACTGGAACAAAGCAATATGTCCGCCTTCATACGGCATGTTGAGAGCACCCATAATTTCCCGATAGGCGGATTTGAAGAGCTGTATCACTGGTCGGTGAATCAATCCGAGGATTTCTGGAAGACTCTCTGGGACTTTACCGATGTGCTGGCAAGCAAAAGGGGCGACAGGATTGTTGTGAATCCCGAGGCCATGCCCGGGGCCCGCTGGTTCCCGGATGCCCGCCTGAATTTCGCCGAAAACCTGCTGCGTCATCGGGGCCCCGAGACGGCCCTGCACTTCAACGGTGAAAGCCAGCTCCAGCGCAGCATGAGCCGGGACCAGTTGATCGAGCAAGTCTCCCTGGTAGCCCAGGGCATGCGCGCACTGGGTGTCCAGGCCGGCGACCGGGTCGCCGCCTACCTTCCTAACATGCCAGAGGCAATCATCGCCATGCTGGCCAGTTCCAGCATCGGGGCGATTTTTTCATCCTGCTCGCCGGACTTCGGCTCGCGCGGCGTCATCGACCGATTCGGACAAATAGAACCCAAGGTACTGTTCGTTGCCGATGGCTATTTTTACAACGGCAAGTGGTTCGACTCCCTGGCTGTGACCCGGGAAATGCTGCAGCAATTGCCCAGCGTAAAACAGGTGGTGGTGGCCCAGTACGCGGGCGAGGAAAACGGCAAGGCGCAGCAAATTCCCGGCGCCTTGAGTTGGCAGGAATTCACCCAGGCGCACACGCCAAAACAAATTGAATTCGAACAGCTGCCCTTCGATCACCCCCTGTACATCATGTATTCATCGGGTACGACAGGGGCACCCAAGTGCATCGTGCATGGTGCCGGCGGCACCTTGCTGCAACACCTCAAAGAGCACCGCCTGCACGCAAACCTCAAGCCAGGTGACAAGTTCTTCTACTTCACGACCTGCGGCTGGATGATGTGGAACTGGCTGGTATCTGGGCTGGCCAGCGGTGCGCAATTACTGCTCTACGATGGCTCCCCTTTCCATCCCGATGGCAACACCTTGTTCGACTACGCCCAGGACACCCGGATGAACATCTTCGGCACCTCGGCCAAGTTTATTGAAGCGCTCAACAAGGCCGGCCTTGCTCCAGCCAGGACCCATGACCTGGGCAGTCTTCGCACCATGCTCTCCACCGGCTCTCCCCTGGTGCCGGAAGGGTTCGACTTCGTGTACCAGAACATCAAGCAGGACCTGTGCCTGTCCTCCATCGCCGGTGGCACCGACATCATTTCCTGTTTTGCACTGGGCAACCCCAATCTGCCGGTCTGGCGAGGCGAACTGCAGTGCCGGGGCCTGGGCATGAAGGTCGAGGTGTATAACGAGGACGGTCACCCGGTCACCGAACAACGGGGCGAGCTGGTGTGCAGCGCGCCCTTCCCTTCCATGCCGGTGGGTTTCTGGAATGACCCGGACGGCAGCCGTTATCACGCGGCTTACTTCGAACACTTTCCCAATGTCTGGTACCACGGCGATTTCGTGGAACTGACACGCCACCACGGGATGATTTTCTACGGTCGGTCCGACGCAACCCTGAACCCGGGGGGCGTGCGCATAGGCACGGCGGAAATCTATCGCCAGGTCGAGCAGATGGATGAGGTGCTGGAAAGCCTGGTCATCGGCCAGGACTGGCAGAACGATGTCAGAGTCGTATTGTTCGTCCGCCTCAGAGACGGCGTTGAGCTGGATGAGGCCCTGCAAAACAGCAT
>Ga0316188_10000736_pt1 | contig 14810 bp, 12 predicted proteins | sample Phiworburrow1_MG_FD_204933 | JGI IMG/M metagenome (GOLD analysis project Ga0316188, IMG submission 204933) | Coastal sediment microbial communities from Maine, United States - Phippsburg worm burrow 1 | ecosystem: Environmental > Aquatic > Marine > Coastal > Sediment | place: USA: Maine...
ATAGGAGGGCTTTTTAATATTTACTATTCATATGATGGTTCCGTCTCTTTATTAGTTAAAGGGCTTCGGTGGACGCAGTCCAACAATTTTATTGAATGTTCGCCTTCCATAACCCGGGATTCATCAGGAATATAGGAGGGTTTTTTATTATTTGCTATTCACATAATGGTTCCCTCTCTTTATTAGTTAAAGGGCTTCGGTGGACACAGTCCAACAATTTTATTGAATGTTCGTCTGCCATAACCCGGGTTTCAGCAGGAATATAGGGGGGCTTTTTAATATTTACTATTCATATGATGATTCCGTCTCTTTATTAGTTAAAGGGCTTCGGTGGACGCAGTCCAACAATTTTATTGAATGTTCGCCTTCCATAACCCGGGATTCATCAGGAATATAGGGGGGCTTTTTAATATTTACTATTCACATTATGGTTCCGTCTCTTTATTAGTTAAAGGGCTTCGGTGGACGCAATCCAACAATTTTATTGAATGTTCGTCTGCCATAACCCGGGTTTCAGCAGGAATATAGGAGGGCTTTTTATTATTTGCTATTCACATAATGGTTCCGTCTCTTTATTAGTTAAAGGGCTTCGGTGGACGCAGTCCAACAATTTTATTGAATGTTCGTCTGCCATAACCCGGGTTTACTAAAGAAAGGTGATGATCCCGGTCTCCCGGCAAACTAAACGCTCCCTTTTTGATATGAGTGCAAGAAAAATGCACCCATAAAACATATTTTCCCCACCAGAAACCATTACAAAAAATGGAAACGTGGACAGTTTACATTTTATGTTGCAGAGACCATACCTATTATACAGGGTGCACCAGTAATTTTGAGGAGCGGTTTAAAAGGCATCAAGAAGGAAATATCCACTACACCAGTTCGAGACTTCCTTTAAAACTAATGGCCAGAGTTATTTTTACGGACAAATACAAAGCGTACGCATTTGAAAAGTATTTGAAGTCTGGCTCTGGAATTGCTTTTAGAAACAGAAGACTAATCTAAATAGATCCCTGTGAGACTAATGTAATATCAAAAGTAATCTAACCGCCTACACGTAGTTGACTGCACTATTATCTTTATAATCACACTTATCTGATTACACCTAAATAGGCTTCTGGTAAACAGTTCAAAATCATTTCATTTTTTTTTACTACATTTAATCACATTAGCAGCAAGCAATTGGTCAACAACATATTACCCAGGTAATTGCTGCTAAATTCCCCCATATAGGATAATTGGCATAGTACCATAAGAAAATTTGTTGTAACTCATTAATTTGGCCAATTCATTTTATAATTTTTCTGAAGATAGTATCGTACCGTAATAGCAGGTACAAAAGAATATTGGAATTTTCTAGGATTCACAATTACTCCTGGTGATTGCATAAATTTTGAAAATCATCCTTTGCAATTATAGTTAAGATGTAATCTCCCCTTATTACTTAGAGCTATTGGCAGGCCGCAATTGGTTATGAAAAATGAAACTACATACTTAATTAAAAAACTGGTGCGTCAAATTACCATTTGTTGCAGTTTTATGGTTTTAATATCGGTCACTACCTTACTCCTTTATTTTGATGCATTTCCTAAAGATTTGTTCCAGCCCTCAGAAATAAGTATCATACCATATGATTCAAAATATGATGTGGCCCTTTTAGGAGATTCTGAGGAAGATTTAGAAATTAAATACGGTCATGAGCTTTTTATCAATACCCCCAGGTACATTGGCCCGGATAATGGCAAGCAGGAACTTGCATTCACCGGTAATAGGCTTGCATGTAATAATTGCCACTTGTACTCTGGAACAAAACCATTTTCTGCTTCCTTGATTGGTATTGTAAACAGATTTCCGCAGTTTCGGGGAAGGGAGAACAAAATTGGTACTATTGAAGAACGCATCAATGGGTGCATGGAACGGAGTATGAATGGCAGGACCTTACCTCCTGATGGAAAGGAGATGAAAGCTTTTGTGCAATACCTGACCTGGCTAAGTAGATTTGCACCGGAAGATGGTAAAATAAATGGGCAGGGATTTGTAAAAATTGCAATCCCAAACAGAAAAGTAAATCTTACCAAGGGCCAGCAGGTATTCAGGACAATCTGTGTAGAATGTCATGGTATAGATGGACAAGGTAAAAAGGCTGAGGATGGTTTTACCTATGAATATCCCCCGCTATGGGGTGAAGATTCCTATAATAATGGCGCCGGAATGAATCGGGTTATTACTGCCGCCCAGTTTATAAAAGCCAATATGCCTTTTGGAACTACCTATGAAGCACCTTTACTTTCGGATGAAGAAGCTTACGATGTTGCCGGTTATATTAATCAGCAAAAACGACCCATAAAACAGAATTCTGAAAAAGATTTTCCGGATCTAAAGAAAAAACCTGTATCCACTCCCTATCCTCCCTATGCCGATTCCTTCCCCATCGATCAACACCAGTTAGGTCCTTTTGAGCCTATAATCAGCTATTACAAAAAAGAGTATAACATCCTTAAAACCAAATAAATTATGAAAACAAAAAACAACAATTCCAGACGGCAATTTATCGGAGCTCTCGCACTTGGCGCAACAGCAAGTACAGTAGGCGTGCTTACCAATCCTATATATGCCAATTCAGCTAAAGTTGAAGCATCTATTATGAACGACGCCGATGATTGGTTCAAAAATGTTAAAGGAACACACCGTATTGTTTATGACGGGTCTACTCCTCATGGCGGATTTCCTATTATCTGGAACTGGGCCTTTTATTTGACTAATAATGAAACAGGCACGGCAGATACTGATATGACTGCCATGACGGTTTTAAGGCACAGTGCCTTAGCATTGGCCCTGGAAGATCGCCTGTGGAGTAAGTATCCTCTTGGTGAGGTATTTGAAGTAAATGATAATGCAACTGGCAAGCCCTCGCTGAGAAACCCATATTATGAACCAAAAGAAGGTGATTTCCCTTTGCCCGGCATAGATGGTATTAAAGCCTTACAGGAAAGAGGTGCTATGTTCTGTGCATGTGATCTGGCAACCAAAGTGTACAGTAACGCTGTGGCTACAAAGATGAATTTGGATCCAAAGGAGGTATATGAAGATTGGGTAAGTGGTATTCTTCCTGGAATCCAACTAGTACCATCTGGCGTTTGGGCACTTGGAAGGGCCCAGGAGCATGGTTGTGGTTATATATTTGCAGGCGAATAATTATTTCTTAAAACCCATAAATAAGTATATTATGAAAACATTTATAAATTTAATAATAGCATGCTTCTTTAGCACTATTGCTCTCGCCCAGGAAAAACCGGTGAAAATTGTATTTGATGTAACCAGTGACAACACCAAGGTGCACCAATCAGCAATGAGACATGTAAAAATGATGGCCGAGGCTTACCCTGATTCAAATTTTGAGGTGGTCATGTATAGTGGAGCATATGAAATGGTGATTAAGGACAAGTCGGTTGTTTCAGAAGAAATGGAAGCACTAGCCAAGGTTGACAATGTAGATTTTGTGGTTTGCCAGGCGTCCTTGAATCGTCACAAAATTGAACCTTCTCAGCTGATTACCGGTGTTAGAACAGTTCCTGATGGGATTTTAGAAATCATCCAAAAACAAGAACTTGGTTGGGGCTACATAAAAGAAGGTCAATAATAGACCGCATCTGTGTCCTCATGGGTTTGTTCATAACCTCCCAATGGGTCAAATTCGATCCATTGGATCATTAAATTTTTAGTTACTGAATGGATACCATAGAAATTTTGGGATATGTAGGGGCATTATCCATCGGTGTGGTTTTGGGTTTAATAGGTAGTGGGGGTTCAATAATAGCAATCCCCATTTTTACCTACCTATTCCACATCAATCCGATTACAACCACTGCGTATTCGCTATTTGTTGTAGGCACTACTGCTTCTATAGGTGTCCTTAGAATCTGGAATAAGAGATTGATCGATTTTAAAATAGCCATTGTTTTTGCCATCCCTGCATTTATAACAGTATATGTTGTCCGGAAATATATGCTTCCAACAATCCCTGCTGAGATCATTGTTATAAAAGATTTTGTAGTCACCAAGGATATGGCCATAATGGTATTTTTAGCCGTATTGATGTTGCTTTGCTCTATTTCCATGATCCGAAAAAAGAAGGTTTCAAAGGACATCTACTTTCAAAATCGATACAATTATCCTTTATTAATTATAGAAGGCATTATCATCGGATTGCTTACAGGTATTGTTGGAATAGGTGGAGGTTTTCTAATTATCCCCACATTGGTTTTGTTGGTAAGATTGCCGATTAAGAAAGCAGTAGCAACTTCAATGTTTATTATCGCTATTAAATCATTGATCGGATTCATGGGTGATTTGGAGAATTTGGAAATAAATTGGGATTTTCTCCTGGGATTTACTACAGTATCGGTGCTCGGTATTATATTGGGCATTTACCTCTCTTCCTATATTGCGGGAGAACAACTAAAAAAATATTTTGGGTGGTTTGTATTAATCACTTCCTTAGGGATTTTTTATAATGAAATTTTTACCTGATACTTTGAAAAAACCTGTTGGACCTTGTCAACATAAATTGTCGAGAAAGATGCTTAATTGATTGTATAAAATCAATGACACCTGTTGGATTGTGAAAGTTTTAGGCCGAAGCTTACCGTTATGAATGGATCAGTTTTTAATGCGTTAAGTATTTTTGCCGATGATTTAAAATAGAGTTCAATCCAGCTCTTTAATCATGATATTTCTGAAGGAGACTTCTCCCGGATGATCCTGAAAACAAATATGACCCCTGGAATATTTTCCAAAATCATACCAGCGTGCATCGCCCAAATACTCTGAATCTTCTGACCTGCTAAACTTACTTTCCTGAAGCATAGCCTCCCATTCTGGGCCTTGAAGTGGAAATGAATTTATAAGAACGTCGTTTAGTATTACCTCCCCTCGATTGGCTTTATAATCAATTTTAATGTGATAGGAATTCCATTCATTAGCAGGTTTGGCCACATTTAATTCAGTAGGGGCAGACAAATCATAAAGTGCCCCTACAAAATGCTTCCGGGCTTCCAAATCTTCCAGGGCATTATTAATCTCCATTTCCCCCCCAAGGGCTATTTTAGGATCATTGTATATTGCAGGATCCAGGATTTGAATTTCCTGTCCTGTTTGATAGGGATAATTGTATTTTTCATCTTCGTTCACCCCCCACATAAAACCGCTATTGCCCCCGGGTATAATTTTCCAGTCAAATTTTATTTCAAAGTTTCCATAAACTTTATCCGATAACAAACTCGCATCTCCTTCTCCGGATTCCATATCCGAAACCCCGTTAAAAATTAGGGTATTATTCTCCACAATCCAGCCTTTTGTTGATTCTTCATTTTGAAAAATATGCCAGCCATTAAGAGAATCAGCTACAATTAAAGGCTTCCAATCGGAATTCGTCCCATTGCAATTTATCAGAAAAAGGGCTATTAAAATAGGTGTAAATACTTTTCTCATAATACTATCTCAATCATTCAATTTATAGGTTCTTATATAATGATAAAGTTAGGTTAAACATTCCGTTAGTCACAAAATGATAATCTAAATTTATAGTTTTAGACTTCGGGATTCGTGCACCCCGACCATAACTATTACCCAATTTATCAAACACATTGCTTAACTGCTGTTTTGATCAATAATTTATAACCGATTTATACCTCCCATCATTGAGAGAGAACAAAATTTATAAATACCTTTATTGAAAATTAAAATACCTAGGGGTAATCGTAAAAAATGAATTAAATTAAAGAAGAAATTCAAAATCAATTTACATCACCCGGTTCTTAGAGAAATTATATGAAAGCACTTTTTTATACCAGAGAATTTCCTCCTTATGTATACGGTGGAGCTGGCGTTCATGTGGAATATTTGGCGGCAGAGTTAGCTAAGCTTATGGAGGTTGAAGTACGCTGTTTTGGGGATCAGGATGAAAAAACAAACAATCTGTCTGTAAAAGGATTTATGTATGACAACCCGGTGTTTAATAACTCTGACGACAAGCTTAAAGCAGTATTAAAAACTTTAAGTACCTGTGTTCAAATGAATGCAGAACAAATAGATGCCGATATTGTTCATTGCCATACCTGGTATTCGCACTTTGCCGGTATCATAGCCAAATTGTGTTACGGCATTCCCTTGGTAGTAACAACCCATTCTTTAGAACCATTAAGACCCTGGAAAAGGGAACAATTGGGAAGAGGATATGACGCATCACTATGGATTGAAAAAACGGCGATAGAAATGGCAGATGCGGTAATAGCTGTATCAAAGGAAACAAGGGATGATGTCTTAAAATATTTTGATGTTGATAAGGAAAAGATTAAGGTCATATATAATGGAATAAATCTGGAAGAATATGTGGTAACCAAAGAAACTGCTGCTTTGGATAAATACCATATCGACAAATCAAAACCTTATGTCCTTTTTGTAGGTCGAATTACAAAACAAAAAGGAATCATTCATTTGGTGAATGCCATTAAATATATTGAGCCGGATACTCAGATCGTGCTGTGTGCCGGAGCGCCGGACACCCCGGAAATTGCCAAAGAAATGGAAGACTGCGTAAATGAAGTCAAAAAAAGCAGGAATAATGTTATCTGGATTGCTGAAATGCTCGATAAAAAATCGGTGATACAACTATATTCACACGCGGATGTATTTTGCTGCCCTTCCATATACGAGCCCTTCGGAATAATCAATATTGAAGCTATGGCCTGCAATACAGCTGTTGTGGCAAGTGCGGTAGGTGGTATAAAAGAAGTGGTGGTGGATGGCGAAACGGGGATCCTGGTTCCCCTGGAACAACAAGATGTGGCACCATTTGAACCTATAGATTCAGAAAAATTTGCAAAAGACCTCGCAAACGGCATAAATAAACTAATAAACAACCATGAATTGAGAGCATCTATGGCCATTAACGGAAGGAAAAGAGTTGAAGAAACATTCGACTGGTCGGCTATAGCCAAACAAATTGAAGTATTATACAAATCCTTAATGCATTAAAAACATGTTCAGCAATAACGTACTAGCAATAATATTAGGAGGAGGTCAGGGATCACGCTTGTATCCATTGACTGAAAAGAGATCAAAGCCGGCTGTACCCATCGCCGGTAAATATCGATTGGTAGACATTCCCATTTCCAATTGTATAAATTCTGAAATAAAGAGGATGTATGTATTAACACAGTTTAATTCCGCATCCTTAAACAGGCATATTAAAAACACCTATCATTTCAGCTTTTTCAGTTCGGCTTTTGTGGATGTTTTGGCAGCCGAACAAACAATGACCAGTGGTAATTGGTTTCAGGGTACTGCTGACGCCGTTAGACAGTCTATGCATCATTTTTTGAATAACGAATTCGAATACGCTTTAATTCTGTCCGGTGATCAGTTATATCAAATGGATTTCAATGACATGATCCAAAAACACGTTGATAGCCACGCGGATATCTCAATTGGAACCATACCTGTTCATGCCAATGACGCTCCTTCTTTTGGAATATTAAAAAATGATAATGAGGACAAAATCACCTCCTTTATTGAAAAGCCTGCCTCCCATTTATTACCGGACTGGCAATCCGAGGTAAGTGAAGAAATGAAAGCGGAAGGACGTTTTTATCTGGCTTCTATGGGTATTTACATTTTTAATCGTAAACTTCTTATTGAACTGATGAATAACCCGGATACCATGGATTTTGGCAAAGAAATCATACCGCAATCCATTGGAAAACACAAGGTAGTCAGTTATCAATTTGAAGGTTACTGGACAGATATAGGAAACATCGATTCTTTCTTTGAAGCCAACCTGGGATTAACAGACAATATCCCGAAATTTAACCTATATGATACAAAACAGACCATCTATACAAGGGCCAGAATGTTGCCAACCTCAAAGATTATTGGCACACAGATGGACAAAGCGGTTATTGCCGACGGATGCCTGATCCACGCCACCATGATAGAACGATCGGTCATTGGAATACGCTCCAGAATTGGGCAAGGTTCTACCGTTATCAATACCTATATGATGGGTTCCGATTATTATGAAACTTTGGAAGAGATAGAAAATCATAAGATTAAAATACTCATGGGAATCGGGGAGCGATGTTTTATTAAAAATGCCATCATTGATAAAAATTGCCGAATAGGAGATGATGTTTCTATTGATGGAGGCAAACATCTGGAGGATAGTGAAACAGATACATATGTCATTAAGGATGGTATTGTAGTACTAAAGAAGGGAGCCGTAATTCCTTCTGGATTTAAACTTTGATGCTACACATACCGGCTCATTTCTGCCCCAATATCTAAAAGTTTGGATATTTCCCCTTTTGTAAAATCATAGGGAACGGGTTTAGCAATGCCAAATGTGCCATATAATACGCCATTTAAAATCATAGGAACCGCTATAGATCCTTCAACTTTAGTTTCTTTAGCCGCAGGACGAGCTACCCCGGATACATCCGTTTGAAGGTTACAAATCTCTACCGGTTGCCGGCGTTCTGCAGCAATTCCGGCCATACCCTTACCAATGGGTATTTCGGCTATTTTAGGAAGTAAAAATCCCGGTATACCCTGGTGAGCCTGCAATTCCAGGATTGATTTATCAGCATCCAGGAAATGAATGGTTCCTGTTGTGCAGTCGAAACTTAAAATAACTTCAGAAAGCACTTTTTGCCAGTCAATTGGCTGCTTATTTAAATATGTGAGAATAATATCTCGTTTTGATTTATCTGTACTACCCATGACCTTCACTTTTAATTGGAATCCATTTAATGCTATCAACTTATTACCCAAAATTTATAGTCAGGTTTTCAAACCCGCAGAAAAATTTTCTTTTTATAAAGGAAGTATAGAAATGCCCATTGCACTGCTATATAGCAAAAAACCAGAACTACGGCATTGTAGGGATCCCCAACCAACTGACCCAGCCATTGAAATAAAGCTAAGGTAGTATAGGACCAGTCAATAAATGAGCCCGCCATATAGATCAAAATGGAATTCATGCCGATTACCTTAAAGAAAAATGCCCATTTTTTATACCCGAGGATATCTATGATATAGTAAAAGACAGCCATTAATATCATGCTTAGCCCTCCGCATTGGATAGTAAACGAACTTGTCCATAAGTTTTTATTGATCGGAAAAACATAATTCCATAATTGGGCCACAATAATGAAAATTACACCCAGAGCTAATAATCTCAAGGCAGTTGCTTTTTTCTTATCCCCGGGCGTATTTTTCAATAAATTTCCAACATATATCCCCAGAAGAGCCGTTGAGATAGCCGGAATTGTGGATACCCATCCTTCCGGATCATGAATGCCCAAATACAATTTTCCAGGCATGATCAGCCTATCCAGGTACGAAACAAAATTGCCTTCCATGGTCAGATCTCCCATTGGATAACCCGGTGCAGAATTGAACAACAGCAGGAACCAGTAGCCAATAAGCAAGCCCAAAAACCAGATAATCTGGCCACGTTGTTGGGTATAAAGGTATATGATGTTGGCAAACATATAGGCCAATCCAATTCGGCCCAACACACTTCCTATACGAATTTCCTCTAATGGACGAATCTCCAGGCCATTGTTATAGATAACACCCAGGAGTACCAGGATCAGGCCCCTTTTAATGATGCGGATTAACAGGGATTTCCTGCTTACTCCTTTATCAAGTTGTTTCCCAACAGAAAAAGGAGTGGCTACCCCTGCGAGAAACAGGAATAAAGGAAAAATTAAATCATAAAATGCAAAACCGTGCCATGCCGGATGGTTAAACTGGACAGATAAAGAATTCCAAAAAGGGGAATCTGTAATTTCCGCCATTTTATGGAATATTTCCTCTGCTCCTATGATCCAGAACATATCAAACCCACGCAGGGCATCAAGTGAATAAAGCCGTTGATTGCTAATTGATACTTTCATTCATATATTTGGTTGGTGTTAGCATAAAGATAGTAGATTATCCAATCACTCCTGCTTTTATCAAAACACAATAATTGGATTTATTGTATATTTAAATCATTGCTAATTTAGCACCTTACGTGAAGGTCTATTAACATTAATTAATTTGTTTATGAAACCACAGGATCCGAATAATTATTGGGAACAATTAGAACGATTAGAAAAACTGATCAGGGCTTCAGAACTTAAAGCAGGGGTGATTTTTTCTTTTCATGGGTTAATTTTAGGTTTGTTTTTTGACAGGCTCGAACAGCTTCGACCTCTTTTCCAGCAGAGTCCCGTTTTTATTATTTTGGCCCTGTTATGGATGCTTTGTTCCTGGGTATCTATCTTTTATTGTTTTAAATGTTTTAACCCGCAGATAGATAAGAAATTTGAAAAAAATGTGCTATTCTTCAGAGATGCTGTTTACGCATTTGGAAGCATTGAGGAATACACCGAAAAAATAATAGAAATATTTGGGGAAGAGAAAAAATTTTATTCCCAGTTAGCCCAACAAATTTATGTTGAAAGTAGAATTATCGATAAAAAATTCAAAAGCGTCCAGGACGCAGTAAAATACTTTGCATTAAGCGTTGTTTTCGTTATAGTCATGATTGTGGTTTGGTTAGTTCAACTGTATATCTAATTATCTCTCAAAACCACCAACTAGTGACTCTATCAGCTGCGAATTTGTATTTTACTAAAATGTTAACTTTTCAATCCTTTTCTTAAAAAAATAATTGATAATATGTATATTAAGTCCATGAAAAACTACCTTTTAACTTTTGTTATTTTGGCAATTCCCTTTTTTGGTCAAAGCCAGGCAGTTCGAAAAATAGATTCTGCAGCTGTCTATCTCTTAGACAGGATGGCAGATATCATCGGCGAGCTTGAAGCCGTAAACTTTGTTTTAGAAACTGCTACGGACAGGCTGGACGATAAACAAAAAATAGAAACCCACTATAGTGTGAGCCAGGTTAGCATGGAAGGCCCTGACAAAATGGTTTTTCAAACCAAGGGAGATAAGGGCAAACAAGGTTTTTGGTATGACGGATCCTATGCCACCTATTACTCTTTTGATGAAAACAATTATGTGACGCTTAAGGCTCCCGGAAATATAATTTCCATGATAGACAGCCTGCATACAAAATTTGATTTTCAGTTTCCGGCTGCCGATTTTTTCTACCCTTCCTTTACAGATGACATCCTTCAGAGTTTTGATACCCTAGAATATATGGGTAGTGCCATTGTGGATGGGGAAGACTGTTCCTATATAAGGGCCACAAATGAGAGTATGCAATTTCAATTATGGATTTCCCACAGCAACTGGAATATGCCAAAACGCTTTATTTTAATTCAAAAAGGCAAACAAAATTTACGTTTCGAATCTGTATTTAAAAGTTGGGAGTTAAATCCAGAGATTCCAAATACCGTATTTGAATTTTTACCCCCGACTAATGCGAGGCTGATTGACATAATGGAAAAGTCGTAGTTAAGCTCATTAATAAAGAAATATTTTTAAAGACATGACAAGAGCAGATAAAATTTCAGGGATACTTATTCTATTACTAATTCTAATTATGCCGATAGAAGCGATCAACGCTCAAAGAATGGGTCACAGTGCATCCAGGGGTGGCAGCAGGAGTATGGCGTCTCGTCCGAGTACACAACGCTCAGCGCCCCAAAGATCAAGTACTACACGTCAAAGCACCCAGCGCTCACCTGCCTCCAGGCCTTCGACATCAAATAACGCCCCTAACAGGTCAATTAACGGAGGGCACACCAGAACAAATGATCGTAGCTATACCAAAACACCAAGTACCCGGCAACGGGATGTTGCTCCGAAGCAAAAGGTATCTGATAGATCCGGAACAGGCACCGCAACAAGACCTGGTACTTCCAATGAAAGACAAAGAACATCTGATGTCAAAAACAATACCCGAAACAGGACCAATATTGACAACAGTAATAGAAATATCAACATTGATAACAGTAGAAATGTGAATATTAACAGGGGCAACACCTATGTTCGTGCAGGTGGGCGGGCATATGTCAGGCCTCCCTACAGGTATGGCGGTTTCGGGTATTATTGCCACAGGCCCTATTATTACCATCCTTATCGTCCGTTTTACTGGGGGCCGGTCTGGCATCCCTGGGGCTTTTTTGTGGCCTCTATCGCAACTACAGCTATCATTGTAAGCATTCAGAGTCAGCAATACTATTATGATACGGGTGTATATTATGTTTCTTCAGGTGGAGGCTATACGGTGGTACAGGCACCTATTGGGGCAACAGTCGAGACAATTCCCAAAGAAGCCGAAGTGGTGGAGATTAATGAAACCACCAATAATTATTACTATGGGGGTGCCTATTATGAAAAAACCGATTTGGGTTATACCGTGGTTCCTGCCACTGCAGGTACTATTGTCCCACATTTACCGGAAGGAGGGGAAGAGGTTAAAATAGGAGAACAAACCTATGTGAAGTTTGGGGACACCTATTATCAGCCTATTCAGCTTGATGGGGAAGACATGTATGAAATTGTGGAAGTAAAGGAAGAGTCATAAATACTATTGAACAAAATCCCCCTGCAATTCATTTGTGTTAATAATGATAATCGAACAATACAGGGCGTTGCTCTGGCTTCTATTAGTTATAACTCCCACACCAATTATTGTACAGTGCAATGGGCCACACGCTAATTTATTGGCTCCTAACGGGGTTTGGGATGTTAACCCTAAATACCTCTATCTCCAACAAAACTTAGCTCCCGCTGGGAATATCTTAGTAGAAAGTGGAGCTACCTGCGAAATGGAATTTATATGACGAAATTAGAGAAGGAGTGACATTTCCTGAAAGCACACAAAAAACAATAGCAGAACACGCCTGGTCAGGCCAAATATGGCAAAAACCGCAAGGAAATAATTAACCTTAAATCCTATTAAAATAAAAAGATAATTTTTATTTTTCAGGGCTCCAAAAGGTACCCAGATCCACAGAAATATTTAAAGTTGCAATTAAATTAATAAGTTATTATATGGGACGAAAGAAAATTTTACTTTGGATAGGCATTGGGCTTGGGAGTTTGATTATCCTAACCCTTCTTTTGGCCCCTCCCCTGGGTAAAAACTATGTCATAAAACATAGTAAAGAGCTTTTAGGAAGAAAGATAGATCTGGAAAAACTTCGCCTTAACTTCTTTACCGGAACACTAAAACTTTACAATTTTCAAATGTATGAGGCAAATGACGAAGATGTTTTTGCTTCTTTTGACACACTAATTGTGGACATGGAACCCTACGGTTATTTTTCAGATCATTTTGTGATGGAACAGTTTTACCTCAAGGGTTTAAACGTGAATGTCACCAAAAAAGATTCCATTTTTAATTTTGATGACCTTGTTGCTTTTCACATGGCATCGGACACCATTCCGAAGGACACCTTAAATGAAGAACCCATTAAATACAGCCTTTCTAATCTTGAATTAAAAGAATCCAATTTTACTTTTGATGATAAAGATGTGGATAATATTACCCATATAGATGACTTCTCTTTTTTTATACCATTTATTGAATGGGACCAGAGCGAGAAAAGTAATGCCGATTTTAAGTTTAAATTTAAACGGGGTGGCTATTTCGAATCTGTCCTGAATATCAACCCGATTGATGGAGAATTTGATGCCCAGATTACGGTAAAAGATCTCTATCTGGATCCATTTTACAAATATGTAGCGGAATACGCCCTTATTAATTCCTTTGATGGGAGATTAAATTCAATTGTAGATATTAGGGGCAATATAAATGAGCCCAAAAAAGCCCTCCTTTCAGGTACAGTAGACGTATCAGATTTTTCCATGAGCGATCAGAATGGTCAAAAATTTATGGCCGCCGAGAAAGTGCATACTGCTTTGGCTGAAATCAACTACTACAAGGAATCATACATTATAGACACCCTGGATATTAACAGTTCCTATATGAAGTTTGAATTGGATTCTGTTTCCAACAATATTTTCCGAATTTTCAAACTCGATTCTGTAAGAGAAGAAGCAGTAACAGAGACAGAAGAAGAAAATACGGTTGCAATAGAAGCAGATTCCAGTGCAAGCACTATTTATTATCAGGTAAACCACTTAAGGTTAAATACTTCCGAAATGGATTATACAGATAATCTTACCGGGCAGCCTTTTAATTATCATTTGAGTGAAATCGAAATTGATTCGGATAGTATTGCCAGTGATGCCGACTGGATAGATATTTATGCGCAAATGTTATTGAATGACCGTGGTACGCTGGAAGCAAAAGTAGGATATGATCCCTCCAATTTACTGACTATGCAAATAGATATTACAGTAGAACGTTTCTTATTGTCGGACCTGAATATTTATGCAGATTACTATACCGGGCATTCCATTTTGCAGGGTGATATGTTTTATTATACCAATTCCAAAATTACCAATGGGGATATTGTTAGTGAAAACCGTTTACTAATCAAAAATGTTTCGGTAGATAACAACAAAAGTGGGGTTTACAGCCTGCCTCTCAAATTTGCGTTGTTTTTGCTAAAAGATAAGAATGGTGATGTTAATCTGGAAGTACCCGTAAGGGGTGACCTTAATGATCCCGAGGTGGACATAGGTAAAATTGTCTGGACCACTTTTAAAAATATGATCACAAATGCCGTGGCAAAACCGGTCAATTTCCTGGCAGGACTAGTAGATGGAGACCCCAAAGAATTAGAAACCATAGAGTTTACTTATCTCGATTCTATTCCTTCTGAAAAACACTATAGACAATTAGACCTTTTATTGGAGTTAGAAGAGAAAAAGGAAGG
>Ga0316188_10000738_pt1 | contig 14797 bp, 27 predicted proteins | sample Phiworburrow1_MG_FD_204933 | JGI IMG/M metagenome (GOLD analysis project Ga0316188, IMG submission 204933) | Coastal sediment microbial communities from Maine, United States - Phippsburg worm burrow 1 | ecosystem: Environmental > Aquatic > Marine > Coastal > Sediment | place: USA: Maine...
TTTTATATTTAATTTTTTGCGCTCTTTATATTAGCTATAAACTGATCGAATAAATAAGACGAGTCATGTGGCCCTGGACTTGCCTCAGGATGGTATTGCACTGAAAAACAATTTTTATTTCTCATTCTCATCCCAGCCAAAGTATCATCATTTAAATGTATGTGTGTAATTTCAAGTTCAGCGTGCTTTTCTACTTCTTCTTTATTTACAACAAATCCGTGATTTTGAGAGGTTATTTCACCTTTCCCTGTTATTAGGTTTTTAACTGGATGATTGATACCTCTGTGTCCATTGTGCATTTTATAGGTAGAAATTCCATTTGCTAAAGCAATTACCTGATGCCCAAGACAAATACCAAATAAGGGTAAATCTCTTTTAATTATTTCTTTTGCTAAAGTTTGAGCATCCTTCAAAGGCTCTGGATCTCCAGGTCCGTTTGATAAAAAGAAGCCATCTGGATTAAAAGCATTCATTTCTTCAAAAGAAGCATTGTATGGGAATACTTTGATATAACAACCTCTTGTAGCCAGGTTTCTTAAAATATTCTTTTTTATACCAATGTCTAAGGCCGAAATTTTAATTGGAGCATTCTCCTCTCCAAAAAAATAAGGTGCTTTTGTTGAAACTTTAGAAGCCAATTCTAAACCTTTCATATCTGGAACCGCTTTTAATTTCTCTTTTAAAACGGCTATGTCTGTTTCTGTTGAAATAACAGCATTCATTGCTCCTTTATCTCTAATATAACGAACTACAGCCCTTGTATCAATATCAGAAATTGCGAGTAAACCATGCTTTTTAAAATAATTTTCTAATGAATCTTGTGCATTGTGTCTTGAATAATTAAAACTGAAATTTTTACAAACCAAACCCGAAATTTTAATTGAATCAGATTCAATATCATTATCATTTACACCATAGTTTCCAATATGTGCATTGGTCGTTAGCATTAATTGCCCAAAATAGGAAGGGTCTGTAAACACCTCTTGGTAACCTGTCATTCCTGTATTATAACAAATCTCTCCAAATGCTGTTCCATCTGTTCCAATTGATTTTCCTTCAAAAACTGTCCCATCAGCTAGGAGCAAAATTGCCTTTTTTCGTTGTGAATATTTCATTTTTTATATCAAAGTTATTATTAGGTAATGGTATTTAAATAAATGCTCTATGAATTTTTCAAAATAAAAGCTACCATTTTAATAGTATCATCTTCTTTTCGATAGCTTAAATTTTCTGTTTCTACAAAACTTTCAAAAATATTCAAATTTTGCTCATTCTTCGTTAAATCCATAATACTTTTTTTCGTGAGCTCAATCATTTTAATTTCTGCTTCACTATTAATTAAATATCTAAACTCTATAGAAACTGTAGGTTTTCCTACTGAACCATTTAATCTGCTAACAGAACCTGCTTTATATTTAACATCATACCTCTTTAATAACTGATCTCCATTATCTTCATATAATACTTCATAAAAAGAATCACCCATTTTTTTAAACAAATGGTTGTTAATAGAAATCGCATCAATGTTGGCTGTATTGTATAAAAAAAGTTGATCTCGTTTTATACGACTGTTGAATTTATTTGTAGTCACATTAAAATTAATATTCCCTAAGGAATACTGTTTATCATTAATAACGATAACACCTTCATTATCCCAGCTGTCAAATGCGTATAAATCATCATTAACGTCAATTAATTCACCTGTAAACTCAACCCCTTCATTTGTAATTAATTTGCTTTGAATGTGGTTTATGGTAACGCGTTGTTGTGCAAAACTGTAATTTATAATAAAATAAAAGAAAGAAATAAGTATAATATTTTTTTTCATATTTGATTTTTAATAAAACTTATATATACAAAAAGGATAAACTATTGTAGTTTATCCTTTAAATGTTATTAACGAATTGTCATTACAACTTTTCTTATTTTTCCTCTGGAGTTCCTTCAGTTTCAGTAGCTACAGCTTCTACGCCTTCTACATTCTTAGATTTTCCTCTACGAGTTGTTTTCTTCTTCTTTTTGCTGTTTGGATTGTAAGTTGTATTATAATCAACCAATTCAACCATAGCCATAGGTGCATTATCCCCTTGACGGTTTCCTAATTTTATAATACGAACATATCCTCCTGGTCTGTCAGCAACTTTTACCGAAACTTCTTTGAATAATTCAGTAACAGCATATTTATTTCTTAAGTAAGCAAATACAACCCTACGATTGTGAGTAGTATCATCTTTAGATTTTGTAATTAATGGCTCTACAAACTGACGTAAAGCTTTTGCTTTAGCAACTGTAGTATTTATGCGCTTGTGTTCAATTAAAGAACAAGCCATATTTGCAAACATAGCTTTTCTATGTGCGGTTTGTCTTCCTAAATGATTAAATTTCTTTCCGTGTCTCATTTCTGTTATATCTTATCTTAATTAAAACTTGCGTTTAATTAATCTTTGTCTAATTTATATTTGCTTAAATCCATTCCAAAGTTTAAACCTTTATTATGAACTAGTTCATCTAATTCAGTTAAAGATTTTTTTCCAAAGTTACGGAACTTCATCAAGTCGTTTTTATTGAACGATACCAAGTCACCTAAAGTATCAACTTCTGCAGCTTTTAAACAGTTCAGTGCTCTTACAGATAAATCCATATCCACTAATTTGGTTTTAAGCAACTGACGCATGTGTAAAGATTCTTCATCATATGTTTCAGTTTGAGCAATCTCATCAGCTTCTAATGTAATGCGCTCATCAGAGAATAACATAAAATGATGGATCAATATCTTTGCAGCTTCAGTTAAGGCATCTTTTGGAGCTATAGAACCATCAGTAGTAATGTCAAATACTAATTTTTCATAATCCGTTTTTTGCTCAACACGAAAGTTTTCAACAGCGTATTTTACATTTTTTATTGGTGTAAAAATTGAATCTGTGAAAATGGTTCCTATTGCTACTCCAGATTTTTTATTTTCTTCAGCAGGTACAAAACCTCTTCCTTTTTCAACTGTAATTTCGAAAGACATCAAAACTGATTTTTCCATATTACAAATCACTAAGTCGTGATTTAATATTTGAAAACCAGAAATATATTTTTGTAAATCTCCAGCAGTTAACTGATTTTGATTTGATATTGTAATATTTACTGTTTCTCTTTCAGAATCATCAATTTGTTTCTTAAAACGAACTTGTTTTAAGTTCAAAATAATTTCAGTTACATCTTCAACAACACCTGTAATGGTTGAAAATTCATGCTCAACTCCTTCAATACGAAGCGATGTAATTGCAAAACCTTCAAGTGAAGATAGCAATACGCGTCTTAAAGCGTTACCAACAGTTAAACCAAAACCAGGTTCTAACGGTCTAAACTCGAATCTACCTTGAAAATCAGTAGATTCAATCATTATCACTTTATCGGGCTTTTGAAAATTTAAAATTGCCATAATTGAATTGGTATCTTTAAAATTATTTAGAGTATAACTCTACTATTAATTGTTCCTTGATATTTTCTGGAATTTGAACTCTTTCTGGTACACTTACAAAATTACCTTGTTTTGTATCAGAATTCCAAGTAAGCCATTCATAAACATCATTTCTTTTTGCTAAAGAATCTTCAATAGCAATTAATGATTTTGATTTTTCTCTAACAGCAACAACGTCACCAGCATTTAAAGAAAAAGATGGGATACTTACTAATTCACCATTTACAGTAATGTGACGGTGAGAAACCAACTGACGTGCAGCACTTCTAGAAGGTGCAACACCCAATCTGTAAACTACATTGTCTAAACGAGATTCGCAAAGTTGTAATAAAATTTCACCTGTAACTCCAGTAGAAGAAGATGCTTTTTTAAATATGTTCGCAAATTGTTTTTCCAATATACCATACGTATATTTAGCTTTTTGCTTTTCGGCTAACTGTATTGCGTATTCAGATTTTTTTCCTCTACGCTTATTAGCTCCGTGTTGTCCTGGAGGATAATTTCTTTTTTCAAAAGACTTATCTTCTCCAAAAATTGCTTCGCCAAATTTACGTGCAATTTTAGTTTTTGGTCCTGTATATCTTGCCATTTTTAATTGATTAATGATAGGGATTATGAATTAAGGCTTTCTCCTTCGATAATCTAACAATCCTATCGGTTAAAATTTATTTAATTATACTCTTCTTCTTTTTGGTGGTCTACAACCATTGTGTGGCATAGGTGTAACGTCGATAATTTCTGAAACTTCAATTCCTAAATTGTGGATTGATCTAATTGCAGATTCTCTTCCGTTACCTGGTCCCTTTACATACACTTTTACTTTTCTCATACCTGCTTCATGTGCAACTTTTGCGCAATCTTCAGCAGCTAATTGAGCAGCATAAGGAGTGTTCTTTTTTGAACCTCTAAATCCCATTTTCCCAGCTGATGACCAAGAAATTACATCACCTTTTTTATTGGTAAGTGATATAATAATATTGTTGAATGAAGCTGTGATGTGTGCTTCACCAACTGCCTCAACAATAACTTTACGTTTTTTAGTACTTGCTTTCGCCATATTCTTTTAGTTTTTAGTTGTCAGTTTTTAGTTGTTAGAATCCTAAACATTTCTATTTCGAACAGATTCATCTAACTTCTAATTACTAGTTGACTAACGCCTATTTCTTATTATTTAGTTGCTTTTTTCTTGTTCGCTACAGTTTTACGTTTACCTTTTCTAGTTCTAGAATTGTTTTTGGTTCTTTGACCTCTTAAAGGTAATCCTGATCTGTGACGTATTCCTCTATAACATCCAATATCCATTAAACGTTTAATGCTTAACTGAATTTCTGAACGCAATTCACCTTCAATCGTAAACTCTCCAACTTGTTCACGAATACCGTGAATTTCATCATCCGTCCAATCTTGAACTTTCGTGTTTTCATCAACTTTTGCATCCGCTAAAATTTCTTTAGCTCTGCTTTTACCAATTCCAAAAATATACGTTAGTGCAATAACACCTCTTTTATTTTTAGGAATATCAATACCTGCTATTCTTGCCATAACTATCCTTGTCTTTGTTTAAATCTAGGATTCATTTTATTGATTACATATAATCTGCCCTTTCTACGTACAATTTTGCACTCGGCACTTCTCTTTTTAACTGATGTTCTAACTTTCATCGGATTCTATACTTTAATATCTGTAAGTAATTCTTGCTTTTGTTAAATCGTATGGACTCATTTCTAACTTCACTTTATCACCAGGTAATAATTTAATATAATGCATTCGCATTTTACCTGATATATGTGCCGTTACCACATGTCCATTTTCCAACTCTACACGAAACATCGCATTTGATAATGCTTCTGTAATTGTTCCGTCTTGTTGTATGGCTGATTGTTTTGCCATTATGCTATTGATTTTCTTTTAGTTCCTTTCTTCATTAAACCATCGTAATGACGATTCAATAAATGAGAGTTTATTTGTTGTATCGTATCGATTGCAACTCCAACCATAATTAACAACGACGTTCCTCCGTAAAACAATGCCCAAGATTGAGTTAATCCAAATTTCACAACAATAGCAGGCAAAATAGCTACTATAGCTAAAAATAATGATCCTGGGAAAGTTATCAATGATAAAATTCTATCCAATAAATCTCCTGTGTCTTTTCCTGGTCTAATTCCAGGTATAAATCCACCACTTCTTTTTAAATCATCAGCCATCTTATTGGTAGGTATTGTAATTGCAGTGTAAAAATAACTAAAAATTATAATTAAAAAAGCAAATAACAAATTATACCATAAACCAAACATATTTGTAAATTCAATACCAATTGCTTTTACAGTCTCATTATCTGAACTAGCCAATAAAGCTGGTGCAAACATAATTGCCTGTGCAAATATTATTGGCATTACACCTGATGAATTTAATTTTAAAGGAATATAATCTCTTGCACCTGAAGCAATATTTTTTATGTTTCCCGCAACCGTTTTTCTAGCATATTGAACTGGTATTCTTCGAACAGCAGTTACTAAATATACACAAACAAGTATTACTAAGAACCATATAATTACTTCAATCAAGATCATAATTAAACCTCCATTTGAAGCTGAAACCTTCGAAACCAACTCTTGAATAAAGGATGAAGGGAAACGAGCAATAATACCAATCATTATCAATAATGAAATACCATTACCAATTCCTTTATCAGTAATTTTTTCACCAAGCCACATGGCAAAGATTGTACCAGCGGTTAAAATAACCATTGATGTAATCCAAAACATACTTCCACTAATATAGAATGCTGATGATGGAATTAATTGATAAATATTTGTAATATATGCTGGTCCTTGAACCATCGTAATTGCAATAGTTAACCAACGTGTAATTTGGTTTATTTTTTTTCTACCACTTTCACCGTCTTTCTGCAATTTTTGTAAATATGGAACTGCGATACCCATTAACTGCACAACAATAGATGCAGAAATGTAGGGCATAATACCTAAAGCTACTATTGAAGCTTGGGCAAATGCACCTCCAGTAAACATATCTAAAATACTTAAAATCCCACCACCACTAGTTTGATTTTTTAGCGCAGCTTGCGCTACAGTAATATCAATACCTGGAAGTGGAACTTGTGCAGCAAAACGATAAATAGCCATAAATCCAAGTGTCAATAAAATCTTATTTCTAAGTTCTTCTATTGTCCAAATATCTTTAATGGTTTGTATAAATTTTTTCATCTATAATAAATTATAACGTTTCAGCTGTACCACCAGCATTTTCAATAGCAGCTTTTGCAGTTGCTGTAAATTTGTGAACTGTTACATTTAATTTTGCCTTTAACTCACCATAACCCAATATTTTAACCAGGTCATTTTTACGAGCTAAACGATTCTCAACTAAAATATCAAACGTTACTGTATCTGTAATTTTGTTATTATCAACTAACTCTTGCAATTTATGTAAGTTTACACCAACATATTCTACACGGTTAATATTTTTAAAACCAAATTTAGGCACACGTCTTTGTAAAGGCATTTGACCACCTTCAAAACCAACTTTTCTAGAATATCCTGAACGAGATTTCTGACCTTTATGACCTTTAGTAGCGGTACCACCTTTACCAGATCCTTGACCTCTACCTACTCGTTTTCCCTGATTTTTAACTGAACCTTCAGCAGGTTTTAAGTTATTTAATGTCATCTCTATAAATGTTATTTAACTTCTTCAACAGAAATTAAGTGTTTAACTGTATTTACCATTCCAAGGATTGAAGGAGTAGCTTCATGTTCAACTACTTGATTCATCTTACGTAAACCTAGTGCATCCAAAGTTGCTTTTTGATTTTTTGGACGTCTAATTCTACTTTTTACCTGTGTTACTTTTATTTTTGCCATCGTATCCTTGTTTTATCCTTTAAATACTTGTTCTAAAGAAATTCCTCTTTCCTTAGCAATCATACTAGCACTACGCAATTGTAATAAAGCATCGAAAGTTGCTTTTACAACATTGTGAGGGTTTGATGAGCCTTGAGATTTTGAAAGTACATCGTGTACTCCAACTGAATCAAGTACCGCACGTACCGCACCACCAGCAATAACTCCTGTACCATGTGAAGCCGGTTTTAAAAACACTCTTGCTCCACCAAATTTACCTTTTTGTTCGTGAGGTAAAGTTTGTTTTAAAATTGGAATTCTTACCAAATTTTTCTTTGCATCTTCAATTGCTTTTGCAATTGCTGAAGCTACATCTTTAGATTTACCCAATCCGTGTCCAACAACACCATTTCCATCTCCAACTACAACAATAGCTGAAAATCCAAATGCTCTACCCCCTTTAGTTACTTTAGTAACTCTATTTACACCTACTAGATGATCTTGTAGTTCTAACCCGCTAGGCTTAACTCTTTCTACGTTACTGTATTTTTGATACATAATCTTAAAATTTTAAACCTGCTTCTCTTGCAGCGTCTGCTAGAGCTTTTACTCTACCGTGATACAAAAATCCATTTCTATCGAATGAAACAACTTCAACACCAGCCTTATTTGCTTTTTCAGCGATACTTTTCCCTACCACTTTTGCAATTTCTAATTTTGAGCCTGTTGCGTCAATTTCTTTATCTCTTGATGAAACTGATACCAATGTTGTACCTGTGTTATCATCTACTAATTGAGCATAAATTTCTTTGTTACTTCTAAACACTGATAATCTTGGTCTAGCAGCTGTACCAAATACAACTTTTCTAATTCTATGCTTAATTCTAACTCTTCTTTGAAGCTTTGATAATGCCATAATACTTTATATTATTATGCAGATTTACCTGCTTTTCTTCTTAATATTTCACCTACAAATTTAACTCCTTTTCCTTTGTATGGTTCTGGAGCACGGAAAGATCTAATCTTAGCCGCAACAGCACCTACCAATTGCTTGTCAAATGAAGTTAATTTTATTATTGGATTTTTTCCTTTTTCTGAAACAGTTTCAACTTTTACTTCAGGAGCAACATCTAAAACTATATTGTGTGAAAAACCTAAAGCTAAATCTAAAACTTGACCTTCATTACTAGCTCTATATCCTACACCAACCAATTCAAGTTGTTTGGTCCATCCTTTTGAAACTCCTTCAATCATATTATTTAATAAAGCTCTGTACAAACCATGTTTTGCTTTATGGCTTTTACTCTCAGAAGGACGATCTAAAATAATTGTACCTTCTTCAACTTTAACAGTAATATCATCTTTAATTTCTTGCGTTAACGTTCCCAATTTACCCTTAACAGTAACAACATTATCATTCATTTCAAATGTAACATCTGCTGGTATTGTAATTGGACTTTTTCCTATTCTTGACATCTTTGTTTAGTTCTTTATTAATATACGTAACATAAAACTTCTCCACCAACATGCTCTTCACGGGCTTGTTTGTTAGTCATTACACCTTTTGATGTAGAAACTATTGCTATTCCTAAACCGTTTAATACACGAGGCATTTCATCTGCACCTACGTATTTACGCAATCCAGGTGTACTAATACGTTGTAACTTTTTTATAACAGAAGACTTTGTCTCTTTGTCATATTTTAAAGCTATTTTAATAGTTCCTTGAAAGCCTGCCTCATCAAATTTGTAACTTAAAACATAACCTTGTTCAAATAAGATTTTAGTTATTTCTTTTGTAATTTTTGAAGCTGGAATTTCAACAACTCTATGGTTTGCCATAATTGCATTTCTAACTCTAGTTAGATAATCTGCGATTGGATCTGTAATCATTTAATTTAATTTAACGGTTTTGGTTTTCAATATTTAAATTGAACCTGAAACCAATTTATAATTTTACCAGCTAGCTTTTTTAACTCCTGGTATTAACCCTTGATTTGCCATTTCACGAAATGTAACACGCGACAATCCAAATTGTCTCATGTAACCTTTTGGTCTTCCTGTTAATTTACAACGATTGTGTACACGAATAGGAGATGCATTTTTTGGTAATTTTTGTAATGCTTCATAATCGCCAGCTTCTTTAAGAGCTTTGCGTTTTTCAGCATATTTTGCTACTACCTTTTTTCTTTTAACCTCACGGGCTTTCATTGATTCTTTAGCCATCCCTTAATTCTTTTTAAATGGTAAACCTAATTCCGTTAATAATGATTTCGCTTCTTTATCAGTTGAAGCAGATGTTACAAATGTAATATCCATACCACTAATTTTGTTCACTTTATCAATATCAATTTCTGGGAAAATGATTTGTTCAGTAATACCTAAATTGTAGTTTCCTCTACCATCAAAACCATTTTCTTTGATTCCTCCAAAATCTCTTACACGTGGTAAAGATGCAGTAACCAATCTATCTAAAAATTCGTACATTTTTTCACCTCTTAAAGTTACTTTAGCACCAATTGGCATTCCTTTACGTAATTTAAAGGCTGCAACGTCTTTTTTAGATATGGTTGAAATTGCTTTTTGTCCAGAAATTTTAGACAATTCTTCAACTGCATAATCCACTAATTTCTTATCAGCTACAGCAGCGCCAACTCCTTTACTAATTACAATTTTTTGTAATTTAGGAACTTGCATTACATTTTTGTAGCCAAATTCTTCAGAAAGAGTTTTTATAACTCTTGTCTTATACTCTTCTTTAAGTCTTGGTATATAAGCCATGATTAAATTGCTTTATCAGATTTTTTAGAGAACCTAACTTTTTTCTCACCTTCCATTCTAAAACCAACTTTAACAGCCTCACCATTTTCGATAAGCATTAAATTTGAAATATGAATTGAAGCTTCCTTTTTCACAATACCACCTTGTGGGTTTTGCGCGCTAGGTTTTGTATGTTTAGATATCATATTAACACCTTCAACAATTGCTCTGTTCTTATTTGGAATAATAGTAACTATTTTTCCTTCTTCACCTTTATGGTCACCTGCCATTACTCTAACAGTATCTCCTGATTTTATCTTTAACTTCATATCTTAAGTTTATTAAAGCACTTCAGGTGCTAATGATACAATCTTCATAAATTGTTTTTCACGAAGCTCTCTTGCTACAGGACCGAATACACGAGTTCCTTTCATTTCACCAGAAGTATTGTCGATCAATACACAAGCATTGTCATCAAAACGAATGTAAGATCCGTCTTTTCTTCTAATTTCTTTTTTCGTTCTTACAACTACTGCTTTAGCAACTTGACCTTTCTTTACGCTTCCGTTTGGTGTAGCTTCTTTAATAGCTACAACAATTTTATCACCAATTGATGCGTAACGTTTTCTAGTTCCTCCTAAAACGCGGATTACTAAAACTTCCTTAGCTCCAGTATTATCTGCTACTCTTAATCTTGATTCTGTCTGTAACATAATTATTTAGCTCTTTCTAGGATTTCTACTAATCTCCAACGTTTTGATTTACTCATTGGACGTGTTTCCATTATTCTAACAGTATCTCCAATATTGCAATCGTTTGTCTCATCGTGTGCCACATACTTTTTTGTGCTTAACACGAATTTTCCGTACATAGGGTGTTTCACTTTTTTAACTTCAGCAACCACAATAGATTTCTCCATTTTGTTACTAGAAACTACACCTATTCTCTCTTTTCTAAGATTTCTTTTTTCCATCTTTTACTTCTGAATACAATTATTGTAATTCTCTTTTAGTTAATTCAGTAGCTACACGCGCTACAGTTCTTCTAAGCACTCTTAATTGCAACGGTGTTTCCAACGGTGAAATCGCGTGAGCCATTTTTAGATCTGTATAGTTCTTTTTTAAACTTCCAAGTTGTTCTTTTAACTCTTCAGTTGATAATTCTTTAATTTCTGATTGTTTCATTTTCTTAATCGGTTATTAAGCGTTATCAAAATCTCTAGCTACAACTAACTTTGTTTTCACAGGTAGTTTTTGTGCTGCTAAACGTAAAGCTTCTTTTGCTACGTGAGCAGGTACTCCACCTACTTCAAACATAATTCTTCCTGGTTTAACTACGGCTACAAAATATTCCGGAGCTCCTTTACCTTTACCCATACGAACTTCTAATGGTTTTTTGGTAATTGGCTTATCTGGAAATATTTTAATCCATAATTGACCTTCTCTTTTCATATGACGAGTTGCTGCAATACGCGCTGCCTCGATTTGACGAGATGTAAGTAAGTCTTGTTCTAAAGCTTTGATCCCAAACATTCCGTTAGAAAGTTGGTGCCCTCTATTAGAATTTCCAGTCATCTGCCCTTTCCCCTTCTGTACTTTACGATATTTAACTCTCTTTGGCTGTAACATTTTACCTTCTAAATTTTAAAAATTTATTTTCTTCTACGAGCTTGTGGTTTTCTTGAGCCTGCCGGTCTATCCGATCCAGAAGTCTTTCCTTGTTTTTTAGAAAGTCCAACTAATGGTGACAATTCTCTTTTTCCATAAACTTCGCCCTTCATAATCCATACTTTTACACCTAAACGGCCATAAGTAGTATGGGCTTCAACTAGTGCATAATCAATATCAGCCCTAAAGGTAGAAAGAGGAATTCTCCCTTCTTTGAAGTGTTCAGAACGCGCCATTTCGGCACCGTTTAAACGACCTGAAATTTGAACCTTAATACCTTCAGCATTCATACGCATTGTTGCTGCAATTGCCATTTTAATAGCTCTTCTATATGAGATTCTATTCTCAATTTGACGAGCAATACTAGCACCTACAAGCTTTGCGTCTAATTCTGGACGTTTAATTTCAAAAATGTTGATTTGAACTTCCTTACCAGTAATTTTTTTAAGTTCTTCTTTTAACTTGTCTACCTCTTGACCACCTTTACCGATAATAATACCAGGTCTAGCAGTAGTGATAGTAACGGTTACAAGTCTAAGCGTACGCTCAATAATTACCGATGAAACACTTGCTTTTGATAATCGAGCATTTACATACTCTCTTATTTTAAAGTCTTCAGCAATTTTATCTCCGTAGTTTCTTCCACCATACCAGTTAGATTCCCATCCTCTGATAATTCCTAAACGATTTCCTATTGGATTTGTTTTTTGTCCCATTTCTACTTATGATTGATTGCTAACATTTTTACTTCCTAAGACTAAAGTTACATGATTAGAACGTTTTCTAATTCTATGTGCACGCCCTTGAGGTGCTGGTCTTAATCTTTTTAACATTCCTGCGCTATCTACAAAAATTTCTTTTACAAATAGTCCTGCATCTTCAATACTTGATCCTTCATTTTTAGCTTGCCAGTTTGCAATGGCGCTTAACAATAATTTCTCAAGATTTATTGATGATTCTTTAACATTGAATTTTAAGATTTGTAAAGCTTTTTCAACTTCAACTCCTCTAACCAAATCCGCAACTAAACGCATTTTTCTTGGTGATGTAGGACAACCTGTAAGCTTAGCAAAAGCTACTTGCTTTTTCTCGTCTTTTATCTGTTGTGCTCTTATTTTTTTTCGAACTCCCATGATTACCTACTATTTTTTTCCTTTATTTTTTCTGTCAGCACCATGTCCTCTATATGAACGTGTTGGTGAAAACTCTCCTAACTTATGCCCTACCATGTTTTCAGTAACATATACAGGAACAAACTGACGTCCGTTGTGAACAGCTATTGTTTGTCCAACAAAATCTGGTGTAATCATTGAAGATCTTGACCAAGTTTTGATAACTGATTTATTTCCTGATTCTATTTTCTCTTGAACTTTCTTATTAAGTTGAAGAGCAACGTAAGGTCCTTTTTTTAATGAACGTGCCATATATCAATTATTTTTTTCTACGTTCTAAAATATACTTATTACTCGCTTTAGTCTTAGATCTGGTTTTGAAACCTTTTGCAGGTATACCATTTCTAGATCTAGGATGTCCTCCTGATGATTTTCCTTCACCACCACCCATTGGATGATCAACAGGGTTCATAACAACTGGTCTAGTTCTTGGTCTTCTTCCTAACCAACGACTTCTACCAGCTTTACCTGAAACCAATAATTGATGATCTGAATTTGATACAACACCTATAGTAGCTGTACAAGTTAACAAAATCATTCTTGTTTCACCTGAAGGCAACTTAACTGTTGCATACTTTCCATCTCTCGCCATTAATTGAGCAAATGAACCTGCACTACGAGCCAATACGGCTCCTTGACCAGGATGCAACTCAATACAAGAGATTGTAGTTCCTAATGGAATTTCACTTAACAACATTGTATTTCCTACATCAGGAGTAGCTCCTGCTCCAGAAATTACAGTTTGACCAACTGTTAAACCATTTTGAGCAATGATATATCTCTTTTCACCATCAACATAATTTAGCAATGCTATAAATGCTGTACGGTTTGGATCATACTCAATTGTTTTAACTGTTGCAGGAATACCATGTTTATTTCTTTTGAAATCAATAATACGGTATTGTTTTTTATGACCACCACCTATGTAGCGCATAGTCATTTTTCCTCTGCTGTTTCGACCTCCAGATCTTTTATTCGGAGCAAGTAAACTTTTCTCCGGCTTATCAGTCGTAATGGTGTCGAACCCATTTACAACTCTAAAACGCTGACCTGGTGTTATTGGTTTTAATTTTCTAACTGACATTTTATCTAATTATATATTGCTATAAAAATCAATATTATTTCCTTCTGCTAACTGTACAACTGCTTTTTTATAAGCTCCTTTCATAGCTTGTACAATTCCACTTTTCGTGTATTTTGTATTGCGCTGAACAGGATAGTTCATTGTTTTAACACTCTCAATAGTAACACCGTATGCTTTTTCAACGGCATTTTTAATTTCAAGTTTGTTAGCTTTTTTGTTCACCACAAAAGAATAGCGATTAAATAATTCACTATTGCTAGTTGCTTTTTCCGTTATAATAGGTTTTATTAAAATATTCATATCTGCGTGACCTATTTACTTAAATTTGATTCAATTCCCTCTAAAGAGCTTTCAGAAAGGATTACTTTATTTGCATTCAGTAATTCATAAGTGCTTAATCCTGTGTTTATTACAGTTTTCGACTTTTTTAAATTACGCGATGACAAATATACATTATTATTTGACCCAGCCAACACAAAAAGTGATTTTTTGTTTTCTATGTCAAATGCTTCTAAAATAGCAGTGAAGTATTTCGTTTTTGGAGATTCAAAATTAAAGTCTTCTATAACTATAATATTGTTCTCTTTTGCTTGAATACTCAACGCTGATTTACGTGCCAATCTTTTTAAATTTTTGTTTAATTTAAAAGAATGATCTTTTGGTCTTGGTCCAAATACTCGACCACCACCTCTAAAAACAGGAGATTTTATACTACCCGCACGAGCTGTACCAGTACCTTTTTGTTTCTTGATCTTTCTAGTACTACCAGAAATTTCAGCTCTC
>Ga0316188_10000739_pt1 | contig 14791 bp, 14 predicted proteins | sample Phiworburrow1_MG_FD_204933 | JGI IMG/M metagenome (GOLD analysis project Ga0316188, IMG submission 204933) | Coastal sediment microbial communities from Maine, United States - Phippsburg worm burrow 1 | ecosystem: Environmental > Aquatic > Marine > Coastal > Sediment | place: USA: Maine...
GCCAGCACCATGCCCTCGGACAGCCCGAAGCGCATCTTGCGGGGCTTGAGGTTGGCCAGCAGCACCACATGCCTGCCAACCAGCGCCGCGGGCTCGTAGGCCTGGCGGATTCCGGCGAACACCGTCCGCTGTGCGCCGCCGGCGTCGACCGTCAGCCTGAGCAGCTTGTCGGCGCCCTCGACCACTTCGGCCGCGACGACGCGGGCGATCCGCAGGTCGAGGCGCGCGAAATCTTCCACCGCGATGAAGTCGTCGTCCACCGCCGGAGTCTCGGCAGCGCCGGTAGCGGGCACCGTGTCGACCAGCTCGCTGACCAGCTTCATGTCGAGGCGTGTTGCCAGGGGCTCGTAGGCGGAGATGGGGCTCCCGAGAAGCGGCGCCTCCACCGACCTCCAGCTGCAATCCGTGGTTCCGAGGAACCGGGCGGCCCGCTCGGACATTGCCGGCAGGACCGGCGTCAGGTAGGTCATGAGGACACGAAACAGGTTGAGCCCCTGCGTGCAGACGGACTGGACCTCGCCGGCGCGGCCCGGATCCTTGGCCAGCAGCCAGGGCTTGTGCTGGTCGATGTACTGGTTGGCGCGATCGGCCAGCGCCATGATCTCGCGGACCGCGGAGGAGTACTCGCGCGCCTCGTACAGGGCTGCGATGGGCTCGCCGGCGGCGACGAACTCCGCGTAGAGGCCCGGGTCGGGCAGCGCGGCGGCCAGGCGGCCGTCGTGGCCGCGGGTGATGAAGCCGGCGCAGCGACTGGCGATGTTGACCAGCTTGCCGACAATCTCGGCGTTCACCCGGGTGGTGAATTCCTCAAGGTTCATGTCGATGTCGTCGACGCCGGCGCCGAGCTTGGCGGCAATGAAGTACCTGAAGTACTCGGGCGGCAGGCGGTCAAGATAGCGTCGGGCCGTGATGAAGGTGCCGCGCGACTTCGACATCTTCTGGCCGTTGACCGTCAGGAAGCCGTGCACGTAGACGCCGGTCGGCTTGCGGAATCCGGCGGCTTCCAGGGTCGCCGGCCAGAACAGCGAGTGAAAGTACAGGATGTCCTTGCCGATGAAGTGATGCAGCTCGGTATCCGAGCCCGGCCGCCAGTAGCTGTCGAAGTCCATGCCGGTGCGCGCGCAGAGGTTCGCAAAGCTGGCCATGTAGCCGATCGGCGCGTCCAGCCAGACGTAGAAGTACTTGCCCGGCGCCCCGGGAATCTCGAAGCCGAAATAAGGCGCGTCACGCGAGACGTCCCAGTCCCTGAGCCCCGCCTCGAACCATTCGTCCAGCTTGTTGGCGACCGCCTCCTGCAGCGCGCCGGAGCGCGTCCACTCGCGCAGCATCGGTTCGAAATCGCCGAGGCGGAAGAACAGGTGCTCCGACTCGCGTTCGACCGGACGGGTGCCCGAGAGCACGGAAACCGCGTCCCTGAGGTCCGACGGCTGATAGGTTGCGCCGCAGGCCTCGCAGCTGTCGCCGTACTGGTCGGGCGTGCCGCAGCGCGGGCAGCTGCCCTTGACGTAGCGGTCGGGCAGGAACATGGCGGCCTGCTCGTCGTAGGCCTGCTTGACCGTCTTGCGCGCGATGTGGCCGGCGTCCTCGAGAGCCTTGAATACCAGCTCCGTGTAGTGCTTGTTCTCGGGCGAATGCGTCGTGTAGTAGTTGTCGAAGCTGATCAGGAAGTCGGCGAAGTCCCGCCGCCGCTCGATGCCCACCCTCTCGATGAGCTGCTCCGGCGTGATGCCGTCGGCCCGGGCCTGCAGCATGATCGGCGTGCCATGGGTGTCATCGGCGCAGACGTAGGTGCAGAGGTTCCCGCGCATGCGATGGAAGCGCACCCAGATGTCGGTCTGGACCATCTCGGTCATGCCGCCAAGATGGGTTGGGCCGTTGGCGTAGGGCAGGGCGCTGGTGACGAGTAGCTTTCGCGGCATGTTCCGGGTCCTTTCTTGAACCACGAATTATGCCATCAACGCGGGTACCAGACCCCCACGCCAGGAAAAAGGGGACATTCCTATTTTCCTTCCAGGCGATAGACGCGGGACTGCCGGCTTTCACCGGAAGGAAAATAGGAATGTCCCCTTTTTCCTAGTCCTGCTCTTTCAACTGCTCGAACTTGCCCTTGTTGATGGCCTTTTCGTAGGCCGAACGGCCGCTGATGACGCCGCCGTCGAGCAGCTGCTGGATTGCCGTGTCCATGGTCCGCATGCCCTGGGCGGCACTGGACTGCATGGTGTTCTCCAGCTGGTCGATCTTGCCCTGGCGGATCAGGTTCGACACGGCCGGCGTGTTGACCAGGATCTCCAGTGCGCAAGCGCGGCCCCGGCCGCCCTTCTGGACAATGAGCTGCTGTGAAATCACGCCCCGCAGCGAAGTCGAGAGCATGGTCCTCACCGGACCCTGCTTGTCGGCGGGGAAAGCATTGACCATCCTGTCGACGGCCGCGGCCGCGCCATTGGTATGCAGGGTCGCCATGACCAGAATACCCATTTCCGCCGCAGTGATGGCCGTACTCATCGTCTCAATGTCGCGCAGCTCGCCCACCAGGACGATGTCCGGATCCTCACGCAGCGCCGAGTGCAGCGCTGCGGCGAAGGAGGGTGCGTGCACGCCGACTTCCCTCTGGCTGATCAGGCAGTTCTTGCGCTGGTGTATGAACTCGATCGGGTCCTCGATCGTCAGGATGTGCCCCTTCAGGCGCACGTTGAGGTCATCGATCATCGCGGCCAGCGTGGTCGACTTGCCGGAGCCGGTCTTGCCGGTCACGAGGATCAGGCCGTTGTTGATCTTGCACAGATTCCTGACGGCATCGGGCATCTTGAGCTCGTCCAGGTTCATCGCCTTGGACGGAATCGCCCGGAAGACGGCGCCCATGCCGTCGAGGTGGCTCATCACGTTGACGCGAAAACGCGCCAGGGCCGCGAGGTTGTAAGCGAAGTCGGCGCCGTTGCGGGACTCGAAACGCTCCAGCGCCGGCCGGGGCATGATTTCGTAGAGGGCCTCGCGCACGACCTCCGCCGACAGCTTTTCATCGCGCAGGTTCATGAGCTTGCCGTACTGGCGGATTCGCGGTGGCCCGCCGGCCATGAAGTGCAGGTCGGAGCCGTTGCGCTTGAGGATCTCCTCGAGGAATTCGTCTATGCGTGCCAAGTTCTGTCCCCGGTCCGTCCCGTCAGGTCTCGTAGCGCGGCAGGAGGCTGCGATCCACGACGAACTTCGCCAGGATCTTCTTGTCGGTCGCAATCGCGTAGGCATCGTCCGGATCGATTTCCCTGGCCTGGACCGCGGCCAGCAGGGCCTGGTCCATCAGCTGCATGCCATGGTCCTTGCCGGTCTGCAGCTGCGACGGGATCTGGTGGGTCTGGTCGGTCTGGATCAGCTTGGCGATGGCCCGGTTCATGACCATGACCTCGCAGATAGCACGCCGGCCGCGACCCTCGGGTCGCTTCACCAGAGCCTGGGTGATCACCGCCAGCAGGCTCTGCGAAAGAAAGCTCTTGGTCTGTTCGCGCTCCTCGATCGGCAGGGCGTCGATGATCCGGTCGATCGTCTTGGTCGCGCTCGTGGTATGCAGCGTGCCCAGCACCAGGTGGCCGGTTTCCGCTGCGGTCATGGCCATGGAGATCGTCTCCGAGTCGCGCATCTCGCCGACCAGGATGACGTCCGGGTCCTCGCGCATGGCGGCACGGACTCCTTCCGCGAAGGACGGCAGGTGGGTGCCGAGTTCACGCTGGATGACCTGGCTCTGCTTGCTGCGGTGGACGAACTCGATCGGGTCCTCCAGGCTGATGATGTTCAGGCTGCGGGTCGAGTTCAGCAGGTCGATCATCGCCGCCAGGGTCGTGGACTTGCCGGTGCCCGTCGAGCCGGTCACCAGGATCATGCCCTGGTGGTAGTCACAGAGCTTGGTGACGATCGCCGGCAGGCCCAGGCTCTCGATGCTCGGGATCTCGTTCGGGATCGAGCGGAACACCGCTCCCACCCCGGAGTCCTTGCGGAAGACGTTGACCCGGAAGCGACCGCCGTCCTCGCTGACGTACGAGAAGTCGACGTCCTCGCCGCCACGGAAGCGCTCCTGGTGGCCGCGGTTGAGGATCTCCATTACGTAGCTTTCCAGTTCGGGACCGCCGAGCTCGCGAAACCGGATGGGCACGAGGTCGCCGCTCATGCGCAGCATGGGCGGCACGCCCACGGCAAGGTGGACGTCGGAGCAGCCCTGGGCGAGGCCCAGCTTGAGGAAGGCGTCAATGCGTGGCATTGACGCCGGAGTGAATCACAAGAAGGCTTCGAGCGCCAGCCTCAACTCGTCCATGGTCTGGACCCGCTTGGTCTTGTCCACGGCCATGGCCTTGACCACCAGGTCCGACAGCTCCTGCGGCAGCGCCGGATTGATTTCGATGGGCGGGCGGGCGCGGCCCTGCACGTGCTGGTACATGACGGACATGTGGTCGCCGCGGTGATAGGGCGGCGAGCCCGTCAGCATCTCGTAGAGGATGACGCCGACCGAGTAGACGTCGGCCCGCTCGTCCACCTTCTTGCCCAGGATCTGCTCCGGCGCCATGTACTTGGGCGAGCCGATCACGTAGCCGGTCTTGGTCAGCTGGGTGTCACCTTCCTTGTGCGCCGCGGCGACGCCGAAGTCGACGATCTTCAGCAGCCCCTCGTCGTTGATCAGGACGTTGGCGGGCTTCAGGTCGCGATGCACGATGCCGACCTTGTGGGCCACCGCCATGCCGGTGGCCATGTCGACCCCGAAGCGCACGGCGCGCGGGACCGCCATGGGCTTGCCTTCGCTCACCTCGCCGCCCAGCGTGTGCGAAGCGAAGTACTCCATCGAGATCGCATAGTGACCCCGGATCTGCAGGAAATCGTAGATGCGGATGACGTTCGGGTGGGTGATCTTGCGGCTGTAGCGGAGTTCGTGCACGAAGCGCTGCATCATCTCCTCGTCCTGGGAGACGCTCGGATTCAGGAACTTCAGCACCAGTCGCTCCTGGACGACCGTGTCCTCGAACAGCAGGACCGTGCCGAAAGCGCCCTTGCCGATCTTCTCGATGAACTTGTAGCGGCCCTCGATCAGGTCGCCGGCCTTGAGCGACGAGATGTCCAGCCTCGACTGCGCCTCGGCCGCCTTCATGATCGCGGCTACGTCGGCCGATTCGATGAGCATCGTCTTGCCGCCTTCCGCAAGACCCGCGCCGCTGCCCGACGCGGCCGCGTTGATGCCCGTGCCGAACCTCGGCCCGGTTGCCGAAATGGAAGGTCCGAACTTTGCATCGATTTCGGACAGGGACCGGTGGGCCGCCTCGGCCACCGACTTCTCGCGCGACAACGCCAGGGGTTCTATGCGCGCGCGGATATGCTCCGAGCTTCGTTCATCCGCCAGCCTGACCAGCGCCGCCATGGCCTCGATGGCGATGTCCGTTTCCGGGCGGGCCAGGGCTCCCAGGACCGGGTCCACGGCCCTGACGTCGGCTATCTTGCCGAGCGCCCGGACGACAGTCGAAACCGACTTGGGATTGGAGTTCAGCATTTCCAGCAGTCGCGGGACGGCCTTGCGGCTCGCCATCACTCCCAAGGCATCGACGGCACGCTCGCTGACCCACCAGTCGCTGTCCCTGGTGGCTTCTATGAGGTGACCGACCGCCCGCTCGTCGCGGGTCTGATTGAGTATTTCGATGGCGGTGCGACGGATTTCTTCGTCGCGGTCGCTGACCAGGGTCAGGGCCGCGTTGATGACCTTCGGACCGCCAATCTTTCCCAGGGCGTCGGCGGCCCGGCTGCGAACCCACCAGTCCTCGTCCTTGATTGCCTGCAGGAGGTGCTTGACCGAGCGATCGTCGCCGACCTCGTTCAACACCTCGACGGCCGCGCGGCGCGAGTATTCGGATTCGTCCTTGAGGACGTCGATCAGGTGCTGGACGGTCTCGGGGTGCTTGGCCTTGCAGAGGATCTCGATGGCGAGGTTCTGCACCTCCATCTCGGTGTCCTTCAGCAGCGGCGCGATCAGCCCCGGGTCGATCGTTCCGGACATGCGCGCGATCGCCTGCAGGGCCGCCGAGCGGACCGTCTTGTTGGGATCCTTCAGCGTCGTCTGCAGGGCTGACCGAACCCGCGGCTTGTTGAACTTGCCCAGGATCGAGATGATGTGCATACGCGCGATCGGGTCCTTTCCCTCGACGCGCGCCAGCAGTTCCTCGACGGAGTTGTCGGTTGCGACGTCGCCGATGATCTTGAACAAGGCGGTCTTTTCAGAAGCCTCGTTCCGGTAGGCGGCGTTCAGCAGTTCGCCAACCGAGATCCGGTCGCGATGTGCGCCGATGACGCTCAGCAGGGCCGGGCGGGAAATCCCGGGTTGTCCGAGCAGATCCAGCAACAGCGATGGGGAGAAACTCCTCGCCGAGGACAGCGCCCAGGCCACGCCGGCAACCGCTCGCGGGTTCTCTTCCGACATGGCCTTTGCCAGGATGGGGAAGGATTTGTTGTCGACCAAGGCACTGAGGACATCGACCAGCGCGGCCGTCTCGCGTTTGTCGGCGCCCGCCAGGCAGGCCACGATAGGATCGATCGCTCCCGGCCCGAGGGACTTGAGCCCGGCCAGCGCCCGGCGCGCCTTCGGGCTGTCAGGGTCGCCCGAATCGCGAAACTCGGCGATCAGGCGATCGGCGCGATAGGTGCTTAAAAATCCCATTACAGTCCTGCAGGTTGGACCCACCCTGGGCGCCGCGGTCGGCTACCCGCTCCCTGGCTTCTATTGGAACCGCCCCGGCTGAGGGCCCCGGGTACCGGGCTCCGGACGAAATTATGCCATATCGCGGACCGGCGACTTGCTCCGGCCGCCCATCCGCTACAATCCGGCCCCCAGATCCGGGAGACAAGAATGCAGCCATTGAACGAGACCTCGCTACGTGCCGCCGTTGACGGCTTTGTCGAACCCTTCATGGGCGTCACGCTGGGTGAAGCCGGGGCGGTGCGCAGCCTCGGGCTCGACGACGGGGCGCTGTCGGTCGAGGTCATCCTCGGGTTCCCGGTCGGCGGCTACGAGCAGGCGTTCAAGGACGCGCTGACCACGCATCTGCGCGAGCAGGGCTTTGGCGGCTCCTTGCAGCTCAACCTGTCGGCCAGCATCCCGGCTTTCGTAGGCAACCGCGAGGCCCCGGCGCTGCCCGGGATCAGCAACGTGGTGGCGGTCGCCTCGGGCAAGGGCGGGGTCGGCAAGTCCACGGTGGCGGCCAACCTGGCGCTGGCGCTGGCCAGCCAGGGCGCCAGGGTCGGTGTACTGGACGCAGACATCTACGGTCCGAGCCAGCCGCGCATGATGGGAATGAGCGGCCAGCGTCCGACCACCCGCGACGGCAAGAGTTTTGAGCCGCTGATCAACCATGGCGTCAAGGTCATGTCCATCGGCTTCCTCATCGACGAGGAGCAGCCGATGGTTTGGCGCGGGCCGATGGTTACCCAGGCGCTGACGCAGCTGATGGGCGAAACGCGCTGGGGCACGCTCGACTACCTGATCGTCGACATGCCGCCCGGCACGGGCGACATCCAGCTGACAATGGCGCAGAAAGTACCCTTGAGCGGCGCGGTCGTGGTGACGACGCCCCAGGAGATCGCGCTGCTGGACGCCCGCAAGGGCCTGATGATGTTCCGCAAGGTCGAGGTGCCCGTGCTCGGGGTCGTCGAGAACATGAGTGTGCACGTCTGCCCGGCCTGCGGGCACGAGTCGCACGTCTTCGGGTCCGGGGGTGGCGAAGCCATGGCGGCGCGCTACGACGTTCCGTTGCTGGGCTCCCTGCCGCTCGACCTGCGAATCCGTGAGCAGGCAGACGCGGGGACGCCGACGGTGATCGGGGACCCCGATTCCCCGCCGGCGCGGGCCTACCAGTCGCTCGCACGCAAGGCCGCCGCGCAGCTCGCGCTGGCTTCCCTGCGCGGTGCCGTGGCGTTCCCGAAGATCAGCATCGAGGACGACGAATGAGCATCAAGTCGGACCGGTGGATCCGTGCCATGGCGGAAAGCCACGGCATGATCGAACCCTATTCGTCGGGCCAGGTCCGCGAGGCCGATGGCCGGCGCATCGTCTCCTATGGCACGTCGAGCTACGGCTACGACGTCCGCTGCGCCAACGAGTTCAAGATCTTCACCAACATCAACTCGACCATCGTCGACCCGAAGCAGTTCGATGTGAACAACTTCGTCGACCAGGTCTCGGACGTCTGCATCATCCCGCCGAATTCCTTCGCGCTCGCGCGGACCGTGGAGTTCCTGCGCATTCCGCGCAACGTGATGGTCATCTGCCTGGGCAAGAGCACCTATGCGCGTTGCGGCATCATCGTCAACGTGACGCCCCTCGAGCCCGAGTGGGAGGGCCACGTGACGCTCGAGTTCTCGAACACGACGCCGCTGCCCGCCAAGATCTATGCGAACGAAGGGGTTGCCCAGATCCTCTTCTTCGAGTCGGATGAGGTCTGTGAGACGTCCTATCGCGACCGGGGCGGGAAGTACCAGGGTCAGACGGGCGTGACCCTGCCGAGGACCTGATCAGTTCCCGGAACGGTATTTCTCCAGGTACATCGCGAACAGCTTCTTGCCCTTGCGATACTGCTCGACCTGTACGGCGAGGTAGCCGAGCGACGGCGCCAGCCACATCGTCGTCTGGCGACTGGCTCCCGGTCGGCCACTGTTGTAGACCACGGTTTCGAAGGTTCCAGCGGGCGTCTTGATGGTTTCCTTGCGCAGGAAGGTCTGCTCGTAGGTCCCGGGTTTCGGGCCATCGACCATCGTCAACGGGCCGGGCTGCCGGCCATTTTGCAGCGCGATCATCATCGCGAACTGGAAGGACACCGGGTCCTGGGCGTTGGCCGGCAGGTCGACATCCACGGCCCTGTCCTTGGAGGTCCCGGTCGCGCGGCCCGCCTGCCAGTTGAAGTCGATCGAGATGTCTTCCGTCGCCTTGTCCGATCCGTCATCGAAGCGGAACTTGACCGGACGGACCCTGGCGCCGTCGACCTGGATCCACGAGGTCTGCACCAGGGGGGCGCTGGCGACCAGCTTCGCCAGGCCGCTGGCATCGCCCCGCGATTCGAGGATCCACCGGCCGGGGGCGCTGTCAGCCTTGAGCTCGAGACGGATGTCACCGACGCTCAACCACGTGTACTTGGCCTGGTACTTCGCAACGAACGGCTCCAGGCTGGCAGCGCCGGCAGCGCCGGCTGCCAGCATGCCAAGGATGATCACCAGCCATGTCGTTACTCGAGTCAAGAGTCACCTCTCAGGATGGGCTGGTCCAGTTTCCTGCCGTCCAGCCAGCAAGCGTCGTCCTGCATTCTGAGCCGTCCGTCGGCAAACAGGCCGACCGCCTCGGGATAGATGATGTGCTCCCAGCGCTGAACGCGGGCTGAAAGCGCTGCCTCGTCGTCGCCCGGGTGCACGGGGATGACGGCCTGGATGATCCGCGGACCGGCATCCAGTTCGTCGGTGACGAAATGAACCGTGCAGCCGTGCCTGTCGTCACCCGCCTCGAGGACCCGCCGGTGCGTGTGCAGGCCCGGGAACTTCGGCAACAGCGAGGGGTGGATGTTGAGGAGCCGGCCGGCGAAGTGCTGGGTGAAAACAGGATCCAGGATCTTCATGAAGCCGGCCAGCACGACCAGTCCCGGATCGTGACGGCTGACGGCCTCGGCCAGGAGCCGGCCATAGCTTGTGCGGTCCATGCCCGGCTCCTGGGGGACGGTCTCGGCGTCGATGCCCAGGTCCCTGGCCAGGCCGAGCCCGCGCGCGTCGGGGCGGTCGCTGATGACCGCCGTCACACGGGCGCGAATCCGGCCGGCGATCCCTTCCCGGGCGATGGCCTCCATGTTCGAGCCGCGGCCCGAGATCAGGATCGTGACGGGCAGCGCCGGGGTCATCAGCTGAACACGACGCCGCGATCGCCGGTGGCGACCTCACCGATGAGCCGCGGCTGCTCTCCGGCGGCGGCGAGCGAGGCGAGCGCGCGGTCAGCGTCGGCACGGGCCACCTGCAGCGTCATGCCGATGCCGCAGTTGAAGGTCCGGTGCATTTCCACGTCCGAGATGTTGCCCGCCGACTGGATCCAGTCCCACACGCCGCCGCGGCGCCAGGCGGCGGGGTCGAGCCTGGCCTCCATGCCCGGCGGAAGGACGCGCGGAATGTTCTCGCTCAGTCCGCCGCCGGTGATATGCGCGATGCCGTGCACTTCCACCTGGTCAAGTAGTGCGAGTACCGGGCGCACGTAGATGCGCGTCGGCTTCATGAGCAGGTCGTACAGCGACTCACCATCGATCAGCGTGGCGCCGCTGGCGCCGCTGACGGCGATCAGCTTGCGGATCAGCGAATAGCCGTTGGAGTGCGGTCCGGATGACTCCAGGCCGATGATGACGTCGCCCGCGCGGGTCGAAGTGCCGTCGAGGATGCGTTCCTTTTCGACGATACCCACGCAGAAACCGGCCAGGTCGTAGTCGTCACCTGTGTACATCCCCGGCATCTCGGCGGTTTCGCCGCCGACCAGCGCGCAGCCGGCCAGCACGCAGCCGTCGGCAATGCCCCCGATCACCCTCTCGGCCACGTCGACGTCCAGCCGGCCGGTGGCATAGTAGTCGAGGAAAAAGAGAGGTTCCGCGCCCTGTACGATGACGTCATTGACGCACATTCCGACCAGGTCGACTCCCACGGTGTCGTGTCGACCCGTGTCGATTGCCAGCCGCAGCTTGGTGCCGACGCCGTCCGTGCCGGAGACCAGCACCGGCTGCCGCCAGCGGCCGGGCGGGATTTCGAAGAGGGCCCCGAATCCGCCGAGGCCTCCCAGGACCCCGGGTCTCAGGGTGCCGCGGACCCGCGGCTTGAGGCGCTCGACCAGTTCGTCGCCAGCGTCGATATCGACACCGGCATCCCGGTAGGTGAGTGATGATCGGTCGTTCATCGGGGTTTCCAGAAGGGCCTGTGGCCGGTTCGACGCTCGTGTCGGGTAATATTGTACCCCGTGTACCCCGGGCCCGGCCTCATGCCGGGAATCGCGGCCAGGTTGCCAAAGGCAGGAATAGAGATGGCGTTGAGCCCCGCCAGGACCGGATTGGCAGTGTTATGCGCTGCGGCATGGCTGCTTGCCAGCGCGGGCGCTGCTGCAGAGAGCATTGGCAACCTCTACGAATCGACAGTGGCTGTCGGTCCCGGGGGCCAGCAAGCTGCGTTTCGCGACGCCTTGTCGGACGTCCTGGTGCGGGTGACCGGCCGCCGGGACGCACCCGGCCTGTCTGCCCTGCAGCCCCTGGCCAGTGACGCGTCCCGGTACGTGAGTTCCTATCGGCGGGCCTCGGCCGGCCGCATCACCGTGACATTCGACGGCGATGCCATCGAGCGGGCGATCGTGACCGCGGGGCTGCCGTTCTGGGGTGAGCAGCGTCCGCTGACGCTGGTCTGGCTCGCGGTTGACCGAGGCGGGGGACAGCGCGGACTCGTGACCGCGGAGGCGGTCAGCAGCGAGCGCAAGGCGGTCGAAGCCGCTGCCGCGCAACGGGGCCTGCCGCTGGCCTGGCCATCGGCCGCCGGCGGCGAGGACATCAGGCGCCGCCTGGACCAGGTCTGGGCCGGCGACACGTCGGCACTCGTGGCGGCGGCTGGCCGCTATGGCGCCGACGGCGTGCTGATTGGCCGGGCGGCGGCCGCCGGTCGCGGCAGCTATTCGGTCGACTGGTCGTTCGTCGGACCTGGCGGCACCTCCCTGGCGTCGCGCGGCGGCCTGGAAGACGGGGTCCACCCCGTGGCGGATCGCTACGCGAGCCTGTACGCGTCGGTTGCGGGGGCGCGCCGGACCGACCTCGTCGTGACGGTGCGAGGCGTCAGCACGATTGCCCAGTACGCAGGCGTGTCGCGCTACCTGGAAACCCTGGATGTCGTCCGCGGGCTGACGCTGCAAGAGGTTCTCCCGGACGCGGTCGTCTTCCGCCTGTCTGTGCGGGGCGACCTGGCGGCCCTGCAACGCGCAGTGGCTTCCGGTTCACGTCTGTCCCCGGCGGAGGGGGGCACAGGATCCGCGGTGTTCAATTACCGGCCATGAACCTGTCCAGCCTGCCAAACCTGATCTGCGTGCTGAGGATGCTGCTCGCGATCCCGGTCGTCTGGACCCTCGTGCACGACCTGTATGGCTGGACTCTGCTGCTGTTCGTCATTGCGGCAATCTCGGACGGACTGGACGGCTACCTGGCGAAGAATTTTGGCTGGACCAGCGAGGCGGGCAAGGTCCTCGATCCGGTGGCCGACAAGCTGCTGCTGGTCAGCGTTTTCGTGACGCTCACCCTGGTGGGGCTGGTGCCCGTCTGGCTGACGGCGACCGTGGCGTTCCGAGATCTCCTGATTGGCATCGGCGCTGCGGTCTACAAGCGGCTGTTCGGGCCGATCGACGGCCATCCTACCCGGCCAAGCAAGCTCAACACGCTCGTGCAGATCTGCTACGTGATCGTCGTCGTCGCCAATGCAGCCACCCCCGCCGTGCCAGGCAGCTGGGTCATCGCCCTCGGCGCGGCGGCATTCGTGACGACCTTCGTCAGCGGCGCGGACTACACCATGACCTACATCCGCAGGGCGGTAGCGGTGTCCCGCGACAGGCGGCTGGCGGGCGCTTCGTGATGCAGCAGCTGCCGCTCGGCGTGCAACTGGAGGTCTCGTCGCGCTTCGAGACATTCCGTGCCGGGCAGAACCTCGCGGCCATCGAGGAACTGTGTGCGCTGACCCGTGCCCCCGGTCAGGTGCCACTGTGGATCTGCGGCGCCGCCGGAACCGGCAAGACTCACCTGCTGCAGGCGACCGTCGTGCGCCTGAGCGAGCGCGGCGGTGCGGCGACCTATTTGCCGCTGGACCGTTTCGCCAGCCTCGGTCCCCAGGTCCTGGGTGGCTTCGAGCAACTCGATGCGGTCCTGCTCGACGACCTCGAGCAGGTCGCGGGCGATCCCCTCTGGGAGGGCGCGTTGTTCACCCTGCACAACGAGTTGCAGGAACATGGAGGTCGGTTGGTCGCCTCGGCCCGCCTGCCACCTGCTGCATTGCCGTGGACACTGGCTGACCTGCGTTCGCGGCTGGCCGCCGCCAGCGTGCACACGCTGAAGCCGCTGCCGGAAGCCGATCATGCCGAAGCGCTGCTCGCCCGCGCCGCGGCGCGCGGCCTGGAGGTTCCACCCGAGACGCTTGCCTACCTTCAGCGGCACGCGCCACGGGATTTCGGGGCCCTGTGCGGTCTCCTGGACAGGCTCGACAGCGCCTCCCTGGCCACGCATCGACGCCTGACCGTGCCGCTGGCCCGCGAGGTGCTCGAAGCTTCCTGACGGCCTGGCTGTTCAGTCTCGTGGCATCGACCTGAGGGCAGCGACGATGCCGGCCAGGCAGAGAAAGGCCAGCAGCGCGGTGAAACCGGCGAGCCTGCGCGCCAGTGGGTTCGCGACCAGTTCGGTGAGTGCGAAGGCGAGCGACGGCGCCAGGGTCAATGGGGCCCAGCGATAGCTGCGACGCCTGCCGGCAAGGAGTCCTCGCAGGGGCGCCAGCAGCGGCGCGACGGTCAGCAGGGCGAGAGCCGCGTTGCCTGCCGTCGTCCCGCCTGCAAGCGACCAGGCGGACAAGGTCGCGCCGAGGGCCAGCCACAGGACAATGACGGCCGCGCGTGCGCGGTTGAAGAGCGGGGCCGGGAGCGTCACAGCGGGCCGGCGGCCTGGATCGCAAGCGCCAGCCGGGCGATTCTCGCGCCGAGCGCCTGGGCCACGATGCGTTCGTCGTCCGTCAGGCGCGGCCGGCCCTCGCTTCCGGCGACGTGGCTCGCACCATAGGGCGTGCCGCCGCTGCGCGTGTCGTTGATCGCTTTTTCGGTGAAGGGCACCCCTGCGATGACCATCCCGTGGTGCAGCAGGGGCAGCATCATCGACAGCAAGGTGCTTTCCTGCCCGCCGTGCATGGCCTGGCCGGACGCGAACACGCCGGCAGGCTTGCCAGCCAGTTCTCCGGAAATCCAGCTTGCCGCGGTCTGATCGAAAAATACCTTGAGGGGCGCTGCCATGCTGCCGAATCGAACGGGACTGCCGAGGACCAGACCGGCGCACTCGGCCAGGTCCTTTGACTCGGCGTACATCGGGCCGGCATCGGGCACGGGCGGCAGCGCTACTTCGGTTGCCGGCGCCACCGGAGGCACGGTCCGCAGCCTGGCCGTCGCCCCGGCGACGCTGTCGATGCCGCGGGCGACTTGCCGGGCGAGCTCGGCCGTCGCGCCGTAGCGTGAATAGAACAGCACCAGAATTTCCTTCATCGCATCGTTTCCTCAATGGCTGCGCAGGGTTGGGCGACAGCGTTCCACAGGCTCCAAGCATAAGCGGCACGCGCGCAACGCGCGCGCCCGGACCGCGGCGTTCGGCGAGCTTGACGTAAGGCTTTGGCCGCTGTTAGCTTCGGTTCAATTTTTCCATGGCTGATCAGGCTCTTACATGAAGCGTGTCCTTGCCGTCTGCGTCATGATGATCGCCTCCGCCTGTGCCGGCGCGCCCGTGCAGGAGATGAGCGATGCCCGGCAGGCCGTGCGGGCGGCCCAGGCCGCGGGCGCCGAAGAGCGGGCGCCGGCGGAGCTTGCCGAGGCGAGAAGTCTGATCGCTGAAGCGCAGGAGTACCTGCAGCGCCACGAATACGGCGAGGCGAAGGACACCGCGGTCGAGGCACGGCGAAAGGCGATTCGCGCGCTCGACATTTCCCGCGAGGCCGCGGCCGCCGAACGCTGAAGGCTGTCGAAGCGGTCATGGGCATTCAGGTTGCCAGACGC
>Ga0316188_10000740_pt1 | contig 14790 bp, 11 predicted proteins | sample Phiworburrow1_MG_FD_204933 | JGI IMG/M metagenome (GOLD analysis project Ga0316188, IMG submission 204933) | Coastal sediment microbial communities from Maine, United States - Phippsburg worm burrow 1 | ecosystem: Environmental > Aquatic > Marine > Coastal > Sediment | place: USA: Maine...
GACCTGTAGTGTCTATAGGGGTAGAAAAGAGTTCAATACTTCGAATCAAACTAAGGGGTGCAAGCGGAATATCTAAAATAGATGACTCTAGTTTTACAAGATATTTTTGAGTACCGATCCAGGTATTTCCTTCTTTATCATTGCTTAAAATATTAAGAAAGTCGTAGCTGAAATCGTTAAGACCGGATGAGCTTCCAAAAAGCTGATAACGGCCATCATTGATGTTTAGGATTCCGATCCCTTTTTCCCAAACAAAAATAAGTTTGGAGGCATTTAATTGACATAGACCTGAAATATCAATAGGTCGGTCTTTATTAATAATACTAAAGACATTCTTTTTAACGCCACTTTCGAGTTCAATAATCCTTCCATTCTCAACAGATAAGAAGAGATGGTCTTCTCCTAAGCCCGTAATATCATATACCGACTCATAAAGCTGGGTATGAATAATTTTAAATTGTTTTTTATCAAATTGAATTAATCCTTCTCCATCCGTTGCGATGTATAATAGCTTTTCTGAAGAATAAAGTTGATAAATATAGGCTGCATCTAAGCCTTGCTCTTTTGAGTAATTCGTAAACAATATCTCATCCTCATTCTGATCTATCCTGCAAAGACCTCCTAATGTTCCACACCAAATCGCCTTATCCCATTCATGAAGGGTCATTATATTATTATTGATCAAGCCGTCTTTTTCCAGGTATTGCTTTAAGGTCCCATCATTATAACTGTATAAACCCTGATCAAAAGTTCCAAACCACATCACTCCTTTTGAATCAATAAGAAGTGAAATAACGTATTCGATTCCTTCCTTTTTAAGGTCGATCAATTGTTGAAATTTGTTATCCTTATCTTTCTGATAGATCCCCTGATCATTAGCGAAATACAAGAGGCCATTTTTATCGGTATAAACCAGGCTAAGCTTATTAATTTCTATTCCATTTTCCTGTGTATAGATCTGAATGTTTTTATCGGCAATTAAAAATTCATTCTCCTTACTGTTTATTAGAAGATGATTTTCATTTACAAATTGAATCCCTTTAATTCCTGATATCAATTCATTTTGATCATAAGATCCGAGTTTTAGATCAGTCGTATTTACTTCACCAATCCCGTTTTCCTCGCAAGCGATCCAAATCGAATTATTATTTAATTTCAGATCGATGATCTTGTCTGTTCGCCATGGAGCAAGATCGATACTTTGAATTTGGTCGAGGCTATCTAATAAAAACAGTTTTCCGGAATAGGATCCAAGCCATATCGAGCCTTTTTTATCTTGCTCAATTTTGGTTATCAAATTATCTAAGAGCCCATCATTACTTCCAAAATTTTTTATTTTCAATTTATTATTAGTAATTGTACAAAGACTCACTCCTCGGTCAGTTGCGGCCCAAATGGCTCTTCTTTTCTGGTCAAATAATAGATCATTAACGGTATTATCAGCCAGATCAAAATTAATATCGATAAGGTTTATTTTATCAGCATCAACGGTATAGATCCCATTGTCTTCAGTAGCAACCCAAATAATATCTTTATCATCAACGCACACTGAATTTATTTGAGAAGGGCTAATTTTAATTCGTTTCGTACTGGTGTTATTTTTTATTGAAAAGACAGATAAATAGCCGGTTTCGGATCCCAGGTATAATAGATCATCTTTATAATATAAGCATCTAATCGCCTCTGTTAAGCTGCTATCAGTAAAATGGGATCTTAATAGTTCTTCTCCATCAGATTGAATCAAACCTTCATTAGTGGCAAGCCACAAGAAACCATTTTTGTCTTGTGTAAAATCATTAATGATAATGCCCAATTCTTTGTCTATAATATTGGTTTTTTTGAAATACAACTTCTGACTATAACTAGTAAGAGGAAGCATAAACAAAACGGCCCATATTAGGGTGATAAAGGAGCTATTTCTTTTTAAGAGTGGCATGTACGGTGATATGTATTGATTCGGCAATTTTTTTATTTACAATCCTTGGAATGCTTATTTTGTAATCTTCTAAGAGAACATCAAATTCCGTCTCTACTTCAATTTGATCTTTTTTAATTGTTAACAGCACATCCAACATCTGAACATGTTCAACTCCGTGAATATTAAATTTCCCTTTGGCTCTTGCCACAATAATTCCCGGGGTGAAAAGATCTATTTCTTCAATGATAGTGCCTGAAAATGTAGCATTTTCGAATTTTTCACTCTGCATATAATTCTCATTAAAGTGTTCTCTCTGCAGAGGAGAATTAAAACCAAGGAAAGACTTAATTGGAACGGAAAATGCAAAAGATTGATTTTCGCTTGAAAGAATTCCGACTAACTCTGAACTTTCTGCCTCAATTAATTCCAAAGGTGCTTCCGAAACAAAGTGAATATCCCCCTTTGAAACACTAAAGAAAAAAGGATCCTGACCAGCAGAAGTGATCAATAAAAACCCTGCTAATAGAGCGATAAAATGGAAGAATTTATTAGGTCTGTTTCTCATAGTAATACAACTACATTATTGATTCTATTCTGAAATTCAAAAATTAATTTGAAGGGAAGTTACTATTTCTACTACCCAGGCAAAGATATTCTTGTTAAAGTGGAATTATTTACTGCTAAAGCGGAAATTATCCCCATCTAAACGTTCGTAGAAATGGTAAGCCTTTTCTTTTCAATATGTTAAGAATGCTAATTTTAGAAAATAAAATTAGTTGATTTAAAATACCCGAATAGCTTATTTATCCAATCACTATTTTTAATTTAGCGATATCTCATAGGGGTGCCTTAATATACGGGCTGAGATTATACCCATCGAACCTGTCCGGGTAATTCCGGGAAGGGATGCGGTTTAAATTAATGCGATGATGCTCCCCGCATCAACGTTTAGTTTAAATTAAATTAAAATAAAATGTTCAATATTGAAAGCTCAAAAAGGAGTTTAATTTCGCTCTTTTTTTTACTTTTTGCACTAGGTGGATTTTCACAATTTACTCTAAAAGGAAAAGTAACAGATCAGGATGGAAGCCCATTAGTTGGAGCAACTGTTCAAATTCTAGATAGTTATATTGCTGTTTCTACAAATAGTAATGGGATGTATTCCATTGGAAAACTGGAAAAAAAGGACTACCAATTAGAAATCCGCTTTATTGGTTATGAAACAAAACGCATCGATCTGCAAATAAGCGCTGATCTTACGATGGATTTTCAAATGCTTTTCAGTCCCTATTTATCAGACGAGTTTACCGTTACTGCAACGCGTTTAAATCAGGAGTCGCCTATGGCATTTACCACCATCGATAAAAAAAGTATTGCGACCCAGAATCTTGGACAGGATATGCCTGAACTTTTGAGTTTAACGCCATCTATTGTATATACCAGCGATGCCGGAAACGGGATTGGCTATACTTACATGCGAATGAGGGGGTCGGATCAAAGTAATATTAATGTCACAATAAATGGAATTCCTTTAAATGATCCTGAATCTCAACAAGTATTTTGGGTCGATCTTCCCGATTTAAGCTCATCTACTCAAGACATTCAAATACAAAGAGGAGTTGGAACTTCTACCAATGGTTCAGGAGCCTTTGGCGGGTCGGTAAATTTGCAAACCGAAGATCTTTCACCCACTCCATCAGGAGAAGTTAATCTTGCTTACGGTTCATTTAATACTATGAAAGCTACCTTGAAATTAGCCAGTGGAACCTTAAATAAACATTGGTCGATCTCGGCCAGGGGATCGCTTATTCAGTCGGATGGTTATATGGATAGATCGGCAGCTACACTAAGCAGTTATTTTGGAAGCATTCAATATTCAGGGAAAAGATCAAGTCTGCGCTTTATTGCCTTTGGAGGAGGCGAAGTAACGCATCAGGCATGGTATGGGGTGCCAAGATCACGTTTAAATAACGACCAGCAGGGTATGATGGACTACGCTGTTTTAAATGGCTATGGTCCTGAACATACTGCTAATTTGTTGAATTCTGACCGACGTTATAATTACTATTTGCACGAAAATGAAGTGGATGATTATAATCAGTTTCATAATCAATTGCATTGGAATCAGGAGCTGAATAGAAATTTGGTTTTAAGTGTTTCCGGATTCTATACCAAAGGGAAGGGCTATTTTGAGCAATATCAATACGAAGAAAACGCATTTGATGATAATACTTTTGCCTTTTATGGAATTGATAATCCGATCATAGGAAGCGATACGATTACTAGTTCGGATTTTATAAGACAAAGGTGGCTGGATAACGATTATTATGGAATGGTATTTAACCTTCGCTATAATAAAAAGAAGTGGGATGTGGTGATCGGTGGAGGGTATAATCAATATAAAGGAGATCATTTTGGTAATGTGATCTGGTCAACTGTTTCCACAACTTATAATTCACCATTTACCTATTATCAAAACAGTTCCATTAAGAATGATGGAAATATTTATTCAAAAGCCACTTATGATTTAAATGCGGTATTTAGCTTATATGGTGATCTTCAGTATCGACATATTTATTATGATTTTTTAGGGATCGATAATGAAGGTAATGATCTGCAACAAAGTATTGATCTGAATTTTTTCAATCCAAAAGCTGGGATTAATGCCCAATTAGATCCTCAAAATAGAATATTTGCCTCTTTTGCTGTTGGAAATAAAGAGCCGGGCAGAGATGATTACATTATAGCACCACCTAATGATCAGCCAAAATCGCAAAGCTTGTATGACCTTGAACTTGGCTATACTCTTCAGTTAAAGAATTTAGTGATGAATTGGGTGTTTTATAATATGCAATACAAAAATCAATTAATAAATACAGGGGAGCTGAATGATGTTGGAGCTGAAATAAGAACGAATGTGAAAGATTCTTATCGAAGAGGGATCGAATTGAATTTGAATTATCAGGCTTTCGATTGGCTAAATTGGGTTTTTAATGCAACAGTCAGTGAGAATAAGATTAAAAACAATGTAGAGTACATCGATAACTGGGATACCTGGGGAAAAGATAGTATTAACTTAGGTACGAGTGACATTGCTTTTTCACCAAATTGGATCATTTCAAGTCAATTTGCATTCACTTTATTTGAGAGGAATTATAAAGAAAACAAAAAACAAGATTTAAAAGTCACCCTTATTTCTCAATATGTTGGAAAACAATTTTTGGATAATAGCTCTGAAGATTCGAGAAGTATCGATGCTTATTTTGTAAATGATATCCGACTAAACTATACCTTAGAACATATTGGCATCCGGAATATTTCATTTCTTTTTATCGTCAAGAATGTTTTCAATGTGGATTATGTTTCAAATGGATGGGTTTATAAGTATAAGACCGGCGATGAGATTTTAAATATGGATGGCTTGTATCCTCAGGCAGGAATTAACTATATGCTTGGTATAAATGTTTCTTTTTAAATAATAAATCTTCTGATTTACCTGTAGATCCGGGCTTTGTTCAGGGCTCGTTGATATTGCCGAGCATTGATGTTATGCTGAGAGAGATTTTCTGCGAATGCATGATAACCGGAGAAATCTGATTTAGCACACATATATAAGTAGGTGTTATCCTCAGGATTGAGTACCGCTTCTATACTTTTTTTATCGGGTGAATAGATCGGCCCCGGAGGAAGTCCGGTATATTTATAGGTATTATAAGGTGAATCGACATTTTTGTCTTTATTCAATACCCGGTTTCGACTAAAATCACCAAGACCAAAAATGAGTGTTGGGTCGGATTGAAGCGCCATGCCGATTCTTAGTCGATTTAAATATAATCCCGCTATCCTTGGTCGCTCATCAGAAAATTGTGATTGTTCTGTATAAACTATCGAGGCCAAAACGACTACTTCTTTGGGATTGAGACCAATGTTATTCGCTTTGTTCAAACGGTCTTCATTCCAAAATTTATCATACTCCACTTTCATCTTATTTAGCAGTTTTTCCATAGAGATATTCCAATAGATCTCATAACTATCAGGAATAAAAAGGGTGTAAAAGTCGAGTTTTGAAAAACCATAAACAGAGGCTAAACTATCGGATAAAAGGGCATTTATTATTGTAATTGAATCGAGTTCCAGTTTATTTGAAAGTTTCAATGCCAGATCCTGAGGCAATCTTGAAGGAGTAATAGCCACTTTAAGTGGAGTCTGTAGACCGGATACAAACATTTTTGCGACCTCATTACAGGACATGCCCGATTTTAAAATATATCTACCTGCTTGTATTTTTTTAATTCGCTTTAATACAGCGAATATTTCAAAATTATCTATGTTTAACAGGACCTCCTTTTCATCTAATAAATTAAAAAACTCGAGTAAAGTAGTATTGCTGGGTATATATAATTCAATTTTTTCACCTTCAGGAATATTCACTATTTCATCTACATACCATACATAGTAAAGATATGAGAATAGTAAAACGATGACGATACCGAGTAATCCAAGAAGGCGAAAAAGCCTGTTCATTTACTTATATTTTTGGATTTATCAATTGATAAATGTATTCATTATGCCATAAACCACCACTAAAAATCCAATTCTTTTTAGAAGCAGTAAGTTCAAATCCCGCTTTGGAAAAAAGATTTTGACTTGCAATGTTATTATCAATGATACATGCCCATAACTGAAATAGATTCAAATGTGAAAATGAATAATCAATAAGTAGATCTATTGCTTGTGAGGCATATCCTTTTTTCCGGTATTTTTCTTCAATGATTATTCCGACTCCGGCACGGCGATGGATCGAATCGTATTCAAAAAGATCGATCGCCCCAATGCAAGCATCATTCGATGTTAAAGAAATGATCCATCTGCATTGTTTGTCAGTTTGTAAATTTCTAATGGCGTTGATGTACTCCTCAATGGATTTTCTCGAAAAGGGAATCAATGTACCTGAGACCAACCAATTTTCAGGATTATTTTCCAGTCGTTCAATAAAGCTAAGGTCTTCAATTTCTACTCCGCGAAAATAAATATGTTTTCCTTTTAGCATTTATAGTGTTATTTCCCCTTTAAAAACCAATTTAACAGGACCTTTTAAAAATACATCGCTATATCCTTCATTTCCTTTAGTAAATCTAACGCTTAATTGTCCGCCTTTTGTTTTAACATTTACAGGAGAGCTCATATTTTTTGCTGCATTAGCAGCTAAGGCCACGGCGGTTACACCTGTCCCGCAAGATAGTGTCTCATTTTCAACCCCTCTTTCGTAAGTGGCACAATTCAGAAGAGTAGGACTGATTACTTCAACAAGATTTACATTAATGCCTTCTTTTGCGAATTCATCAGAATAACGGATCTCCTTTCCTCTTGCGATGATATCTTCTTTTGAAAGATCATCAATAAATCGAATAAAATGAGGAGAGCCTGTATTTAGGATCAAGTCTTCATTATTAAATCTCAGGTCTTCTACATTTTTCATACTCACTTCAACTAACTCCTCCGATAAAATAAATCCATTATGAAGCCCATCGATAGCAGTAAAACGCATTTCTTTGTCGACAATTCCTATTCTATATGCAAAGGCGCAGGCGCAACGACTACCATTTCCGCAAAAACTTTGAGAAGCATCAGGATTAAAAAACTCCATATGAAAATCGTCTTTTTCACTTTTTTGAAGAAGAATAAGTCCATCTGATCCAATTCCAAATTTCCGATCGCATAGCTGAATGATCAATGAATGATCAATTGGGAACGAGCGATTTCTATCATCAATAATGATAAAATCATTTCCGGTTCCTTGATATTTAAAAAATGCGAATTTCATTGTTCAAAAATACTAGAAAGAATTTATTTATAAGCTTTACTGAATATTAACAAGTTCTATAATATTAGTCTTTTTTATGTTGAATAAATATAAAATATGAAGTAAGGTATTCAGAATTGGTGTGTTAGCCGAAAGGGATTTTAGATTCAAATTTATGGCATATATATTGGAACACAAGTAGCTGAATTCAATTTGTATGAAATTATGTCTTATTAAATGGATCGATTTATAAAATCAATTTTCATCTTTTTTGAAATCAGTATTATGAAACATTTTATTTATACAGTAAATTCAAGTAAATTTTCACCCGAATTAAATATTATCTTATGATTAAAAATGCTACTCTATTAATTTTATTACTGTGTTTAACTTTTTCTCCTCTGTATTCACAGGATGTTAATGATAAAGAAAATCTAGTCAATAATGGTGAGCTGGAAGGGTATGTTGGGAAGTTAAAAAAATTGGGAAAATTTTATATGGTGGAAGATTGGGATGCTTATACCGTTATAAAACCTGATTATTTTGAAGCCGGAAATGAAGAGGCTGAAATTGGAGTTCCTTCAAATATTTATGGATATCAGGACGCGCATAGCGGTTCACACTATGCCGGGATAACCGCATTTTCTTATGATCCTAAAATATACAGATCTTATATTTTTACACAACTTAGAGAGCCTCTTGAAAAAGGTAAAATGTATTGTGTGAAATTTTATGTGAGTTTATCTGAGAATTCAAAATTTGGTGTCGCAGATCTTTCTGCTTATCTGACAAGGAAGCCAAATGAAGATATTGAAACTAAAATGAATATTTATCTTGACGCACAAGTTAAAAACAATCTTCAGCGAGTCTTTAAAAACACGCGTTCTTGGGAATTAGTTTGTAATGTTTATACCTCACTTGGCAAGGAAGATTTTTTAGTTATAGGAAATTTCGTTCCCGATTCAAAAACAGTAAGTGAAAATGTTCCTGCCCCTCCCGGACTAAAAGAACCACAATTTCAAATGGCTTATTATTATATTGATGATGTATCTGTAGTACCGATCGATAATTATTCTCAATGTAATTGCAATGCAAAAAAAGAACGTGGTCCGGATGTTATTTACAGTAAAGCATCAACGATAGATGAAAATAGTAGCCCAAGCGACATCGCTTTGAATAGCACTATTTATTTCGGATATCTTAAAACAGATCTGAATGCTTCAGCTCAAGCTGATCTTGATCGTTTAGCCGATATGTTGAATGCAAATCCAAGCTATCGCTTAAAAATAACTGGTTTTACAGACAAAGAAGAAGCTGAGGAAGCAAAGGAAGATCCTAATTATGATAATGTTTCAAGAGACAGAGCGTATAAAGCGATAGATTATCTTGCGAGCAAAGGAATTTCTAAAAGTCGATTAGAGGCTTACGGTTTAGGTGACTCGAGCCCTGCAAGTTTAGGAAAAACACCATTAGCAATGGCTAAAAACCGAAGGGTTGAGTTTGTTTTGATCAAAAAATAAAACTTTTTTTCATAAGAATAATAAAGGGACTTCCGTTACATGGGTATGCGAATCCTATTTTCATTATTTATCCTATTGCTTTCATTCGATATGGATGCCCAAAATCTGGTGCCAAATGGAGAGTTTGATCAATTTAAATATTGCCCCTATGGTTTTACCCAGGGGCAATTAAAAATTGTAAATCATTGGATGCAACCTACAACAGGTACTGCCGATTATTTTAATGTTTGCAGTGAATCCTTTAGTGTTCCAAATAATCCAATGGGATCACAATCAGCGGTTATGGGGCCAGGATATATTGGTCTGGTGGCCTTTGCACCAAAGGAAAATAATTCCAGAGAATATATACAAGTGAAATTAAGCGAAACTTTAGTTGCCGGAGAAAGCTATTGCGTTTCCTTCCTGGTTTCGCTTGCTGATTATTCCCAGTATATGATCGATGGTTTTGGAGTATATATTTCCAAAAATAAGATCAAAGGAAACGGTAAAAAAACGTTAAGTGTGATTCCACAGATTCAGGTTCCAAAAGGCTATTTATTGCAAGATGATACCGACTGGATGGAGATCAGTGAAATCTATATTGCAACGGGAGGAGAGCAATACTTAACCTTCGGTAATTTTAAATTTGATTCTGAACTGAATGTAAAATACAGGAACATTAGCGTTGAAAAACCCCGTCATGCCTGGGATTATGCCTATTACTATTTAGATCATGTTTCGATGCAAAGAATAGCAAAGAATGAGCGCTGCTTCGATGGGATAGCCAGAATGAAAGAACAATTGATCTCCGGAGAAAAGCCCGATCCGCCAATCGTCACAGAAATTGCTTTAAAACAGATACTCTTCGATTTTGATGAAGCTCAATTGGATGACCATGCGATTGATCAATTGAATGATGTTCTTGAAATTATGCTCGAAAACAAATCGTATAAACTCGAAATGATCGGTCATACCGACTCTTTTGGAAGAGAAGGTTATAATCTTGAACTCTCACAGGAAAGAGCCACAGAAGTGATCGAATATTTAGCTGCTCGTGGGATAGATAGAAGTCGTTTAAGCATTCGATGGAAAGGAGAAGAAGAGCCGGTTTCAACTAATAGCACATCCACAGGAAGACAAAAAAACAGAAGGGTGGAGTTTAGAGTCTTTGCCCTATCCTACGAAGATTTTTCAAGTCCGGAAGAAGATTAGGTTCTAAGTTCCGTTTTTTTTGAAAATACAATTTAGATTTTCATAAACAATTGTAAAACAATTATATAGTTATTATTAATTTTCTTTTTTGAGTATTTTTTTAGGTTGAGATAAACTTATAATTTCTTACTTTATTAGTCTCATTTTGGCTTTATAGTAAGGATTAACAAAGCTTTCTTTTAAAACAAAATTTACAGCTTGAAAAGCTAAAACTTGATCAAGCAAAAAGGAAATTATTTAAAAAAAAGCCTAAGAGCTGGGGGAAGCATCGTATTGTGAGCGTGCTTTCGCACAAGCTCGCTCAAATGTCTCCCGGACATTTGCCGTGGTTCGTTTGAAATTTATGCTGAGCAAGCTTCAAGAAAGACAGGCGTGTCGAAGTATCAAGGAAAAATGAACGTATATAAAAATTTTCAAAACATTAAAAAGTCATTGTGAAATTTCCTACAAAATTTAATTGGGAAAATGCAGTATTTGTATAATATTATGCTTGTTTTTGGTGAAGCAAGAAAGATTAGGATTCGCCGGGTAATACAATACCGGCATTTTTTACTTTATGATAAGTAGCAACAAGATAGGCGATCATTTTACTGAAGGTATTCATTGCTAACTGTGTTTCTTCACTGATATTTGATTTCTTCAAGCGAAGGATCAAAAGTCCGTAAAGCCCATTTAATGCTAATTCAACATCCCCTAATTTTTCATTCGCAGATTTGCTTTTAAATAGATCGAGATGCGATTTTGCGATGGCATACAACTCTAAGTATTTAGGATCTCTTGATACATTGATCAGCGTTTGATGAAGGTAGCTCAATTCATTTAAAATTTCGACAAGTTCGAGACGATGCCCTGACTTTTGTAAATTCTGTTGCTGCATTTCATCAATGATGACTTCATACCAATTCCAAATAATCTTCTTCTCTGAAACCGTTAGGTCCAGGGAGTCGACTAAAAGTTGCTTTAATGAATCTTTATTTAATTGATGCGCTCTAAATAAATCTTCCAATTGCCACATGTAAAGCAAATACTCGGCGATATTATTTTCTTTTTTATCTAGTGCGATTCGCATTCAAATGATTTTAGAGACTATCTTTTTTATTGTCATTACCAAGGTACTCATTATTCAATAATTGAAGCACTTCATTTGTAATGTCATTATTTTCATTTGCAATCAGTAATTCACTTCCACTATGTTTTTTCATAATGAAATCATAGCCTGCACTTTTATTGTAATTACTTAGAAAGGCATCCAGTTTATTGATCAATTTTATTTGGAGATCATTTTGCTGTTCAGCAAATTCTGTAGCCATTTCTTGCTGTAATACTTGGATCTCTTGTTCCAACTGCATCGCTCTTTGTGGAGCTTGTTGCAACTGAGATGGAGTCATTGTACGCGCTTGTTGTTGAAGTAAATCAAATTCTTGTTGAGATTTGGTCGCTTTTCTTTCTAATCGACGTTGTTTCTTATCCATTTCATCTTTCAGCGTTTCAATGATTTCTAATGAATAAAGGTATTTAGAGTCGAGTGTATCGGTGTTTATATAGGCGATTCGAAGCGATGTATCTGAATTTTCAACTTGAACAACTTGCTCCTGACCTTCAGTTTCTTCCGATTCATTACATTCTCTTATATAAAGATTAATAATTAAGATAAGAAGGATGGCATTTAATACAAGAGAGATTTTACTTAACATATAGCTTCTTTTTAATAGATTTATGATTCATAAATGAGTTCGCAAATAACCGAAAAAATAATCATTGCATCAAGATGTATTTAGATATAAGTCGCTCAATTCACTTCAATTATTAAATGATCTGTTTTGGGTTGTTACCTCACTCAATCTTTTAAATCAGGATTTGCCCGAATTTAAAGAAGAAATCGGCATTGATCTCATTGAAGATAGAGAGAAAAAGGCTTTTTCAATATGGTTTCAAGCCCTTTGTGAAAATCCTTTTTTATTAGAGAGTTACTTTAATTCTGAAGATCAATTGATATTAGGTAAATATTTTGAGCGTTTAGTGCAATTCTTTTTTGAGAATTATCCGAGGTACGAGCTATTAATTGCCGGAAAGCAGTTTTTTGATAGAAAAACAACATTAGGCGAATTGGACTTTGTAATTAGAGACAAAACAAAAAATGAAGTCTTGCATCTGGAAGTGGCGGTTAAATATTATATGGGCTATAAAAGTTCTCCCAAACATTCGATGTGGATTGGACCTAATGGACTCGATACATTAGAAAAAAAGCTTACTAAATTCGAAAGGCAATTAGCTCTTTCCATTAGCGAAGAAAGTAATATTGATTTTAAAATAGATCGAAGAATTGCCCTGTTAAAGGGTTTTTTTTTCATTCACTGGAGGGCCAAAGTGTGGCCTCATTTTCATATTAATAGTTTAGAAAATGGAGAGTGGATGTATGAAGAAGAAATGGGATCAGCACTCGATGATAATGGGAGATACATTATTTTCCCTAAGCATCTGTGGCTAAGTTTTTATTTGGATCCTGAAACGAAAAGCGCTGCAAAGCCGGATATAATGATGAAAGTCAGTGATCAAATAAACACTATTAAGAAAGGGATTATGCTAGTAATGATCGATGAAAAAGAGCATAAAGTATTAGCCAAAAAACTGGTAGTGCCTTCTAAATGGCCACGTTTATAAACTCATCATGTCTTTAAAACGTGCGGCTTGCCTCCGACTCACTTCTACTGTTTCGCCTCCTTTGAGTTTTACTAAAAGTCCACCGCTAAACCAATTCTCGATCGATTCGATCCATTTTAAATTAATAATGAATTTCCGATTGGCTCTAAAGAACGTAGCTTCATCAAGTTTCTTTTCTAAATTATTAAGCGACTTTAGAATAAGAGGTTTATAATTATTGAAAAAGACTCTGACATAGTTTCCTTCAGATTCGAACATTCGAACATCTTTTAAAGTTACAAACCAACATTTATCACCATCTTTCAGAAATATCTGACTCTCTTCGGTTAATTTTTGCTCAGCGTGATCGTGTGCTTCAACTTCCGGTTTCATTTGAAAAATACGATCGATCGCAGCAGATAGTAATTTTGGTTCAACTGGTTTGAGTAAATAATCGAGAGCATTTACTTTGAAAGCCTCAATGGCATATTCATCATAGGCGGTTACAAAAATAACGCGAGGTACGTCATCGAGTTCTTCAAGCAGATCAAATCCCGTTTTCCCCGGCATGTGGATATCTAAAAAGATAAGATCAGGTTTAAGTTCTTTTATCATAGCAACCCCTTCATCTGCGTTAGCCGCTTCTCCAATGATCTCTATTTCCTGATGCTTTTTTAAAAGTTTAATTAATTCTTGTCGGGCAAGGCGTTCGTCATCAATTACTAATGCTTTCATATTTTTGAACTTTATATGATTTAATATTCAGTGGTAATCTAAGTTTGGTCAGTACAAAGGGTTTATTGTCGATTAAAATATTTTCAATGCTAAATTTACTATGATTTCCATAAAGTAGCTTCAATCTTTTTTTAGTGTTTTGTAGCCCAACTTTAGTCGACGAATGATTTTCTTTAGGATTATAATTCCCTGAATTTATTACAGAAAGCTCATAGAAACCGTCTTCTTTTTGTCCTTCTACGATAAGTTTCCCTCCTTCAGGAAGTGTTGATATTCCGTGTTTTATACTATTCTCAACTAAGGTTTGAAGCATAAGTGGAGGGATCATACAAAACAATAGTTCCGGATTAATTTCTATCTGGGTTTGAAGTCTTTCTTCATATCGAATTTTCTCAAGCGCTAAATAATCCTTTACCAATTTCAATTCTTCTGCAAGCGGTATAAATTTTTTCTTGCCTGTCAATAAACTAGATCGCAATAAATTACTCAGCTGTGTAACGGCATCTTTAGCACTATTTGGTTCTTCATCAATTAATGCCCTGATACTATTCATCGAGTTAAACATGAAATGTGGATTTAATTGTGATTTTAAATTATTGAGTTCCACTTCGTGCTTTAGTGCTTCATATTTCAAATTCTTTATTTCTTCAGATCGATAATTCCGTAAAAATTTCACAGCAAAATAAACGGCTGACCATAAAATAAAGATGACGATCCAATTGATAGCAAGAAAAAATACATCTTCATAAGGAGGAACAAGTAATTTTTTATTTTCAAGGAAGAAAATATCAGAGATCCCTGCTTGCAGTAGGGTAAAAACAAAACCGATAATAATATTCGAAAATAGAACGCCAATAATTAAACTGGGCAGTGGTTTTGCATCCCATTTTTGCCAAATGATAAAAGAACGATAAATATGAGATAAAAGAATTCCTAGTACAAAAGTGGTAACAAGGAATTTTAAAAGCCCTAAATTTAACGCA
>Ga0316188_10000741_pt1 | contig 14780 bp, 12 predicted proteins | sample Phiworburrow1_MG_FD_204933 | JGI IMG/M metagenome (GOLD analysis project Ga0316188, IMG submission 204933) | Coastal sediment microbial communities from Maine, United States - Phippsburg worm burrow 1 | ecosystem: Environmental > Aquatic > Marine > Coastal > Sediment | place: USA: Maine...
TCGCGGGGTCCGGATTCGGTGATTTTCCGGGAGACATGCTTCGGCCTGGGGTACAGCCTGCAACCGATGGTCGCGCCTGGAGGCGGTGCGCGCTGTTATGGCCACCCCGGTGCAGGCGGTGCCATCGCTTTTGCCGATCCCGATGCCGGGCTGGCATTTGCCTACATTACCAACACGATGCAGTTCGATCCTGCCGGCGACCGGCGCAGTGCCTCCCTCGTCAGCGCGGTGTACGATGCACTCGGTACTCAGGCATCATCGGGAAGGTAGCTGACTCCCGTCAGCGATTCAGATACTCCCCACAGGCGTTTGCCGAGATCGGTATCTTTCGCAAGCGGGTTGATGCGGGCCCTGGACGGCTTGCCGCCGATTTCCAGGAATCCCCCGGGACCGTAATAATCACCACCCTCGACGCCATTGCCTTCAGCCGCAAGAATGATCGGTCTCGCCGCGTTCGCCGCGGTCGGAATGAAACGCTCCATTTTGCTATGGAACCATTTGCTTACCGGGTTGGTGCGGCTCAGCGCAGGGCTGTTCCGGTGAATATTGGTATTGGCGAATCCCGGGTGAGCCGCGAGTGCGATAACGCGGCTGCCGGTTTTTCCCAGGCGCCGGTTCAACTCAAGCGTAAAACTGAGCATTGCCACTTTGCTGTTGGCGTAAGCCTTCCACTGGTCGTAATCAGTTCTCTCCCAATTCAGGTCCTCAATATTGAGTTTGCCGATGCGGTGGGCGAGGCTGCCGACGTTGACGATGCGCGCCGGGGTGTCCTTGCGGAAAAATGGCAGCAGCAGCCCGGTGAGTGCGAATGCCCCAAGGTAGTTGGTGGCCAGTTGCAATTCGTGACCGGCACTGTTGCGAGCCAGTGGTATCGCCACTATCCCCGCGTTGTTGACCAACAGGTCCAGTTCGCCGATTTCCTGTTCGAACTGGCGCTTGAACTCATGCACCGATTGCAGGTCGGCGACGTCCAGCCGGATGACCCGGGTGCTGGCTGCAGGCACCGCGGCCAGTATCTGGCTTTGGGCAACTTGCGCCTTGTCCGTACTCCGGCAGGCCATCACCACGTTGGCTCCGCCGCGGGCGAAGTGCAGCGCCGATTCGAACCCGATGCCGGAGTTGGCGCCGGTAATAACCACATTGCTGATTGTCATGATCCTCTCTTTTAGCCAGCAGGTTTAACAGGTCTTGTTTTTCACCGCGTTACATACCCGGCATTGCCCCGCCCATCCCGCGACAGCCCCGTAGGTACGGGATAGGCTTCCGCCGTGGTACCGCAGGCAGTGGCACCCGGGTTGTCAGGCAAAATGGCAGAACTCCCTTCGATCAGCTTTTGCGGGGGGCGGCAGTGCGTTTCGCCCCGGGTTTTTTCTTTACGGCAGCCGTATTGCCAGTGACACGCTTCCGCTTGGGCGCGGCGCGTTTTGCCTTTGCGACTTTGCGGTTGGAGACTTTCTTTGGCGCGACTTTCCTCCTGACTTTCTTCCCGGCTTTGGTCGCAGAGCGGGGACGTTTGCCCAGCAGTGACATGTATTCCGCCAGGGTCTCGTGCAGCCCATCGATTATCAGCCAGGGCTCGGGAACCAGGGAGGGCTCGATCGTGCAGCCGAAATGGATGCCATCGGCATAACCGAAACAGGTAAAGTTGATACCGCCGCCGGGAGCGATAATCGACATCGGGTATACCGCGTCAATCCTGGCCCCGGCGATATACATCGGTTTCGGGCTTCCCCGCACATTCGAAACCACCACGTTGACACCCATCATGCCGGCCACTTTATCGCCCGGCGTCATCCTGATCATGGTGTTGACCAGCAGCGGTGGCATTATCTGTACGATTTCCAACACCCCCTTGTGCCCGCTGTGCGCTTCCTCTTTAGCCGCCGTGCTCTCCTGTGCGATTGCCAGCAAACGGTCGACAGGATCTGCCAGGGCCGTTGCCAGGGTGACCGCCGCGGTGGTGACCTTGTTGCTGAAATCATCGTCCCCGGCGCTGCGCAGGGATACGGCGATGGAGGTGCGCAGGGATTCATCCGGCAATTCTCCCCGGGCCTGCAGGTAGTGGCGCATGCTGCCGCCGACCAGCGCCAGCGCCACATCATTCACCGTGACGTCGAACCTGCCCTTCACAGCCTTGATCTGGTCCAGTGGCAGTGAGCCGAAAACAAAGCCCCGGTCGCTGCCTATATCCGCGTTGAATCGGGTATTCGGTGCCCCCGGTTTTTTCTGCTGCTTCGGGCCGCGGCTCAACTGTTGGAATACCTTCTGTTTCACTGCGTCAAAAACTTCCCTGCCGGCCTGCAGCGGAAACTGCGAGAGATGCCGGACAGTGTTGGCTGACATCTGCCACGGGTCGGGAACTTCACCCGGCCTGGCCTTGGCAATAGCCGGGTCGATATCCTTATGGGCTCCTGTCGGTTCGAAGTCCCAGATGGTTTCGCCCAGTTTGCTGGCACCCTGGCCGTCCATCATGCAGTGGTGCATTTTCTGCAACAGGGCGATTCGACCGTCCGCAAGTCCCTCGATAAACCACAGCTCCCACAGTGGCCTGCTGCGGTCGAGGTGCCTGCAATACAGGTGCGATACCACTTCACCGAGTGCCTTGTGGTCGCCGGGTGAGGGGATGGCGATACGCCGGATGTGGTGGTCAAAACTGAATTGCTCGTCCTCAACCCAGTAGGGGAGGTCGAGGCCGAAGGGCACCTCGTGCAGTCTCCAGTGGAACTGGGGGATGCCTGCGAGTCTCTCCTGCGTGTGGCGCCGGAAAGACTCGTAACCGATCCGGTGCCCGGCGCTGGTGTCCATCATTATAAGCCCGGCGGTGTGCTGGTAGACATTGGGCGTCTCGCCACCGACGAACATAACTTCGCGGGGTGTAAGCTGCCTGAGCGTATTCATCGCAAACCTCTTCAAAGAATTTCATTGCCGTCGGGTACTGGCGCGCTTTGCAGGCTAGCCGCCGGCGATCCGGGCGACGAACACCAGTTCACTGTCCTCGCCAAAGGTTTCAAGCAGCGGGGTCTGGATAATGATGCCATCGATTGCCAGGGCATGTTTCGCGACTATTGCTTCGTTCATGCCGGGAAAACGCTGCAGCAATTCTGTCACCAGGTCCCGGTACTTGCCTGCGGACACTGTAATCTCTCTTATCCCATCGGTATAGCGCTGCATATCGGCGGACAGGATAACCCTGGCCACAGTCTAGTTCCCGGCCCTGCGGGTTGCTCTCACGCTGTGCCCGATTCCGCGGCCTCGATAGCGGCCAACAACTTTGGCGGGCTCAGTGGCAAATGACACAAGCGGGTTCCGGCTGCCCGGTTTACCGCGGTCACCACCGCCGGCATGGGTGGGGCGATCGGTACTTCTCCCACTCCCCTGACGCCATAGGGATGTAACGGGTTGGGCACCTCAACGATCACCGTATCTATCATCGGAAGGTCGGATGCGACAGGGATTCGGTAGTCCAGGAACCCGGGATTATCCAGCCGGCCCTGTTCGTTGAAGATATATTCCTCGTTCAGGGCCCAGCCGATACCCTGTACCGCGCCTCCCTGCATCTGGCCCTCCACGTAGGCGGGGTGTATTGCCTTGCCGGCATCCTGCACGCAGGTGTAGCGCAGGATATCCACCTTGCCGGTTTCCCTGTCCACCTGTGCGTCGCATATATTAAGTGCAAATGACGGCGCCGCGTTGTGTGCGTTGTGTGACGCGACAGCACACAGGGGACCGCCGGTCGCGCCAGCCCTGGCGGCCAGATCGGCCAGGGTGAGCGTTTTATCTCCCCTGGTTGCCGCATCCTCCCGGTTCATGTTCTCCAGACCGGTGCCGCTCTTTGCAACTGCCATACCCCCGGTCCAGTCGACCTCTTCGATATCCAGGCTCCAGATTGCCGCAGCGCGCTTTCGCAGCTCCTTCACCAGGGTTTCTGCCGCCTTGATCACGGCGCCACCCGTGGCCAGTGTGGTGCGGCTGCCGCCGGTGACGTCGCAAAAGCCGACGGAATCGGTATCGACCACGGAGGGGCGAATGGTCTCCACCGGGATACCGAGAACTTCCGCCGCCATCAGCGCCATCGAAGCGCGCGAGCCGCCGATGTCGGGATTCCCTGTGAGTATGTTGACGCTGCCATCCTCTGACACGTTGATAGTGGCGCTGGACTGCATGCCGGCGTTTATCCAGAACGCCACGGCGACACCGCGCCCCTGGCCCGCCTTCAGTTCCGCGGTGTAGTGGGGATGCGCTTTGGCTTCCTGCAGGACTTGCTTGAGCCCGATGGCCTGGAAGGGAATGCCGATGGCCATCACGTCGCCTTCATCCACGGCGTTGAGCAGTCGGAAGTCGATAGGGTCCATGTTGAGGCGTTCTGCGATTTCGTTCACCACGCATTCGACCGCCACCACGGGTTGCGGGATGCCCGGCGCACGGTAGGCGTAGACCCGGGGCTTGTTGGTCAGCACCTCGCGCCCGAAGCTGCGCACATTCTCGCAGCGATAGCAGGCCGAATTGAACAGCACCCCGGCCATGATCGGGTGACTGGTATAGGCGCCGCAATCCATCAGGATGTCGGTCTCTATCGCGGTGATCCTGCCATCCCTGGTGACACCTATCTTGACCCGCGTTTCGGCTGCTGCGGCCGGCCCGGTTGCGCGGAACACGTCATCGCGGCTCATCACCATTTTTACCGGGCGACCCGATTTCAATGACAACACAACTGCCACCGGCTCAAGGTAAACGGTTGTCTTCCCACCGAAGCCGCCGCCGATCTCGGAGGCGGTCACCTTGAACCTGCCAATATCGATTCCGGTGACGGCGGCGGTGAGTGTGCGCACCATGAAAGCCCCCTGGGTACTGCACCAGATATCCACCTTGCCATTTTCATCCGTCTGGACAACGCAGGCGTGGGGTTCGATATAGCCCTGGTGGCACATCGGCACGAAGTAGGTTCGCTCCACCACCAGGTCCGCCTCGGCAAAGCCCTTGCTGATATCGCCTGTCGAAATCTCAATCTGGGTCGGAATATTCGAAGGTGTGGTCGGCGCGGGATCGACCCCCTGGGTATATACGTCGTCATGCAGCAGGGGCGCGTCCGCGCGTGCAGCAGCGTGCATGTCCATAATGTGAGGCAGTACTTCGTACTCCACCTTGACCAGCCGGGCTGCCTCGGCAGCCAGTTCCGGGGATGTGGCCGCCACCGCCGCTACTGCCTGGCCGTGGTACAGCACCTTTTTTCGTGCCATCACCACGGGAGAAAATGTCTTCAGCGCCATTTCAACTTCGCCGCCGGGTATTTTCCGGTCGCCGGGTTCCGGCAGGTCATCGGCACTCATCGTGGCCAAGACCCCGGGCAGTTTGCAGGCTGCTGAAAAATCGATGGATTTGATTTTCGCATGTGCGTGGGGGCTGCGCACGATGTGGCCGTAAATCATACCCTGGACGTTCAGGTCGGCCCCGTACCTGGCCCTTCCGGTAACCTTGTCGGGCCCATCCGGGCGAATGGGGCGGGTCCCGACATATTTGAACTCGGTTTTGACATTCATGTTCATTAGCCTACTGCCCCCTCATCACCGCGCCGGCATCCAGGACCGCGCGGATAATCTTGTCGTAACCGGTGCAACGGCACAGGTTGCCCGCCAACCAGTAGCGTACCTCTGTCTCACTGGGATCCGGGTTCTTCTCCAGCAGTGCCCTGGACGCGATCACGATTCCCGGGGTGCAGATGCCGCACTGCAACCCGGCATGCTCCAGCAGTTTCTGCTGTATCGGGTGCAGTTTGCCTTCTTCCCCGATCCCTTCCACCGTTACGACACCCTTGCCCTCTACCTCAGCTGCGAGCACCAGGCAGGAACAAACCAGGGTGCCATCCAGCAGTACGGAACAGGCGCCGCAATCCCCGGTGTTACAACCTTCCTTGGTGCCGGTAAGATTGAGGGTGTTTCTCAGGACATCGGATAATACCTGGTGGGGTTCGCACAGGAATTCACGCGGTTCCCCGTTGACCGTGGTGCTTACATGGGTTTTGCGTTGGCTTTGCATGCTTGAGTCTCCCTATGCCTGTGCTTCAATCCGGGATTTTGCTATAGCGGCGGCCCGGCGAACCAATACGCCAACCACTTTCCTGCGATAATCGGCGGTGCCGCGCTTGTCAGTGATCGGAGAGCAGGCGGCACTGGCCGCCGCCGCTGCCGCGTGGAGGGACGCTTCATCCAGCGCGCTGCCTATCAGCGCGTCCGCTGCGGCTGTCACCAGCAGCGCAGTCGGTGCCACTGCGCCAATAGCAACCCTGGCGGCGGTGCAGATCCCCGCCTCATCCAGGCTCAGGGCCACCGCTGCGCCGGCCACCGCAATGTCCATTTCAGTGCGGGGAATGAATCGCAGGTAAGCGTCGCTGCTGCGGTGTGCGGGCAGGGGCAAATCGATTGATACCAGCAGTTCGCCGGCGGCCAGGCAATTTTTGCCGGGGCCGGTGTTGAAACTTTCGACCGCGACGCTGCGCGCCCCGGCGGGGCCGATAATATTGCACAGGGCGCGATTGGCGATCAGCGCCGGGACGCTATCGGCGGCCGGGGAGGCATTACAGAGATTGCCGCCGGCGGAGCATCTACCCTGGATCTGGCTTGAGCCGATCAGGCCCAGTGCCTCCACGAAGCCGGGAAAGAGTCTCCTTGCCTCGGCATGCTCGCCTACCAGCGCGCCGGTCACTGCAGCCCCGACGCGCAATGCGTCATCCCCTAAGGTGAGCTGCATTATCTCCGGGATGTTTTTTATATCGACAAGCAGGCCTGGTTGTTTGAGCCCCAGCCTCATCTGCACCAACAGGTCCGTACCGCCCGCCAGGATTTTCGCGTTTTCGCTGCCCAGCAGCGTTCGAGCTGCCTGGTCCAGGGAAGTCGGTGCCTCGTATCGCACTGACTGCATAGTGTTCTCCTGCATGAAAATTGATTGGTTTTTTTACGGAATCCAGCGCCTGCGACAATAGGGCGTTACTCGCTTGTACCCGCCCCGGCATGTGGCCGCCGAGGGCACAACAGGCGGGTACCAGAGGCAATTCAATTGATGACAATATAGTGACACGGATTGTCCGGTTACACTAGGCTTGCGGTAAAAAATACGCCGTGTATTCAACTGTTTTATACTGCTGACCGCGGTGTTGAAAACCCGCCAACCCAATAGCGGAAAAGCTGCACGTATATGTCTGCGATGAAACCCGAGGCACGGTATCGCGCCGGCCAGGACCTGGACTACCGGGCCCGGGCTGCAATAGCGCGCGGTCATTACTGCACGCGCCACTGGGCACAGCTCGTATGACCGTCGGTGTCATCGTCCTGGCCGCGGGGCGCGCCACCCGTTTCGGCAGCGACAAGCGCCTGGCATTGCTGCCCGGCGGTGGCCTTGTCATCGACACCACGCTCGCCAACGTGGGCAAGAGTGGCCTGCCTGTCCTTGTCTGCCTCGCGCCGGATGACCTCGGGTTGGCGCAAAGGCTGGAGCGGCAGGGGCTACCCTGCCTCCACTGCGGTCGCGCCGGCGAGGGCATGGGTGGTTCCCTGGCCGATGGTGTGCACAAAATCCCCGGCTGGAGCGGGGTGCTGGTTGCCCTGGCGGATATGCCCTGGATAAAGCCTGGCACCTACCGCAAGGTCGCATCACAGCTGCTGGCCAACCGCATCGTCGTTCCGGTTTACGAGGGCGCGCGCGGCCACCCTGTGGGGTTCGGTCGCCAGTTCTATCCCGAGCTGGGTGCACTGGGCGGTGATACCGGGGCCCGCCAACTGCTCAGGGCCCACAGCGAGTCGGTCATGGAAGTGGCGGTGACAGATCCCGCAATTCTCCGGGATGTGGATACACAGGCGGATCTGTGTTCTTCGTGACAGGGGTATACCGCGAGGCCCTGCGGTTTCCCTGTCGCTACTTCTTGAGTTTATAGGCCACGACCGAGTCTCCCACGGTGGACTGGTACATGGTGTGCCCGCCGGCGGGAATGACCACGTACTGCTCGCCGCCCGACTCGTAGGTCACGGGTACCGCGGTGCCCGCCGCCGGCAGGTCGGCCTTCCACAGGACCTCACCGGTTTGCAGGTCAAACGCCCGGAACCTGTCGTCCAGGGTATAGCCGATAAAAACCAGGCCTCCCGCGGTAACCAGCGGTCCGCCGGCGCCAGGGGTGCCGAGTGGTATTTCCCAGGGAATGGCTATCGGCAGCATTTTATCGATGCTGCCCAGCGGCACTTCCCAGAGGATTTCACCCTTGACCAGGTCCACGGCGGTCAGCGCAGCCCAGGGCGGTTCAGAGCAGGGCGCGCCCAGGGGTCCCAGCAGCGGCCCGACCTTGTAGTGGTAGGGGGAGCCGGCGATCGGGAACTTCATTTCCATCAGGCTCTCAGTTCCCTTGCGTTCGCCTGTTGCGGGACGATCCGCGGGAATCAGTGTCACCACCATTGGCACGCGGTTCGAGGGTACCACCATGACATGGCTTTTCGGGTCATACGCAGCGCCGCCCCAGTTGGGGCCGCCGCCGGCAGAGGGGGACATTATCGTGCCCTTTTCGCTCATGGGGGTATAGATCGGCCCATAGTTGAGATCGGCGACCTTGTCGCGGCACATCGACCTGTCAATCGGGGTAAACCCCCAGGCGTCATCCGGCGAAAATCCCTGGGGGGCCAGGGTTGGCATTCCCTCGGGGAACGGCTGGGTGGGGGAGAGTGACTCCCCCTCCACTTTGCCCACCTGCGGTACAGGGCGCTCTACAATCGGAACCAGCGGTTCGCCGGTCGCGCGATTGAAGATGAAAATCAGTCCCATTTTGGTGTTCTGTACCAGGGCCGGTACCAGCTCACCATTGTGGGGATAGTCGATCAGCAGGGGTTGGGCGGGTAGGTCGTAATCGAAGACGTTGTGGTGCACGACCTGGAAGTGCCAGGCCACCTCCCCGGTGGAGCCCCTTAGCGCCACAATCGAGGTTGAGTAAAGATTGTCCCCGGCCCGGCCGCCGCCATAGAAATCCCCTGACGCGCTGGTTGTCGGCAGGTACACCAGGTCCAGCGCCTGGTCGACCGCCATGCCCGACCAGACATTGCCGCCGCCGTAGCCCTCGGCGGTGCCCTTTTCCCAGCTTTGTGCCGCCGGATCGGCGGGATCACGGGGCAGGGGATCGAATTCCCAGGCGGGTGCGCCGGTGCGGGCATCGAAGGCCAGTACGCGGCCACTGGGTGCGTCCACTCGCTGGTTGTCGGCAACAGCCGAGCCGAGCACGACCACGTCATTGACTACGGCCGGGCGGGAGCTGGTCACCACCTCGCCGGGAAAAATCTCCGGCTTGCTCGGCGTCAGCTGCACCGTGCCACTATTGCCGAACCCCGCACAGGGCCTGCCGGTCCTGGCGTCGATGGCTATCAGGCGGTTGTCCGAGGTGCCCAGCAGAATGCGGGCTTTGCAGCTGGCGTTTTCAGCGGCCAGGCTGTCCACCCAGCTGGCGATGCCGCGACACTTCTGCATCCCGACTTTCCTGTCCTTCGGGTCGTAAACCCAGCGCTCCGTCCCCGTCTGCGGGTCCAGCGCGATCAGGCGCCGCGACGTGGTACAGACCACGAGGTTTCCCTCGATCAGGCTGGGCTGGTCCTCGAAGGCGATCAGTTTTTCCTTCTCACCCGCAGGCGGTGTCTCGCCGGTATGATATTCCCAGGCCAGCTGCAGGTTGGCGACGTTGTCCCGGTTGACCAGGTCCAGGGGCGAATATCTGGTGCCGAGCTGGTGCTGGTCTGTCACAGGAGTCGCGGCGCGCATCGGCTGCGATACAAGCGCGAGCGACAGCAGCGCAGTCGCCAGCAGTGCCCGGCCCGGGGAATGCATGGATAAAATCATTGTCATATCTGGCTTTTCGGCAGCCGGATGACGATTCCATCCAGCTCATCGTTGACCACCACCTGGCAGCTCAGGCGGCTGTTGGGCTGGGGGTCCATAACGAAGTCCAGCATTTGCGTCTCCACATCGTCAGCCGCCGGGAGCTTTTCCAGCCAGGGCTCATCGACATAGCAATGGCAGGTGGCACAGCTGCAGGCGCCGCCGCAGTCGGCGAGAATTCCGCTGACGCCGTTATCGACGGCGGCGTGCATCAAGGTGGTGCCGGTGGTTACGTGGACGTCGCTCTCGTACCCGTCGTGGCTGATGAACTTTACTAACGGCATCTGTATGTTCCCTGTGAAAATCCGGATTTGTCTATAAAAAGGCTTGTTGGATCTCAAGCGTGTCATCGGCCAGTCTGGCCGGGTCTGCCCCCTGGCCCGCGGCCAGTGCCCGGCGGGCCATCATGAACTCCTTGGGCCGGTTGATTGCATCCACCGCCAGCAGGTGCCCGTCGCGGAAGTAGAATGCTGCGAAGCTCCGGCCGCTCTGGCTCGAACCGCGCAGCACGACGCGATCATAGCCCTGTGACAAACCGGCGATCTGCAATTTGAGATCGTACTGGTCCGACCAGAACCAGGGCAGGGTATGGTACGCCTCCAGCTTGCCGCACAGTGTATTGGCGGCTGTCTTGGCCTGGTCGGTGGCGTTTTGCACAGACTCCAGCCGCAGGCGGCGGTCGTAGATCGGGTTGTGGTGGTTGGTGCAGTCGCCGGCGGCGACGATATCGGGATCCGAGGTGCGGGCGAACTCATCGACCACGATACCATTATCTACCGCCAGCCCGGCTGCTTCTGCCAGTTCAGTGGCCGGCATGACCCCGACGCCGATGACGACGAGGTCCGCGTCCAGCAGGGTCCCGTCTGCCAGTTTGACAGCCTTGACGGAATCTTTGCCCTCCAGGGATTCCACCGCCGCCTCGGTAACGATATTGACGCCTTCCTCGGAGTGAACCCGGCTGTAAAACGCGGATACCTCCGGGGCCGTCACCCGCTGCAGCACGCGGGGCAGGGCCTCGAGCACGGTGACCTTCATCCCGAGTTTTCTCATGGAGGCGGCAGTTTCCAGGCCGATATAGCCTCCGCCGACTATCACTGCCGATTTTCCCGGGCCGACATAGCTGCGGATCCGGTTGACATCATCGAGGTCGCGCAAGTAGAAGACCCCGTCGAGGTCGTGGCCCGGCAGCGCCAGTTTGCGCACCCGGGCGCCGGTGGCGAGGGCGAGCCTGGTGTAGGGAATAGTGCCGCCATCGTGCAGCGTGAGGACCTTGTTCGCCCGGTCCAGTGCGGTTACGCGGGTACCGAGAACGAGGTCGATCCCCGACCTGGCGTAGAAAGCCGCCGGTCGGATCAACATCTCGTCGCTGTGCTTTTCACCTGCGAGGTAAGCTTTCGACAGGGGGGGGCGGTGATAGGGCGGGAGGGCCTCCTCGCCGACTATCGAGATTTTGCCCTCCCAGCCGCCCTGGCGCAGGCTGGCTCCCAGTTGCGCGGCCGCGTGGCTGGCGCCGACGATTACGGCGTGTTCGGCCCCCATAGTGGCTCCTGTATGCGAAAGGCCCGGACGCGCGGTAGAGATTCAACCTGGCCTTTGGCAGGCCCGCGCGCGGGGGCAGATATTTGAACAACGATGTTGACCAACGATGTCGGTTTTGTCAACCCGCAGCGCCGCCGTGTGGGGTTGCGCCCCGCGGATCGTAACCGCGGTGCCGGAGTCGGGGCGGGCGACCCGCCCCACGCCGTCAACTGAGGGGCGAACTGTCAGTGATGCCGACAGAGACCTCGTTGGCCATCCACTTCACCATGCGGCTGACCGGCTGGATGCCATCGTGGGACAGGCCGATGAGCGGGCCGTTGTAGAGCGCATTGCCGAGGGTTACCAGCCGCTGTGCGCCGTAGAGCGGGACGATATTCTCCAGCTCCGCCTTGTAACTCTCGGGCCAGACACCAATTGTCTGGGTGTAGGCGTCGATACCCAGCAGCACATCGTCGATCGATTCACAGGTTACGAAGTTACCGGTACGGTCCGCCAGGTAGGCCGCGAAATCCACCTTCCTGGGCAGTTTCGAGACGATAATGGCACCTTCACCATCCTCGCCTCCAATCACCTCGTACCATTCGTCGTCCCAGCGCAACCCATCGACATTTGACTTCAGCTGCTTGTCATAGGCCTTCGGCTTGGCACTGAAGCTTGACGGAAGAGCCATGATCGCGTCATAGGTCATCCTGCCCAGCTCCGTCACACGTTCGGCCGCATCCTCGCGCGCTCCTGCGACCACGTACTGGACGCGCGAACTCGAGCAGCCGGCCTGGTTGGCGCCGCCGATATCAACCGCGAGGCGACCTGCGGTCTCCCGCATGGTCTGATCATTTTCGAGCGCCCCGGGTCCCACCACGCTGATGCTGGTCTTGGGATCCAGGGAAATCAGTTCCAGCCCGGGCTGGATGTACTTGGTGATATGCTTGATGCCCGCCATCCCGCCCCAGGCGACGATCTTCTCGATATTGTGGGGCTGGTAGAGCTTGTCTTCCACCGCGGCATCCCCGCCTTTCCAGTAGGCCACCGAGAAGTGCCTGGTGATAGGGTGGTCGGGCGCCATGTCGACCATCGTCCGGCCCAGCGCGGCGGAGGTGAATGGATCGTTCGACGGCGCCTTGATGATGCAGTCACTGCGGGTTACCGCGCAGCGCGCCAGGGTGATCAGCCCGAGGCCCGGCCCGTTGCCGGCGACGATATGCAGGGTCCGCGTGCCAAACGCCCTGACCTTGATGATCACACCGTCGATCAGCTTGTGCTCGACCCAGCCGTTGAGGTAGTCGAGGCCCACGCTCTTCTCCGCGAGCTGGCGCATCTTGTCCCGACCGAAGAAACTGCCAAAGCCCGTATAGCCCATGTCGATGATTTCCTTCGGCAGTGGCGTCGCATCGTAGGTCAGGTCGCGGGAACGCTGCAGGTGCTCGTTCGTGTTGATGTCCAGCCGCTCGCCGAGTTCCTCGAGGTAATCCAGGATATCGTCGAAACTGAGATCGTACAGGTCGGCCATGTCGCCGGGGGAGGGCAGGGGCAACTGGTCGACAAACTTCTTCGGGTCCGGGGCATCGAAGGACATGACATCGCCGCGTCCGGGATATTCTATAAGGTCGGTTTCTATCACCTTGCCGCGGATGACGATGGGCGCGATAGGATTTGTCATTTTTATTACCTCTATCTAGAAACTGGTCAGGAAGTCCATCGCATCGTCGTGGGCCTCAGGGGTCGCGGTACAGCTGATCTTGTCGCTGCCACCCTGCTCTACGCCGAAGCGCGTTATGCTGTCCGAAAGGTGGGCGGTGGTGCGGCCACAGGGGCATTCGCTCCAGTCGATCTCGACGCTGTCGCCGGTGATGAGTCCGCCCCAGGCGCCGTTCATCGATACGTCGAAGAACGCGGCGCGCCCCTTCTGCCTGCCCTCTCGCGGCAGCAGTTCGCTGGTTTGCGCATCCAGGATCAGCGGGATCGACCAGGGTGTCAGGTGCAGGCGGCCGTGTTCACACTGGACATGCATGCCGCACTGCTCGGAGAAGGAGTAAAAGTAGCCATAGTTTTTACGGCCGAAGTTAAGGAAGTCATCGACAACCTGTTGCCAGTCATCCGGCATGTTGAAACCCTTGCCTCCGGTGCCGGATGTGACACTGGAATTCGGCGCGAAGTTGCACCGCTTGCCCTCGGCCAGGGCCGGCTTGGCGACGTCGTAGATCAGCTGCGCCGGCGCCAGGATAAACACGCGCTCACCCTCCAGCTTCTGCACCAGTTCATCCACCCAGGCCTTGACTTTCGCGGGCCGCTCCCGCTCTTCCGCTTCAAGCTCACCGCGCCGGGCGAGCAGGGCCGGAGGCACGTTAACCCGGCTGTCTCCGCGGGCCTGTGCGGCGCGCAGCCGGGCGGCCAGGTACATGAGGTCGGTGTCGCCGGGGGTGGTCATCATAGGGTGGAAGTGCGCGTTACTGCCCTTGGCAAAGTATTCCTTGTAGTACATGGGGGAGCGGTAGAACGCGGTGTGCCCGTCGGAATGGGTGGGCCAGCAGACATGAATCTTTTCGTTCAGGTCGGCATCGCTGGGCGGTTCGCCGAACTTTTGCAATAACTGGATGCGAAAGCCCCCGAGGATATAGTTGCGCCAGTCCTTGCGGTCCTTCGGCGTGAATGACATGGTGCCGGTGGTGCCGGAGGAGGTGATCGGATCGAGCTCGGTCACGCGGGAGATCAGGTCCATCCACCCGTGGATGGACTCGCAACCGGAACAATCCAGCTTGCTGAGGTCATAGGGCGTCAGGCGATCCAGCCATCGGGTCAGTTTGCCGTACTCGCCTTTTTCCAGCAGGAAGTCGGGATAGGATTTGTAGATTGTGTGTTCGAACAGCAACGGGAGCACGTCATCTATTTGGCTGATGCCGGTTATGCCCTGCTTGTCCGCCAGTTTGGTCAGCATCGGGATACGGTTCCGGTGATCCTCGAAACGCAGTTTCAGTGCTTCTGTCTGCAGTTGATGCAGCAGGTCACGGGGTACCGACTGCATCTTCGTGTAGGACATGTCGAAGAACGTCAAGGGGTCATTTATCAAGGCAGCTGCTGATTCCCTGACGCTTGCACTGCCATCGAGCAGCTTGTCTACGGTAGTCATGTTCTTCTCCAGTTTTCGCCAGAACCCCACAATCTCCAGGGCCCGGATTGAGGGCGGGTGACATCAATACGTTGGTTTTTTTATTGCTTTTTAGCAGATCCCGAGTTTAGGTCTCCGCTGATTATAATACAACAGTGGTGTTCATTACGTTGGCATGTCATGATCTATGTCAAGTCTGTATTGCCCCGGCGGGAAACCCGGGAGACAGGAAACCGTGATT
>Ga0316188_10000742_pt1 | contig 14777 bp, 15 predicted proteins | sample Phiworburrow1_MG_FD_204933 | JGI IMG/M metagenome (GOLD analysis project Ga0316188, IMG submission 204933) | Coastal sediment microbial communities from Maine, United States - Phippsburg worm burrow 1 | ecosystem: Environmental > Aquatic > Marine > Coastal > Sediment | place: USA: Maine...
AAAGCCTGCCCTTGATCCTCAAGGGCAGGCCATCGTTTTACTTCATATCAAAGGTATGTGAATAAGATACCTGGAACAAAGGATTTTCAGTAAACACAGTACTAGGACTTGAAGCACCAAGACCGTAGCCGTCATCACTTGCCTTACTGACGGTGAAGGTCACTGCATCATTAAAGGCATAGGATAATTGCAAGTGGCTGTAGTCCATACCATCGGCGGTCTCACCACTCTGGTACAGGCCATACAGCAAGGTGAAACTACTCATAGTGCCGCTCAGGGTATAGTACTTGTCCTTGGTGCTACCACTTTCAACACCAAAGTATCCCGTCAGGGCCACCGGACCATAGCTAAGCCCGAGAACTACGTCGGACAAATCACAATCACCTAAATCACATTCAACACCGCCAACTTGACGGCCTGGGTACAGATATTTCCAGTAGGACAGATCAATACCGAATTCGCCAAACTTAGTACCATAACCGGCATACAGATCGGTCTCAGAACTTCCGTCGAATGGGCCTTCACTGCTGCCCCAAACACCGGCGTAGAAACCACTTTCGTGACTGTAGTCGAGACTACCTGATACTTGTGGTGACGGGTTACTGATGTTCTGGCCGCGCCATAAATACATATTGGACGCGCCAAGTGTTGCTGAAACTTCTGCTTGTGCACTTTGAGGTACTGTGAAGCTTGCGCCCGTGGCAACAGCAACTGCCAGTGCAGTAGCGGTCAGGTTCGTTGTCTTTTTCATGTTAATGCTCCTAGTTCTAAATTAAAATTAGATAAAACTTTGCCCATATTTTGGCTCGTTCTGCTTGCTCCCCTGCTGTGAGTGCGCGTCCAAGGCATGCCAAACTGGTCTAGAGCCTATAGAGCAATCACTGTGCCAACCGTTTTTTATCTATGAATACAGTTACTTAGGATTTTTTTAACTAAAGCTTCATAAAGCAAATGCGCGAATAAAGTGCGCGTGCACCGTTGCGGTGCTTTAGTTTGGTGCGGTTTTGGGGCTAGAGTGTGGTATGAAAGTCAGTGCGGTGATCGGAATACAACAACTCAGGCGAGCATACCCTGTTTGATAATGAAGGCTTCGATCTCGGCCAGGCCATCACCTTTTTTCAGATTGGAAAATACAAAGGGACGATCACCACGCATTTTTTTCGCGTCGCGATCCATCACTTCCAGGGAGGCACCGACGTAAGGCGCCAGGTCGGTCTTGTTGATCACCAGCAAGTCGGACTTGGTAATGCCCGGTCCGCCCTTGCGCGGGATCTTGTCGCCGGCGGAGACATCAATCACATAAATGGTCAGGTCGGATAATTCCGGACTGAAGGTCGCACTTAAATTATCGCCACCGCTTTCGACAAATACCACATCGAGGTTGTCAAAGCGCTGATTCAACTCGGCCACCGCGGCGAGATTCATGGAGGCGTCTTCACGAATGGCCGTGTGCGGGCAACCGCCGGTCTCGACGCCGATGATGCGGTCCTCGTTCAAGGCCGCATGCTTGATCAGGAACTCCGCGTCTTCGCGGGTATAGATGTCATTGGTGACCACCGCGATATTGAAACGATCGCGCATGGACTTACACAAGGCTTCCACCAGGGCGGTCTTACCCGAACCCACCGGCCCGCCAATTCCAACACGTAAGACTTTATCGTGTGACATCGTTTACTCCAGCAAAGATTATCAAGATCGAAACAGCCGACTATATTGCGTCTCATGCAGGGCACTGGCAATACCCAACCCGGGGGCGGACATGCCGATCGCATCATCGTTTAACTGCAAGCCAGTATCGACCGCAGCGGGAATCGCATCGGCCAGGGCAAGCAACATTTTCTGACCCGCGGTTTGTCCGAGCGGTACCAGTTTAACGGCCGCCGCAACCTGATTCTCGCACCACATCCACAAATACCCCTGGGCAATCTCGTTAAGCGATATTTGCCAGCGACACGCGGCCAGGGCCAACAGGGTCACGAAGGCCGCAGGCTGCGCTTGCGTATAGGGCTTGGCTTGCTCGATGTGTAATTGAATTAACAAGGTAGCGAGGGCGCGACCGAGATTTTGATCTTCGGTTTTTAATTCCGCCGCTTCACGCGAGGCAAGTAAATAACCTGTCCAGTGATTTACCCTCACATGGTCTTTGTGCTGCCAGGCCTGATAGATGCGTTGCAGAATAGGAATATCGAGGTGGGCCAGGTTATGTTGCAACTGGCCCTGGATCCAATCGAGTACATCTGCTTCAGTCTTTAGCCAGCCGGCTTCCAGCGCATATTCCAGTCCCTGCGAATAGGCATACGCACCGACCGGCAGTGCCGGACTGATCAGTTGCCACAGGCGCAAACTGGAAATACGCGACTCGCTCACGGGTGTTCGTGATCGTGGTGGTGATGATGACCGCCACCGTAGGCGCCGGCCTCCGGTTCAAAGCTGGTGTGTTCATGCTGCGGTGAAATGCCCAGGCCTCTGAGCATGTCATCAAGCACATGATCATGCAGATAGCGCAACCAGTCATTGCCAATCTGTAGCGGCACATGGCGGTTTCCCAGATGATAACAGGCGCGCGCAAATAAGACGGGATCAGCAACATGCGCACTCGACACGGATTCCTCGGCGGCCTGCACCTTGATGGTCAACCCCGTTTCCGTTTTCAGGATATCGCCATCACGCAATACCGTCCCGCGAGGGAGTAATAATCCAATTTCTTCACCGTTACTCATAACCGCCTGCAAGCGGCTCTTTTGCCGGGTCTCAAACGGTAAGGTGATCGTGGTATCCACAATGCCGGCATCACTAATTTTATCTGCCGCGACTAGCATAGTGTTCAAAACAGAAAATAGCGTTGCGCCAGGGGCAGCTGCGCCATGGGTTCGCAGGTGAGTAACTGGCCATCCGCCTTCACCACATACGTCTGCGGGTCCACATCGATGTGTGGCTGGTAGTCGTTGAGGAGCATATCCGCCTTGCTGATCTTGCGCGTACCTTTGACCGCACACAGTTGTTTATGCAGCCCCAATTGGCCACCGATGTCTGCCGCCATCGCCGCTTGTGAAACAAACGACATGCAGGTTGCGTGACGCGCGCCACCTAAAGCACCAAACATATACCGATAGTGCACCGGTTGCGGTGTCGGTATGGAGGCATTGGGGTCACCCATAGGTGCGGCGACAATAAAACCGCCCTTGATGATCAAGGAGGGTTTGGTGGCGAAGAAGGCCGGTTTCCATAGCACCAGGTCGGCCAGCTTGCCGACCTCGATCGAGCCCACTTCCTGCGCTATACCATGGGTGATGGCGGGATTGATGGTGTACTTGGCGATGTATCTGCGCGCGCGATAGTTATCATTGCGGCTGGTGTCCTCGGACAAACTCCCGCGCTGTACTTTCATTTTATGTGCGGTCTGCCAGGTACGGATAACCACTTCACCGACCCGGCCCATGGCCTGCGAGTCCGAGGCGATCATGCTGAACGCCCCCAGGTCATGCAGGATGTCTTCTGCGGCGATGGTCTCGCGACGAATACGCGACTCGGCAAAGGCCACATCCTCGGCGATATTCGGATCCAGGTGATGGCATACCATTAACATGTCCAGGTGTTCATCGATAGTGTTGACGGTATACGGCCGGGTGGGATTGGTGCTCGACGGCAAGACATTGGCCTGACCGCAGGCCTTGATGATATCCGGTGCATGCCCGCCACCGGCACCCTCGGTGTGATAGGTATGGATGGCGCGGCCTTTAAACGCCGCCAGCGTATCTTCTACAAACCCGGATTCATTCAGGGTGTCGGTGTGGATGGCCACTTGCACATCCATGTCATCGGCCACCGATAAGCAATTGTCGATGGCCGCGGGCGTTGTGCCCCAGTCCTCGTGCAGCTTCAGACCCATCGCGCCCGCCGCCACTTGTTCCGTGAGTGCATCAGGCGTACTGGCGTTACCTTTGCCCAGAAAACCAAAATTCATCGGCAACTCATCGGCCGCCTGCAACATGCGATGAATATTCCACGGCCCTGGTGTACACGTCGTGGCATTGGTCCCGGTCGCTGGACCGGTGCCGCCACCAATCATAGTGGTCACACCCGACATCAGAGCCTCTTCCACTTGTTGCGGACAAATAAAGTGAATGTGCGCGTCGATACCGCCGGCCGTTAAGATCTGTCCTTCACCGGCAATCGCCTCGGTGCCGGGACCGACGACGATATTGACGCCCGGTTGCACATCGGGATTACCGGCCTTGCCGATCCCGGCAATGCGTCCGTTCTTGATGCCGACATCCGCCTTGATGATGCCCCAGTGATCGAGAATCAGGGCATTGGTGATCACGGTGTCGACCACGTCTTTGGCGGTGCGCTGACTCTGACCCATGCCATCACGAATGACCTTGCCGCCGCCGAATTTCACTTCATCCCCGTAGATGGTTTTGTCCTGTTCGACTTCGATGATGATTTCGGTATCGCCCAGACGTACCCGGTCGCCGGTGGTGGGACCGTACATTTCCGCATAGGCCTGTTTGCTGATTTTGCTCATCGCTTGATTCCTTATAGTGCGCCCATGACTTTGGCATTGAAGCCGTAAACTTCGCGATCACCGGCATAGGCGACCAGTTCCACTTCCCGCTGTTGACCGGGTTCGAAGCGCACCGCCGTGCCCGCGGCGATATTGAGGCGAAAGCCTCTGGTTTTTTCCCGATCAAACTCTAACGCGGAATTGGTTTCGTAAAAGTGATAATGGGAGCCGACCTGGATCGGGCGATCACCGCTATTGGCGACGGTGACCTTGATGGTCTCGCGGCCAACATTTAATTCAATATCACCCGCATCGATAAAGTATTCACCTGGGATCATTGGCTTTCTCCTATAATTAATTCATGCACCTGTGATGTCGCAGAATTGGCTAGTCCTTTCCAGGACTCGCTGTAAATACATCCATGTACGCTCAGCGGCCGCATCCCTGCGGCCGATGGTCCTGGAAAGGACTACCCAATCCCGCTCAGCAAAAAGTTGGTAGCAGTATTCGACAACCACACTTGAGCAGCAATACGGGATCCGTTTGGCAAGACCGTGGGCCGCAGGGATGCGGCCCCCGAGCCTACATGGATGTATTCACGGCGTGTCTTGCCAAACGGATCCCGTATTGCTGCCTGCTCGTTAACTCAATATATAAATTTCCTGTGATGGATATATACATTACACAATCGGATTATGTACCGTCACTAACTTGGTGCCATCGGGAAACGTCGCCTCCACCTGTACTTCCGGTATCAATTCGGCTATCCCGTCCATTACGTCATCACGTGTTAATAACGTTGTGCCAAAACTCATTAACTCCGCCACCGTTCTACCCTCGCGCGCCCCTTCCATGATGGCGGCCGAGATATACGCCAGGGCCTCCGGGTAATTGAGTTTTAACCCTTTGGCCTTGCGGCGCTCGGCCAACAGGGCCGCGGTAAACACCAGGAGTTTGTCTTTTTCACGCGGGGTCAATTCCATCCGTCGTCTCCGTTATGCAATCGTTAGTAATGTGAACTTGTTCAAGTCGACCAGATTCGCGGTGGCTGTGCATCACGCCCGCACCATAAGGGTCGCACGGCTTGCCAGATTTTTGTCAATGTTTCACGGGCCTGCATGCCATGATAGCCCAGGTAGCGGCAGACGAGAACATCATCGATCAAGGTCACCGCACACAAACCATCAAAGGCCTCAATGGCAACGCGGGCCGCGTTTACCATATTTTTATCTGCGGGTGTGATGGCCATCACGCCCAGCACGGTATGCCCGGATAATCCCCATTTCGCTTGCAACATCTCACTATCGCCATCGAGTACCGTGCGATCGATCAAGAGCGGTAGTTGGTCACGATAAATATGCAGTGTCTGTTGGCAATAACCTAAATCATATTTTTCATGGCTCGCGGGTCGACCCAGACAAACAATCTCCCAGCCGCAGAATTTTGCTGCGCCATCCAGATTTACACGGGTGAGGGTTTTGACTTTTGAATCAGCAAACAGGATTGTCTCCTGCGGCAACCACTCCAATATCCCGCCGTCCTCGACGTGCAGGTGATTATGTTGCTCGGCGTGTTTGTCAGCGCTGCGATAAAATTTACCTGACGCCGGTGTCGTCAGTAAGGCATGCGCGCCATTGGCGACATCAATATTGATTCGCAGGATATCACCACCCACCACGCCACCGGGCGGATGCAAAATGTAGGTATGGCACACATCGCCTTCGGGATAAAACGGTTTCTGTACCGTCAGAGGCCCTTGATGTTGACGCGCGGCAATCACGCTGCGTGCAGCGCGATACTCATAGCGTAAGGATAATTCCGCCATCCAACCACTAGCATAATCAGGTAAGCTAGTGAAGGGTTTAGCTGTCACTGCATCACCTGTGTTATTAATAAGCCACCGATAGCAATGGTGGACAAACTAACGAGGTATCGCAGGCCAACCAACAGGCGTTGACTAAACCTGGCTAGATAGCGGGTAACGACACTCAGCAGGCCGCCGAACAACAGCATCGCGACAATCACGCCAAGGCTGAATAGCAACAAATACAACATGCCCGTCAAGGGTTGTTGATTTACCGCAACGGGGATCAATGCCAGCAGCGGCGCTGATCCGGCCAGGCCATGCAAGCTGCCGATGAATAAGGCACGGTGCTGATGCCGGTGGCTTTTGTCTTTGTGATGGGAATGCCAGTGCGCATGATCGGGCAGGCCGTCATGGGTATGGAAGTGAATATGCAGTTGCTGTTTGCGCAGGTCCCGGAGTAACCAGAATCCCAACAGGATAAGCATGACACCAATAATCAGCTCCGCTGCCTCGCTGTATTGCGGGGGAATCTGAATACCGATCACCAGGACCAGGAGTCCAAGTACCATCAAGGTCAGGGCATGGCCGATAGCCCAACGCGAACTATACAGGAGGCTCTTTTTAAATCCGGCATGCGTACTGGACAGGCTGGTGACCATGGCAATGTGATCGGCATCGAGGGCATGCAGCAGGCCCAGGCTAAATGCCAGACTCAATAGCATTATCAAATCAAGATCAAACACACCTGTTTGCCTTTGTTGATGGTGATCAGACCAAAGTCGTCGTTGGATACCGGTGTTGCTTGATTACTTTACACCATTCCCGTCGAAAGGGGGAATGCAGTTCTATATTGGGAAGCCGCAAAGATTGCACTGAATTGGCGCATGACAACACCGGAGTGCTCCGGTGTTGTCTGCAAAAGATTATTTCAATAAATCAAACGATTTTGTGACGGTCACGAATAACTCGTTTTCATCAGAGAAACTACTACTATCATAATCGATGGTGGTCCAGGTCAGGCTCAGGTCCAGCCCAGCGATTTCTTTGCTGACACCAACACTCGCGTCTTCTGCATCAAAAGTACTATTGTCGGAATCCTTGTTACCGTAGTGCAGATGCACATTAAACTCCTGCGGTAATGCCAGGGTATATTTCAGGTCGACATAGGAATAGTCCGGACCGGTGTCTGGACTGCCATCATAATAGGTCGCGGAAAAACCATAAAAGGATGCACCGAAAAAGATCTCATTGCTTTCAGTAAACGTATCCGTACCTGTATATTGGTATGTGATGAAGCCAATATCAAAGGCCACTTTTTCATTGACCTTGAAGTTATAACCGGCATACAGGTCATACTCAAAGCCCTTATCATTTACAAATGAGTCTTCAACATTCGAGCCCCAGATGCCGGCGTAAATCCCGGATGCATGAGTGAAGTCCACCCCGCCCTGTACTGCAAAACCGTCATCGGTCTGGGTCTCGCCACGGAAGACATAGTTGGAGGTCACACCCACATTGGCAGTCAGCTCTGCCTGGGCCAGACCACTCAGGGCCAGGACGCTCGCCCCCAACAACACACGACTTGTTATGTTTTTTCGCATATTCCTTCTCCTTCAATGGAAACTCATGATCTTATTGCCTGGCAAAGTAAATTATCGCCAGTGGCAGATTTTGCGCGTAGGATACCAGTATCCCGCTTTAAATAGTGAGATTAATGCACACAATAAGGGCAAACGGGAGCAAGACACGATGATTAACCCTTTAGAGAATCTGGTTAAAGAGGTGCTGGCAAATTTACCGGGAACAAGCGAAAACCTGCGCCAGGATGTGCATGACTCCCTGCGCGCCGGACTGGAACTGGGCCTGAAAAAGCTGGACTTGGTGACCCGCGATGAGTTTGAGGCACAGCGCGCCGTGCTCGATCGGCTGCGGGAGCAACTCACGCAGTTGGAGGCCAAAATTAGAGCATTGGAAACTTCGCAGGGCTGAGTTTTATACACCTCGTGCTTGAATTCTGAGGCCCGATTGCGTATTGTTTTTAAGCGTTACACGGATAATCAATCTCACAGGAAAGGATGCCTGTCATGTCATTATCGATTGTGCACACCCGCGCCCAGGCGGGTATTCATGCCCCAGTAGTCAGCGCTGAAATTCACCTCGCTGGCGGCCTGCCCAAGATCACCATCGTCGGTCTAGCCGATACCGAGGTCAAAGAGGCCAAGGAGCGGGTTCGCGCCGCTATCATCAACAGCCAGTTTGAATTCCCGGCGCGGCGCATCACCATTAACCTTGCCCCAGCGGATTTGCCCAAGGGGAGCGGGCGTTTTGATCTCGCCATTGCCATCGGCATTCTCGCCGCCTCCGGCCAGATCCCCAACAACGAACTTGGCCAATATGAATTTCTCGGCGAACTCGCCCTGACCGGGGAAGTTCGCTCGGTACAAGGTGTGTTACCCGCCGCCATGCAAGTGCGCGATAGTGATCGCACCCTGGTGGTTCCTAAGGTAAATCTCGAAGAGGCCAGCCTGGTCAATGGCATCAAGCTTATCGCCGTTGATCATTTACTGGAGATTTGCAGTCATTTGAGTGGACAGACGCCATTGGCGATCGCGACGACACACGCCCGGCAACAACACCACCACCCTCACCCGGATCTGCAGGATGTCTATGGCCAACCCCACGCCAAGCGTGCCTTGGAAATTGCCGCGGCCGGTCGTCACAGCCTGTTATTCATCGGCCCACCAGGTACGGGCAAGACCATGTTGGCCTCCCGGCTGGCCGGTATTCTGCCGGACCTGGACGAGCAGGCCGCCCTCGAATGCGCCGCAGTGTATTCGATTAGTCGCCATGGTTTCGATGCAAGCAACTGGATGCAGCGACCCTTCCGTGCACCGCACCATACTGCTTCCGGTGTGGCCTTGGTCGGTGGTGGCTCCTCGCCACGTCCCGGCGAAATCAGCCTGGCCCATCATGGTGTACTCTTTCTCGACGAACTCCCGGAGTTTGATCGGCGCGTGTTGGAAGTTCTGCGTGAACCGCTAGAATCGGGCAGCATCACGATCTCGCGGGCTACCCGCCAAGCGGAATTTCCCGCGCGCTTTCAACTAATTGCCGCCATGAATCCCTGCCCCTGCGGTTACCTGGGACATCCCAATGGCAAGTGTCACTGCACGTCGGATCAGATACAACGTTATCAGGCGAGAATTTCCGGACCGCTATTGGATCGCATCGACATGCACGTCAACGTGCCGGCTCTGCCTTTCATTTCAATTCAATCACCCCAGGGAAACGAAGAGAGCAGCGCTATTGTGAGACAACGCGTATTCGCCGCCGATGAACGGCAACGAGCCCGCAACGGCAAGGCCAATGCAGCACTGAATAATCAGGAACTAAAACACTACTGCAAATTAGATAGCGCATCATTGCAATTGATGCAACGCGCCAGTGATCAACTGGGTCTGTCGGCGCGTGCCTATCATCGTATTTTACGCCTGGCGCGCACCATCGCAGATCTCGAGCATAGCGATGACATCAAAGCCCAACACTTGTCCGAGGCGATAGGCTATCGACAACTGGACAGGCAGCCAAACCGCCCTAGTTACGGTGCCGGACATATATATAGTATGTAACCGGACACAATAGTGTCATTTAAGCGCCAATTTTTCGCTTTTTAATACAAGCGTCATCTCGCCTTCACTTGTGTGTCACATAATTCTTTTAATTTCGTCGCCAAGGCATTATTACATCCGGAGAAAAGCCATGGCCACGCCTGCAAGTGCACTACACCAGTTACACCAAGTCAAACCGCTGCCACGATTTCGTGTCGAGTTTGCCGCAAGTCCCGCGGCACGTCATCAGTGCTATGAATTACGCTACCGCGTGTTTGCCACCGAGCTTGGGGCGGAAGTCAGAGGTACTCAGCCCGACATCGACAAGGACCGCTTTGACGATCACTGTACCCATATCGCGGTGTTCGATAATAAGACGAATGAACTGGTGGCAACCACACGCCTGCTCGACAACCAGGGACGCCTTGCTACAGGGAAATTCTATTCCGAAACGGAATTCGACATCGCGATGATCCTGCAGGCAGGAAAATCTTATCTGGAAATTGGCCGTACCTGTATTCACCCTGATTACCGCCGCGGTGCGGCACTGCCGATGTTATGGCAGGGAATTGCACGGCATGTGGTGGAACAGCATATCGATTACCTGTTCGGCTGTGCCAGCATACCGCTCGCCAACGGCAATAAATATATCAACAGTGTCATGACACATTTGCGTGAGAAACATTTTTCGGCTCCGGATTACCGGGTGCGCCCGCTCATCCCGCTGCGCATTGAGAATGACGGGCCCCAGGCCGATGATGTCCTTTTACCTACTTTACTCAAGGCCTACCTGCGCCAGGGCGCGGTCATTTGCGGCGAGCCCTATTGGGATGCCGGGTTTGGTGTTGCGGATGTGTTTGTTTTGCTACAATGTGATCAACTAACCAACCGTTATGTAAAACACTTCATTGATCGCATTTAGGACTTTGTGAAAATCATAGGTAATCTACACGCGCTCCTGCGTTGCGTGCTGATGTTCGCGCACCTGTTAATTGGGGTTGCGCTAGTATTGGGTTATCGAATTCGATTTGGTCCGCGCTGGTATATCCGCCCCGCCGGGCTGGCGATGAAGCGCTGGTGGATGCTCAACATGAACAGCCTGCTCGGCATTCGCGTTGCGCAATACGGTCGGATCGATCGCCAACCCCTGCTGTATGTTGCCAACCATGTCTCCTTCCTCGACATCCTCGTGATCTCCGCGATCACCGACGTGCGCTTCCTGTCCAAACACACCTTACGCTACTGGCCCATCTTCGGCACCATGGCGAGCCTGTCCGGGACGCTGTTTATCAAGCGTGGCAAGAGTAACCTGATTGCGCGCATCATCAGCACCCTGCGTGATGCGCTGACGGAGTCACACGTCGTGGTATTTCCCGAGGGCACGACCTCGTTGGGGGATGATGTGAAGCATTTTCACGCCGGGCTGTTTCAGGCGGCCATCGATGCGCAGGTGCCGGTGCAATCCATTGGCATACGCTATTTATACCAGGGCCAACTAGACCGCACGGCGGCCTACATCGGCAAGGATAATCTCCTGGTCAAGCTATGGCGCTTACTGGAAAGGTCTTATACCGATGTACATTTGATTTTTAACGAAGCGCTGCCGAGCCAGGGGCAAACCCGCCAAACGCTGGCCCAACTCACCCATGCACAGATCGAGCAGCAACTGGCAAACACCCACTATGTTGCACTGCGCTGATACTGCTGCATACTTATCACATCATGATAAGGCTGCGATTTCACCTGACCATTTCCCCGGATGACTATGTCGCTTACTACGCGGGCAAGGTGCGTTCTGTCTTGGTGAGTAGCGATGATGGCTTGCGCATCGAATTCCCTGCCGAACACCTGCGCGAGTTTGTCACCCACGAGGGGATCCGTGGTTATTTCGAAATTGCGTTCGATGAGCAATACCACTTTGTGGCCCTGCGCAAACTCAGCAAAAATGAAGACTAAATAAGTGTTCCGAATTCCTGTCCGGTTGCAGGATGAGGTGGTGCTTTCCAGGACCGTCAGCAGCAGGGATGCTGCTGCCGAGCGTACAGGGACGTATTTACCGCGTGTCCTGGAAAGCACCACCTAATCCTGCTCTAGCTCAAGGGAGAGAAATTCGGAACAACTATTTAGAACTGGGCGCCAATGCGTAAATAGACCTGGTTTTTGCCGATCTGGTCATCGAAACCGCTGGCATATCCCAGTGATACATTCAGCGGGAGATTATATAGAAGGTCCAGATCAGCGTTTAATTCAAATCCGGCGCCAGCGTAATAGGTGGGCGGGCTGGATTCATTTTCTCCCCATACACCACCGATGTCATAGAACAAGGTCCCATGGAGTTGATTGATGCCCAACGGTGGCGCCATCCAACCGCGCTCGATGAGCCACAGCGGAAAATGATACTCGGCTGAAACCAGACGCATATTCTGGCCACTCAATTGTGCAGGGCCTTCATCATAGCCGCGTAAGGTATAGTCCTGCTTGTCAAAAATCGGTGCAATGTCTCCCGGTACGACTGGCGGATATTGAGCATAATTGCTCTGAATACCCCCCAGGCGATAATCATCGGAATTGTTATAGCCACGGCCTTCGACCCAGCGCAGTGCCAACACATGTTCACGACCCAGGTATAAAAACTCCCGCCATTCGCCCGTCGTGATTTGACCTTTGTTATCACTATTGCCGACTGCGGAACTTTCATACACCAGGCGAATATCCCGGCCTTCACTGCGGCTGACCGAAATCGGGTATTTTACGGCGTTCACGTAGCGAACACCAACACCGACTATATCCTTCTGTGAGGTCGGTTGGCTCGCCACATTGTCCTCCGTCCACAGGTCCGATACCTGTTTGGTTGCTACCGCCATGTGTAAAAATAGGGAACTGTCCGTGGTTGTAAACGGCACGACCGTCTCCAGCACTAATTCCTTGTCGTCACGTATCCTGGCAGTCTCGCCATTGCTATCCAGATAGATATCCGTGTCCCGACCAAAGCCAAGATGCAGAATTGGCCAGTAGCGATCATAAAAATAATCAAATCGACCCAGCAACCAGTCATTGTCCAGGTCTACGGCAAGGTGTGTGGTATACAGGTGTCGGTCGAGGGCATCGACGGCCGCCGTCTGGATGCCCAACTGGGTGCGTTGATCATCGATCTGGAAGTAAGGCAGCCACCAGCTTGGTCCTATGGTTTTCCAGGGTGAGTAGTCCACCGCTGGTGTGGTTTGTACCTGTGGGCTGGTGGATTTTGCCTCGGGTGCGCTTTGTACCGAGGAGCTGTCGAGGTTCTTCTCAGTCAGGATCAGGGGCGCGCTCGCCAGGTCGGTGGGATGTTTTATTTGATAGAGATTGGCGCCGTCTGGTGAATAACCAATGTAATAAAGATTATCATTGGCCAGCACCGGGTAAAACGCCCCGCCCTGGACATTACTGAGACGGGCGCGCTCGCGGCTTTCCAGATCGAGTTTATAAATATTGTAGACTCCGTCATCATCCGAGGTGTAAACAATCGCTTTGCCATCCTCGGTAAATGCCGGGTAATTTTGAATGTATTCGTCTGCGGTAATTGCGGTCCACTGTTTAGTATTCAAATCAAACATTTCCAGATTCCAGCGGGTGTTTTTGCGCCATACCGCGGCAATCAGTTTGTCTTCTGTTGGCGAGTAGGTCATACGGCCAATCTGTTCGTTATGTTTACCCTGCCATAAGGTCTCGAGCAGGTTGCCGTCTGCGTCGAGTAAATCCAGGCTGTTCATGCCCATTTGATTCTGCGCCGCGACGATGCGATCACCCTTGTTCGACCACACCGCCTGACGGTAGCGGGAACAATGTGTCAGGCGCTGATAGTTGCTGCCATCGGGATCAACACGGTAGATGTCATAAAACAGATTGGCGTTACGGCAGCGCTGCGGCTGGGTAATCAAAATACCTTTTTCTTTATGGACATCCAGGCGTGCCCCGTTATTCAAATCTCGTACCTTCATTGCCGGCCCACCATTTGTGGAGACCATTAAGGCCGGGTGACTGCGATAATTAAAGGCGCTATAAAATACTTGATCACCGAGAGCCACAACCGAATCAGCGATATAGCCATCGTCGGAGAGTGGCTTGCCTTCCACTAATCCGGCGGCCACGATCTCAGCGATTTTTTTGCGATGCTTATTATTGAGATAGTCCGTGAAGCCGTTCCACATGTCATCCTGGGTCTTGAAAAAGACGTTTTCAGTATTTGAGAGAATGCGATATGGAATGATATTGACCGAGAGGCCATCGACTAAATCATAAATCTTGTTTTCATTATAGTCATCACGAATGTAATTGTAATAGTTGACTCCGTACAGATAAGAGGTCGTGTATCCCGGCCAGGTCGTGATGGGTTGGTTGACCTGACGTATCGGTTTGACGCCACCCGCCACCTCCATGCGCATCAGCATGTCGTAGAATTTACTCTGGCCGCGGCCGATATCCTGTTTTGGATCCGTTTCCACATAGGTCGCCAAGCCCTCAATATACCAGGTCGGTTGCATGGCGTTGGGAAAGGCCGCCGGAAACGGCAGGGGCTGGCGTCCCAAAATATTACGCACCGTTAGTGGGCCACCGATGCCCTTGTCGAGATGCACGATATGCAGCAGTTCATGTTTGAAAACTAGCTCAAGCCAGCCGTTATGCTCTTCCAGTGTGTTCAGGCTATCTGGTGCGGAGAGATATATCTGGATATTATTGCGCGGAAAGATCCGGGCAAATCCGTTGGAGATATCATATTCATCGGTAAACACCACATCGATCTTGTCTTCCGGCAACCAGTTTAGTAATTGAGTGAGTTCGGTATAGGTCTCTTCTGCCTTGGGTAAAAAGGCGC
>Ga0316188_10000743_pt1 | contig 14776 bp, 14 predicted proteins | sample Phiworburrow1_MG_FD_204933 | JGI IMG/M metagenome (GOLD analysis project Ga0316188, IMG submission 204933) | Coastal sediment microbial communities from Maine, United States - Phippsburg worm burrow 1 | ecosystem: Environmental > Aquatic > Marine > Coastal > Sediment | place: USA: Maine...
GAAGTTGAAAACCAGTAAAAAACACTATCTTTTTCTGTATCTATCGCTAAATTAAATTACCTTTTTAAATTATTTGCAAATTGCAAGTTATGAATTCTAGAGAGACTATATTTAAGTATGGAATTACACTAATTAGCCATTCAGTTTTTTGGGTGGTTATTTATTATTTTTATGCTTATTTCCTTGGTTTTGGTAGCTCAAACACTAAATATGTTAACTTGTTTTCGGGATTTTTAATGCCCGTTACTATATTAATTAGCTATTTTTTAATTTATTATTTAATACCAAATTACTTACTAACAAAAAAGTATAAATATTTCATTTTATATAGTATTTATACTTTTATAATTTCAGTATATATTATTATTTTATCAATTTTATTCGGATTGATTTATTCCGAAGGTTATAAAGAAGTAGATAAGGCTCCACTAACTAAAACATTACCATTTATAATTTTAGGCGTATTTTTTGTTGTTACTATAGTTGTTTCGTTAAGTTTAATGATTCATAATTATAAATCTATTATAAGTAACGAAAATTTGAGAAGTAAAATTTTGCAAACCCAACTCCAACTAAAAGAGCAGGAATTGAAGTTTTTGAAAATGCAAATACATCCGCATTTTTTATTCAATTCATTAAACACAATTTACGGTTTTTCGCTCAAAAAAAGCGATGATGCCCCTGAAATGATTTTGAAATTGTCTAATTTATTGGATTATATTTTATATCAAATTGAAAAACCTCAAGTTTTAGTGAAAGATGAAATAAACCATTTAATGGATTATGTTTCGCTTGAGAAAATGCGTTTTCATGATACTTTAGATGTAGCTGTTGAAACTAAAATAAACAATGAAAATGCGCAAATAGCACCAATGTTATTAATTCCTTTTGTTGAAAATAGTTTTAAACACGGAACTATTATTGATGGAAAATTAAAAGTTGCTATTTATGTTGAAACAAAAGATGATAATTTATTTTTTGAAATAGAAAATTCATCAATCGCTGAAAACGAAGCTTTAAAAGGTATTGGATTAGGGAATATTGAAAAAAGACTAGATATGTTATATCCAAAATCTCATAAATTAGTAATTAATCAAATTGAGAATAAATTTAAAATAATGTTAGAAATTCATAATTTAAAATCAATATAAAATGACTAAGATTATTCAATGTTTAATTGTTGATGACGAGCCGGTTGCTCGTGAAATTTTAGCAAATCATTTGCAGAAAATTGCACTTGTAAATATTGTGGCGAGTTGTAAAAATGCGATTGAAGCTTTCAATGAAATAAATGCGAATCAAATAGATTTACTTTTTTTAGATATCAATATGCCTGAAATTTCGGGGTTGTCTTTTGCGAAATCAATCAATAAAAATATCAAAGTAATTTTCACTACTGCCTATAGAGAATATGCAGTTGATGGTTTTAATTTACAAGCTGTTGATTATTTGCTAAAACCTATTTCTTTTGAGCGTTTGTTGCAAGCTGTTAATAAATATTTGGGCGAAAACGCATCAGTTGCTTCAGAATCAAAACATGAAATAGTTGAAGAAAAGAATGATTATATTTTTGTGAGATCGGATAGAAAAATGATCAAGATTAATTTTTCAGAAATAACTTTTATTGAAAGTTTAAGTGATTATGTGAAAATTCATTTGCAGGATAAAATGATTGTGACCCGAGAAACAATTTCAAATATTGAAGCAAAATTACCTCAGAAAAATTTTATTAGAATTCACCGCTCATATATTGTTGCCGTCGCTAAAATTAAATCGTTTACGAATGAATTTATTGAAGTTGGTAAAAAAGCCATACCAATAAGTAGAAGTTATAAAAAAGATGTGCTTTTTAGATTAGAAAATGTTTAGTTAAAACAATTATCTTTGCTCAAAATTTTTATTTTGAAAGAAACCGATTTCATTTTATCAAATTTCGATATATCGAAAACTTCAAACGGAAGCGTTACCTGGAAAACACCCAGCAATATTGCGTTGGTGAAATATTGGGGAAAACAAGAGCCTCAATTGCCTGAAAACACTTCAATAAGTTTTACGTTGGATGCTTGTTGCACCATAACGACATTAGAATTTTCTAAAAAAGAGAATGTCTCAAGTAATTTTAATTTTGAAATTTATTTTGAAGGCGAAAAAAAGGATGATTTTAAACCGAAAATTCAAAAATTCTTTGAAAGAATAGAGCAATACGTTCCTTTTTTGAAGGATTATGAATTTGTAATAGAATCTCAAAACTCATTTCCTCACAGCAGTGGAATAGCCTCCTCAGCAAGCGGAATGAGTGCTTTGGCATTGTGTGTAATGAGTTTGGAAAAAGAATTAATTCCAACAATTACAGATGAATACTTCAATAAAAAAGCATCATTTTTAGCGCGTTTAGGATCAGGGAGTGCTTGTAGAAGTATCGAAGGAGAATTAGTTGTTTGGGGAAAGCATTACGATATTGTAGGAAGTTCAAATTTATTTGGTGTGAAATTCCCGAATAAAGTTCACCAAAATTTTAAAAATTATCAAGATACTATTTTATTGGTTGATGAAGGTGAAAAACAAGTTTCAAGCACTATTGGGCACCAATTAATGTACAATCATCCATTTGCTGAACAGCGTTTTCAACAAGCAAATGACAATATTTTAAAAATATCGAAAGTACTTCAAAATGGAGATTTAAAAGCATTTATATCAATTGTTGAAAGCGAGGCACTGAGTTTGCACGCAATGATGATGACTAGCAACCCGTATTTTATTTTAATGAAGCCAAATACATTAAAAATTATTCATAAAATTTGGGAGTACAGGGCAACAACAAAATCGAACATTTGTTTTACACTAGATGCTGGCGCAAATGTTCATGTATTGTTTCCAGAAGCTGAAAAAGAAATTGTTATTAATTTTATAATTAATGAGTTAATTCAATTTTGTCAAGAAAATCATTATATTTGCGACAGAATTGGACATGGGGCAAAACGATTATCCAATAATTAAAATAGATGAAAGGACCACTTTTTTACGCAAAAATATTACTTTTTGGAGAGTATGGTATCATTAAAGATTCTAAAGGTTTAGCAATACCTTATAATAGTTTTCAAGGTGCTTTAATAAAATCAGATGAATTATCTGAAGCCTCTCATAAATCTAATTTAAACCTACAGAAATTTTATAATTATTTAATTAATCTTGAAAAACAAGATTTAGTTAGTTTTAGATTGAATGAATTTAAAGCAGACATTGAAGACGGGATGTATTTTGATTCTAGTATTCCACAAGGTTATGGAGTTGGGAGTTCAGGAGCTTTGGTAGCTTCAATTTACGATAAATATGCCAATGATAAAATAACAGTTTTAGAGAATTTAACTAGAGATAAATTACTGAAATTAAAGCAAATATTTTCTTTAATGGAGTCTTTTTTTCACGGGAAAAGCTCAGGATTGGACCCTTTAAACTCTTATTTAAGTTTGCCCATTTTAATCAATTCAAAAGACAATTTAGAACCAACAGGAATCCCTTCTCAAACTGATGGGAAAGGTGCAGTTTTCTTATTAGATTCTGAAATAATAGGAGAAACTGAACCAATGGTTAATATTTTTATGAAAAAAATGAAGAATGAAGGTTTTCGAAAAATGTTGAATGAAGATTTCGCGAAACATACTGATGCCTGCATTGATGATTTTTTAAATGGAAATGTAAAATCCCTGCTTGGAAACGTAAAACAATTATCAAAAGTCGTTTTAGTAAATTTTAAACCAATGATTCCTAAAGCATTTCATAAAATATGGAAAAATGGAATTGAAACCAATGATTATTATTTAAAACTTTGTGGCTCAGGCGGCGGAGGTTATATTCTAGGATTTACTGAAGATTTTGATAAAACAAAAATAATTTTAAAAGATTATAAACTGGAATTGGTTTACAGGTTTTAAGTTGTGTAATTTACCTAAATAATAAGGTTTAAGTTTAAACTTTGTTCTACATCAAATGGATTTATTAGAAATCTCAAAAAGCAATACCAAAAAAAAGAAGCCTCTTTATATTAAAGTATTGAGCTTATTCTCTGTGGTTAGGGGTTATAATATATCTTTAATTGTAATTGCACAATATTTAGCAGCTGTTTTTATTTTTGCTCCTGAAAAATCACTAATGAATATTTTGTTTGATATTGATCTGTATTTTATTGTAGTATCAAGCGTTTGTGTAATTGCAGCTGGGTATATAATCAACAATTTTTACGATGCTGAAACCGACATTATTAATAGACCTTTAAAAGCCAAAATTGATGGCATTGTTAGTCAGAAAATTAAATTGAGATTCTATTTTTTATTAAATTTCTTAGGTTTTTTAATTGGGTTTTTAGTTTCTTGGAGGGCGGCATTGTTTTTCTCAATTTATATTTTTCTTATTTGGTTTTATTCACATAAACTAAAAAAATATCCTTTAGCAGGTTTGTTTTCTGCAGCTATATTGGCTATTTTACCTTTTTTTGCAGTTTTTGTCTATTACAAAAATTTTTCAGAAATCATTTTTACACATGCAGCATTCTTATTTTTTATTTTATTAATTAGAGAATTGGTAAAAGATTTAGAAAGAATTAAAGGGGATTTTGCTCAAAATTATCAAACAATTGCGGTAAAATATGGTGAGCATTTCACAAAAATATTGATTACAATACTAGTTGCTTTAACATTCAATCCAATTTATTTTTTATTGAAATATCCTGAAATTGGAGGAATGAAGTATTATTTCTATGCAACAATAATAATTTTAGGTTTATTCCTAATTTTACTTTGGTTCAGCAAAAATAAACGCAATTATGTAGTACTTCATTTAATTTTGAAATTTTTAATACTTGCAGGTGTATTTAGCTTAGCTTTAATAGATTATTCAGTAATAATTGATAGAATTTTGTTAAAATAAAAGTCTTAAATGCTTTTGTAAAGTAATAAGGATTACTTTTGCAAAAAAATAATAATAAAAATGAATTCAAGTAGAAACTCGTCGGGAGGACGACACCAAGAAAAAAAGAAGCCGTTAAAATCTTCAAGTAAAAAATTTGATGCTAAACGAAAATTTTCAGATAGCTCAAAACCAAAAACTTTTAAAAGTTCTTCAGAATCGGAAGGGACTAAAAGACCTCAAAGATTTGAGACTAAAAAATTTGAAGGAGATAGAAAATCCTCAAATACTTCAAAAGAAAAACCTTCAGCTAAAAAAACAGTATCAAACCCAGAAGTTGATGGTATACGCTTAAATAAATACATTTCAAATGCAGGTATTTGTTCTAGACGTGAAGCTGATGTATATATTGCTGCTGGAAATGCAACAGTTAATGGTAAAATTGTAACTGAAATGGGTTACAAAGTGAAATTGACTGATGAGGTAAGATTTGATGGAAGTTCTATAAATCCTGAAGCAAAACGCTATGTTTTGTTAAATAAGCCTAAGAATTTTATCACGACAATGGATGATGATCGAGGTCGAAAAACAGTGATGGAATTGGTTGCAAATGCTTCAAAAGAAAGGATTTACCCAGTTGGTAGATTGGATAGAAATACAACAGGTTTGTTGCTTTTTACAAATGATGGTGAGATTGCAAAGAAATTAACGCATCCAAAGCATAATATTCAAAAATTATACCATGCGAGTTTAGATAAAAAACTAGCAATGAGTGATTTAAATAAAATTTCGGAGGGTTTTATGCTAGATGATAAAAGAGTTATTGTTGATGAAATTTCATACATAATTAACCAGCCAAAAGAAGAGGTTGGGGTAAAAATTCACTCTGGAAGAAATAGAATAGTTCGAAGAATTTTTGAACATTTCGGTTATACAGTTGTAAAACTCGATAGAGTTGTTTTTGCAGGGCTAACAAAAAAGGATTTACCTAGAGGTCATTGGCGTCATTTAACCGAAATGGAAGTCAATAATTTAAAAATGCTTTAATAAAATTTAACAAAAACCAAGAAATTTCTTGGTTTTTGTTTTTAAATTAATGACCTTTAAAAGGTTAAAAAAACATTGCGAATTATTATTTTTTTATTTTTCAATTAAGATATTTTTATATATTTGAAACTCATATTTGCCTTGTAAAAGGCATTTAAAATTTTAAATTCGAATTTTATAATTGTTATGTAATGAAGAATGTAATTGTAGATTATAAAAAATTAACTCCAGAAATCTTAAATTTATTGGTGGAAAAATTCCCCGATGGATACGGTATTAGAGATGTTGTGAAGTTTACAAACCATAAAGGTCAATATGTTGAAGCTGTTGAGGTTTCAACAGAAGATACGAAGTACCTTGTTAAAATTAGTGATGAGTTAGTTGATAGCATGGAAAATCATGAGGATGAAGATGATGATAACTTTACCCTTGAAATAGAAGAGACAAATATTGATTTGGATGAAGTAGATCTTGAAGATGATGATATTAGCGATTTGGATGAAGTAGAAGAAACTGATGATGAGGATGAAATTGACGAAGAGGATGAGGATGATAAGTAAAATTTAAAGAAGCTCTTTTCCCGATAAAAAATAAAAAGTCGTCTAAAAAGAAATTTTTAGACGACTTTTTTATTCCGTTTTTTAGGAGTTTTAATGTGTGTTTTAGCTGTTGTTGTTGGCTAAAAACAAAAAATCCTATAAACATTAAGTTTATAGGATTTTTAAGTGGTACCTCCAGGAATCGAACCAGGGACACAAGGATTTTCAGTCCTTTGCTCTACCAACTGAGCTAAGGTACCATTGCCTAAGCGGTTGCAAATATAAATTTATTTTTTAGACTAATCAAAACAATTTTTAAAAAATCTGTTGTATTTTTACAACTTGTAAATAAATAGCCATGAACATCATTATAGACATTGGAAATTCTAGAATAAAAATAGCGGTTTTTAATGGTCGTGAATTGATTCATAATGAAATATTTACCTCCAAAATGTTTATTGAAAACACCATTACAATTATTGAAAAATACCAATGTGAAAATGCAATTATTTCTTCAGTTGGATCTTTAAAAAAAAGTGATTTAAAAGTGTTGAATTCAAAAATTAATCTGATTAAGTTAAATTCTGACACAAAAATACCTTTTAAAAACAACTATGCTACCCCAAAAACACTTGGTGTTGATAGAATTGCATTAGTTTCATCGGCAGTTTCTAGTTTTCCAGATAAAAATGTACTTATAATTGATGCCGGAACTTGTATTACTTATGATTTTATAGATATGGAAGGTTGTTACTATGGTGGAGCAATTGCTCCAGGGATTTTAATGCGGTATAAAGCTTTAAATAATTTCACAAAAAAATTACCATTATTAGAGCTTTCAAATAGTTATAATTTAATTGGGAATTCAACAGAAACCTGTATACATTCTGGTGTAATTCTAGGTGTTATAAATGAAATTGATAGTGCTGTCAATCAATATAAAGAAAAAATTGAAGATTTAACAGTAGTTTTAACAGGTGGAGACCTTAATTTCTTGGCAAATAAATTAAAAAATAGCATATTTGCCAATCCTAATTTTTTATTAGAAGGATTAAACACAATTTTGACCTATAATTTAAATTAAATGACAAGAAAAATAATAGTAGTATTAATAACTCTATTTATATCTGCAAGCAGTTTTGCTCAAATTAACAGTACTTCAGTTTATTCTTTTTTTGGTATTGGTGATAGAAACAATTCAGCTACAACTGAACAATTAAGTATGGGAGGGGTTGGTGTTACTTTGAGTGAACCACATAGAATTAATTTATCAAATCCGGCAGCCAATGCCTCATTAGATTTTACCAATTATTCTTTAGCCTTAGTGAGTAAAAATTCTTGGGAAAAGCAAAATGGGCAATCTGAAAATGCTTCTGCAACATACCTTAGTTATTTGGCTATGGGTTTTAATTTAGGCGAAAAAGGCGGGGTGTCTTTTGGGTTAATGCCAAATACTTCGGTTGGATACAACGTAATTTCTATAGAGTACGATACTGACAATGAAATTCTAGCTCTTACTTCATATAAGGGCCAAGGCGGTACGAGTAAAGTGTTTTTAGGTTTTGGGTATGAAGTTGCAAAAGGCTTAAATCTAGGTATTCAAGGAAATTATGTTTTTGGTAAAATAGAAAATTCAATTGTAAACCAAATCAAAGGTTCTACATTATCAACTAAATATGAAACAATATCAAATGTTTCAGGATTTAATTTTGGTGCAGGTTTTCAGTATAAAACGGAGATCAAAGAGAATCTTAACCTTTTGTTAGGAGGAAATTTTAATTTTGAAAATGATGTTAAATCCAATGAAAAAGAATATTTATATTCTATTTCTTCTCGATTTCCAAGAGATACAATTTTAAATAACAAAAATATTGGCTATGAGAAAAACCCTATGAAATCAACACTTGGAATTGGTTTTGGAAGGGATAATAAATGGTATGCAGGAGTTGACTATACTTTTCAAAAAGCATTAAGTTATGAAGGAAGTATTTATGAAAATGATATTATTTCTTACGATAATTATTCTAAATTTGCAATTGGAGGATTTTACACTCCTAAATACAACTCTATTTTAAGTTACTGGAATAGGATAACTTATAGAGCTGGATTTAAATTTGAAAATACAGGACTTATGTTGGATGTGGATAAAGATGGCTTAGATTATGAACCAATTAATGACTTTGGCATATCTTTTGGTATAGGTTTTCCAGTAGGAAAGCAAATTTCAAATTTAAATTTCGGATTTGAATACGGAAAAAGAGGAAATACAAACGGAAATTTGGTTCAAGAGAATTATTTTAATTTCAGAATGAGTGTTTCACTAAATGATAAATGGTTCGAAAAACAACAAATATTTTAATTAAAAGTGCATAGACGATGAAAAAAATGAAACAAATCTTAACTTTTTTATTTTTTATTATTTCAGCCCCTATTGTATTATCGCAATCGGCTGATGAATGTAATATTAAATACAACCTATTTAAAGGTGAGTACAATGCTGGAAAATATGGTGATGCTTTTGAAAACTGGAAATGGTGCATGGATAATTGTCCCACCTTATCGGTAAACATTTATAAATATGGGATTAAAATTGCTGAGCATGCTTTGAAAAATGCAACTCCACTAGAAAAAGAAGCGGCTGTGCAGCTGGTTGAAAGAGTTTATTTACAAAGGTTGCAGTATTATCCTGATGGTAAAGCGGATATTTATAACGACTTAGCTTCTTTTAAAGCTGAGCAAGGAGCTTCACAAGAAGAAGTTTTTGGATGGTTAGAAAAATCGTTTAAAGAAAATCCAACAGAAATGTCTGCTACAAATATTTATAAATATTTTGACATAATTTTAAATACTTATAGAGAGTCAAATCCACAAAAAGTTTTTGATACTTATGATGAAGTTAGTGAAGGAGTTGAATTAAAAAGAGAAGATTATTCAAAAAAAATAGATGTAATCAATGCTAAGGATTCACTTACTTTAAGTCCTAAAGAAAGAAATAGTAGAGCTATTTATCAACAAGTTCTTACTAATTTAACTATTGTTGAAGCAGGTTTAGATGCTCAATTATCGGAAATATCAACTTGCGAAAATTTAATTCCTTTAAATAAAAAATATTTTGAAGAATTTAAAAATGATGCACAATGGTTAAGAAGAGCTGTATCGAGAATGTATAATAAAGAATGTACTGAAGATCCTTTTTATGACACTTTAGTTGAAGCCTATGTTAAGGCTGATCCTTCGCCACAGGCTTCATTATTTTATGCAGGTATTTTGTTGAAGAATGGAGAAACCAGTAAAGCAATGGACTATTTTAAACAAGCTGTTGAACAAGAAAAAGACACCTATAAAAAAGCAGGATATCAGTTGAAAATTGCTCAAATTTTAAGACTTCAGGGTAAACTATCTGAGGCTAGAGGTTATTGCTATCAAGCAATAGACAATGCTCCAACAATGGGTAGAGCTTACTTGTTAATTGCTACTATGTATGCTTCAAGCGCTAACAATTGTGGAACTGATGTGGTTTCAAAAAGAATGGTTTATGTTGCAGCTTTAAACAAAGCAAGACAAGCGAAATCTGTTGACCCAAGTATTAGTTCCTTAGCAAATAAATATATAAGTAACTATTCTGAAAATATTCCATCTAAAAAAGATTTATTTGTAGCTGGAATTGAATCAGGAACACCTCATAAAATAGGTTGTTGGATTAATGAAACAGTTATAATTCCTTAATTCTATTTAGATAGTATTATTGATTATATTTGTTGAATGACAAAATCAGTTGTGAATAAAATAAAAAACATTGTTATTGTAATATCAATAACAATGTTTTTTTCATGTACAAATGATGTAAAAGAGGTTAAAGATTTTTTAGCTGATAAAAATTTACCAGTTGGAGAGTCTTATAATGTTTTTCATAAACATACAGATTCTGGCAGAATAAATATTAAAATGAAGGCGCCTTTAATGCTTGATTTTAGTAATAGAGAAGAACATCCTTATTCTGAATTTCCAAATGGGCTTAAAATTATCACCATCGAAAAAAATGGAGATTCTACGACTGTTCAAGGAGATTATGCGAAAAATTATAAAAGAACTGAAGTGTCTGAGATTAAAAATAATGTCATAATTATCAACCATGCAGCGAAGCATAAATTGGTAACAAACCAAATTTATTGGGATAAAAAAACACATTATTTTTTTACAGAAGCTAAATTTACTTTTTATACACCAACTGACACGATTCATGGAACAGGTTTTGAAGCTTCTGAAGACTTAAAAAAATGGTGGGTAAAAAATCAGCAAGGTGTTATTAATGTTAAAGAATAAAAATGAAGAAAATTTCTAAAATATTTGAAGTAGGTTATTTAATTATAGCCATTGTTTTTTTAGTTGAAACTTTTTTAAAGTGGAATGAAGATAGGTCGCGTGCATATTTACTGCTGTTATTTTCAGTTTTGGCAGGTTTTATGTATTTTTTCAGAAAACGTTTCAGAAAAAAATTAGACAATAATAAAAAGTAAATGGAATTTCAAATAGGAGTCATATTAATTTCAATTTTATTGTCGGCATTCTTTTCGGGAATGGAGATTGCCTTTATTTCTGCTAATAAATTCCAGGTTGAATTACAAAAGAAGAAAGAAGGTGTTGTAGCTAAAATCTTAAAAAAAATCACATCAAAATCATCTAAATTTATTACTACAATGTTGGTAGGTAATAATATAGCATTAGTGGTTTATAGTTTTTTTATGGGCGAATTAATTTTGAGCCTTTTACCTGTTTCACATCTCAATGAATTTTCAGTTTTATTTATTCAAACGATCCTTTCAACATTAATAATTTTAGTAACGGCCGAATTTTTACCAAAAGCTTTGTTCAGAATTTATGCAAATGAAGCACTTTGGTTTTTGGCCCCTATGGCTTATTTTTTTTATATTATTTTTCATTTTATTTCAAACTTCATTACAGCAATTTCAGACTTTGTTTTAAAACTATTTTTTAATTCCTCTAAAGACATTCAGCAAACCGAATTTAGCAAAGAAGAATTGGGGAATTATATCACTGAGCAACTTGAAAACTCAAAAGACAGTGAAGAGGTTGATAGTGAAATTCAAATTTTTCAAAATGCTTTAGGGTTTAACAACTTAAAAGCACGGGAAATTATGATTCCTAGAACTGAGATTATAGCGGTTGATATTAATGAAACAGTTAAAAACATAAAGCAATTATTTGTTCAAACTGGGTATTCAAAAATTTTAGTCTACAGAAATTCATTAGATGATGTTTTAGGCTATGCGCATGCTTTTGAAATGTTTAAAAAACCCAAAAATATTCAAAGTATTTTAATGCCTGTTGAATTTGTGCCAGAAAGTATGCTTATAAATAATGTGCTTAATATTTTAACATTAAAAAAAAGAAGCATATCGGTTGTTTTGGATGAATTTGGAGGTACTTCAGGAATTATAACAGTTGAAGATATTGTTGAAGAACTTTTTGGTGATATTATTGATGAACACGATACTATTGAGCTATTAGAAAATACCATAAACAATAGAGAATACGAATTTTCTGCACGTTTGGAAGTTGATTATCTGAACGAAACATACAACTTGAATTTGGAAGAAGATGAAGCTTATGAAACCCTTGGAGGATTTATTGTCTATCATAATGAAGACATTCCAAAACAAGATGAAGTGATTGAAATTAATAACTTACATTTTAGAATGTTGAAGGTTGATTCTTCAAAAATATTGGAAGTTTACCTTAAAGTTTTGGACAAAGCAGATTAAGCAAATCTTCTTATAAATAATTACACATTATTTAAAGTTAATATTAAACAATTCACTTTCATATTTAAATAGTTAATCGTATTTTCGCACACTGTAATTAAAAGAAATATAACAATGGCAATTTTATCAAAAATTAGAGATCGTTCAATGTTCCTAATCCTAATTGTAGGTTTGGCGCTTTTTGCATTTGTACTTGATCCTAGTTCTATACAACAATTTTTTAGTTCAAGTAAAATAAACTCTATTGGTGACGTAAATGGTGAAGAAATTGACCGAGAAGAATTTGCTGCCCAAGTTGAAGCTTATAGAGGGCAAAGTGGTGGAAGAGCAACACAAATGCAAGCTGTAAATGCTGTATGGAATACATTTGTTGGTGAAAAAATATTTCAAACTCAACTTGAAGAAGCTGGAATAGTTGTAGGTGAAAAGGATATTTGGGATGCTATGGTAGCATTACCAGAAATTCAAAACGCTCCAATATTTAAGAATGAAGCAAATCTTTTCAATGAAGAAAAATTGAAAGAATATATTGCCAACTTAAAAGATGAAGCTACAACAGGAAATTCAGAAGCTTGGACCAATTGGTTAGCTACAGAAAAAAGTATCAAACAAAATTTAGAACGCCAAGCATACACATCATTGGTTACTGCAGGTTTAGGCGCTTCATTAGCTGAAGGTAAAAGAGATTATTTGTATCAAAATACAAATATGGAGTCACAATTTGTATTTGTTCCGTATTCAACTATTGCTGATACTTTAGCTTCTGTGTCAAAAGAAGAAGTTAAAGCCTACGTGAGCAAAAATCCAAAAAAATACAAACCAGAAGCTACACGTTCTTTACAATTTGTGAAATTTGATATTGTACCATCACTTGCTGATGATACTGAAACAAAACAAATTGTTGAAAATTTTATCAATGATAGAGAAGAATATAGCAATGCTGCAAAAGCAACTGTTACTGTTGCTGGATTAAAAAATGCAACAAATTATGAAACTTTTCTAAGCGAGAATGGTTCTGATTTAAGTATCGATAGTGGTTATAAGTATAAAAATCAATTACCTGCTGAAATTTCTGAGCAAGTGTTTAATGCCTTAGTTGGTGATGTAGTTGGAGCTTACAAAAATAATGGGTATTACAAAATTTCAAAAGTTGTTGAAGTAGTTGAAATTCCTGACTCAGTGAAATCTAGTCATATCATTATTCCTTATGCAGGTTCTACTCGTTCTACTTCTTTAAAAACAAAAGAAGAAGCAAAAATGGCTGCTGATAGTATTTTTGTTGTAGTTAAAGGGAATAAAGCTAAGTTTACAGAAATAGCTGATGAAATTAATTCTGATGGAACGAAAGGGAAAGGTGGAGATATCGGATGGGTTGTTAAAGATCAGGCATTTTCGTCAGGATTTGACAAAGATTTTGCAGATTTTATCTATAAAAATAAGACTGGAAGTATTCAGGTAGTAGAAACAGCATTTGGTTTTCATATTATTAGAATAGATGAACAAACGGTTTCAAAAAAAGCAGTTAGATTGGTAACATATGCACGTTTAATTGAAGCTTCTGAATCAACAGAAAACACCATTTTTGAACAAGCAGAAACAATGACTGCAAGTTTAACTGATGGAAAATCAATTGATGAAGTTGCTACAGATAAGGGGTTTGCTGTTCAAACAGCGCAAAATTTAAAGGCATTAGATGAGAATATTCCTGGAATTTCTGACCAACGTCAAATTGTAACATGGGCATTTAGCAAAGAAAGAAGTTTAGGTGATTCAAAACGTTTTGATATTGATATAGCAGGAAAAAGAGGATATGCCGTTGTTGTTCTTGTTGATAAAACAGAAAAAGATGAAGTAGCAATAACTTCAGAAATTATTGCTGAAGTTAGACCAATGTTGGTAAATAAGAAAAAAGCTGAAATAATAAAAAAAACAATGACAGCTGCAACTTTAGAAGAAATTGCTTTAAAGAACTCAACTTCTGTTAAATCTGCTTCATCTATAAATTTAGGAAGTCCATTAATTTCTGGTGTTGGAAATGAACCAGCAGTTGTTGGGGCTATGTCTACTGTAAAACTAGACCAAGTTTCTGATGTTATTAATGGAGAGAAAGGTGTTTTTGTTGTAACTGTTACAAAAAGAGATGCACCAGTTGATATTGAAAATTATGAATCTTTTAGAGCTACAAAAGCCAATATGTTAAAAGGAAGAACATATCAATTGTTTCAGGTGTTAAAAGAAACGGCTGAGATTAACGATAATAGAGCGAATTTCTTTTAATAGAAATTTGCATTAAAATTGAAGTAAAAACCGAGCATTGCTCGGTTTTTTTTGTTTTCAATTTTAAATTTAATGAATAAAATAATATTTTTCCATTTCTTATGTCATAATTTTTTATCTTTATAATATATTTAAGACTAAATGGTTCGATTTAAAGTGAGATATACACAAAGCGAAAATCTAAATTCAAATAAGGCCATTGTTCGTTTTAATATTTGCTATCCGCAG
>Ga0316188_10000744_pt1 | contig 14767 bp, 11 predicted proteins | sample Phiworburrow1_MG_FD_204933 | JGI IMG/M metagenome (GOLD analysis project Ga0316188, IMG submission 204933) | Coastal sediment microbial communities from Maine, United States - Phippsburg worm burrow 1 | ecosystem: Environmental > Aquatic > Marine > Coastal > Sediment | place: USA: Maine...
AGCATGCACGCTAACAGATTTAACACAAAAGGTGGTTGGTTTGGAGATTAACGCCAACCATATTAAGAGTGTAAGCGAGGGCTATGTCACCGGCAAAGCTTTGCCGATACATATCGGAAAAAGCACACAGGTATGGGAGATCAAAATAGTTAATGAAAATCAAGAACTGGTTTGCATAAGTCGTATAACTATGGCAATATTAAATAAAGCCTGAGATGGAAGAGGTTTTAAAGCATACTAACACTCATTGTCAAACTATTCTTAGGAATGCGTTAAATACTTTTTTCAATCGAAGATACTGCTTCTCTATGTGGCGATTGCCCGATTCGAGAACTTCACATCTGATAGCCACAAAAAATCCGTTAAAACTCGGTGAAGTTGATATTGAGAAATCGTCTTCGGGTTTTATTTTCGCTCCTTTCCAACAAGATAAGGAAAAGATGTTTTTGCCAGCCGATGAAGTTATAAGTTTTCAAAACGAAAAAATTCTTTCCTTTAAAGGGGCACTAATGGAAGAGATCATTTCTAATCCTTTTACACCTAAAACTTCGACTAAGTCATTGAATTACTATGAAGGTAAAATGTCCAGTGGTTGTTATTCTATTAGCCAAAAGGGCTTCCTCGAACTAATAAAAAAATGTCAAAATGAAATAAGTAAGCAGAGTTTTGAAAAAATAGTCGCAACCAGAACTCAATACATAGCACTTACCCACCCTTTCGATATAGCCACCAAATTTGACCAAATGTGTGAATTATATCCCCATGCTTTAGTTTATGTGTTATCTAGTTCTGAAACCGGAACTTGGCTCGGGGCTTCTCCTGAACTTTTGGTTTCCAACGATAAAGACGGGCATTTTCGTACCGAAGCGCTTGCTGCAACCCAACCATATAGAGAAGGAGTAAATCTTCAAACGGCAACATGGGGTCAAAAAGAAATAGAAGAACAAGCTCTCGTAGTGAGATACATTATTAACTGTTTTAAAAAGATTAGACTTAGGGAATTTGAAGAAAAAGGGCCTAAAAGCGTTGGTGCCGGAAATGTTATTCATTTAAAGACAAGTTTTGAGGTTGACACAGTAGCCACAAATTTCCCCAATCTCGGCACAGTTATGCTTAAGCTACTACATCCTACCTCTGCGGTGTGCGGAATGCCTAAGGAAGAAAGTTTGCGTTTTTTGCTCCAAAATGAAAAGTATGACCGTCAATATTTTACCGGCTATTTAGGTCCTATAAATTTTGAATCCGAAAGTCATTTGTTTGTAAATCTTCGTTGCATGCAATTATTCAAAAATAATGTTATGTTATATGCCGGCACGGGAATAACTGATGAATCGGTTCCCGAACTAGAGTGGAAAGAAACTGAATGGAAGATGGATACGATGTTACGTATCTTAAATTCATAAAATTATGAAAGGCAATACCATGAATCCATGAGTATAAGTAAAACAGCTCATATTGCAGAATTATGTAGCCTCAAAGGGGTAAATAATGCTATCATTTGTCCAGGCTCTCGAAGTGCTCCACTTACGTTGGCCTTTGTGCGGAACAAAAATATCAACTGCTTTGCCATTACTGATGAGCGTAGTGCCGCATATATTGGGATGGGTATAGCACAGCAAACGAAACTTCCGGTTGTGTTGATATGTACCTCCGGCTCAGCAACATATAACTTCGCCCCTGCCATCGCAGAGGCATGCTTTCAATCTATTCCTCTTATTGTACTTACAGCCGATAGACCCAATGAATGGATTGGGCAAATGGACGGTCAAGCCATTTATCAAAATAATATTTACACAAATCATGTAAAAAAATTCTTTGAACTTCCGATAGACTACTCCAATTCTGATTGCAAATGGTTTACAAATAGAATTATTAATGAAGCGTTAAACTTGGCAACACAAGAGCCCTGTGGCCCCGTACATATAAATGTGCCACTTCGAGAACCTTTATATACAACCGGTGAAGACCTCTCAACCGAGAACGTAAGAGTAATAAACCACAGTGACCGAAAATTATATCTGTCTGGAAATGAATGGTATTCACTTTGTAAATCTATATCCTCTTACAATAAAATATTGGTTGTTGCCGGACAGAATGAACCTGACCTACTACTGTCAAAATCAATAGAAAGAGTAAGCACAAAATTAGGTTGGCCGGTTACCGGAGATATCCTAAGCAACCTGCATCCGATAACTAACTTTATAAGGCAGTCTGATGCCTTTTTAGGACAATTAACAACCTCAATGCATGACCAACTATTACCGGATTTGGTTATTACTTTCGGCAAATCGTTGCTTTCAAAAAAATTAAAATCATTTCTTAAAAATGAGACCATACATCATTGGCACATACAGCCGGATGGCTACGTAGCCGATACTTTTCAGAGGCTTACAAAAGTGATAAGAATTAACCCTATTGATTTCTTTTCAGAACTTTACAACCTTGACATCACATTAAAGAATACACAGAAAAATTATTTCAATATATGGCAAACAACAGAATTGCAAACCAATCAATTGCAAAATAAGTTTTTTCAATCAAACAAAATCGGGGAGTTTGCCACAGTAAATGAACTGATAAAATTATTGCCAAAAGTGTGTAATCTTCATCTTGCCAATAGTATGCCTGTAAGGTATGCCAATCTCATTAGTTTATCCTCAAATCAAACCCAAGTGAGTGTTTATTCAAACAGGGGCACTAGTGGAATTGATGGGGGCACCAGCACGGCGGTAGGTCATGCCTTAGTCTCAAATGTCCCCAATATTTTGATAACCGGAGACCTAGCATTTTTTTATGACCGAAACGCTTTTTGGCACAATTACCCACTACCAAATCTATTCATAATCGTATTAAACAATCATGGTGGACTGATATTTGACCTTATCGAAGGTTCGGGAAATATACCTGAAAAGCCGGAGTATTTTATTACAGACCAAAAACTAACAGCCAAAAATCTTGCCGATGAGTTCGGTTTTAGTTACTTTAATAATAAAGAAGATATGAGCAACTTTTTTACCCCAAACGGAAAGGTAAAAATTTTGGAAATTGAATCAACCCAGAAACAAAGCAAAACAATTTTTGAAAATTTTTTATTAACATTAAATAAACGCCATGAGCAATAAAATCAATTGGACAACAATTAAGGAATTTCAGGAAATTCTTTTTGAAAAGTATAACGGAATTGCCAGAATTAGTATCAATAGACCAAAAAAACACAATGCTTTTACTCCTTTGACAGTAAGGGAAATGATTGAAGCTATGAATATCTGTCGTGAAGATGTCAATATTGGTGTTATCGTATTTACCGGAGTTGGTGGTAAGGCATTTTGTAGCGGTGGCGACCAAAGTGTGCGTGGCGAAGGTGGTTATGTTGACGACAACCAAGTGCCTCGACTCAACGTTCTTGACCTTCAAAAAATAATTCGTTCTATCCCTAAACCTGTGATTGCCGCAGTGGCAGGTTGGGCAGTTGGTGGCGGGAATGTTCTACAAGTGGTTTGTGACCTTACTATTGCCGCCGACAATGCTAAATTTGGACAGACAGGCCCAATAGTTGGGAGTTTTGATGGTGGGTTTGGGGTTTCTTATTTAGCAAGCATCGTTGGTCAAAAGAAAGCCAGAGAAATTTGGTATTTATGTGACAAATACAATGCCCAAGAGGCACTTGATATGGGGTTGATAAACAAAGTAGTTCCACTATCGCAATTAGAAGATACTTACATTGAGTGGGGGCAAAAAATTCTTAAAAAAAGCCCATTAGCAATTAGAATGTTGAAAAGTTCATTTAACGCTCACCTCGATGGACAAGCCGGAATTCAAGAACTTGCGGGCAATGCCACCCTTCTATATTACCTGAGCAATGAGGCTAAAGAGGGCAAAAATGCCTTCTTGGAAAAACGGGAGCCGGACTTCTCAAAATTCCCGAAGTTCCCCTAATAAAACCCAAAAACTGCCCCCCAATGGCAAGAATAAAATTTGGTGACCGGTGGCTACAAGTTGAAAGTTTATTAGCCAATACCGCAATAACCCCACTATCGGCTCAGGAAAACTCTGCCCTTCAGTTTTACAAGGGTTGGCTTAATGGGCAACAAGAATTTTCCTTTAAAACATCAGGATCTACAGGCGTCCCCAAAGAAATAACCTTTAGTCGCACACAGCTAGAAGCAAGTGCCAACCTAACCATTAATGCTATCGGCTTAAATTCATCCGATGTGGCATTGCTTTGTTTACCGGTCGAAAATATTGCCGGTGCAATGATGATTGTTAGGTGCATATTAGCCAAGGTTGATTTAATAATCACCAAGCCGAGTTCAAATCCATTTTTTAACCTTGAAGAAAAAGTAACCTTTATCGCTATGACTCCTTATCAGTTAAAAACCACACTAGAGACCGAACTAAGAAAAGTATCAGAACTAAGAATTGCGTTAATTGGGGGAGCAGAAATACCTCAACCGCTGATTAGTAAGCTGAATAAATTCTCTACCACATTTTACGCTACCTTCGGAATGACTGAAACCATAAGCCATATAGCCTTAAGAAAAATAAACGGTCCCGATTGTCAAGATTATTATATTCTGCTTGATGGAATAACCGCAAGTGTGGACAATAGAAAATGTCTAATCATTTATGCGCCACATCTGAACAACCCAATCGCAACTAACGATATTATAAAGCTTTATAAAAACGGCTTTAAATGGCTGGGTAGGTATGATAGAGTAGTGAATAGTGGTGGTCTTAAAATTTTAGTTGAAGAACTTGAATCTAAAGTTGCTGATATATTCGTTGGCCTAGAAATAAAAAATAGATTTTTTATAACAGGTATGGTTTCCCATAATTTTGGAACTGAAGTTGTTTTAATTATTGAAGGAGAGTCGTTAGAAAAAGAAATTGAACATGACTTAATGAAAGCGTGCTTTTCACAACTAGGAAAATATCGAACTCCAAAATCCGTGATGTATATACCAAAGTTTGAAGAAACCGAAAGTGGGAAAGTTGATTACTTGGAAACAGAAAAACTTCTGCGAAAATAATCCATAAGACTCATAAGCCTTATGAGAATTTTAATTTTTGTAGATAGCAAAGTTTTAAAAAAAATTTTTATATTTACGAAAAAAAAATTATGAAAAATTTGTACTTACTTATTGTAGTCGGTTTTATTATAAGCCCCTCTTCATGGGCACAAAAAAATAAGACTGAGGTATTAAAATCACTGGATAAAAAAACAGAGCAGTATTGGACTAATGCAAAAAAAATATGGGGATTTGCTGAAGTTGGCTTTCAAGAAACTCAAAGCTCGGCCTTACTGCAAGAATCTCTACGTGATGCCGGTTTTAAAATTGAAGCCGGTGTAGCTGGCATTCCAACTGCTTTCACCGCCACTTTCGGAAGTGGTAAGCCCGTGATTGGAATTTTAGGGGAATTTGATGCCTTACCTGGAGTATCTCAGGAGGCGGTTCCTGAGTTTAAGCCTATTCCTAATAAAAATGCAGGACATGCTTGCGGCCATCATCTATTTGGAGTAGCATCTTCTGCTTCTGCCATAGCAGTGAAGGATTGGCTCGTAGCCAACAAAAAAACCGGCACCATTCGTTTTTATGGTTGCCCTGCCGAAGAAGGGGGGTCAGGAAAAGCCTACATGGTCCGTGCTGGACTTTTCAACGATGTTGATGCCGTTTTACATTGGCATCCGGGTTCTCTAAACACTGCAGGTTGGGGTGCTTCCTTGTCAAATAAATCAGGTAAATTTAGATTTTACGGAATTGCTTCCCATGCTTCCGGATCTCCGGAACGTGGAAGATCAGCACTTGATGCCGTAGAAGCAATGGATGCTATGGTAAATATGATGAGAGAGCATGTAAGTGACAAATCAAGAATTCACTACGTTATCACTAGAGGTGGTGAAGCTCCAAACGTAGTGCCTGCCTTCGCCGAAGTGTACTATTATGTTCGCCATCCCGATCCTAAAGAAGTGAGATCACTTTGGGAAAGAGTTGTTCATGCAGCTCAGGGTGCTGCTTTAGGTACTGATACTAGAATGGATTATGAAGTTACGGGCGGTGCCTACAATATGATGCCCAACATTGCACTAGCAAAAATTATGGACGCTAACTTGCGTTCAGTGGGCGGGTATAGCTATACTGAAGATGAGAAAGTATTCGGCAAAAAAATTCAAGAATCGTTTACCGGTAAAATTCCAAGCTTAGAATCTTCTGCAGAAATTGAAGAATTTAAAGAAAGTGAAAGTGGTGGATCAACAGACGTTTCTGATGTGGCTTGGGTAGTCCCAACAACAGGTCTTAGAGCTGCCACTTGGGTACCAGGAACTGCGGCTCACAGTTGGCAAGCAGTGGCAGCCGGCGGAACTTCGATAGGAGAAAAAGGCATGATGGTTGCAGCTAAAACAATGGCTCTCACTGCTATTGACCTCTTTAGTTCACCAACTGCAATCGCTGAGGCTTGGAAAGAACTTAAAGAAAGACGTGGTGAAGACTTTAAGTACGACCCCCTAATTGGAAATAGAGAACCGGCGTTAGATTATAGAAATTAACAACTTTTTAAATATCAGTAAATAACTTTAATGCGTTCATAGTTGTCTGTTTCTGTATTTCTGAAATTGGTATTGAGGTAAGTAAAGATATTTTTTCTGCTATCAGTGGAATGTATGAAGGCTCGTTCCGTTTACCTCTGTGAGGGACTGGTGCTAGGTAAGGAGCATCGGTTTCTAGTACCAGTTTTTCTATTGGAATATTTGGGATTATTTCTTTCAATGAGGAGTTTTTAAAAGTACATACCCCCCCTATTCCAACATAAAATCCTATGTCAACAATACGCTTTAATTGCTCATTAGTACCTGAAAAGCAATGAAAAATTCCCATTAGCTTTTCGTCAATCAGTAAATCTAACAAATCCAAGGTTTCATCAATAGTATTTCTACAGTGAATAACAATTGGAAGATTATATTTTTTTGCCCAGCCAACCTGAATTTTAAAGGCTTCTTTTTGTTGTTCAAAATGGGTATTTCCCCAATGAGTATCGGTACCAATTTCGCCAATTGCATAAAATTTTTTCTTTGCCAGCCAACTTTCAACTAAGTAAAGTTCTTTTTCAAAGTGTTGATTGACCGAGCAAGGATGAATGCCCATCATAGGAAAACATAAAGTTGGATACTTAGATTCCACCTCCAACATATTGTCAATGGAAGTATGATCTATGTTGGGCATCAAAATTTTTTCTACTCCGGAAAGTAAGCAACGAGAAAAAACTTCTGCTCTATCTTCAAGAAATTCTTTCATGTAAACATGAGCGTGAGTGTCAACCCAAAAGTTCATAATTCAATTTTTTCAGTTTCATTTAAAAATCTTAAAAGCATAACCTTTGCTCAAACAATCGTCTAAAAATCGCGGTAAAACATAAATCAATCTTTTTTCTGCCCTTATACTATCATGAAACACGACTATAGAGCCATGGCGAGTAGCTGACAGTGAACGTTTTAAACAAACCTCAGGCAAAATATCATTAGAATAATCATGGGTTAAAACATCCCACATAATAATTTTATAATTGGACAATGTGGCAACCTGCTTGCGAGTAATCCGACCGAATGGGGGTCTAAAAAGCAAAGAATGGGTTTTAGTGGAGTTGTTACTTTCAATTTGCCTTTCACATAGTTTAACATTCATTTCATATTCCGAAGTAGTTGTTTCCCAACCTTTTAAATGGTTAAAAGTATGGTTTCCTACTCTATGCCCCGAGGCTAGAATATTTTGAAAAATAGGTGTGTGTTTTTGAATATTGTCTCCGATACAGAAAAAAGTTGCCAATACATTTCTTTTTGATAATTCCTCAAGAACAAATTCGGTAGGTCCTGAAATTGGTCCATCATCAAAAGTTAAATAGATTGCCTTTTCCATTTCATTCATTCTCCAAATCAACTGAGGGTATAACATAGGAAGAAAAAACGGAGTCCTAAAAGGGGTAAAATTATGGTAGTTCAAATTCATTGGCATATAAAAATCAACTTATAGAACTCTACAAGACAATAAAGTTATATCGTCATGATAATTGTTTTTTCCTTTAAAACCATCTAGTTCAACGACAATATCTTCGTGAATTTGGTTCAAATCTTTAAAGTGATTTTTGGTTATATAATCTATTAAAAATTGTTGACCCAGTTCTTCACCCATTTCATTAGTCGTTTCAGTAAGACCGTCGGTGTAACAAAATAAAATAAAATCGTCTAAGTCGGAAATAAAACCCTCTTTTATAAAGGGTAACGGTTTCATTGCGCCCAGAACTGTAGTACCGTCTTCTAAAAGTCTAATACCATGCTTTTTGTCCCACAAAATTGGGGGCGTATGACCACAATTAATATAAACCAGTGATTTCAAACTTATATCATAAATAGCCCCAAAAAAAGTAATAAACTTCTCACCCTTTGTATTATCCAAAACCTGAGTATTTAGGGCTTCCATAATTTCAGAAAGATTAGGAATACTTCTAAGCAAAGTACGTAGTGATGCTTGAAAATTAGACATCATCAATGCAGCGGGAATGCCCTTTCCACTAACATCGGCAACACAAATTAAAAATTGATTTCGATTTATAGGAATATAATCGTAATAATCCCCTCCTATAAGATCATGAGGAAGATAACTGGCTACAATTTTTAAATGATCGGTGCGCGGTAAAGTAGTAGGGAATAAAAACTGTTGAACATTTCTAGCAATTTCCAACTCTTTTCGAAAGGCTTCTTGATCCAACTGTTGCCTGCTAAGTTTATGATTTTCAATTGCAACGATAATGATATTACTTAAAGCCTGAACAAACTTAACACTTTCATCATTATTAATGTTTTGGTCAAGATTATCAATCCCGCCAATAAAAACAACAGCCAAAGTTTCATTATGGTGAGATATGGGTATGACGATATCAAATTCATTAAAGAGGCTCTTGCCTGTGCTTTCCAATTCAGATAAGAAATGGACTTTTTTTACCAATTTAAACAGCTCATCTAAAGATAACTTACGAAAATCAGTTCTAGTTCCAAAATTTATCTTGCAACTCCACTTTCGGTCAAGGACAAAAAGGGCCAATTTTTGAATGTTCAGGTTGGAGCGTAAAGTAAAATTGAAAATTTTATATAAAGAGTCTTCTGAAACATTATTGTTAATTGCTTGGGTAATCTCCAGTAAAGAATTCAATTGTAATTCTTTACGATCCAAAAGTATTTTAATTTGGTCCATATTTGTTTCAAAGCCAAAATTAATTGAAAATTACATACATCTAAGAAGTTTATCTAAATTTGGAGAATGTCAACAAAAAAAGCACCCATTACCGAAGCAAGCATTGTAAAAGAGAGAATAATTTTGGGTCTGGATCCTGGAACTAATGTAATGGGCTATGGATTGATTCTAATTCAGAACAAAAAACTACAACTGCTACAGTTTGGGGTTATCAAGCTCAGCCGATATACGACACATGAATTGAAACTTAAAAAGATTTTTGATAGGGTTTTGGCAATTATAGACGATTTTTTGCCCGATGAAATCGCATTTGAGGCTCCTTTCTTTGGTAAGAATATACAATCAATGCTCCTGCTGGGTCGTGCACAAGGGGTAGCCATTTCTGCAGCTTTGTACCGCGAAATTCCCATTTTTGAATATGCCCCGCGTAAAATAAAGCAATCCGTAACAGGAAATGGTAACGCCTCCAAAGAGCAAGTAGCAAGAATGCTGATGCAAACATTTTCGATAAAAGAAAAGCCCGATTTATTTGACGCTACCGATGCCTTGTCAGTGGCCTTATGCCATTATTATCAAGACGGAAGGGTAAAGGGAAAAACCAAAACATGGGAATCATTTTTAAAGAATAACCCAAGTAGGATAAAATAAAAGTGGTATTCTCAAGAAAGGTAAGTTAAGCTCTAATCAACTCAATGATAGTTAGTTCCGGTGGCATCCCAAATCGTCCGGGATACCCAATGAAACCAAAGCCACGGTTAACATAAAGGAATTGGGAACCCTCTTGGTATAACCCTTCCCATTGCTTGTACATATATTTCGCAGGACTCCAACGAAAGCCCCCAATCTTAACACCAAATTGAAAGCCGTGAGTATGTCCTGAAAAAGTAATATCAATATCGGGGTGTAGTGGGCGAACCTGAGCATCCCAATGCGTGGGGTCGTGGGAGAGTAAAAGTTTTACCGGTAAGTCAGTTGTTCCTTGATAGGCCAAGTCCAATTTTCCGTATTTTGAAAACCGTCCTGCGCCCCAATTTTCATTTCCTAAGATGGCGATTTGATCTGAGCCAATAGTTAAAATCCGATTTTCATTCATCAATAAATCATAACCTAGCAACTTGTGAGCTTCAATTAAATCTTGAAAATTTTTGCTTTTCTCTTCCGGAGACGCCCACGACCTATAGTCACCATAATCGTGATTGCCGGTAACAGAAAACACCCCATACGGGGCTTTTATTTTGTTAAAGACAGAAAGGTAATCGTTAATTTCAGAAGTCTCATTATTAACTAAATCTCCGGTAAAAAAAATGACGTCGGGTTTTTCTTTTAAAAATAGATTAACACCACCTATCACGGCTGACTTATTCCAAAAACTTCCTGAATGTATATCCGAAATTTGACCTATTCTGATACCATGAAATGCCTTTGGTAGATTTGGTAGAGAAATTGTCAATCGTTTAACCCTATAATCATGCGCCCCCGATATTATCCCGTAAGCAAAGGCTGAGAAAGGTATAGTCGTAGTTAGCAATGCCGCCTTTGAAAGAAACTCCGAACGCGGTATCAACTTACCGGACAAGCCTTCACCCGAACTCTTAAACAATCCCAAAACCCAAATAGCAAGCCGTTGAATATCACCAATAAACAACAAAACTATACCTATTATCTTAGAAAGATAGGTTGCTATGATTCCGGTAATAATAAAATTTCTTGCGCTAGCACTAAACTGAAAGGGAAGCCCCAAAGCCCACCACAATACAACTACAATGAATAGAGCTGTTGGAATCCAAAATCCAAAACGCCAAATTTTTCTGTAGGTAGCAGACCAATTTTTACTAACTGAAACTACAATTTGAAAAAAGTAGAAATCAATTAAAACAAAAACTGAAATTAGTATGAATGCAATTAATATTTTGTTTCTCATCCTTTAAAATGTACAACACCTGTTGTTATAATAGTCTGCAACTTCACCTGTTTGCACTTGGCTACTACAATGCAGGGAGAACTGCTTCTTTAGTTTTGAATACTCTCTCGTTTGCTTTTGCCAAAAGTAAATACATGACTGGAACAATGATAAGAGTGAGCATAGTACCAAATACGAGTCCAAAAATCATTGTCCAGGAAAGAGGTCCCCAAAACACAACACTGTCACCACCAAAGAAAATATGAGGATTTAGTTCAGTAAAAAGTGAAACAAAGTCAATGTTGAAACCTACGGCTAGCGGAATTAACCCCAGAGTAGCCGCCATCGTAGTTAATAATACCGGTGTCATTCTAATCATCGAAGCCTCGGCAATTGCCTCTCGCAATTCTACTCCTTGTTCAATAAGTAAGTCAGTAAATTCTACCAACAATATCCCATTTCTCACTATCAAACCGGCAAGAGCCATAACACCTACACCTGTCATCACAATAGAAATCTCCATTTTAAAAAGTGAAAAACCAATTAAAACTCCGATTATGCTAAAAATAATCTCAGCTAAAATTATCAAGGGTTTGCCCACAGAATTGAATTGAGTAACCAAAATCATAAATATCAACATAAAGGCAAGTGTAAATGCAATCCCAAGAAAGGAAGAGGTTTCGGCCTGCTGCTCTTGCTCACCCGTCATCTGTACCGTAACCCCATCAGGAGTGGGGAACGATTTAATTAATTTGGTAAGTTGCGCAACAATTTGATTGGCATTAAAACCACTCAGAACATTTGAAGATAAGGTAATAACTCGCTTTTGATCGATTCTTCTAATTCCGGCATAACTATTTGAATAGTTGAAGGAGGCAACAGAGGAAAGAGGAACTTGTCTTACCATACCGCCGGAAGCCATATCTCTAAATATGATAGGAAAGTTCATGAGCACATTCAAGTCATTGCGCTGGTCTTCACGCAGACGAAGTTCAATAGGGTAATCATCGTCGTCATCACGGAATTTAGAAACCTCACGACCATACACAGCGCCATTCAAGGCATACCCTATCTGTTGGGTTGAAATACCTTCTCGATTTGCTTTTTCACGATTTATTTTTACCTGAACTTCGGGTTTACTGCTTTGAAAATCAGATGTTAACTCCTCAATTCCTGGTATCTGCAAAGAATCTAAATATGTCTGCAACTTAGTTGAAGTATTTACTAATAGCTCGAAATTATCGGCAACTATTTCAATATTAACAGGCTTATCGGTTGGAGGTCCATTTGCCTCTTGAGCAACAGAAATTTCTGCACCCACAATTCCGGTGGTGGCAACTCTAATTTTGTTGAGATAATCGCGAGAACTGTGCCCCATTCTTTCTGAGTACTTAACAAAGGCAACAGTTACTTTCCCTAAATGGGGTTGGGAATTAGTTCCGGCAAACCGATCTTCAGAAGCACCTATACCAACATTAGCAATAATTGACTCTACTATAGGGTTATCTTTTCCAACAACCTCATTAATTCTTGCTTCCACAATTTGAGTTATGGAGTCAGTAACCCTTTGGTCAGTCCCTATTGGCATTCTTATGTAGGTAAATATAAAATGCGGGTCGCCTTGTGGAAAAAAAACTACCGGTGGTTTCCTAATCATTGTGAAGACAATAGACAAAACAAATAAAAAGATAAGGGCTATAAAAATTTTAATAGGTCGCCATCCAAGTAAACACCAAGTTAACATTTTCTTATAACCTTGCTGAAAATTCGGCCACACTATTTTTTGAAACTTGGAAGTTACTCTTTTTAAATAAAAATGATTTAAGGCATAAATTAAGTATAAAGTAACAATAAAATTACCCACGCCAAATGAGAATATATATGCAAATAAAGCAAGTACGGCAAAACCTATTGACAGCTTTATAAAACCCTTGCTGAAGGTTTTTTCCTTCACAGAAGGATCAACCGGCTTCATAAAGTCAGCGGCAAAAATGGGATTAATCAAGTAAGCCACTAGCAATGAGGCTAATAAGGCAATTATCAATGTTATAGGCAAATACATCATAAATTTGCCTATAACACCCGGCCAGAATGCCAATGGAATAAAAGGAGCTAATACTACCATGGTGCCGGAAAATACGGGAAGGAACACTTCGCCTGCCGCAATCTTTGCTGCCTTTCTTATAGGGACCTTCCCATTATCGAAAATTCGGTGAGTATTTTCTATTACCACAATGGCATCGTCAACTACTATCCCCAAAGCCAAAAGAAAAGAGAACAAAGTCATCATATTCAAAGTAAATCCAATGCTAGGAAAAACTAAGAAAGTGATAAAACTGGAAAGTGGAACCGACATCCCAACAAAAATGGCATTGGTCGAGTTCATGAAAAACTGTAAAATGAAAGTAACCAAAATAAACCCAATAATAATAGTGTTTATTAAATCCTTTAAAGTATCCCTAGTTCTGTCGGATTGGTCGCTAGTGATATCTAAGTTTAAGTCTTCCGGTAGAACGGAAGACTTAAATTCTTCAATAATATTAATGATTTTATCTGAGGCTTCTATAAGATTTTCACCACTACGTTTCACCACGTTCAAGCTAATAACATTTTTTCCATCAAATCGGGAATAACTTTCCTTTTCCTTGTTTGAATCAATCACTTGAGCAATATCTTTGAGCAAAATTTTTCCCCCTCTAGTTGAACCAACTACCGTATTTCCAATTTCAACGGCACTCTTATATTCGCCACTTACACTTAGGGAACGTTTCATTCCATCCACAGAAATTTGTCCGCCGGGGATAAGAACATTTTCTCCCCCTACAGCTTGTTGAATGTCATCTAAACTAACACCAGCAAGGGAACTTTTATAAATATCTAAATTAATTTGAATTTCTCGGTCTAATGCCCCTACAATGTCCACGCGCCTAATTTCAGGTAAAGCCTCAATCCTATCTTGAATCAGCTCTGCATATCTTTTTATTGTTTTTAAATCATAGTTGCCTGATAGATTTATGTTCATTATAGGCAACTCTGAAAAGTCTATTTCAATGACATTTGGATCTGTAGTTAAATCGGTTGGCAAATCTCGCTTGGCCTTGTCAACGGCATCTCTTACTTCTTGCTTTGCATCTTGAATAGAAACATAAGTTTCAAATTCGATGATTATGTTAGAGAAATCTTGTACCGAATTGCTGGAAACTTTATTAACACCGGATATTGACTTAACCTGTTTCTCAATAGGCTTGGTAATAAGGTTTTCAATTTCAGGAGGAGCAGCTCCGGGATATATTGTGCTAACAAAAATTTGTGGAAATACGACCTCAGGAAAATTTTCTTTAGACAGACTATTGTAGGTCATAATTCCGGCAAAGCAAATAATAAAAGTCGCTACATAAATTGTAATTTTATTGTCTATTGCCCAGCTAGTAGGTTTAAATTCTTTATTTTTGTCTTGCATACAGCTATGTTATTTCTACAACCTATTTATTAGCTCGCCTTCATTGAGACCCTGCTGACCGATGGTAACTACATTTTCTCCTGCCTCTATCCCATTTATATGAGCCTCATCTCCATACACTCCCAAAACCTCAACTATTTTCTTTTTCGCAACATATTGCTTACC
>Ga0316188_10000745_pt1 | contig 14765 bp, 14 predicted proteins | sample Phiworburrow1_MG_FD_204933 | JGI IMG/M metagenome (GOLD analysis project Ga0316188, IMG submission 204933) | Coastal sediment microbial communities from Maine, United States - Phippsburg worm burrow 1 | ecosystem: Environmental > Aquatic > Marine > Coastal > Sediment | place: USA: Maine...
CGGCAAGCAGTCGCATAACATCACGCGTCTGTTCACCGATAGACCACTTGTAGTTGCCGCAGCGATGCACGGGAACGGCGCCCATCTGGCTATTCGTTATGAACACTTCGTCGGCGCCGGCCAGATCCTCTTCCGTGAGGTCGCAGATCTCGACATCACGGCCCTCCTGACCGAGCAGCCTGATCACCAGGCGCCGCATCGTGCCTTCGACACCACAACGGGCGAGCGACGGCGTGCGAATAATCTTGTCCTTAACAATAAACACGTTGCTGATGGTACCGCAGATAAGACGATCTGCCGCGTCAAGGGTGAATCCCTCAAAGGCTCCCGTCGGCAGGCACTCGGAGCTCGCGAGTACCTGCTCCATCCGGTTCAGTGTTTTCATGCCAGCGACAGGAGACCCTGTGGCAAGCCGGGTTTCGCAGAGCATCGTGGCCACACCTTTCAGATAGGCCGGTTTGTTCAGGGGGGTCGCTGGAAAAATGCCTATGTAAACTTCGCCCTGGGTTGGCAAAATTCGGCCATAGCCCCGAACGGTAGTGCCTGCCGTAACAATGATCTTCGCGATACAAAAGGACTTGTCATGGTTACTTCGAGCAAGCGCAACGCCGAGATCAAGTTCGAGTGACGGCGTAGGCAACTCCAGTCCGAGTCGTTCGCAGCCGGCAGTGAGGCGATCCAGGTGGTACTGCCATTGCCGTGGTTTGTTGTCGCGAATAGCGATCGTCTCGAACAGGCCATCCCCATATTGAAAGCCTCGGTCAGACGGGTCGACCGCCCGGGTCTGGCGATTTACTTCGTACCATTCGGTCATCGTGAAATTGCGCGCAACATGCCTTGTGCCTTGGCTCGCGTCTCTTCGAGCTCGGCCGCTGGATCGGAGTCTGCGACAATGCCTGATCCGGCCCGGAACGTCACGCGGTCGTCGCACATGACCATCGTGCGAATCAGGATATTCAGGTCCAGGCTGCCGTCGCGGTTCAGGTAGCCAAATGAGCCCGTATACGCACCGCGCGGCCCGCGTTCCAGTTCGCTGATGATTTCCATACATCTCACCTTTGGACAGCCAGTGATGGTGCCACCCGGGAACACTGCCGCGATCGCCTGCCCCGGCGTAACGTCACTCCGTAACCGCCCCTGTACATTGGAGACAATGTGATGCACGTGAGCGTAGCTTTCAAGAACCATCAGTTCGTTGACCACGACCGTTCCTGCTGCGCACACACGACCGAGATCGTTGCGTTCGAGGTCGATCAGCATAACGTGCTCCGCGCGCTCCTTCGGGTGCGCAAACAGCTCAGCCGAGAGGTCTTCATCAGCACCGGCATCGAGTGACCGCGGGCGGGTGCCGGCGATTGGGCGGGTCGACGCGATACCGTCGCGAATCTGCAGTAGACGTTCAGGTGATGACGAGATGATCTCAATATTCTGCCAGCGAGCCATGCCGGCAAAGGGTCCTGGATTTGACTCACAAAGTGCGGCGTAGATGTCGCTGGCATCGACGCCCGGAGAGACGTCCGCAGACCACTGGCGTGACAGGTTCGCCTGGTAAACATCGCCGGCTGAGATGTAGTCCTTGGCTCGCAAAACAGCATCGGTAAATGTGACCGCGTCCTCTTCGGTAACCGACAGTACCCTGGCAGTGGCGACGGGACGATTCCGATCGAGTGCGTGAATGTCGGCCAGAAGCTGCTCGCGGTTACTGCGGTCCGGCGTTTCACAGACGAGGTGACAAACTGCAGCCTTGTGATCGTAAATAAGCGCAGTTGGGCAACGCACAGCAAAGGCGGCGGGCAGAACAGGATCCTCTGCAAGCGTAAGTCCCGGCTCTATTTCTGCGGCGAGTTCGTAACCAAGGTATAGAAACCATCCACCTCTGAACGGTAAGTCAACCTGTTGCCCGGCCACACGAACTTTCCGCCAGCGCTCGTCGAGCGCCTCAAGGAAGCCGGGCTCGTCGCCAGCGACCAGCGTTTCACCGGGGTGAGCAAACAGAATGTCATAGCGCCCGAGCGAACCGCCCGGCGCTGTGCTCTGCAGAAGAAACGGGTACCGCGCGGGATGATCGCGATGCAACTGCCGCAGGTCACCCGGACCCGCAATCTCGCGAATGAGATCAGTCAAAAGCGCGAAGAATCAAGCTTCCGTTGGTGCCGCCGAACCCGAAGGAGTTAGAGAGGATCGTCCGTACCTTCGCATCGCGTGCCACATTGGGTGTGTAATCCAGATCGCATTCGGGATCCTGATTATCCAGGTTGATCGTGGGCGGAATAACCTGTTCCTGAAGTGCTTTTGCGCTGAAAATGGCTTCAACGACGCCAGCCGCGCCAAGCATGTGACCGGTTGTGGACTTCGTCGAACTGATCATGAGCTTGCGCGCATGGTCGCCAAACGCTCGCTTGATGCCGACCGTCTCGCCAATGTCACCCGCCGGCGTCGATGTACCGTGCGTGTTGACGTAGTCGATGTCCGTCGCGTCGATCCCCGCATCCCTGATTGCTGCCGCCATGCACTTGCGCGCGCCTTCGCCGTCCGCGGGTGGCAAGGTAATGTGATAGGCGTCGCTGCTCATACCGAAACCAATGAGCTCAGCGTAGATTCTCGCACCCCGCGCTTTTGCGTGTTCGAGTTCCTCGAGCACAACGGTGCCCGCGCCGTTACTCAGGACGAAACCGTCCCTGTCGATGTCGTAAGGGCGACTGGCGCCTGCCGGATCGTCGTTGCGCGTTGTCATCGCGCGTGCCGAACAAAAACCGGCCATCGCGAGCGGTGTTGTCGCATGTTCCGAGCCACCCGCCAGCATGACATCGGCATCGCCGTGCTCAATGCTGCGGGCCGCAAGTCCGATGCAATGCGTCGACGTTGCGCAGGCCGTCACAATGGAAATATTCGGACCTGTAATGTGCTGCATGATGCTGACCTGGCCCGAGGTCATATTGATGATGCTGCCGGGAATAAAGAACGGCGAGACTTTGCGCGCGCCCCCTTCCAGCATCTTGGCGTGGTTTTCTTCGATGGTCTTGATACCACCGATACCGGCACCCATTGCGATTCCGATTGTGTGGCCGTTCTCCTCGGTAATCTCGAGGTTCGCGTCCCTGATTGCATCGATCGCTGAGGCAACGCCGTAGTGGATAAAAGGATCGTTTTTTCGCTGATCCTTTTTGGACAGGTAGGCATCGACATCGAAACCCTTGACCATTCCCGCAATTCGCGTGGGAAAGGAACTGGGATCGAACTCGTCGATTAATGCTGTACCGGGATTGCCTTCACAAACATTTCGCCAGGCATCATCCAAGGTGCTACCCACCGGCGAGACAATGCCCATTCCGGTTATTACGACGCGTCGTTTGCTCAAGAATCTGTCCGTCAGTTGAAGGCAGGACTGCCGTTCGGAACTGGAAAATGAGGCGCGGCGACATATCGCCGCGCCCGCATCATTAACCCTCGCTCTGGCGAGCGGTTACAAAATCGATAGCTTGCTGGACCGTGGTGATCTTCTCAGCTTCCTCATCGGGAATTTCGGTTTCAAATTCCTCTTCGAGAGCCATAACCAGCTCGACGGTGTCCAGCGAGTCAGCGCCAAGGTCATCGACAAATGAAGCATCGTTGGTCACCTCGTCTTCTTTGACGCCGAGTTGCTCTGCAACAATACTTTTTACTTGTTCTTCGATACTGCTCATAGTCTTTATTACTCCTGAAAAGACTCAGAAAATTCACAGCCAGGTGCCTTTAGGAGCCTGTTATGCCGCTGATTTATGCGCCCAATTGTGCTCTAAGTGCTTGATATTTCAAGGTGCACCCCGGGCATGGGGGGCTATTGTATGTGAATAATATTCGGCAATCTATAGCCTTTTAAGCCATCACCATGCCGCCATTTACGTGCAACGTCTCACCCGTAATGTAGGCACCGCCCTCCGACGCCAGAAACAGCACCGCATTGGCGATATCAACACTTTCTCCAAGGTGCCCCAATGGCACCTGGCCAAGCATGGCGGCCCGGTTCTCTTCAGGCAGGTCCTTGGTCATATCCGTATCGATAAAACCGGGCGCGACCACATTGACGGTAATACCGCGCGAGCCGATCTCCCTGGCGAGAGACTTCGAAAACCCGACCATGCCGGCCTTGCTCGCCGAGTAGTTCGCCTGGCCGGGATTGCCCATGGTGGCCACAACTGACGCGATACTGATAATTCGGCCCTTCTTGGCCTTCATCATGCCGCGCAGGCAGGCCTTGCTCATTGCGAACAGGCCGGTGAGATTGGTCGCGATAACGTCATCCCACTCTTCCTGCTTCATGCGCATGAGCAGGTTGTCACGCGTAATACCCGCATTATTGACGAGAATCGATGGTGCGCCCTCGTTCTCCTGAACGTCCTGCACGGCCGCCTGCACTGAATCCAGGTCCGCCACGTTCAAGACGATGCCGCGCCCACGATCGCCGAGTGCGGCGGAGATGCCGTCTGCACCGGCCTGGCTTGTTGCGGTACCCACAACCCTGGCACCTGCGGCGGCAAGTGCCGCGGCGATGGCGGCACCGATACCGCGTGAAGCCCCGGTCACCAGTGCGATTTCGCCCTCAAGGGCGGTGGCATTGAAAAGCTGACTCATGGAAGGTCCTTTGTTGGTTGAGTGCCCCTTGCGGGAGCCGCGCATTATATAGCCGGGGCCTGCCCGTCTCTACGCCATAACAGCGCACCGGCCAATGCCCCTCCGATCGTCCCGTACAGGTGCGCGTTGACAATCACCGAGCCGCCCGATGTTGCTTCAGAGCCGGGCAATGGCCCGCCAGTTATCTGTTCCCACGAGAGTTTCGCCAGTACGAAACACAGCAGGATAATACTCTCCTTGTCCCGCGCCCGAATCCCGGTGTACAAGCCACCGACCAGCAAGCCATGTTCCAGTCCGGAGAGCCCGACATACCATTCCAGCTCCGGATACAGGAACCAGAAGCCCGCCGCTATGGCCAGCGCCGTGATGCCGGCGACCGCAAGCCAGCGACGCCAGTCAAAGACGCCACCAACAAGCCAGGCGACGAGTGCAATACCGGCCAGGTTGAGCCACATATGGGTCCAGCCCAGGTGGACCAGGTGGCTGGTCAGGAGGCGCCACAACTCACCCGCGGCCACACCGTCGCGCGTATAGGCCAGCGCTTCGCGCACCGGGTCACCCCCAAGCTGCAGCAAAATGGCACTCAACGAGACCATCGCCGCCATGCCCCAGCTATGGCGCGTATTCGCATTTAACGCAGCTTTGTCTAACCCCATGTTTGGTATACTGACGTTTACGCCAATTCAGTGTCAATGCAGCGGATCCGCCTGGTTTGCGGTCCGTATGGAGCATCGCTTGTGAAGGAACATCAGAAAATGCCAGTGCAGCAACAGCGCCAGGCCGGTTTTACGCTTATCGAGATCATGGTGGTTGTGATCATCATCGGCATACTTGCCGCTATCGTCGCGCCCAATGTCATCGGCAATGTGGACGTCGCTCAGGTCACCAAAGCGAAGGCCGACATCGCCGGGATAGAAAACGCGATGAAGTTCTATCGCCTCGACAATTTCCAGTACCCATCGACCGAACAGGGTATCGAGGCGCTGGTTACCAAGCCGAACGACCCGATGGTCAGGAACTGGAAGCCCGGCGGTTACCTCGATAGCATGCCCAAGGATCCGTGGGGCAACCCCTACGAGTACCTGAACCCGGGTAACCACAAGGAAATCGATATCTATACGCTCGGTGCCGATGGGCAGCCCGGTGGCGAGAACCTGAACGCGGACATTGGCAACTGGGACGACGACTAGTCGACCGCAGGACCCGATCCTGATGTTCAGTAAGAGACAGTCTCGTGGCTTCACCCTGATCGAGATCCTGGTCGTCATTGTTATTGTGGGGACCGTTCTCTCTATCGTCGTCCTGTCGACGGGAATCATCCCGGACGACGAGGAAATACTTACCGAGCGCACTCGCATCGCCGCCCTGCTGGAGACAGTTCAGGACGAGGCGATGATGCAGGGACGCGAGTTTGGTCTTGAGCTCATGACCTCCGCCTATCGTTTCGTTGAATTCGATCCGCTCACGCGGCAGTGGATGGAGGTACCTGGTGACGAACTCTATCGTTTGCGGGAGCTGCCGGAAGGCATCGAATTCGAGCTCTATATTGACGACAAACGCATACAGCTCAACAGCGATCCGCAAAAAATCAGGGACCCCAACAGCACGAACCTGAGCGCGTCCACCCAGACCTACGTACCACACCTCTTCATTTTTGCCAGTGGAGAGGCCAGTGCCTTTGAGCTTCGGCTGCAACGTCCGCTGACGCGCAAGGAAATCATCATGCGTGGCGATATTCTCGGTGAGATTAGATTCGGTGAAGACGATGAAATCTAGAGGCTTCACGCTCCTGGAGGTCATGGTTGCGCTCATCATTGTTGCGTTCGCGCTCACCGCGCTCACCGCCAGCATGAATCAGATGATCGATGCCGCGAACACCCTGCGCGAGCGCACGTTCGCAAGCTGGATTGCGCAAAACAAGATTACCGAAATGCGGCTGGCAAACGTGATGCCTGACGTAAGCGCGACCAGCGGCGAGGTCGAATTTGGAAACACTGAGTGGGAATGGCGCGCTGTCGTATCCGAGACCGGAATTGAGAACTTCCGGCGCATCGATGTCGCCGTGTCGCACTACGGGGCCGACTACGTCATTCTGACAGTCACCGGATTTATCGGCGAGCCCGTCCAGATCGGCCGACGTAACGGAATTTATCGATGATGGCCCGGAGGATAAACAGGGGTTTCACGCTGATTGAGGTAATGGTCGCGCTGGCTATTTTTGGCGTTTTGACCGCCCTCGCCTACGGCGCACTCTCGCAGACCCTGAGTAACTCCGACCTGCTCACAGAGCGCATGGATCGCCTGCAGAGCATTCAAAGAACGATGAGCTACCTGTCCTCGGAACTACTCCAGGCCGCGCCGCGATCCGTGCGCGCAGATCTCGGTGAGTTCGAACCCGCTTTGCTGTCCAACTTTGCATCGGATTTCGCCCTGCAACTGACGCATGGCGGCTGGCCCAATTCAGCCGGCGTGCCGCGCAGTACCCAGCAACGGACTGCCTACCGCATTGAAGACGACGAACTCATTCGCTATCACTGGAACGTTCTCGACCGCACGGTGAACAACGTTCCCATCACAACGGTGATGATGACGAATGTCGAAAGCCTGACTTTCCGCTTCCTGCAGGTCAACGGTGAGTGGACCGATCAGTGGCCGCCGATCAACCTCCAGACAACCTCAAACACGGTTACGTTGCCGCGAGCGGTCGCTATTACCCTGGTGCTGCCGGATGAAGGCGAGTTGGTACGTATCGTCGAGGTGGCCCCATGATACGCATACGTGGCGTCGCACTTATTACCGCACTACTGCTGACTACGCTTGCAGGATCGGTTGCAGCGGGTCTGGCTTGGGACAACGCGCTGGACGTGCGGCGCACCATGGTCATGTTGCATCGGGATCAGGCAATCCAGGTCGCGGTCGGGTCCGAGGGCTGGGTACGGTCGATTCTTCGTGATGATGCGCTACAGACGCAGACCGATCATCTCGACGAAGTCTGGGCTACGGACATTCCGGCCCTGCCGATCGATTCCGAGAACGTCCAGGGGCAGATCTACGGCAAGCTGGAGGACCTGCAGGGACGCTTTAATGTCAATAACCTGATCGACACCAACGGGCAGGTCGACCCTGCCTACTTTGAGCAGTTTCAGCGTCTGCTTGCTGCGCTGGCGCTTGACCCGGCGATCGCGGACGCGACGGTTGACTGGCTTGACCCGGACCAGAATGAGACGATTCCGAACGGTGCTGAGGACCCGATGTATACGGGTTTCGTGCCCGCCTATCGCACCGCGGATCGCCCCATCTCCAATATTACGGAACTTGCCGCGGTCAGCGGCATGGATCGCATCAGTTTCGAAATTCTGCTCCCACACGTCACGGCCTTGCCAGAGCGGACGGCGATCAACGTCAATACCGCGAGCGTCCAGGTGCTGCAGTCGCTGGGCCCCAATATCGATTTGTCGACCGCTGAGGGACTGGTCGACGTACGCGAAGGCGGAGGATTTGCGGACATCAGTGGCACTTTTGCGCCGCTGGTGGCGCCCGACCTCGCTCAAACAGGGTTTAGCGAGACTTCTGAGTATTTTCAATTGAAGGCCGTCGTACAGATTGATACCGTTCGCGTTAGCCTATTTACGGTCTTTCACCGGGTCTCCGGATCTGGCGAAGTAACACCCATCCTCCGCAGCCTGGGAACTATCTGACATGGCAGAGTTTGTCGTCATTCGACTGGGACGAGACAACGACTCAATGGTTGAGTGGATCGTTGCCGATGACAGTGGCGCGCGTCGTAGCCAGCCCTTTCGTGGCGCATTGGCGGACGCGGCCCCGCTGGTGCAGGGTCGACCGGTAATTGCGCTGATTCCCGCCACCGAGGCACTGACGACGACAGTCAATTTACCAGCGCGTGGCGGCTCCAAACTGAACGCAGCGCTGCCTTACGCCCTGGAGGAACAGGTCGCGTCCGACGTTGACACCATGCACTTCGCGGCCGGAGACAAACGAGAGTCGGGCATACGGCCGGTTGCGGCTGTGGGCCGCGCACAACTCGACAGGTGGCTCGCGCGGCTTGAGGAAGTCGGTATTGTTCCCTGGAAAATCATCCCGGAGAACTACGGACTGGCGCGCATACCCGGGACGATGAGCGTGCTTGTCGACGACGACTGCATCTTTTTTAACGATGGGGAGGATACCGAGTTCGTCATGCAGGGGGCCAACCCCAGTGACGCACTCGTCGCGGCTGGAAAATTACCCGATCGTACCGATGATGACGCTCCCCCCGAACCATCCGGACACCTCATCGTGTACTGCAATGCCGCGGACGAAGAGCGCTTGTCGCACGACTGGATCGCGCTGCGTCACGAATTGCATAGCGTCGATATCAACCTTCTGCCGGATGGCACGCTGCCCCGCCTTGCCGTTACCGTTGCGAGCGGCCAGGGCGTCAACCTGCTACAGGGGCGTTACGGGCCCAAAGCTGACTACGGCTCCTGGCTGCGGCCCTGGAGCAGAGCCGCCATCCTGTTGCTGACCCTGGTGATCATTGGTTTCGCCGGCAAGGGTGTCGATTACTATCGCCTCACCCAGGAGGAAGCAGCGTTACGCGCACAATTCGCGCAGGAGTACCTGCGGTTCAACCCAAACGCCTCGACCGATATCGTTGACCCGATGGCCGTCGTCAATTCAATGAAGCGGTCCCTGGGTACGGGAACCGCACCACAGGTTTTTCTGCCGTCAATTCGCGAATTGGCCACAGCCATGCAGCAAAACTCGGAGGCGAAAGTTGAGGCAGTCAGTTATCGCGCCGGCGTTGTTGATATCAGGGTTATCTCCCCTGATGTTGAAACAGTCGGCAACATCCAAAAAGCACTCAGCGCATCCGGTCGCTTTGTGGCCTCGATTCAGTCGACTGACAAAGTAGCCGACCGCATTAACAGCCGCATCCAGATTCGCGAGGCAGGCTCATGAAGGACTGGTACGACAATCTCGAAGCGCGTGAGCAGGTTTTCGTCCTGATCGGAGCCATTGTCGTGGGCATTGCCCTGATCTACTACGTGCTCTGGGCGCCGCTTGACCGGAATCATCGCCTGGTAGCGACCCGCGTGGATACCTGGGAACGTTCGCTGGCAGAATTGGGCCCATTGCAGGCATTGGTTGCCTCTGGCGGCCTGAATACTTCGACAGGTACAACCCCCAATCAGCAGGCACCGATCATTGTCGTTTCGCAGACTCTGCAGAGCCGGGGCCTTGAACAGTATCGCCGTCGCAGCCAGCCAACCACCAGCAACGGCATTCGCGTTGAATTCGAAGAAGTCGCGTTCGACGAACTCGTGCTCTGGTTAGGTGACCTTAGCGATAACCATGCCATGTATGTCCAGTCCGGCAGCCTCTCCGAGGGCGATGCGGTCGGTGACGGTCGCATCAACGCATCATTGACACTGGAGCGCAGTCTTTGATCGTGCGAAATCGCGGACTCGTGTTGCTCGCAGTCCTGACCGTGGTGGTGGCCCTGGTAATCACCTTTCCCGCTCGTATTGCTTACCAGTGGATATCTCCACCATTCGTGCAAATGAGCGGCATACAGGGAACCGTCTGGAATGGGAGCGCACGCGAATTCGCGACCAATGGCGTATACCTTCGCGATCTGACATGGCGCATGCATCCACTCGGATTGTTCACCGGTAAGGCGAATTACGACATTAGCGGAACGCCGGTCTCTGGCTTCTTCGAAAGCGAAGTGACGGTAAGCCTGGGGGGAACCCTCGCGCTCACTAATCTCTCCGCTTCGGTACCCCTGCAGATGTTTGAAGAAGCCTCCAATATCGCGGGGCTTCGCGGTAACGCCAGCCTGCAATTCGAACGGTTTGAACTGACGGCCGGTCGTGCCGCCGCCATGGACGGCACTGTCGACGTGGCGAACCTCCTGGTGCCTCTCCTGGGTAGCGCGTCTCTCGGCGGGTATCGAGCCGAGTTCTATACCCAAAACAACGGCATCGTCGCGAGCGTTGAGGATACCGATGGCGTCGTGGACGTTGCCGGCAGCCTGCAATTAAACCCCGATAAGACCTACGCCTTTCGCGGCCAGGTAGTGGCGAAACCCAATACCCCGGACAGCCTTCAGAACCAGCTGCGTTATCTTCCCAAGAACGATCGCGGGCAGCATGAATTGAGTTTTGAAGGCCAATACTAGACTTCGATAAACTCCTGCAGCAGCGGGAAGTACAAGGCGCAGCGCGGTTGCTGTCCGGCATAGGCCGCGTACAACGCGGCGTACTTCTCTAACTGCGGTGCATAACGTTCTACTTCGGCTTTGAGAAAGCCTTGCAGGTTGCCACCTTCGTGGGTGCTGGTCTTGTAGTCGATAATCCAGTGATTACCGTCCTCATCGATGCGCACCCTGTCCAGGACCACGGATTCGATCACGCCGTCGTACTGTCCCGTTAGCGCAAACTCTGCCCGTCCTTCACCGGCCAGGATCCAGCGCCCTCTCGGGTCTTTCCTGACGCCATCAAGAGCGGCTTTCACCCGCGCGGCGATGCCGCCCTGAAGCTCGTCCCCGATACCCATTTCACGCAGCCAGCGACGCGTCACCTGCTGCTGAACACGCTTATCGGCAGCCTCTTCATCGGTGCGACCCTCGGCCAGAACCTGGAGCCAACGGTGCACTATGGTGCCGGCGATACGCGCCTCCGTTCCTACCCAGTAGAACTCGACTTCCTCGTCGGCAGCCTCTGTGTCAGGTTCCGGTGGCGGCGGGCCCGGCAAGAGCAGAATCTCCGGCGTCTTCCAGGGGTTTGCAAACCTTCTCAACCGCGGAACGCGCCATACACCATCGTCGTCATCGGACACAGATATGTCAGCGACATTGAATGCTCTGGCAAATTCCTCTTCGACGGCTGGCCAGAGCATGCGCAACAGACTGTTCTTTGCCGGCGGCTTGTACCCATCCTCTGTGGCCAGCGTGTGACCCAGCAGATGCAGAGTCTTACGCGCGCGCGTACATGCCACATACAGCAAACGCGCCTGTTCGTGTTTATCCTTGGCGCTGTCTGCCAGTTCGATAAAGCGATGTACGGGATCGTTTTCGACCTCGACACGGGGCCCGACCGGACTGATGATTTTGCGTTCCTCTCCATGTTCATTGGGGATATCAAACCATGACAGCACACTCCTGCCGCTTTGGCCCGGGAGGCGACCAAGTCCGTAGAGCAAAACGTGCTCAAACTCGAGACCCTTCGCTTTGTGCATTGTCATGATCTGCACCCGCGCGCTCCCGTTGGTGGACACACGTTCCAGGTCGAGTAATGACTCAAGTGTCGCGACATCCTTCAGCGATCCATGTTGCTCATGCTTAGCGAGCACATCGAAATACCGATAGACGTTCTCAACGGCATAGCGGTCGCTGAGCAATGCCGGACCACCCAGCGCCAGCCAGCAATCCTCAACAAGATCCCGCAGCGAGACTAACGGTCGTGGCGCCACCAGGCTGGCGAGCACGGGCATGGCCCGCTGCACAGCCTCACGCCCTGCCCTCGATAACGCATCCAACCGGGTTTCGTCTTGCAGCAGTTCAAAGATGCTTGCCTGTGTGTCGCCAATCACCAACGCATGCAGGTCGGTCCAGTCGAGCCCTATCCAGGGCGCACGCAAGAGACCGAGCCAGGCGATGCGATCCCCCAGATGCGCGGCGGCGCGTGTGAGTGCCATGACCTCGATGATCTCAGGCAGGTCTGTCAGCCTGTCGATCTCGATGGCCTGGTAGTCGATACCATCCTGTCTCAATGCGGCAAGCAACTGCGGCAGCTGGTTACGCCCGCGAACCAGCACGGCAATGTCATCGTCAGGATAATCCCTGAGTGTGTCTGCGATAACTCGGCATCCGAGCTCCGCTTCTGTCTGCTTGTCGCTGCCGAAGACGGGATGGACCACACATTTCCCGACGTCACCCAATTGCGGAACCGCGAGGGCCTCTGAATAGCTGACCGAACCGCTTCCGGGGTCGTCCTGTTCCGCCAGTACTGATGGGAAGACACTATTGAACCAGTCAACGAGTTTTTCGCCTGATCGGAAATTCCTGCGGAGCACGAGAGGTTCCAGCGCGATGTCACCGATACCGTATTTCCTCGCGAGAAGGAACTGCCCAACCTCGGCGTTGCGGAAGCGGTAGATCGACTGCATCGGATCACCAACACAGTAGAGTGTTCTGCCATCACCGGGCTCCCACCCGCCCGTCAGGGACTCCAGCATTCGGTACTGCGCACTGGACGTATCCTGCATCTCGTCCACGAGCAGGTGGCGAACCTGGTAATCAAGCAGTAGCGCTACATCGCCCGGATTTTCTGCGGTACCGAGCGCGTTATCGGCGCTCATCGCAATATCGATATGGTCGGCGACTCCCTGCTCCGAGAAGAGGCGTTTCAATTCCCCGCTGGCCAGCGGCAGCAGGCGGAATAATGCCAGCAGAACGGCCCACTGCTCGTCGCTGTAGCGGACCGGCGGCAAGGCTCGCACGTTATGCAGGAGTTCGGCGAGATCAGCGCATGGTGCGAGCTCTGCCAGCAGTTCCTTGATCGTGTCCTTCTGGGCCTTGTTCCCGGGAGGGAAGCCCTGCCGTTTATCCACCTGCTTCCGGAATGTGCCGGACAAGGTCAGCAGCAATTCAGCAACGCCACGCCACTGCACTGCAGCGGTGGCCGCACCTGGCGGCAGATCGCTCAGGCCGGCCAACGCGCAGATCGGGTGGTCTGTGTTGCCGTCGTCCCGCAGATTACTGCCGGCGTAATCGAACAGCCCCGCAAGCTCGTGCCGTACCGAGGATGGAAAAGACGCCGCGGTCAGTGCGAGGTGTTCCCCTACAGCCATCTCGAGGTTGCCTTCAAGCCTGCGCCGCAGCGCAGCGGCTTCTTCGGGGGATAAGGAACCGCTTCCCGTAAAGGGTAACCACTGATCCCTCGTACCCAGCATTCGTGCGAGGTAGTCGACGTAAATTCCGGTATTGTTGTCAAGATGACCCAGCACTTCTGACGCGACGTCATGAACCGCACCGGTCATGGCAACATAGTCCAGCGTCGCCATTGCAGCCGCACGGTAGAGGGCGAGCATTTCGGCATCGACGACAATGCGCACGCCGCTTGCGCTGGCGGGTGAACTGATCGGACGCGAGCGCGCTATCGCCGCGTTCAGTGAATCGAGCGTCTGGATCCGCATGCGTCGGGGGTTGGCCAGCAGGTTCCAGCCGTTCGACGCATCACGTCGCAGCGCGGCCGCTGCCAGTGTTGCTGTTCGCAACAGGTGCTCCTGTTCAGGCTGCTCACCCAACTGCGACCGGCGCAGTGCCGTGAGTACCCGATGTTGCATTTCAGCAGCGGCTTTGCGCGTAAACGTAATCGCAATAATTTCTTCGGGCTGATCAACCACGGCCAGCAGCCGCAGGTATCGCTGGATGAGAAGCTCGGTCTTGCCCGACCCGGCCGGCGCCTGGACGATAAACGAACGCGTTACATCCAGGGCTTCATCGCGCGCCTTGAAATCGTCGTCCAGGAGTTGCTGCTCAGACGTCATTGCGCAACTCCGTGAATCGCGTCAGCAGGTTAAGAGGTCTCGCATCAGTCATGGCCACAGACATGTTCATACGCACATCACCGGCGGTCAGCTCGGCACAGGCACTGCGCACGAGGTTCGACCAGCCAGCAAGCTGTTCAGGCCACATTTCCGGGTCCGTAAAACCTGCGCCGGCGCCATTGAAGCCCATAGTTCGTGAATCGACATTGACGAGCGCGAGCGCGGCAACCGGCTCATCGACCGCGCAGGCATAGGCGACAAGCTGGATTTCCTTTGGCTCGCCTTGCGATGTCAGGAATTTCTTTTCGGCACCCGTCTTGTAGTCCAGGATCGCGATTCGATCGTCGGGCAGGCGATCGATCCGGTCGACACGAAGTTTCAGTCTGACCCCCGCTTCTGCAAACTCAACGCTGCGCTCGACGCTGTCGACGACAAAAGCATCGCGCGCGCTATCGATGGCAATAAAGTCATGCAGCAGCCCGGCAACCCTGCGGCGCTCCATGGCAAGAAGCGCCACCAGTACCTTGTCCGCGTTTCTCTCGTGGCGACCGAATGCAAAGTCGATAGCGCTGGCGATACGAGAGTCGACATCGGTCCAT
>Ga0316188_10000746_pt1 | contig 14762 bp, 12 predicted proteins | sample Phiworburrow1_MG_FD_204933 | JGI IMG/M metagenome (GOLD analysis project Ga0316188, IMG submission 204933) | Coastal sediment microbial communities from Maine, United States - Phippsburg worm burrow 1 | ecosystem: Environmental > Aquatic > Marine > Coastal > Sediment | place: USA: Maine...
GCTGACGGTGGACGACGATCCGGATACAGCTGCCCGCAGGCTGCTGCTGGCTTTCATTGCGAACGGGCGGTACTGCGGCGGGCGCATGCACGTCGCGCCCACGGCGCGGCAGGACGATGGGGCGTTCGATCTCGTGGCCATCGCCGACGTCGGCCTGCTGCGTGCGTTGCCGAAGCTGGCGAAGCTGTACCTCGGCAACCTGTTGCGCGACCCGCTGGTGACGCATCGCCTCGTGCAGAGGGTGCGCATCGATGCGCAGCCGGCCGCCGGGATCGAGGCAGACGGCCAGCTCATCGGCCGAACCCCGGCGCTGATCTCGGTGCAGCGCGCAGCCTTGCGGACTTTACGCGGGCCTCGCCAGCGACGGGAGTAAGGTTGCGGCATGAACACTGCGACCCCTGCCCTCGTCACCCACCGTGGCGGCTGCCATTGCGGCGCCGTACGCTTCGAGGTCCTCGCGCCCGCCCGCCTGCTGGTGCACGACTGCAACTGCTCGATCTGCTCGATGTCTGGATTCCAGCACCTGATCGTGCCGGCTTCCCGCTTTCGCCTGCTGGCCGGCGCCGAAGCACTCACCGAGTACACCTTCAATACCGGCGTGGCGCGCCATCTCTTCTGCCGCAGCTGCGGGGTCAAGTCGTTCTACGTGCCGCGTTCGAATCCGGACGGCTTCAGCGTCAATGCGCGCTGCCTCGAACCGGGCACGATCGAGGCCCTGGTGGTCGAGCCCTTCGACGGTCGCAACTGGGAAAATTCGGTGGAGGTCCTGCGTCACCTGTCGTCGGAGTGACGCCGACGCGATTCAGCGTTCGTCCACGTAGTCGCCGTCGTGCGCGCCGGGTTGAAAGGGCTCGATGGTCTGCGTGGCCGTCACGCCCCTGACGTTGTTGGAGACGGTCGGCACCCGGGCCTTGTTGCGGGCAGAGCGGGAACGGGCCTGCGCGGCGGCTTCGGCCTCCCGCAAGGCGGCACGCCGGCGCGACAGCGCGACAAAACCCAGCACCACCAGCAGCAACAAGGCGATCAAAGCGACTTTCATTGCGTCTTCCCTGTGTCCCGTTCGGTCGCAGCGGGCAGCGCATCCTCGCGCCGCCCCGGTCAATGGCAGGTGAGCTTGACCCCGCCCCGCGCCGCGTGGAAGCCCCATTAAGGCCCGATTCATACGGGAATGGCCATCCGATGCGGCCATTTAACGCGCTGCGTCACAGGTCCGCATCACCCATTCGGGTGGCGAGGCCGCGGGAAGCTCCCGACCGGCGAGTCCGGCCGCGGAAATTCCGCGGCTGGCTCCTTATTTTACCAGTGAATGCCCCGCATCAGGGACGCAAAGATCATGGCTTCGCGGGTCGCCGGCCGCTGCTCCTCGCCCTCGCGCTTGCCCAGTGCGGCGGCGGAATCCGGGAACATGCGGTAGGCCGAGTTCATGACGACCTCGGACATCTTCGGCATCACGAGATGCATGATCTCGGAGACGACGCCGAGGCGCGTCGCGATGCGCTGCGGCTTGCGGATGATCGCGTCCGCGATCATGTCCGCCGCCTCTTCCGGTGAAATGATCGTCGGCATTTCCTCGTACAGCTTGGTGGGCGCGATCATCGGCGTGCGCACCAGCGGCATGTTGATGATCGTGAAGTGCACGTTCTCGTCGTGGAACTCGGACGCTGCGCAACGCGCGAACGACTCGAGCGCCGCCTTCGACGCGACGTACGCGGAAAACCGCGGAGCGTTGGTCAGCACGCCGATGGACGACACGTTGATGACGTGGCCGTTCTTGCGTGCCGTCATCGACGGCAGCAGGTTCATCGTCAGGCGCACGCATGCGAAGTAATTCAGCTGCATCGTGCGCTCGAAGTCGTGGAAGCGGTCGTACGACAGCGCCAGCGAACGACGGATCGAGCGGCCCGCGTTGTTGATCAGCACGTCGACGTGCCCGAATTCCTTCAGCACGTCCTTCGCCAGCTTGTCGTTCGCCGCGTATTCCGTGATGTCGCACGAGTACGTCCTGACGAAGCCGCCGGCGTCCGCGATCTTCTTGCGCACCTCGGCCAGCTTCTCCTCGTCGCGCGCGACGACGATCACCTTGCCGCCCGCCTCCGCGATGCGGATCGCCGCCGCCTCGCCGATGCCGGACGAACCGCCGGTGATCATCACGACCTTGCCCCTCACCGCGCCCTTGAGGCTGCGGTCGATCGAGAGGTCGGGATCGAGGTGGCGCTCCCAGTAGTCCCACAGGCGCCAGGCGTAGTCCTCCAGGGCAGGCACGCGGATCTTGGCCTTGTCGAGAATTTTCTGTGTCGCCGTCGAATCGAAGCGCGTCGGGTAGTTGATGAACTGCAGCACCGAGCGCGGCACCTGCAGGTCGCGCAGCAACTGGTTGAACACGTTCTGGATGGGTTTGCTGCGCCCGACCGACTGCGTCACCGGCTCGGGGACCATCGCGAACACTTTCGGGTCGAGGCGGAACGCCATCTCGGGCGCGTGCGCTGCGCGCGCAAAGACATTGAGGATCCCGCCGACGCGACGGACTTTCGGATCGGTGAGGTGGAAGCAGCGGCCATCGAGCCTGGGCTGGTGCGAGAGGTACACCAGTGCATCGACGACGAAGTCGACCGGCACGACGTTGATGTAACCACCTTCGATGCCGACCAGCGGAATCCAGCGCGGCCAGGACTCGCGCAGCTTCTGCAGCGCCTTGAAGAAGTAGTAAGGCCCGTCGATCTTGTCGATGAAGCCGGTCTGCGAGTGGCCGAGGACCGCGCCCGGGCGATACACGCGGAACGGGATGCGGCCGTTGGCACGCACCATGGCCTCGGAATCGTGCTTGGTGCGGTGGTACGGATGATCGAGTTCTTCCGCTTCCTCGAACATGTCCTCGGTGAACGTGCCGCGGTAGAGGCCCGCGGCCGCGATCGAGCTCACGAGGTGGAAGCAGCCGGCGTTGACTGCCTCGGCGAATTCCAGCGCACCCTTGGTGCCGGTGATGTTCGCCTTCTCCATCGCCTCGGCGCTGGCTTCCAGGTCGTACACGGCGCCCAGGTGATAGAAATGCTTCACCTTGCCCTTGAGCCTGGTCAGATCGCCCTTGGCGACGCCGAGCCTGGGCAGGCCGAGGTCGCCCTTGATCGGAACCACGCGCTTGAGGCTGTCCTTGCCCCAGAATTCGCGCAGCTCGTCGAGCTTGCCGATCGACTTCGGGCGGACCAGCACGTAGACCGTGCCCTTGCCCTTCTGCAGCAGTGATTGGACGAGATAACGACCGATGAAGCCGGTCGCGCCGGTCACGAAATAGGTCATCCGCGGAGCCCCCTGATCTTGTCGGACTACCTTAGGGATCGTACGTACGCAGGTCAACGTGGCGTGGCCCCGGCTTTCGCTAAGATGACTGTGCGGCCGGCCGGTTTCGGGCAGGCCAGCGGGGGGCGGCATGGCGAGCGGGACACGGGCGGCGACGGGCGGCGGGCAGCACGAACGGATGTCCGCCGTGGACACCGCCTGGCTGCGCATGGACGGTCCTGCCAGCACCATGATGATCGTCAGCGTCATGGCCACGGCCACGCCGGTGCGCGCAGCCGACATGCGGCGGGTGCTCGAGACCCGGCTGCTCTGCTTCCCGCGCTTCCGTAAACGCGTCGAGACCGATCCCCTCGGCGCATCGTGGATCGATGACACGGATTTCGACCTGGACGCGCATTTCGTCGTCACCGAGCTTCCGGGCAAGGGCGAACGCCGCGAGCTGCAGGCATTGGCCGCAAGGCTGGCCAGCCAGCGGTTCGACCCGGCACGACCGTTGTGGCAGCTGCACTTCGTCGAGCACTACGGGACGGGCAGCGCCTGGGTGCTCCGGCTGCATCACTGCTACGCGGACGGCATCGCGATGATCCGGGTGCTGCTGTCGCTGACCGAGCAGGATGCCGGCCCCGCGCTCGCCGGAGCCTACGCAACGGGATCCCGCGCCGGGCAGCGCGGCCGGCGCCAGGGCGCGGCGGATCCCCTGCAGCTGCTCGACTGGGTCACCCAGCTGACCCAACCCGTTGGCGACATCGTCGAAAGCGCCCTGGCCGAGGGCGCGCGGCTGCTCGAGACGGGCGTGCACAAGCTGTTTCATCCGGGGGTCGCCGCGGCGATCGCGCTGCAGGCGAGCGGCATGGTCGGCGAGTTTGCGCGGGTCATCGCGCTGCCCGATGACCCCGCCTCACCGCTGCGTGCGCCCCTGAGTGGCGAGAAGCGAGTGGCCTGGTCGGAGCCGCTCGACCTGCAGGAGGTCAGGACCGTGAGCCGGGCGCTCGGCTGCACCGTCAACGACGTGCTGATGGCCACCGTGGCCGGGGCGCTCGGCGGCTATCTGCGCACCGCGGGCTTTGATACGCAGGGCGTATCGCTGCGCGCGTCGGTGCCGGTGAACCTGCGCGAGGCCGACGAAGCGACCACGCTCGGCAACAAGTTCGGGCTGCTGTTCGTCGAACTGCCGGTCGGCGTCGCCAATCCGCTGCAGCGGGCGTACACGATGCACGACACGATGCGGAACCTGAAAGGCTCGCAGCAGCCGCCGCTCACGCTCACGGTGCTCGGGCTGCTTGGCATGCTGCCGAACGTCGCGCAGGGCCCCATCCTCGAACTGTTCAGCCGCAAGGGATCGCTCGTGGCCTCGAACGTCCCGGGTCCGCAGGCGCCGCTCTACCTGTGTGGACAGCGCATCGCGGAGATGCATTTCTGGGTGCCGCAAAGCGGCTCGATCGGCGTCGGGGTCAGCATCCTTTCGTATGCGGGCAAGGTGTTCTTCGGTGTGATCGCGGACCGCGCCTGCATCGCCGAACCGGAGCAGCTGGTCGAGCGGCTGGGTCCGGAATTCGAACGTCTGCTGCTCGCGGCGACAGTGGGCGTACTCGGCCTTGGGCAGGGCGAACCAGCGTCGCAGCCGGCGAAGCAGCAGGCTTCGAAGAAAGCGGCGGGCCGCAAGCGGACCCTGGCCGCCGGCAAACCGCGACGGCAGAAACCGGCAAGGCCGGCTGCGGGAAATACCTAGACTGCGGATTGACACGCTGCAGCAAACGTCCATGATTCCGCACAATTCAGCTTGCGGCAGTCCCACCGGACGCACCTCATCAGGAGTCTTGTCATGGCCACCGCCCGAACACGTACCCGCAGGACTGCGGCTTCCAGCGCCGGACGCCGCGCGCAGCAGGAAGGGCCGAAGGCCCTCCAGGATGCCGTGGTCGAGGGCCTGAAGCGGCTGAGCCAGTCGCGCTCGACGGCGCAGCGCCACGTGCGCGACGCCTTCGAAAGCGCGCAGGAGACGCTGCAGTCACGTGTCGGCGATGCGCGTGAACAGGCGCAGGAAACCTGGGACAACCTCGAAGCGCTGTTCCAGAGCCGCGTGCAGCGCGCGATGCATCAGCTCGGCGTGCCGACGGCCGAAGAAATCCGCGCGCTGACTCGGCGCGTCAGTGAGCTGAACGAAACCGTCAGCAGGATCAGCGAGCGGCAGCGTGCCGCGAAACAGACGCAAGCTGCACGGCGCGCCAAGCGCAAGGTCGCGGCCGCGCCGCGGCGCGCGCCGGCAAAACGCGGCAAGACCGCGGGCTGACCCCGCCCGCATCCCCGCCCCCATCAACGACGCACGGAGGTCCAGCCATGCTCGACCTGCAACCGGCAACTGGACGGAGAAGGACAAGCCACGGGCACTTCGGGCTCGCGCTCGCCGGCGGCGGCCCGCTCGGCGCGTTCTACGAGGTCGGGTGCCTGCACGCGATCGAGGAAGCGTTCGACGGCTTCCAGCTCACGGACCTCGAGATGTACGTCGGCGTGAGCTCGGGCGCGATGATCGCGGCCGGGCTCGCGAACGGCTTCGACACGGCCGACATGGGGCTCGTCTTCATCCACAACGCATCGCGCGAGATGAAGTTCTCGCCGGCGCTGTTCCTGATGCCCGCGTTCCGGGAGTACGCCCGGCGCATCGCGGCGGCGCCCGGCATGGTCGCCGAAATCGCGCGCGACTACCTGCGTGATCCGGGCAAGGACTGGGCCGAGGTGATCGACCCGCTCGGCCGGTTGTTGCCCACGGGCATCTGCGACAACCGCCCGCTCGAGCGCGTGATGGCGCGGCTGTTCGCGGCGGACGGCCGCACCAACGATTTCCGCCAGCTCGTGCCGAAGCTCTACATCGTCGCGACCGAACTCAACACGGGGCATTCCGTGCGCTTCGGCGAGCCGGGGCACGATCACATCCCCATTTCGCGCGCGATCCAGGCGAGCACCGCCTTGCCCGGCCTCTATCCGCCCGTGGCGATCGACGGCCACCTGTATGCCGACGGCGCGCTGCTCAGGACGATGAACGCGTCGATCCTGCTCGATGCGGACGCGGACTTCGTCATCTGCGTCAATCCGCTGGTGGCGTTCGATGCGTCGAGCGCCCCGCGGCCCCCGCACGGCTTCCCGCCGGACGAGTACGACCTGTCGCACGGCGGGCTGCCGACGGTGCTGAGCCAGACGTTCCGTTCGCTGATACAGTCGCGCATGCAAGCGGGCTTCAAGAGCTACAAGCAGCGCTATCCGCACACCGACGTGCTGCTGTTCGAGCCCGACCCCGGCGACGGGGAATTGTTCTTCCAGAACGTCTTCCGCTACGCGGACCGCCGCCGGCTCGCTGAGCATTCGTACCAGCGCACGCGACACGACTTGCGGCAACAGGCCGCTGGCCTCGAGCCGCTGCTGCGGCGGCACGGGATCACGCTGCGGCTCGACGTGCTCGAGGATCGTCGGCGCACCTTCCTGCGGGCGGTCCAGGAGCGCAAGCGGCGCCAGCTGCCCGTGACCGGTGCACTGCACCGCGCGCTCGACCGGCTCGAGCAGGCCGTGGCGGGCGGACGGGCCTGACCTCTTGAAGCTGCTCGGCATCGAAATCGGCGCCCCGCCGGAAGATCGCGGCACGCTCGGACGCCTGCTCGAACGCAACCAGGCGCTGCGCGACGTGTTCACCGGCGACCGGCACCTCGGCAAGCAGCTGCTGCGACTGCAGAAGTGGCAGTCGAAGCGGCTGATGCGCTCGCATGCCGACCTGCACGCGAATCCACGTTACCGGCTCGCCGTCGAGTTCTTCTTCAACGAGCTCTACGGCGCCGACGCGCGCCGTCGCGACTCCGACATGATCAAGGTGCAGCGGGCCATGGAACGCCTGCTGCCGCGCGAGGGCCTCGAAGCGCTGTGCCTGGCCGTGCGGCTCGAGACCTTGTCGCAGGAGCTCGATGCGGACGTCGCACGCGCCCTGCCCCCGGGCGGCATCACCGTGGCGCGGTATGCCGAGGCCTATCGCAGCACGGGCCGGCGGGCCGACCGCGAGCGACAGATCGCGCTCACCACCGAAATCGGCGAATATCTCGACGGGGTGGTGCGCAAGCCGATCATCCGCGGGCTCGTGCGGCTGGCGCGCGGCCCGGCCCATGCGGCGGGATTCGGCTTGCTGCAGGAGTTCCTCGAGCGCGGCCTCGATGCGTTCGAGGCGATGCACGGCGCGAAGGAATTCCTCGGCACGGTGCGGGACCGCGAATGGCGGGCGATGGAGCGGCTGTTTGCCGGCACGGCCGACCCGTTCGAATTCGATGCCAGCGAGCGCAGGACGAAACAGAGGGCGATACCGGGATGAGTGCAAGCGGCCGGCCGACGGGCAGGAAAGGCAGAAGAAAGGCAGTCCGCAAACCCCCGCCCCACTGGCGCAAGTACCTGACCCAGGCCGAGCTGGAGTTGCCGCCGCCGGCCGGCGGCGCGCCGGCGCGCGACCCCGACGACGGCAGCGACGAGTTCGAATACGCCGACCCGCCCGAACCCGCCTGGTGGCAAAGCCGGCTTTTCGTCGCGGGGCTCGCCGTCGCGTGCGTGGCATTGGCGGTGCTGGCCGTCACCTCGATGATGAATGCATCGCGTGATCGCGCAGCAGCCCGTGCGGCGGCCGTGCGCGAGCAGACCCTGACACTGCGGGCGATCAACAGCGTGCGCACGCTGCGCGTCGCGCCCAATCCGCGCAGCTGGTCCGCCAGCCCGGACCTGACGCTGTCCTGGCCCGAACCGCCGCAATTCCTGGAGCTGCACCTGCCCGTGGGCTACTCTCATTTCCTGACCTTCGCCGTGAACATCGACAAGGTCGATCACGGCCGGGTGCTGGTCGTGGAACGCATGGTCCCGGACTCGAACAAGGAACTGCTGCTGTCGCTCAACAGCTCGGCCTTCGGTCCCGGCGAATACCGCATGCGGCTGCAGGGATATACGTGGCGCGGTGATCGCGTCGACGTCGGTTGGGTGCGGCTGCAGGTCACCGATCCGCGCCAGGCTGCGCCGCGACCCTAGATTTCCGCGCGCAGCGCTCGCATCGGCGGCTGCGACACGACCGAACGTGCCGCAAGGATCCCCGCCGTGCCAACCAGTGCCGCACCGCCCACGATGCCGATGAGCCACACCCGCGGGTCGGGCGAGTACTGCAGGTCGAATACCTGCTTCGCCAGCAGGTAACCGACCACGGTCGCGCCCGCTGCTGCGAGCAGTCCCGCCAGCGCGCCCAGCACGATGAACTCGGCGGCCACGCCCTGGAACACGACGCTGCGGCTCGCGCCCAGGGTGCGCAGCATGGCGCTCTCGTAACGACGTTCGTCGCGCGTGGCCTGCACCGCGGCCAGCAGCACCATGAGTCCTGCCGCCAGCGTGAACAGGAATACGTACTGCACCGCCAGGCTCGCCTTGTTCATCACGTCGCGCACCTGCCCGAGCAGGGCCTCGATGTCGATGATGGTGACCTCGGGGAATTGCCGCACGAGGTCCACCAGCACCGGCCGCTGCCGCGGCTCGACGTGCACGCTCGTGATGAGCGTGCCGGTCGCGCCTTCGAGCACGCCGGGCGAAAACACCACGAAGAAGTTCGGCTTGAACGTGTCCCAGCGCACTTCGCGCAGGCTGGTGATCGTGCCGCTGACGGACTCGCCGGCAATGTCGTACGTCAGCGTGTCGCCGAGCTTCATCCCCAGGCGCTCGGCGTAGTCGGCCTCGACCGAAATCCGTGGCTCCCCTCGCGTGTCCTTCGCCCACCACTGGCCCGCGACGATCCTGTTGCCGGGCGCGAGCTCCGCCGACCACGTGAGGTTGGCCTCGCGCTCGACGAAGTCGTTGGCGCGCTCGCCCTGGAACGTGATCTTCTCGACGGGTGTCCCGTTGATGGCGCTGAGGCGTGCCCGCAGCATCGGCACCAGCTCCGTGGCGGGCAGGCCAGCTCGCGCGAAGAACTGCTCGACGCCCGCACCTTCCTCGGGGCGGATGTTGATCATGAAGTAGTTGGGCGCATCGGCCGGCAGGCTGCGCTGCCAGTCGCGCAGCAGGTCGTCACGCACCAGCGCGAGCAGCAGCAGCACCATGAAGCCGAGGCCGAAGGCCACGATCTGCACGATGCTGTCGCGGCCGCGGCGGGCGATGTTGGCGAGGCCATAGCGCCAGGCGACACCCACGCCGCTGCGCAGGGGCGCAAGCAGTTTCACCAGCGCCCAGCCCGCGACGGCGAGCAGCAGGAACGTCGCGCCGAGCCCGCCCGCCACGTAGCCCACGAGCTTCGGATCACGCACGATCCAGTACAGCAGCGCGAGCACGGCGCCGATCGCCAGGCCGTAGACGACGGCATAGCGCAGCGGCGGCGGCTCCAGGTCGCGGCGCAGGACGCGCGCCGGCGGAACGCGCTTCAGGCGCAGCAGCGGCGGCAGCGCGAAGCCGACGAGCACGACGACAGCAGTGATGGCACCCAGCAGGAAGGCATCAGCCGACGGTGGCGGCAGGTCGCCGCGCAGCAGGTCCCGCAGCAGCCAGGCAATGCCGGACTGCGCCACGTAACCGATCGCGGTGCCGGCCACGGCCGTCACGACGGCGATCGCGACGAGCTGGACCACCGTCTGCGTCAGCACGAACCGCTGCGACGCGCCCATGCACTTCATCAGCGCGACGGTGTCGAGGTGGCGACGCGCGTAGCGCTGCGCTGCCATCGCCACTGCGATGGCCGAGAGCAGCACGCTCACCAGGCTCGCGAGCGAGAGGAAGCGGCCGGCGCGGTCGGCCGAGGCGCGGATCTGCGGGCTGGCATCGGCGATCGATTGCACCCGTTCGCCGCGTTGCTTGCGCGCCTTGAGCCACTCGCGGAAGTCTTCGACCGGTCCGGGCTCGCCCGCAAACAGCACGGCGCGGCTCACGCGGCTGCCCGGCTGCACGAGCTCGGTGGCAGGCAGGTCGACGCGGTTGATCAGCAGCGTCGCCGAGAGATCGGCGAAGCCGCTGCCCTGGTCGGGACGGTAGTCGAGCACTCGCGTCACACGGACCGTGTGGGCGCCGACCATCAGGTTCGATCCCACCTGCGCGCCGAGCTTTGCGAGCAAGCGCGAATCGGCCCACGCTTCGCCGGGCGCGGGAATGCCGTCGGTGACCACGCCGACGCCGAACGGCTTGTCTGCCGTCTTGAGGCGACCGCGCAGCGGATAGCCCGCACCGACGGCGCGCAGCGCAATCAGGGACGATTCCTGGCCGAAGAACACCACGCTCGGCATCGACTCGATGCGGGCGGAACGCAGGCCTCGCCTGGCAGCTTCCGCTGCGTAGGCATCCGCAATCGGCCGCGCCGACTGCAGGCGCAGATCGGCTGCCAGCACTTCACCGGCCTGCCGCTCGACCGCGAGACCGATGCGGCTCGTGAAGAACCCGACCGCCGTCAGCGAGGCGACCGCGACGACCAGCGCCAGCACGAGCACGGCGAGTTCGCCGGACTTGAGATCCCGCAACAGGTTGCGCAGTGCGAAGGCGAGTGCAGGCATCCCCGGTTCAACTCGGGACGACACGCCCGGCTTCGAGCCGGATCACGCGGTCGCAGCGCTCGGCCAGCTGCCGGTCGTGCGTGACGAGCACGAGCGTGGTCTGCGTCGCGCGGTTGAGACCAAACAACAGGTCCATGATTTTCCCGCCGGTCACGGCGTCGAGGTTGCCGGTGGGCTCGTCGGCGAACAGCACGTCCGGCTCGCGCACGAAGGCGCGGGCAATGGCGACGCGCTGCTGCTCGCCGCCCGACAGCTGCCGCGGATAATGCCCGACGCGTTCGGCGAGGCCCACGCGGCCGAGCACTTCACGCGCTGCCTCACGGGCATCGGGCCTGCGTGCGAGCTCGAGCGGCAGCATCACGTTCTCGATGGCCGTGAGCGACGGCACGAGGTGGAACGACTGGAAGACGAAGCCGACGTGACTGGCCCGCACCGCGGCACGGCCGTCCTCGTCGAGCTGCGTCAGGTCGTTGCCCGACAGCAGCGCACGACCGGAAGTCGGTTCGTCGAGACCCGCGAGCAGGGCGAGCAGCGTCGACTTGCCGGCACCCGACGCGCCGATGATCGCGACCGATTCGCCGCGCCGGATCGACAGCGACACGTCCGACAGGATGGCCAGCGTTCCCTCGGGACTGCTAACCTGCTTGCCGAGCCCTTCCGCCGCCAGCACCACCGTCGTGTCGTTCATCAAGGCCTTCTTCTCGCTCGCTGCCATTCGTGTCCTGTGCCTCGTCCTGCTTGCCGGCGGCGTGGCCTTTACCGCCCGTGCGGCGGATGCACCGGCGGCCGCCCCTGCCATCCTGGTCCTGGGCGACAGCCTCAGCGCGGGTTACGGGATTCGAGTTGAGCAGGGCTGGGTGGCCCTGCTGCAGGCTCGGCTGCGCGCCAAAGGGTACGGTCACCGCGTCGTCAACGCCAGTTCGAGCGGCGAAACCACCGGCGGCGCGCTGGCCCGGCTGCCCCGGGCACTGGCCATGCATCGGCCGGTGATCGTCATCGTGGAGCTCGGCGGCAACGACGGACTGCGTGGCCTCCCCATCGCCGACATCCGCCGCAACTTCGAAGCCATCATCCGTAGTTCGCAGCAGGCCGGGGCGAGGATTCTGCTGGTCGGCATGAAGATTCCGCCCAACTACGGCCCCGCCTACACCCGCGACTTCTACGGCCTGTATGGCGACCTGGCACGGCAATACAAGCTGCCGAGCGTGCCATTCCTGCTCGCAAACGTGGCCCCGGACGAAAACCTCTTCCAGGAGGACGGCCTCCATCCCACGGCGGCCGCCCAGCCCCGGTTGCTGGACGAGGTCTGGCCACACCTGCAACCAATGCTGGCACGGAAATAGCGGCTACCGATTTCTGCGGATCGCGGGTCGGTGTTTTTGGGCTGCCGCACTGCTATATAGAGCGGATGACGCTCGGCGCGCCTGCCACTGTGCGCGCAAATACCAGGGGACCCGTGTTGGAAAAGATCTGGCTGCAGCATTACCCGGCCGGCGTGCCGGCCGAAATCAATCCGTCCGAGTACCGCTCGCTGCTCGAGTTGTTCGAGCAGTCGATTGCGGCGCATCGCGACCGGCCGTGCTTTACGTGCATGGACCGCACGCTGACCTATGCCGACCTCGATGTGCTGGCAGGCCGCTTCGCGGCGTATCTGCAGCAGGTCGCCCGGCTGCGCAAGGGCGACCGCATCGCCTTGATGCTGCCCAACGTATTGCAGTACCCGGTCGCGATCCTGGCGGCGTTCCGGGCGGGTCTCACGATCGTCAACACCAACCCGATGTACACGCCGCGCGAACTGCAGCACCAGCTGCACGATTCCGGCGCCCGGGCCATCCTGATCCTGGAGAACTTCGCGCACACGCTGGCCGAGGTCCACGGCGGCCTGCACCTCGACACCGTGATCGTCACCGGTGTCGGTGACCTGCTCGGCTTCCCGAAATCGACGCTGGTCAATTTCGCGCTGCGGCACCTGAAGAAGCAGGTGCCCGAATACAGCCTGCCCGGTGCGGTGAGCTTTGCCGATGCGCTGAGCAAGGGGCGCTATGAAAACCTGGAGCGCGTCGAACCCGGGCCCGAGGACGTCGCGTTCCTGCAGTACACCGGCGGCACCACCGGCGTGTCGAAGGGTGCCGTGCTCACGCACCGCAACCTCGTCGCGAACGTGCTGCAGTCCGAGGCGTGGATCCGCCCGGAACTGAAGCTGGACGAACCGCTGATCGCGATCACGGCGCTGCCCCTGTACCACATCTTCGCGCTCACGGCGAACAGCCTGACGATGATCAAGCTCGGCGCGCACAACATCCTGATTCCGAACCCGCGCGACTTCGCTGCCTTCGTCAAGGAACTGGGGCGGCACCGCTTCTCGTTCTTCGCCGGCGTCAACACGCTGTTCAATGCGCTGCTGCACACCAAGGGCTTCGACAGCCTGGATTTCGGCGGGCTGCGCGTTAGCCTGGGCGGTGGCATGGCCGTGCAGCAGGCCGTGGCCGAACGCTGGAAGGCCGTCACCGGCAACGTCCTGACGCAGGCCTGGGGCCTCACCGAGACCTCGCCGGCAGCGTGCATCAACCGCCCGGGCGATGACTTCAACGGCTCGATCGGCTTGCCGATCTCGTCGACCATCATCACCATCCGCGACGACGACGGCAACGCGTTGCCGCAGGGTCAGTCCGGCGAGATCTGCGTGCAGGGCCCGCAGGTGATGCGCGGCTACTGGAACCGCCCGGATGAAACCGAAAAGGTCATGCTGCCTGGCCAGGTGCTGCGCACGGGCGACATCGGTTACATGGACGCGCAGGGCTTCGTGTACATCGAGGACCGCAAGAAAGACATGATCCTGGTGTCGGGCTTCAACGTCTACCCGAACGAAGTGGAAGGCGTCGCCGCAAAACATCCGGGCGTGCTCGAGGTGGCTGCGGTTGCCCAGCCGGACGAGCGCGCGGGCGAGGTGGTCGCGCTGTTCGTCGTGCGCAAGGATCCGGCGCTGACGGAAGAAGCCGTAATCGAGCACTGCCGCAAGGAGCTGACCGGCTACAAGGTGCCGAAGCGCGTGTACTTCATGGACGAACTGCCGAAGACCAACGTCGGCAAGATCCTGCGGCGCGAGCTCAAGGACTCGCTGAAGCCACGGCCGGCGACCGCTGCGCCGGTGGCCGCGCCCCACGGTCACTAGCGGCGGTGTACTCTGCGGCATGACCGAAACCATCGAACGCGCCGCCGCCAAGGTCCCGGAAGTCACGCTGGTCTTCTGGCTGATCAAGATCGCCGCGACCACGCTCGGCGAAACCGCCGGCGATGCCGTGTCGATGTCGATGAACCTCGGCTACCTTGCGGCCACCGGCGTGTTCGCCGCAATCATGGCCGCCGCCGTCACCGCGCAGATCCGGGCCCCGCGCTTCAGCCCAGTCCTGTACTGGGGCACGATCATCGCGACGACCACGCTCGGCACGACGCTGGCCGATTTCGCGGATCGCTCGCTCGGCATCGGCTACCCCGGCGGCAGCCTGCTGCTGCTCTCATTGCTGATCGGTTCGCTCGCCGTCTGGCGCTGGAAGCTCGGCACGGTGTCGGTCGATTCGGTGAGCTCACCCCAGTCCGAGGTCTTCTACTGGGTGACGATCATGTTCTCGCAGACGCTCGGCACGGCGCTCGGCGACTGGACGGCCGACACTGCCGGCCTGGGCTACCTCGGGGGAATGGCCATTTTCACGGTGCTGCTCGCCGTGGTCGCCGTGGCGTACTGGCGGACGAACGTTTCCCATACTGCATTGTTCTGGGCCGCCTTCGTGCTGACCCGGCCGCTCGGCGCCGTCCTCGGCGACTTCCTCGACAAGCCGCTGAGCGCGGGCGGTCTCGACCTGAGCCGCTTCGGCGCTTCGGCGGTACTGCTGGCGTTCATCGTCGCCTGCGTCGTGTTCATTCCGCAACGGCCTGCAA
>Ga0316188_10000747_pt1 | contig 14753 bp, 12 predicted proteins | sample Phiworburrow1_MG_FD_204933 | JGI IMG/M metagenome (GOLD analysis project Ga0316188, IMG submission 204933) | Coastal sediment microbial communities from Maine, United States - Phippsburg worm burrow 1 | ecosystem: Environmental > Aquatic > Marine > Coastal > Sediment | place: USA: Maine...
CCAGCTCCGGGTCTATGCGATGCAGGGTTTCACCGGTTTCCGGCGGGGCGCCTGCTACTGCGGCGTGATCCACGATGCCCAGCACTGCCCCGGGTTTCATGGCCTGGAACAACTGGGCCAACATGGCTGGGCCGTCGATGGCTTCCCAACCGTTCTCCGGATCCACGTGATACACATCGTGATAGCTCATGATCATAAGCACTGCGTCGAAGGTTTGCGCTGGCAGGTCCAGCTGGTTGTTCTCGGCGGTGAAACGAATGACATTGGGCAGCTTCCCGGGCTGGTAGCGCTCTTTGATAGGGTCGGCCAACCAGTTCAGGTAGGGGCTGTTGTTGTGGGCGTGTACCTTGCCGTCATCGCCCACCACCCAGGAGAGCAGTTCAGTGTAGTAGCCGCCGCCAGAGAACATGTCGAGTACGGTCATACCGGGTTTGATCTGGAAAAACGCCAGCACCTGGTCGGGCTTGCGGCGCAGGTCAGTTTCCCGGTCGGCATCACTGCGAGCCGGATTGGCTATCGCCGCCTGTATGGGATCCAGCGCCGGGGTCGCGGCGTTTCCAGCGACCGCTGAATCAGCGCTCGGGGAGGCTGACTCCTGGGAGCAGCCAACCATGAATACGGTGGTCAGTAGTAAAACAGTGAAAATTCGCATGCTTCATTCCTCCATCTGGCCCGGGAAAACCCAGCCTTAGTATGAATCAGAATGAATTTGCGGCGTAGCGCCTTGTTTAGCCCGCGGGTTTGCTGCGTTCTTCCAGTTGCGCCCAGCGCTCGAAACAGGTTTCCAGTTTGGTGTTCACCTCATCAAGCCGGGTCAGGGTGGCCTGGATGGTGTCCTGGTCCTGTTGATAGAAGCTCGCGCCGCTGATCTGGTCGCTCAGGCTGCTCTGCTGTGTTTCCAGCTCTTCGATGGTCTTGGGCAGGGTGTCCAGCTCCCGCTGCTCCTTGTAGGAGAGCTTGGCGACTTTCTTCACCGCTGCGGGCTTTTCGTTCTGCTTCTCCGCCGATTTGGCAGTGGCGGTTTTTGTGCCGCCTGGTCTTGGACGCTGGCGTTGCCAATCACTATAGCCGCCGACATATTCCTCAACCCGGCCTTCGGGAGTGATCACCAGGGAACTGGTGACTACATTATCCAGGAACTCCCGGTCATGGCTCACCAGGAGCAAGGTGCCCTGGAACTGGTCGATCATCTCTTCCAGCAATTCCAGGGTTTCAACGTCCAGGTCGTTGGTGGGTTCATCCATTACCAGCAGGTTGGCAGGCTGGGTGAAAAGCCGTGCCAGCAGCAGCCGGTTACGCTCACCACCGGAAAGGCTCTTCACAGGTGACTGCAGTCGTTCCGGCGGGAACAGGAAATCTTGCAGGTAGCCGGCCACGTGTCGTCGGTTGCCTGCAACCATGATGTGCTGGTTACCGTCCGCCACGTTATTCATCACCGACTTGTTCTCGTCCAGCTGAGCGCGTTGCTGGTCGAAATAGGCGACCTCCAGCTTGGTTCCCCGGGTCAGGCGACCGGTGACCGGCTGCAGTTGTCCCAGAAGGAGCTTCACGAGGGTGGATTTTCCAGCGCCATTGGGACCGATGATGCCGACCCGGTCTCCACGCATGATCCGGGTGGAGAAGTTCCGGATTACCGGCGTGTCGTCATAGGAAAAGCTCACGTCCTCGGCCTCGAAGACCAGCTTCCCCGAGGTTTCTCCCGCCTCCACCTGGATTTTCGCGGCGCCGCTGCGTTCACGGCGCTGCCGGCGTTGCTCCCGCATGGCCTCCAGGGCCCGGACCCGTCCCTCGTTGCGGGTGCGGCGGGCCTTGATGCCCTGGCGTATCCAGACTTCTTCCTCGGACAGCCGCTTGTCGAAAAGAGCGTTATGCTTTGCCTCGGTTTCCAGTTGTTCTGCCTTGCCGCGCAGGTAGGCATCGTAATTTCCGGGCCATGAACTGAGTCTGCCCCGGTCCAGTTCCAGGATCCGGCTGGACATCTTGCGTACGAAGGCCCGGTCATGGCTCACGAATAACAGGGCGCCGGTGTATTCCAGCAGGAATTCTTCCAGCCAGGCGATGGCCTCGATATCCAGGTGGTTGGTCGGTTCATCCAGCAGCAGGATATCCGGCTCGCTGACCAGTGCCCTGGCAAGCATGGCCCGCCTGCGCCATCCGCCGGACAAGGAGCTGAACAGCACGTCCCCATCCAGTCCCAGGCGACTGAGCACGGTTTCGACCCGTTGCTCCATTTTCCAGCCGTCGGCGGCTTCCAGTTCATGCTGCAAATGGGCCAGCCGATTGACTTCCTCTGGACCCGGATTGTGGGCCAGGGACACGGCGGCTTCGTGGTAGTCAGTTAACAGGTCCGCCAGGCCGGGCAATCCGCCGGCCACCACCTTGAAGACGATGTCGTCACTGTCCAGGTCCACTTCCTGACTCAGTTGTGCGACCCGTATGCCAGGGCGAACCCAGCATGTCCCGTCGTCCGCCACGACCTGTCCGGATATCAGGCGCATCATGGAGGATTTGCCTTCCCCGTTTCGGCCAAGCAGGCACACCCGTTCGCCCCGGAAAATTTCCAGGTCGGCATTTTCCAGCAGGGGCCGGTGGCCGAAGGCCAGGTTTACCTTATCCAGTCTCAGCAAGGGCATGACGGGTCTCGTGGGTGAATCGCGGCGTGCACTATACCACCGCCGGCAGCTGGTCGTGCCGATCTGTGAGGGGCAGCGAGGCTAAGTTCCTGATACCCTAGCGGCCTCTTTGTACTGAATAAATTGAAGGTTTGAGAAATACCATGTCCAATGAAACCAAGCAGCCGAAAACCAGTATGGATGCCAGCGACCTGTACCGGGAAGAGATGATCACCGACCGGAAAATTGGCAGCATCCAGCGCCTGATTCCCCTCACCGAGGAGGGTGAAACTGATCCTTCCCGTCCGGTGCGCTACGTGGGACAGGCCCAGGTCTATACCCCCGCAGGCCCGTTGCCCCTGAGCTTCGAGATCGAGGCGCAGAGCCTGAAAGAAGCCATCGATAAATTTGGGCCTGCTGCCGAGAAATCGGTGGAGGAGACCATGCAAAGACTGCAGGAAATGCGCCGCGAGCAGGCGTCCTCAATCGTTGTACCCGGTGCCGAAGGCGGCATGGGTGGCATGGGCGGTGCGCCCGGCGGAAAAATCCAGCTGCGTTAAAGGCCTGCCAACTCCTGGCTAGAAAAGAAGCCGGCCCGCGCAATCAGGCCGGCTTCTGATATTTGACGCCCGCAGCTTGCTGCCCGCCGCGGGTCGTCGTGCTATTTTTTCTCGGGTACCAGGCTGAATGTCATCCCGGCGTTTTTACACAGCCGGTCGATCAACTGTTGACCCATGGCGGCCGCAGGGGTCCAGAACCCGCCGGGCATGCCCCGGGGCTGGCTGTCACGGGCCAGGCAGACTGCGCTTTCTCCCAGCATTTGGCAGGTGGCGCCATAGCCCGGGTCCCGATCTGCGGTCACCCTGGCAGTCAGGTTTATCTCGTCGTTTTCCGGATGATGGGCGACCAGCAGGATGTCGAACATGCCGTGTTCGCGTTCCTGCTGATTGGGACCCTCACCTGGCTGAGGCAGGAAGAACTTGTTCAGCAAGGCCCGGGTCGGGGGAATCGCAGCCAGTCCCATGAAACCTGCCAGCGAGGCGGTCAGCAAGGTAGCCCGGGTGAATCCGCCGGCCCCTGGGCCGGTCATCATGGCCTCGCTGTAGCGGAAATTCTTGCCGTAGGCGTACCCGAGCAACACGTTCGATCGGCGCACGATCTTGGTGTTGATGTTGGCCATGATGAATGGCGCGATCCATGACTTGACGTCCTCGTCATAGCGAGGCGCCTTGGGGTCGGTGGAGGGCGGACCTTTTTGCTCGCCCACCGGATTCAGGGAGTAGGGGTGGCCCAGGGCCCGGCGCACGGCTTTATCGCTGGCGCCAGCCTCAAAGGCTGCAAGCATACTGGCGGCTGTGCCGCCGCTGAACTTGCCCTTCATGCGGCGCACCCGCATGGCCACTTCCGAGGCGGCCACACCGTGTTGTTCTTTCATGGCCTGCTGGACGAAGAAGGTTCCCAGGTCCGATGGCAGACTGTCGAAGCCGCAGCAATTGACGATGCGCGCACCGCTTTTCTTTGCCGCCTTCTCATTGGCGTCCAGCATGGCGCGTATCCAGTGGGCCTCGCCGGTGATGTCGCAATAGTCGGTGCCATGTTCGGCACAGGCGGCGACCAGTTCGCTGCCATACTTGGCAAACGGCCCCACCGTGGAGCACACCACCGCGGTGCGCTTTACCAACTTTTTCAGTGACTCGGCGTCATGGCTGTCTGCCACGATCATGGGCAACTTGGCTGCCGCCTTTCCCAGGGACGCTCGAATCTCCTTGAGGCGAGATTCGCTGCGGCCGCCAATCGCCCAGCGCAGGTCTTTGCCCACGCCATAGTGTTCGGCCAGGTAGCCGGCTACCAGCCTTCCGGTGAAGCCTGTGGCGCCCCAGACGACGACCTCGAATTCACGTTCCCTTGTGTTGCTGGTCTCGGTCATAACATTGCTTCCTTAACAGATTCGATGGTTGTTCGTTATTCCAGGGGAGGAATGATTCAATTCAATTCTCCCAGGGCTTTGTCCAGGCTGTTTATCACCAGGTCAGCGTGGGTTCGGGCAAACACCATGGGCGGGCGAAGTTTCAGCACGTTGTCCCGGGTCCCGGTTCGACCAATAAATATACCCAGTTCCTTGAGTCGATTGATTACCTTGGTGGTTTCCTCGACGGCGGGAGTGCGTTGCTGCCGATCGCTCACCAGTTCCACACCGTTGAACAAACCGGCGCCGCGAACGTCTCCGATCAAGGGCTGACGCGACATGAGTTGACGCAGACCTGCCCGCAGGTATTCGCCGGTTTCCCTGGCGTGTTCCAGCAGGTTTTCCCGCTGGATGATTCGCAATACGGCCAGTGCCGCGGCGCAGGAGACGGGGTTTCCGCCGAAGGTGTTGAAGTAGTGACGCTGCTTTGCAAAGTTCGCCGCGATTTCCGGTGTTGTCACCACCGCTGCAATGGGGTGGCCGTTACCCATGGGCTTGCCCAGGGTGACGATATCGGGAATCACATCGTCGTGAGCGAAGCCCCACATGTGGTCTCCGGTGCGACCGAAACCGGACTGCACCTCGTCGGCGATGCACAGGCCTCCTGCGGCCCGCACTTTTGCGTAGACCGCTTTAAGGTACCCCGGTGGTGGTGCGAAAATGCCTTCGCTGCTGAATATGTTGTCGAAGATCACGCAGGCAGTGCCCTGGTCTTTGGACTCCAGCCTGGCGATGGCCTCGTCCACGTGGCCAGCGTATTTGGGGATGCTATCGGGACCGCGATACAGTCCGCCGTAGATATCGGGTCCGGGGATCGTTTCCAGCCAGGGTTCACGCATTTCGGGCGGACAATCTTCGGGTGACATCTGGAACACCGCCGTGGTGGTGCCGTGGTAGGCATTGGCAGCCACGATGCAGCCACGGTGACCGCTGTTGGCCCTGGCGATTTGCAAGGCCAGGTCGTTGGCTTCGCTACCGCTGCAGGCGAAAAAGCACACGCTGAGTTCTCCAGGCAGGGTGTCTGCGATGCGCTCGGATAATTCCACGATATTGTTGTGCAGGTAACGGGTATTGGTGTTCAGGGTGCGTGCCTGGGCAGCGATGGCGGCGGCCACCTCAGGATTGGAATGACCCACGTGGGCCACGTTGTTGTAGGTGTCCAGGTAGCAATTGCCCTGGCTGTCGAATAACCAGACTCCCTCTCCCCGGACCACATGCACGGGCTGTTCGTAAAACAGTCGCAGGGTAGGTCCCAGTGCCTTGCGGCGTCGCTGCAGCAGGGACTGGTATTGCTCGGGGGTTTCCTCGCCCGGTACTGGCAGGTCCCGGTCCGGCAGGCCGGCGGCGCTCAGCAGGGCTCGGGTCATGTCGTCAGGATCAATCTTGTCCAGGGCCTCCAGCGCCTGCCAGGTCGAGGGGAAGTCGCCCAGGATGTATTCGCTATTCTCCGGGTGTTCTCCTGCGCGCCATTGGGAAATGGTCGCCGACATGGCGATTCGGGTGGCAATCAAGCCCGGTAACAAGACAATCTCTTCCTCTGACAAGGGGTTGACCGCCTGGTAGGCGCTGAGCATGTCGCACACTGCGGCGACCGGGTCCGCCACGCGGAACACCTGGTAGGCCGCAGCCACTGCCAGGTCCGTCACCAATGGTGCCTGCAGCATGTCGCCGAAATCGATCATGCCAGCCAGCTGGTCCGGATTGTCCTTGCTGAGGATCACATTGGCAGGGTTCATGTCGTTGTGAATGACCTGGGCGCGCAAGCTCGGAAGCTTCGGGTGGATGTGGTGCTCGAAATAATCCAGGGCCTTTTCGATCAGCGCCCGGTGCCGGGGTTCGGCGACATGATGCAAATGGGTCCTGATTTCCGGGGCGCGTTGGATATCCCACAGCAGGTCATGGGCCGCCGCCGGGTGAAAGTATCCCTGCATGGCCCGGTTCAGGCGTGCCAGGAACCGCCCCATATCCCTGCGCAAGGCGGGACTGGTGTTGCCGTGACCACGCTCGGACAGGGGATTGCCTTCAAGGTAGGTAACCACCCGCAGCAGGTAGGTGGTGCCGTCTTGTTCATGGGTTCGGACCTTTTTGTTGTCCAGGCTGCGTACCAGGCGGGGCAGGGCCAGTTCCGGATCGCAGGCTCCGGCATGTTCCAGGGCGCCACTTTGAAATTCAAGGACACTGGCCGACTCGGCCGGATTGGCGATCTTGAGAACAAATTTCCGACCGTTCTGGCCGCGCAGCCGAAAATTCTGATCGCGCTCACTAACCAGCGGTTCGGCAACAGCGTTAATGCCGAAGTACTCACTGGCCATGTGCTGTGCCTGCTCCGCCGTGAAGTCCGGGGCAGGGGTTTCCAGTACCGGGAAAGTGAGCGTGGTTTCAGACATTGGGAGGCTTCCGGGTAAAGTGGCAGTGTAGCGGAGCATTGGGTGCGACAACAGATTCCAGGAGCCTATAATGGGCTGATTTGATTGTTCCTCGCAAAATCATTGCCGGGGGCGGGCTTGCCGGGGTGACAGGGAATGTTGAACGTATTGTTTTTATGCACCGGAAATTCGGCCCGGAGTGTCCTTGCCGAGGCCCTGATGAACCACTGGGGAGCGGGTCGTTTCCGCGCCTACAGCGCAGGCAGCCAGCCCACCGGGAAGGTCAATCCCTGTGCGGTGACATTGCTTGCCGAGATGGGGATGACGGATTACCAGATGCGCAGCAAGAGCTGGGATGAATTCTCCGGACCCGATGCGCCCGCTATGGACCTGATCTTTACCGTGTGCGGCAGCGCGGCGGCTGAGACTTGCCCGATATGGCCTGGCCACCCGTCCTCCGCCCACTGGGGTACCGAGGATCCGGCTGCGGTGCGCGGCAGCGAATCTTTCAAGATGGATGCATTCCGGCACGCCTTCGGGGTGCTCCAGCACCGGGTGAAGTTGTGTGTCGACTTGCCGGTGGAAAGCATGCCGCCCGAGGAGCTCAAAGTAGCCCTGGCGCAGATTGGAACCAGCCTGCCTGGTCTGGATAAAGGACATAACCCGTGAAAAGGAAAACAGCAGCTGTGGGTAAAGAGTCGGCGAAAATGAGTGTGTTTGAACGCTACCTGAGTATCTGGGTCGGCCTTTGCATCGTGGTTGGTGTGGTCCTGGGCCACTTTCTACCCGGCCCCGTTCAAGCCCTGGGGGAAATGAAAATCGCGGAAGTGAATCTTCCGGTTGCAGTGCTGATCTGGCTGATGATCATCCCGATGCTGCTCAAGGTGGACTTCGGGGCGCTGCACACGGTGCGGGAGCATTGGCGGGGGATAGGCGTAACTGTCTTCGTGAACTGGGCTATCAAGCCGTTCTCCATGGCGCTGCTGGGCTGGTTTTTTATTCGTGGTGTTTTTTCCGAGTATCTGCCCGCAGACCAGATAGATTCCTATATCGCCGGATTGATCATTCTCGCCGCGGCGCCATGCACCGCCATGGTGTTTGTCTGGAGCAACCTGTGCGACGGTGAGCCGAACTTCACCCTGAGCCAGGTGGCCCTGAACGACACCATCATGGTGTTTGCCTTCGCGCCTATCGTGGGACTCTTGCTGGGGTTGTCGTCCATCGTTGTGCCCTGGGATACCTTGCTGCTCTCGGTGCTGCTGTACATCGTGGTGCCGGTGGTGATCTCGCAAATCTGGCGCCGTTCGCTGCTGACCAGGGGGCCCCAGGCATTGCAGACAGTGCTGGACCGTTTACAGCCCGTGTCGCTGGTGTCCTTGCTGGCAACCCTGGTGTTGTTGTTCGCCTTCCAGGGTGAACAAATCGTGTCCCAGCCCATGATTATCGTGTTGCTGGCCGTGCCCATCACCATCCAGGTGTATTTCAATTCCGGATTGGCTTATCTGCTCAATCGCAAATTCGGCGTGGCCCACTGCGTGGCAGGTCCGTCGGCACTGATTGGTGCGAGCAATTTCTTCGAACTCGCGGTGGCCGCGGCGATCAGCTTGTTTGGCTTTGAGTCAGGCGCCGCCCTGGCAACCGTGGTGGGGGTACTGATCGAAGTGCCGGTGATGTTGTCAGTGGTGTGGATCGTGAATGGCAGCAAGGGCTGGTACGAAAAAGGCCTGCCGAGACGTTCCGCGTCCTGAGCTTATTTGACGGCCAGGGCAGACTTTATCGCCCTGGCGATGGAGGCCGGCTCAAGGCTTCCGGCCGGGTAGACCCTGCAGCAAGCGGCCTCGCCCTCGGTGGGCCCAAATAGCTCCATGCCGTCCACCAGGATGGTGGGTGAGGGATATTTTTCCATGGCTCCGGAGACATTTCCGCCGGTGGTGTCAATCTCGACAACAGGGCAGTCCAGGCCCAGCTGATCCAGTGCTTCATGTAATGCCGCTCTTGCCGGGTCGGCCAGCGGGCAACCCTTGAAATACACAAATTGGATTTTTGTCTGGTCTGGCATGTAGTTTTTTTCGTGCTAAAGTCGATCGGGTCATTGTAACTACCCGGTAAGCAAAGAAATGCCGGGAGAAGCAAAACTACTATGCGATAGCGAAGAGTTCCAACTGGAGAGTAAAAAATGCTAGGGACGATGCAGGATTTTCCGCTGACCATCAGGATGATTTTCGACTACGGAAGACGAGCCTATCCGGACAGCAAGGTATTCACCATGACGCCGGAGGGATACCAGGAAATCAGTTATTCCGGGCTTGCCGAGCGTGCCGGGAAACTGGCTAATGCGCTGGCCGGTCTGGGTATCAAGGAATCGGATCGGGTCGGCACCTTCTGCTGGAATAACCAGGCCCATATGGAGGCATACATGGCTGTGCCCTGCATGGGAGCCGTGTTGCATACTTTGAACCTGCGCCTGTTCCCCGAGCAGCTGGTCTTCGTCACCAATGACGCCGAAGACAAAGTGATTATTGTGGATGATACGGTCCTGCCCCTGTTAGCCAGGGTGGCACCGCAACTCAAGACCGTTGAAGCCTATGTGGTGGTTGGCCAGGGCGATGCATCGGCACTGGAAGGACATGGTGCCCAGGTGCTGCGTTACGAGGAGTTGCTTGCCGGGGCCGAGTCCGACTACGACTGGCCCGACCTGGACGAGCGCACTGCGGCCGCCATGTGTTACACCAGCGGCACCACCGGGGACCCCAAGGGCGTGGTGTACTCCCACCGCTCGTCGGTGTTGCATTCCATGGGTATTAACAGTGGAGCGGTGCTCGGGCTGAATGAGCACGATGTCCTGCTGCCGGTAGTCCCCATGTTCCACGCCAATGCCTGGGGCCTGCCCTATGCCGGCTGGATGGTGGGCGCCGACTTTGCCATGCCGGATCGCTTCCTGCAGGCCGAACCCTTGTGCCGTCTGGTCAAGGAGCGCGGGGTGACCATGTCCGGAGCGGTACCCACGATCTGGAATGAGGTGTTGCGCTACGCGGATGCCAATCCGGTGGACTTTTCATCCGTCCGCAGCGTGATCTGCGGTGGTGCAGCCCTGCCCCGATCACTGATTGAGGGTTTCAGAGACAGGCATGGTGTGGAAATTGTCCAGGGCTGGGGAATGACCGAGACCAGTCCGGTGGCGGCAATTTCCACCCCGCCGAAATACGCCTCTGAGGCAGAGCACATTGATTGGCAGGTGATGGCCGGCCAGATAATTGGCGGCGTTGAAATCAGGCTGATGGATGACGATGGGCAGGAAGTGCCCTGGGACGGCGAGTCTACCGGTGAAATCCAGGTGCGGGGTCCGTGGATTACCGGGTCCTATTACCGAAATGCTGATCCGGACAAGTTCGTGGACGGTTGGCTGTGTACCGGAGATGTCGGGTCGCTGACCTCCAATGGCTTTATCCGGATTACTGACCGGGCCAAGGACGTGATCAAGTCCGGTGGAGAGTGGATCTCTTCGGTTGATCTGGAGAATGTGATCATGTCCCATCCCCAGGTCGTGGAGGCCGCGGTGGTGGGTGTGCCGGATGAGCGTTGGGACGAGCGCCCCCTGGCCTGTGTGGTGCTGGAACCCGGAGCGGTCCTGACCCCTGAAGAGCTGTCGGAATTTATTTCCGACAAGATCGCCAAGTGGTGGCTGCCTGAACGCTGGTGCTTTATCAGTGAGGTGCCGAAAACCAGTGTGGGCAAGTTCGACAAAAAGGTATTGCGCGCCCGTTATGGTGACGGCGACCTGGATGTGCACACCCTGGGTTAAAGCCTTGATGCGGGTCTGAGGGAAAGCCCGTATTCCCAACGAGTGTCCCCTTCCCTACACTCGGAGACCGGGCTCTGGTGGGGCCGCGTCCTTTGCGTCGACATTATCGTGGGGTGATTCCATGAGCGATTCGGTAATTGTATTTCCCACTGACTTCTCCAACCAGTCCATGGCGGCTGCCGAATGGGCAAGGAAGATGGCGGCCCTGGAAAATGCCCGGATTCACTGTATTTACTCCATAGAAATGCCTCATTACTACGGGGCTTTCGTGAATTCTGCGGCGATGATGCCATCGGCCACTGACCTGGAGAATTTTGGTCAGCAAAGGATGAAGGAGTTCCTTGGTGAAAACAGCAGCTACTTCGATCCGGAGCCGATTACCGCAGTGCTGGTGGGCAAGCCGTCGATCCAGATCGTTGACTATGCCCGGGAGCACAAGGCAAAGATGATAATCATGGCCACCCATGGCTATCGGGGAATCAAGCATGCCGTGTTGGGCAGTACAACCGAAGCGGTATTGCGCGAGGCGGACTGTCCGGTTCTGGTTATTCGCAGCAAAGACTGAGTTTTTAGTGCCGGCGGAGTTCCCGTAGAGACCAATCAGGGCCTTGATTCGCCGCTCCCGGCCTGCCGTTCCGGCAACGGAAGTCACCCCTCAGAGCTTACCAATATCGGGCTTTTGCATTAGTCTCTGCGCCCTTGAGTGCCTGAATACAACAGGAACAAGGCGAAAAACACACTGTTTTTGCAGTGGTTTTCAAAGATTCGCCGCTATGGCTATAGGTATCCGCCACAGTTGACATTAAGGTGCTCAAATCGAAAACTTCGCACCGTGAGGGGAGAGTGTTTTGAAGACCATTTTGAGCTTGGCTCCGATAGCCTACGTAGGTCTCGGGGGGATGCTGGGGGCAATTTGCCGCTACTTGTTATCCCTGGCGGGTCAAGCGCTGGCCATAAGCTTCCCGGCGGGAACCCTGGTGTCGAATTTGGCCGGTTGTTTCCTGATCGGTGTGATCATGCAAATGGTTTTCAAAACGGAGTTGCCTTCAACCGAGATGCGGCTTTTGCTGGCTACCGGTTTTTGTGGGGGCTTTACGACACTTTCCTCCTTTGTGTACGAGTTGCACGCCTACATGAGCGAGCACGACTATTTTTTGGCCGCGGCGTATATGACCGCGACATTGGTAGGCGCCATGGCATGTTTTTACCTGGGCATGCTCCTGGTGTCGGCCATTTTGAGGTAGCTGGATGAATTTGACGGGTCAAGCGATGCTGATGCGCATATTTGTGGGGGAGGCCGACAAGGTTGGCCACCAGCCACTGTATGAACGCATCGTGCAAAGCGCTCGCTCGGCCGGCTTGGCCGGTGCGACGGCCTGGAAGGGGATGACCGGTTTCGGGGCAACCAGCAGGATTCGTACTGCCAGGGTGCTGGATTTGTCGGCGGATTTGCCGGTGGTCATCGAACTGGTGGATGAGCAGGCGAAACTGGATGGGTTTCAGTCTGTACTGGATGATTTATTTGAGCAGGCCGATTGTGGTGGCCTGGTGACGTTAGAGCGTGTGAACGTGCGCCGCTACCTGGCCAGAAATGGCCGGGAAAATGTGGTGGAACTTTCCTAAATACTTACGACGGGGTCTTGTGGCAAATACCATGCAGATTGAAATTAAAAAGGGTTTGAACTTACCGATTTCCGGAGTCCCGGAACAGGTGATTGAGAGCCGGGAAACAAGCACCGTGGCGCTGATCGGATTCGACTATGTCGGCATGAAGCCGAAGATGTTGATTGAAGAAGGTCAGCAGATTCGCCTGGGTCAGCCGATGTTCCTGGATAAAGCCAATCCGGACGTGGTCTATACCGCCCCGGGCACGGGTGTGATCGAGGCGGTTACCCGGGGACACAGGAGAGTGCTGCAATCGGTAGTTATTCGCCTGTCCGGTGAAGAACAGGTGACCTGGGACGCGGTTGGCGAGCAGGGACTTGATTCGCTGGATGGCGAGCGGATTCGCAAGTTGTTGCTGGAGTCCGGTCTGTGGACAACATTGAGAACCCGTCCGTTCAGCAAGACACCGGTGCCGGGTACCGAGCCCATGGCGATATTCGTCACGGCGATTGATACCAGCCCCCTGGCCGCCGACCCTGCAGTGGTGCTGCGTGGTCGCGAAAACGACTTCAAGGCCGGCTTGAAGGCCCTGGGTACCCTGACCGCGGGCAAGGTTCATGTTTGCACAGCCCCGGAACTGACTCCTGCCATCCCCGAAGGTGAGCAGTTCCAGCATAGCCAGTTCTCGGGTCCCCATCCCGCCGGCCTGGTTGGTACTCACATTCATATGCTGCACCCGGTGGGCGCCAATCGCATGGTCTGGCACATCGGTTATCAGGATGTGGTGGAGATTGGTCACTTGATGCTGACCGGCCGCCTGGATCCGTCCCGGGTTATTTCCCTGGGTGGGCCCAAGGTGAAGCGTCCACGCCTGATTCGTACGCGGGTGGGCGCCTCAACCAGGGAACTGGTGAAAGACGAGTTGGCTTCGGGAGCAAGCCGGGTGATTTCCGGTTCGGTGCTGTCGGGTCGTCGGGCCTCTGACTGGAGCGCCTACCTGGGTCGTTTCCATAGCCAGATTTCGGTGATAGGTGATGAGGTGGAACGCAAGTTCCTGGCGTTTACGCGACCGGGGCCGGAGAAGTTTTCAGTCACCCGCACCTTCGCCTCAAGCTGGTTTGGTCGTTCCAAGCTGTTTGGCTTCACGACCTCCCAGGAAGGAAGTCCGAGGGCGATGGTACCCATCGGCTCTTACGAGGCGGTCATGCCGCTGGATATTTTGCCTACCCAGTTATTGCGGGCGGTGCTGGTGCTAGACACCGACAGCGCACAGCAGTTGGGCTGCCTGGAGTTGGATGAAGAAGATCTGGCTTTGTGCTCTTACGTGTGTCCCAGCAAGTACGACTTCGGTCCGGTGTTGCGGAGTAACCTTGAATTGATTGAGAGGGAAGGCTGATGCGTGCTCTGCGTCGTTTGCTGGATAAACTTCACCCGCTGTTTACCAAGGGTGGTCCGCTGGAGAATCTCTATGCGGTCTACGAAATGGTGGACACGCTGTTCTTTTCACCCGCTGACCGTACCCGGGTAGCTCCCCATGTTCGTGACGGCGTTGACCTGAAGCGAGTCATGACTGCAGTGGTTTTTGCAGCCATGCCCGCAGCGGTGTTCGGAATCTGGAACGTGGGTTTCCAGGCCAACACGGCTATCCAGGCATTGTCGCTGGCCGGTCCCGATGACTGGCGTGGCCTGGTGCTGACGGTCCTGAATGTAAGCTTTAACCCCGGCAGTCTGTGGGACAACATGTGGTATGGCATGGTGTATTTCCTGCCTATCTACGCGGTGACCCTGGCGGTTGGTGGTTTCTGGGAAGTGGTTTTCGCCGCGGTTCGAAACCACGAGGTGAACGAAGGCTTCCTGGTCACCTCATTGTTGTTCGCCCTGATCCTGCCGCCGGCCATTCCTCTTTGGCAGGTTGCACTGGGCATCAGCTTCGGAGTGGTACTGGGTAAGGAAGTCTTTGGCGGTACCGGAAAGAACTTCCTGAATCCCGCCCTGACCGGTCGTGCCTTCCTGTTCTTTGCCTACCCGGCACAGATCTCGGGTGACGCCGTGTGGACAGCGGTTGACGGTTTCTCCGGAGCAACCCCCCTGGCAGTAGGCGCCAGTGGTGGTATGGCCGCCATCGCCAGCAGCGATGTCAGCTGGATGGACGCTTTCGTCGGCATCGTGCAGGGCGACCTGGGTTCCACCTCGGCTTTACTGTGCATACTCGGCGGCTTGATCCTGATCTACTTCCGCATCGCATCCTGGCGAATCATCCTGGGTGTATTCCTGGGAATGGTGGCAACCAGCCTGCTGTTTAACTTCTTTGGCGCCAACTACACCCCGATGGCCGGTATGCCCTGGTATTGGCACCTGGCGGTGGGCGGATTTGCCTTCGGCATGATGTTCATGGCTACCGA
>Ga0316188_10000748_pt1 | contig 14749 bp, 11 predicted proteins | sample Phiworburrow1_MG_FD_204933 | JGI IMG/M metagenome (GOLD analysis project Ga0316188, IMG submission 204933) | Coastal sediment microbial communities from Maine, United States - Phippsburg worm burrow 1 | ecosystem: Environmental > Aquatic > Marine > Coastal > Sediment | place: USA: Maine...
CCGGAGGCGGGGCCGCCTGCGCGGCAGCTGGCGGGTGTGGCACGCTGATCTGCTCTCCCAGCCGATCGTATATCCCTGTCACTTCCCGCAACGCCTGGTGCAGGGGCTTTTTCTGAACTTCCAGCTTGCCGTTGACCTGGCGCAGTGCGGCCAGGTAGTCCTCGAAGCGGCTGCCCGCAATCGCCACGCCGTGGAATGCAGCCAGCCGTTCGATGATCACGAGCAGTTCCTCGCGCAGGAATTCGTAGAGTTCCTGGCCGCGCACCTGGGCCACACCGCGCACCAACGCCAGCGAAGTCGACAGGATCGCGTTCATACCGAGGTTCTGCTTGCGTTGCATCAGCCGTATCTGTTCGTCGAGCGGCGCGTCATTGTTGATCTTTCCGCGCCGCTCGGCGGTAGCGAGCTCCATGCCGAGCAGGGTTCGGTCGATATCGAGCAAGCCCCAGCCGGCAACGTTTTCACCCTCGAATACGGGCGCCATGTACTCGCGCACGTGGTCGACCGCGAACAGGCAGCCTTTGCCGCCGTAGCGCACGGCGCGCCGGTACAACTCCAGCAAAACCTCGTTTTTGATTTCCGTTGCTGTCACATCGCTGCGGATGGCGTAGACGCCGGGCTCCACCTCCCGCAGCAGGCTGCTGTGGTTTTGAACGACCTCCAGGTACTCGGCGCCCTCGAATACCGCATCCACCCGATGCACCGCTTCGCCCGTGCCCGCGGAGGTGCCCAACGGGGTGGCGCCGTGAAACATCATGCGCACCGAACCGCTGCCGCCGGCAGCCGGCAGCGTCAGCTCGACATCGACACCGACGGTCGGGATACCCGCATTGGTCGGCTCCTCACGCGCACGCAACCGGGTCACCACCGCCCGCTCCGGCGGCACGGGTTCGTGCACATCGGCATCGAGGATGCGCTCCATCTGGGTTGCCACCGCCTGGTACTTGACCAGCCGCTCGGTGTTGGCGCCGCCGCCGGCCTTCAGCCCCAGGGCGTTGGCCGCCAGCGCGATGTGCGCCTCCATGTCGTCGTTCGGGCTCTTGGAGCGGTGCGAGACGACCACCTCGAGGCCTTTACCCAGCGCAACCAGGATGGCCAGCAGGGTCTCGTAGAGTGTGCCGATCTGGTTGGCCTTGACCAGCACCGTGTTGATCAAGCCCTGCTCGGCCGCCGTTTCGATGGTGCGGTCATTGGTGGTCACCAGGTCATCGCCGATAACCAGGATGCGGTCGCCCAGGGCATCCAGCAGCAAGCGCCAGCCGGCGGCGTCGTTCTCGGAGAAGCCGTCTTCGATCGAGAGGATCGGTATGTCGAGATCCCGGATCGCCTGCTGATAGACCGCCAGCACACCATCCCGGTCGAGCACCTTCTTCGCGTGGTCCCGCCAGAACAGGTACATGCCGACCGCGTCCGGGACGTCGAACTCCTCGCGGTAAGCGATTTCGAGCTCGGACAGGGCCGGGTCGAGCGCCAGCGCCACGTCCACGCCGGGCCGGTAGCCGCATTCCTCGATAGCCTGTTTCATCATCGCCCACAGGCGCAGTTCCGGCAGCTCGTAGGCGCCGCGGTCGACGTAGGGAGCGAGGCCGCCTTCGAGCCCGATGCCCATCACGCGGCAGCCCTCGGCCGATTCGAGGATTTCCTTCAGGCGGTTCTGCAGGCGCACGGTCATTTCCTGGGCTTCCTGCGAATCCTCCGCCCCCAGAATCAGGAACATCGCCTCCTGCATACTGATGTTCGACTCGGGGTATTCCTTTTCGGTGTGCCTGCCGCCCATCCCGCAGTTGCGGAACTGCCAGGGCGCGCGCACCAGGCCGAGGCGGGGATGTGTGGCCTCCTCCATGCTGTGGTCGCTCAGGCGCTGACGGGCCTCAGCCACCATGGCCAGCCAGCCGCTCGCTTCCGGCAGCGCCGCCGCGGCCGAGCCGGCCAGCCGTTCGCGACGCCGGAATTCCCGGTACTTGCCGCGATCCGCCAACAGGAAATCGAGGCCCGTGACGAGACCCAGCCCCAACAGCAGGCGACCGGCATAGAGGGCAGCAACGAAATCCTGCAGCAAACCCAGCGTCAGCAGGACAACGGCCAGCGGCAAGGCGACCGCGGCGACGCGCAGGCTGGCGCGGGGCCCGGCGGCGGCGACCGCCAGGTTATACGGGGCGTCGGGATAGTAGTTCAGCCCTTCGCGCTTGACCCCGGTCGCCGTGCCATAGGGGATGCGCAGGAACATGCCGGCCAGGTAGCTCAGGCGGGTCGGAAAGGGCTGGCCCAGTTTGACGGCGACCTCGTCCTGGATCGAGTCGTTCAGCGCCCGCAGCCGCGCCGCCTCGAGGAAGTGCCCGAGTTCATGCAGGGCGACGGCGGAATGGAACACGAGATAGGTGAACGCAGCGGATACCAGGGTCTCAGGGCTGAAGAAAATGAAACGCAGTACTTCGGCGCGGGAAACCGCGTCCGCCGGAATGGCGAGCACCGAGGAAATAAACGCCGCGTGGAAGGAAACCAGGATGTGATTGGCGATGACCCACCCTTCCTGCAGGAAGGAGGCTCCTGCAGGCCGCAAGCCTGGACCGTGTTCGGACGGGACAGTCCCCATCTCACCCGAGCTCTGTGAGTTCGCTGGCACTCTACGCGCCACCCCATCGGGCCACAATGACCTGAATCAGTGCGGGGGGGCGGGGCATCGGTCATTGGCAGATTTGGCCAACATGGTGTCGATTACGCCACGTGATTCCTTTCTGCGCCCGAAATGCGCTCGACATGTGCCCGAAAGTCGCAACCACGCGGCTGGCATGAAACCTGCATCATTTCTCACGGGTACTTTGAACAGGAGGCACATGATGGGCAACGGTTCCTGCGGCAACGTGATCGCGGCATTGGCCAGTTTTTTCATACCCGGGCTCGGGCAGTTGCTGCAGGGCCGCTGGTTGCTGGCAGGCTTCATGTTCGTGCTGACTGCGCTGCTGTGGCTGATCCTGCTCGGCTGGATCATTCACCTGTGGTCGATCATCGACGCGGCCGTTTACCAGCGGCCGGACGACTGGCGCCACTACGGGTATCGCCGCAGCCGCTACGATTACCGCGGTATTTGACGTTCCAATGCAGGCCGGGCTGTGAGCAGTGCCACGGCGGCCCGGACGGCTTCGGGCCGGTCCTCGAAGCGCTCGGTCTCGCGTACCCGGTCCAGGCAACCCATGTGGCCCATCAGGCGGGCGACCGGGTAGGTCAGGCCTACGATGAACACGGTCTTGTGCGCGTCGCTGGCCTGCTGGATGACCTCTTCCAGGGCCAGGGCGGCGCTGCCGTCGACCTTCGGCACGTCCAGCAGATCGATGATCAGCACGTCGTAATTGCCGGTGGTCGAGAATTTTCGCAGCAACTCGTTGGCCGCGCCGAAGCTGATCAGGCCGGAGAGGTGCAGGAACATGATTCCCTCCCGCTGCTCGCGCATCAACTGAGCGGTCTCCGGATCGAACATCTTGACGTGATCCGGGTCCGATACCGTCTTGATCGAATCCACCTGCAGCTCCGCCATTTCCTTGACGAAAGCCAGGCTGGCCAGGACGATACCCACCGCCACCGCCGTGATGACGTCGACAAACACGGTGAGCAGCAGCACGACCAGCATCAGCACCAGGTCCACCCGCGGGGCGCGATGCAGTCGCCTGATGAAGCGCCAGTCGATCACATCGATGCCCACCTTGATCAGGATGCCGGCCAGGGCGGCGTGCGGCACCCAGGCGACCAGTGGGCCGAGGCCGAGCACGATAGCCAGCAGGGCCAGTGCGTGCACCACGCCCGAGAGCGGCGTGCGTCCGCCGGCCTGGACATTGGATAGCGTGCGGATAGTGGCGCCGGCGCCGGCAATGCCGCCAAACAGCCCGGACACCATGTTGCCAATGCCCTGCCCCACCAGTTCCTTGTCCGAGTCGTGGTAGGTCCGGGTGACGTTGTCGGCCACCAGCGAGGTGAGCAGGCTGTCCACCGAACCCAGGGCGGCCAGCACCGCGGCTGAAACCAGCATGTGATTGAGCTGCCCGAAGTCGATCTCGGGCAGGTGGGGCAAGGGGAAGCCGCCGGGTATCGCGCCGAGCAGGGGCACCTGGCCCAGCGGCCAGGCGACGATCGAACACAGCACGATGGCAATCAGCGGCGACGGCACGACGCGGCCGATTCGCTTCGGCGTGAACAATACGATGCCCAGCGCCAGCATGCCAACGGCCAGCGCGCGTGGATTCAGATGCGCCAAATAGTCCGGCAGAACCGTCAGCGCATTGAGCACGTTGTGCGGCGTGGGATAACCCAGCAACGGGTCCAGTTCCATGATGATCAGGATGCAGCCGATGCCGGTCATGAAACCGGAGATCACCGGGTAGGGCATCAGGTTGACGTAACGGCCCAGCCGCAGGTAACCGAACAGGATCTGAAAGGCGCCGGCCATCAGCACGACCGTGAAGGCCACGGCGGGCTGGCCGGCGAACTGGGTAAACACCGAGGCCATGACAATGGTCATAGGCCCTGTCGGCCCAGAGATCTGCGCCGGCGTGCCGCCGAACAATGACGCGAACAGGCCCACGCAAATTGCACCGTACAGGCCCGCCATCGGGCCGGCCCCGGACGCCACACCGAAAGCGAGCGCCAGGGGCAAAGCGACGATCGCCGCGGTCAGGCCGCCGAACAGGTCACCCTGCAGCCGCGAGTTGCCGAGGCGATTTAGCCGAAAGCGATCCAATTCAGGTCACGGCGGGGGCGGCCGCCAGTTGTTCCGTGACCCAGCGCTCGATATCGCCGCCCATCAGGGCCCCGGAGTGGCGCGCTATTTCCTGCCCGTCGCGGAACAGGATCATGGTCGGGATGCTGCGGATGTCGAACTGCTGGGCGATGGATTGCTCCTCGTCGGTGTTCAGCTTGGCGAACTTCACCTGCGACTCCATGGTTTGCGCGGCTTTCTCAAACGCCGGGGCCATCGCCTTGCAGGGCCCGCACCAGGCCGCCCAGAAATCCACCAGCACCGGAAGGTCGCTGTTCGCAATGGTTTCGGCGAATGCCGCCGCGCTCAGGTCTACAGGCTTTGCGGCGAACATGGCGCGCCCGCAAGCGCCGCACTGCAAGGTATCGTCGAACTGCTCGGCTGGTATGCGATCCACCGCGCCGCAATAAGGGCAGGTCACTTTCCTGGAAAAGGTCATGCTGGGCTCCGATCGGGATACCATCCCGCGATCAACTATATTAGTTTACCCTAATATAAATGGAGCCGCCTGCTTTTTGAAACAAGCACCCCGCCGGCGCGGGCCATCAGTCCAGGCGGATACCAACCCGCACAGCCCGGTGGTCGGAGGGGTACGGAGTGACCACGAGATCTGCCACAGCCGCGCTTTCCCCCACGATGGCCGCGGACTCCACCGTCACCCCCGCGCCGCGCACGAACACGAAGTCGATCCGATCATGGTGGTCCATGGGATCATCCGGCCGGGTGGTCGGCGTCCACGTGTATGCAGGTTTTTCCATCTCGTCGGGGTACACCGCGCGCACCGCATCGACGAAACCCTCGTCTTCGAGCGCCCGGGTCAGAGGATAGTTGACCGCCATTGGATGGCGCCCGGCCGCGGCTGCGCGTTTGCTCCAGTCCCGCCAGGAGGGTTCGTTGAAGTCGCCGAAGATCACCTGGGCCTCGGTATCGGTGACGCTGGCCAGGTCCTCCAGCAACAGCTTCAGAGCAGGGCCCCTGGCCTGGGCAGCCGCCTGTTCGGCCTGGGCCGCTGTGTCGAGAAAAGGGGCATCGCCATAAGGAATTTTCAATAACTGGTAAGGCTGATAGGGGAAGTCGGTCGGATGGATATTGAACACCGCCACCCGGTGTCCGCCCACGTCCACTACGACGCCCAGGTCATTGGGTGTCGCGCGCAAGATCGGATAACGGCTGAAAATCGCGCAGGCCCAAACCACGTCTTCCTCACCACGCTGTTCGTGCACCTGCATGCCTAGCGCCGAGGCGAGTTCCGGGGCGATCGAGTACTCCCCGGGCGGGCAGTCTTCGGCCGAGCAATTGGAGGATTCAGCACGCGCCTCCTGCAAGCCGACCAGGTCGGCGTCCGCCGCCCTCAGCACCGCCAAAGTTTCGTCGATCGACTTGCCTTCGTTGAGACCGCCGCCCCAGGCGTTGAAGGTCAGCAGAGTGAGCCGGGTCTCGGCCGCCAGGCCGGTGGCCGAGGACAGCAGGACGCAGATCAGGAGGCACAGGAAGCGCGGGTTCACGCCCGCCATACTAACCCGGCGCCGAGTCATGGGTAAGACAGGCCGATTTCTGCGGCCACCGCTGCCAGTCGGAGGTCAGCCGTCCACAGTTTCGACCCCGCTGTCAGCACGGTCGAAGCCAGCAGGTGCGCGTCGATATAACCGATACCGCGGCCCATCAAGCGGTTTTCCTCGATGAAATAGCGCACTTCGAACTCGCTGGCGACTTTTGATCCCGGCAGGCGATCAAGCAAGGAAAGAACTTCTTGTCTGCTTTTCAGGTTACCGCAGGCCAGTTCACCGACGACGAAAGGGTGCATCAGGACCTGGGTGCCGAGCAGGAGACCAGCGAGTTCAGCGCTGCCGGCACGCAGGTGCTCGACCCAGATGGACGTATCGACCAGGATCATGCACTGCCGCGTCTGCGCGGCACCGGCTTCAGTTGTTTCTCGCTGGCAGCCAGCGCGGCCAGCCGCCGGGCGCTTTCACGCTCGATCAGGGCCGCCAGGCCCTCACGCAACAGCGTGGACTTTTCCTGGATGCCGGTGATGTCCTGCGCGTCAGCCAGCAACTGGTCATCGATGGTTACCGTGGTTCTCATGACTCTCCTCTTCATCTACTGCACATCAAATATTACATCATTTGATGCCAAATATGATGCTTACTATTGCCATGAAAGAGATGTTCAGCCCAAAGCGCGCCTGAGACAAGCGCGGATTTCCTGGCGTCGGGCAGGAAATTGGCTCAGCTCGCAACTTCGCGCCACCCCCCCGGGACCAGGGGATAATAGAGCGCCGTCCGCACCGGCCGGTCCTCGAGGGCGGAGAAGGCCCTGGCATACCCTTCCAGCTGCGCGCGGTAGCGTTCCTGCTCCTCGTCGAGGAACCCGCGGACGTCACCGCCCAGGTGCGTGCCGGTCTTGTAGTCGATGATCCAACGCGTGCCTTGGTCGTCGATGAAGGTGCGGTCGATCACGAGGTGGCGAAGCTGTCCGTCGATCAGCGCGGTGAGGGGGACTTCGCAACGCGAATCCTCGTGCGCGCCGGACAGAATCCAGCAGCCGCGCTCATCTTTGATCGACCGCTCGAGCGCCGCGCGAACGCGCCGCGAAGCTGATTCGAGCTCCGCTTCGGGTACACCTTCCCGCGACAGCATCCGGCGGACAGCGGTCTCGAAGGACGGAAGGTCGGCGAGCCGGGCCACGGGGGACTGCACCAGGCGTTGCAGCCAGGCATGCGCCACCGTACCCACCGCCCGCGCGGTATCACCGGCCCACTCGTAAACCACCCCGTCGACCGTGTCGGGGGCCGCCTCTCCGGGGATACCCACGGAAACCGGGGCCTGCGGGCATGACCAGCCGGCAGGCAGTCGCCAGCGCACCGCGGACGCGACGGCTGGTTTCGGCTGAGCGCCGCCCACATCCTTCCCACCGTCCTCCCCGGCAGCGGTCAAACCCGCTTCCGCGGCGTCCAGCCAGACCCCCTCGACCGCGGGCCAAAGCCGGCTGAGCAGGCTGCCCGAATCGACCGTCAGCCCGCCATCCTTTTTCACCGAAGCGTGCCCCAACAGGTGCAGACGCCGCTTCGCGCGGGTCGCCGCCACGTACAGCAGGCGGCCGTTCTCCAGACGGCCCATCTCAGATTGCAGTCGCTTGATCCAGGCCGAGGTGCGCGGCTCCCGACTGCTGTGCGCCGGCTTCACCGGGCCGAACAACAGTTCTGCCTTACCGTCGTTGCCGACGACTTCCTGCCAGTAGAGCAGTTTGCGCCGGTCGCCCTGGGTGGCCTTGCCCAGCCCGGGCAGAATTACCGTGTCGAACTCGAGGCCCTTGGCCTTGTGAATGGTCATCAGTTGCAGCCGCGGGTCGCCGCGGGGGTCGGGCAGCGAAAACAGGGCGTCCACGCCCTCGCGAACCCGTTCCGGGGTCAGCGGTTCCGCGCCGCCGTCGAGTTCCTGCAACAGCCGGAAGAACACCTCGACATCCTCGGCCGCAGCGTCATCCGGCAGACAGGCGGGACCACCCAGCGCCAGCCATGCCCCTTCGACCCAGTCTCGCAGGGGTTGCCGGCCACGCTCGTCGAGGGCCACCTGCAGCAGCTTGCCACAAGCCAGCGCGCGTTCCCGGCCGTCCACGGACAATCGCGCCACGCTGTCTGCAGTGGCCAACAACGCAGGCAGCGGCACCCCATGTTCGCCCTGGGCGCCGCCGGCCAGCGCATGCAGGTCGGCCAGGGTCAGCCCGCACAAAGGTCCGTGCAGCAGCGCCAGCCAGCTGACGCGGTCCGCCGTGTGCAGCAGGGCCAGGGTCAGCGACAACAGGTCCAGCACGGCCGGCCGTTGCGCCAGCGCGCCGATCTCCACCGCCTGGTAGCTCAGCCTCGCCTCGCGCAGGGCATGGATCAGGTGATCGAGGTGCGCCTTGCTGCGCACCAGCACGGCGGTGGTGCCATCCGGCTGCTCGGCCTGTGCCGCACGAATCAATTCCACCATCCGCGCCGCCTCGGCGCCATCGTCACGCTCGATAAAGGGGTGAACGGCCACCGCGCCGCCCACACCCGCGCGCCTGAAGGCCTCGCATGGCACATAGGGCACGGCGCCTTTCAGCTTGTCGGCCAGCGCCGGGAACACCCGTGGAAACTGCCGGTTGACCCAGTCCACCACACCCTGCTCCGAGCGGAAGTTCACCGTCAACTGCAGCGGCTCCAGCGGGATCTGCCCCAGCTCGCCCTCCCAGGCATCCAGGAACAGGCCGACCTCGGCCTTGCGGAAACGGTAGATGGACTGCATGGGATCACCCACCAGGAACAGCGTGCGGCCATCGCCCGGCTGCCAGCCGGCGGTCAACCCCCTCAGCAACTCGTGCTGGCTCTGCGAAGTGTCCTGGAACTCGTCGACCAGCAGGTGCCGCAACCGGTAATCCAGTCGCAGGGCCAGGTCGGTGGGCTCGAGTTCGCCGCCGAGCGCCTCCTGCGCAGCCAGTGCCGTTTCGCTGAAGTCCGCCCGGCCCTGTTCGCGGAACACCAGCCGCAGGTGCGCGGCGGCCCCGCGCAACACCATGAACAGCGCCTCGATCATCGCCCACTCGTGGTCCGGGTAGACCGGGTCCGGCAACAGGCGCAACTCCTGCAGCATTGCCGCCAGGCCATCGTCGGAGCGCAGTGCGGTCAGCAGACCCACCATGGCCTGCTTGGCCGACCCCGCCTCGCCGCCGCCGGCGGGAAAGCCACAGCGCTTGTCGACGGTCTTGCGCCAATCGCCCTGCCGGGTCAGCAACAGGTCGGCCAGCGCGGTCCAGGCCGGCAGCCCGTCCATTGTCGCCGGCGGCAGCGTCCGCAGATCGCGGCAGGCGGACAGCGCGTGGCCGGGATCGAGTTGGTCGGCGGCGTAGCGGGCCAGCCGCGCCAGTTCGGCGCCTGGCTCCGCAGGAATTGCTCGCCGCACGTCTTCCAGCTGCGCCGTGACCACGGCCTGCAGTGCGTGCTCAATTGCAGCGCGCGGATTCGGCCTCAGCAGGATCGGCAGCCACTGGTCGCGGCGCTCCAGCATATCGGCCAGCAGGCCGTGGAGCGCATCGAGGTTGTTGTCCAGCTCCCGCAACAGCAGCGCCAGCGCACCACCGAGTTCCGAATCGGACTCGAGCTCGGCCAGCGCCGACCGCGCGGCCGCCCGGTACAGCGCGCGTGCATCCTCCTCGACGCGCGGCGGCTCACCGAAGCCTGAGCCAAGGGGCATCTGCCGGGCCAGGTACTGGCACAGCGAATCGATGGTGCGCACGCGCAGGCGCTGCGGATTATCGAGCAGGTTCCAGCCCTGCGCCTCGGCATGTTGCAACGCCGCGCCGGCCAGCTGCCAGGTCTGCCGCTCCCACGGTTCGGCGGGTTCCGCCTGGCGCGCGCCGGCCAGCGCCCTCAGGATCCTCCCGCGCATTTCCGCGGCCGCCTTGCGGGTGAAGGTGATGGCGACAATCTCTTCCGGATTGTCCGCCGTCGCCAGCAGGCGCAGGAAGCGCTGCGTCAGCAGACCGGTTTTGCCCGAGCCGGCCGGCGCCTGCACAATGAAGGAGCGCGCCGGGTCGAGCGCCGCCTGCCGCTGTGCGTGATCCGCGGGTGTGTGCCAGGCCTCAGTCATCCTGCCACTCCCCGTCTTCGGCGGTGTCCGGGTCGTCACCAACGCCGGCGGCGCGCTCGTGGATGCGGCACAGGGCGGCGAGTTCGCAGTAGCTGTTCCTGCACGTGGCCAGGCCGTTTTTTGGATCAACCTCGGCGGCACCTTCGCTGAAGGCCGCGCCGAGACGTTCGAGCACGCCGCCCCAATCCTCCAGCACCCGTGGCCAGGTGTCCGCGGCGTCTTTCAACTCGCCTTTGCGGTTGGCCGGCAGCCCCGGCAGCACGCCCTCGCTGCAGACCACGCCGCTGAAAGCGGCCTTGTCGGCGCGGATCTGCGCGAAGGCCACCGCCGCCACGGGCCCGCAGCCACTTGCTGCGGCGGCATTCGCCGCCACGCCGTAGAGCGGCAGTTGCGGATCCTCGGGCCGCTCGCCGAACCAGCGGGACGGTGTGACCTTGCCGGTCTTGTAATCGAGCACCACGCGGGCACCGTCCTCCAGTTCGTCGATCCGGTCCAGCTTGAGGTTGACCTGCACGCCGCCCGCCGTGAATTCATGGTGCTCCTCGAACCCGATCACCCGGAACGGGCTGCGCTGCCGCTCAACGTCGAGCCAGGCGAGGATTCTTTCCTGCAGGCGCCCGGCCTCGAGGTCCGAATAGCGCTGGGCCAGCGTGGCGGGATTTTGCCGCTGCTGCACCGCCAGTGCCTCGGCACTGCAGCGCCGCACCAACTCGTGCAGTTCCTTTTCTCCGAGCGCCAGCAAGGCCTGCTGTGTCTGCAGTTCGCGCCACAGCAACTCCAGTGCCCGGTGCATCAGCGTGCCGCCGCGCATCGGCCCCAGCCCCACCTGCAGACGATCCAGCGGACGGGCGCCCAGGCGGTGCTCGGCAAACGCGCGGAAGGGGCAAATGGCCTGGTTGGCAAACACCCGGCTGCCGCCGGACACCCGCGGCTGGCGCAGCGGCAAAGGCTGGTGGGCCGGCTGTGGCTCGAGCGACGCGGAGTCCCGGATGCGTGCCGCCCAGCCGGCGCCTGCGGCGGTGGCCATGTCCGCTGGCTCGACGGGCTGCAGTCCCTTGATCAACGGGCTGCAGGCGAGTTCCTCGGCGCCGTCGCGGCCCGGGAAACTGAAGATTACTGCGGGGGCCGCGGCGGTGAGTTGCGCCGTGACCCGCTCGGCCCAGGCGCGCTCGCGCTCCGGCTCGCTGTGCGGCATGCCCCGTTCCCGCTGCAATGCCAGTGGGACGAACGGGTCGGGCCGGGCGGCGGGCGGCCAGACCCCGTCGTGCAGACCCATCACCCAGAGGTGATCGAAGCGCTGGCCGTTGGCCTCGTACAAGCCCAGCACCTGCACTGGCGCGTCGGCAGCGCGCGGCTGGAACACGGTTTCACCGGCCAACCGGCGCAGCAACGTGAGCGCTTCGCCACGGGTCAGGCTGCCGGCGAAGTCGGTCAATCCGCTGAAACGGGACAGCAACTGGTTCCAGGCCTCCACGGTCTGGAACTCCGCGCTGTCCAGCGGCCGCCCCTCTGGCCAACCGGCCACCCGAAGCCAGGCCGTGAAGGCCGCGGCCCAGGTGGCCGCGTCGGCCCGCCCCGGCAATTCACGCGACTGCGCCGTCAACTCCTCCAGGCGCGCCGCCAGCGCCGGGCTGTTCCAGGGCTCGGGCAATCCGTCCTGGTTTGCGCGCCGGGCCTCGTAGCGGACCGTGCGCAGGTACACCTCGGCCTCGCCAACCGAGCGCAGGCGCCGGTCGAGCAGGGCGCGGCGACCCAGTTCCGCGCGCCGCTCCTCCATATCTCGCGGCAACGCCCAGTGCGGAGAGCCCAGCAGTACGCCCAACGCCGCCGCGTCGGCGGGCGCCTGGGTCAGCGCCAGCAGGCCGAGCGCCGCGGCGACCACCGGCTCGTCCGACAGCGGCCGGCCCAGCGACAGGTTCCAGGGCTGCCGGCCGCGCGGCGCAGCGGGGAGCAGCGTCCCGGGCGCCAGGTTCTTGCGCAGGGCGTGCTCAAACGTCGCGCGGCAGCCGCCCAGCTCGGGCACCACGATGCCGATGCGCAGCTGCGGGTCGGTCTCCAGCAGCTGACGCGCCCAGGCTGCCGCCAGGGCCATCTCGTGCTGCGCGTCATCCGCGCGCAACCGCCTGGCCTGACTGCCCACCCCGGCCAGGTCGACCCACTGCACCTTACAACCCGCACTGCGCACCGCTCCGGCGAGCGCCTCCAGCGCCGGCTCGCGTTCATAGAACCCGACCAGCAGCAGACGCTCGGGCAGTGCACAGGCCCCGCTCTCGATCAGCGGCGCCAGGAGGCCGGGCAGATTCGACTCGGAAGTCTGTCCGTGCTTCGTGCAGTGCGCGCGAAAGAACAGCGCCCATTTGCGAAAGGCGGCACTGTTCTCGTTATCCTCGAAACGGCGGTCCGCGAGGTCCAGCCGCCAGTCCTGCAGCAGCCTCCAGGAGGCTCGTGCACGGCGCGCGGTGGCGTCCACCCGCAGCAAGGCGTCTCCGTCCTGCCGGATGATGGCGGCCCACACCTGATCCTCCTGCTCAGCGGCCAGCAGGCGCGGCAAAGGTTCGGCCGCGTGCAGCTCCGCTTCAGCGTAGCGGTCCTGGAGCCAGGCGGTCAGCGGCAGTATCGCCGGCGTCGCCCAGGCCGTGCGGCTGGCGGCCAGCATACGCCGCTCGTAGTCGGCGAGCAGGCTGCGCGACAGCCGGGCATTGCCCGTCGCAACGACCGCGCCTGATGCCATTGCATTCAGCAGCTCCTCACGATCCATCTGCACTGTTGCTGCCACCCCGTCGACCACTGCTTTCCTGGAAAACACAGCTTGCATGATAGTCGGGAAACATCTCAAAAGTTGAGAAGCGGGCACTCCGGGTATACCCTTGAAGCATCAGAAGTCCACTCAGCCGCCGACAGGAGGTTAGCGCCATGAGTAGTTCCCGCCCCATCAGCGTTCTTCTCTGCTTATTCGTTCTGGTTTGCCTCTGCGCCTGCGCGGTGCACGCGGATTCACGCCAGGGCAAGAACAAGCCCCCCAAGGATGGTTCGAACGTAAGTGCGAGCGTTGACATAGGCCTGTCCGCCCCGATTCCGGGCGGAATGATCAACGCGGGCATCAGCATCGGCGATGCACGCCACCTGGCAACCCGCTACAACCTCACCGGTACCAAACCCCTGCCTCCAGGCATTCGCAAGAACCTCGCGAGGGGCAAACCCTTGCCCCCGGGCATCGCGAAAACCCGCCTGCCCGAGCCCTTTGTCGGCCAGTTACCCCACCACCCGGGCTACGAGTGGCAACAGGCTGGCGCCGACCTGGCGCTGGTGGTCAGCGGCAGCCTGGTGATCTCGGACATCCTCGAGGGTGTTTTTGACTGAAACAGGTCCGGGCTACTGGTGGGTCAGAATGGCCTTCCAGCCAAAGGGCGTCTTCGCGTAGACGGTCGAAAACCAGGATTCGATCGACGAGCCGTCCTTGAACTGCAGGCGCATCTGCCCGTAGGCCAATGCGTGGCGCTCCGCCAGGGAATTCACCTTGACGTTGTTGTAGCTGAGTTCGCCACGGTCTTCGCCTGACCCCGACAGCGCATTCATGTCCTCGAAACGCTGCGCCAGGGGCTCGACGCCGCGCGCGGTGACCAGCACGAAGCCGGGGTCGTAGTAACCCCGCAGGGCCTCGAACTCACCCTCGTTCCACATTTCCGCGTAGTAATCCAGGGCGGTGGTGATCTCTTCGCGGGTATCGGCCAGGGACGGGCCGGACAGCAACAGGCAGCAGAGCAGGAGTGTAGTACGGACCGTAAAGTTCATGGCGATGGGCTCCAACGGCAGGCGAATCCAGGGACCGGACCAGCTTACCACTTCTCCGGCTCGGCGCGTTTCCCCGGAAACCTGGTTGCGACCACTTTCGTGGAATTTCGGCTATGATCGACCCCCCCTGTCTGATACTGCAAGCGAGTCCGGCGATGTCCTCAATGACTCCGAAAATCCGTGCCCTGATGCTGGTGCTCGTTGCCGCTACGGTAACCGCGTCCGCCGATGATCCGCCGCTCGAAGACCGCGCCATCGAAAGGCTGCAGCAATTCATCCGCATCGACAGCTACGGTTTCGATCCGGTCGTGATTCCCGAGAGTGAGTGGGACCGCATCCACGGCAATGACGAGCGCATCAGCGTGGAGAATTTCCGCCGCGGCATGCGCGACCTGTTCGCCATTGCCAGCGAGGTCGTCTACGACTGAGGAGCGCATGACACTGAACATCAGACCTCGGATCCTGGCAACGGCCGGCCTGTTGCTGGCCATGATGCCGCTGCAGGCCGCGGAGCCGCCAGCCGATCGTGTGCTGGTGAACGGCAACGTCCTGACGGTCGATGCGCATGATTCCGTCGCCGGGGCGATCGCCATTCGAG
>Ga0316188_10000749_pt1 | contig 14734 bp, 15 predicted proteins | sample Phiworburrow1_MG_FD_204933 | JGI IMG/M metagenome (GOLD analysis project Ga0316188, IMG submission 204933) | Coastal sediment microbial communities from Maine, United States - Phippsburg worm burrow 1 | ecosystem: Environmental > Aquatic > Marine > Coastal > Sediment | place: USA: Maine...
TTATTGAGCGATTGTTTATCCAAGAAATGAGATGCAGAGGAATTGAAAGGCCAGAATTAAAAAAACCAATTATATCAGCTCATCAAATGCCGGTCGCTATAACGATAAATCTAGCACGATGAAGCCTGATCCTGTTTAGTTTGTCGATCGTAAGCAAGGCCGTGAACAAGCCGATTTTTTTAATAAATTACTCCTCTGCTGGCGATTTATGAGGCAAACTACGGGTTTTCAAGCCTTAAGATATACGGTCGAGCACATTGTTAATGAAGAAGATCACTATTATCGGTGCTGGTTTTGCCGGCTTATCCTCGGTGAGGCAGCTGCGCAAACACGATAAAAACTGTGAGATCACACTGATCGCACCGCGTGCTGAATTACATTATCTGCCTGCTCTTATCTGGGTACCCAGTGGCCTGCGCAGACGAGAAGACATCATCGTGCCGCTCGATAATTTCTTCAGGCGGATGAAGGTGCAGTTTCATCAGGCCAACGTCACTGGTTTACGTGATGCAGGGCGGATCGTCGAAACCGATAACGGCGAGATAAGCAATGATGGCCTGATCATCGCCTCAGGTGGCAGGTTCATCAAAAAACTGCCAGGCATCGAACACGCCATTACCCCCTGTGAAGGCATCGATGCGGCAGAGAAAATACGCGACCGACTGAACACCATGAGCGGCGGTACCATCGCTTTCGGTTTTGCCGGCAATCCGAATGAAGCATCTGCCATGCGTGGCGGTCCGATGTTCGAATTCCTGCTTGGCACCGATACTTTATTGAGAAGACGCGGTATACGTAAAAACTTCGAGCTGGTATTTTTCAGCCCGGCGCCTAAACCGGGCAACCGTCTGGGACCGAAAGCAGTGGGCAGACTGCTGGACGAAATGCAGAAACGTGAAATCAGGACCCATCTCGGCCACAAGATGAAAGCCTTTACCTCCGATAAAGTAATTACCGAAGGCGGTGAGTTTACTGCCGATATGATCATTTTCATGCCGGGCATGACCGGTAACCAGTGGTTCGATAACAGTGAACTGCCTCGTTCTGAAGGTGGCCTGGTTAAAGCCAACCAGCATTGCAAGGTCGACTCAATGGATGCTGTTTATGTTGCCGGTGATTCAGGGAGCTTTCCCGGTCCAGACTGGATGCCGAAACAGGCGCACATGGCAGATTTACAGGCTGAAGCCGCAGCAAAAAACCTGCTGGCAGAACTGAGTCGACAAACGGCAGATGCTGAATTTAAAGTTGAACTGATATGTATCGTGGACAGTAATGACAAAGGCATATTGATCTCACGTACCGTTGGTAAAAATATTATGCTGCCTGGCAGCATCTTATTTCACTGGACAAAACGATTGTTCGAATGGTGGTATTTGCGCCGATACAGGTAAGCAAACGACAGATAAAAAAGGGGACTGATACTGTTAGCCGCTCTTCTTAGAATAGCCTGGCAAATCTGTCCCCTCTAGTTATCGTCCGGGGGTGGACAATTATCCCCTAATTACCAAAGGGGCCAAAACTGGATCCATTATTATTATCCCAGGGACCGCTGAAACTGGATCCATTATTGTTCCAGGGGCCACTGAAACTCGATCCGCGGTTGTTCCAGGGGCCGCTAAAACTGGATCCGTTATTACCCCAGGGGGCACTGAAACCCGATCCGCGGTTGTTCCAGGGGCCACTACCGCGTGGGCCTAAATTTCTGCCATCACCATAGCTGCCATAATACGGCATCTGGTAATTGCCATAATTCGGCATCTGGTAGTTGCCATAGTTTGGTACCTGATTATTCTGTGCGGGCAAGGTTTGTCCAGGTAAGTTCTGTGTCGCCCCCTGCTGATAGTTATAGGGGTCTGCAGTATTACTCGCTGATGGCTGACTACCTGCGGTCGAGCTGTCTTTTGACTGGTCCTCTTTTAACTGGCCTGCTGTCTGTATGTTGTCGGACTTCAGATTCTCCTGCTGTATTAATTGTTCGATATCCTTCGGGGGGAAATCCCCATATCCCTGCCGCTTATTGCCTTGCTGCTGTGGCATAGACCAGTCAGCAAACACCAGGTTTGCGCTCAAGCTGGCTGCCAGTACACAAACGATTGAAAAATATTTTCCGACTGATCTGTTTCTCATTTTTATCACCCAGGTAAAGACAATGATCTTATTAAAACTGTACCACAACTATTATTAAAAATATCGGTTAATCAGTCGATACATCAAAAGAAGCTGGCGCTATTTATCTGCGAATATAATGATAAATAGATATTCAAATTAAACCATTTGATTTTATACTGGTGAAGTATATACATCCTCTAATACAACAGACAGAATTCACTCATGAACAGCACGCCATCAAAGACCAGCACCATACGAAGAACCAAAATTGTCGCCACCATCGGACCGGCCTGTAATACACCGGAAATGCTCAAGGCCATGATCGAAGCCGGCATGAATGTGGCACGACTGAACCTCTCGCATGGCTCGCACGATAAACATCGTCAACAGATCCTGGACCTGCGTGCAGCCGCCAGCGAGCTTGGACGAAATATCGCTATCATGATCGATACCCGCGGTATCGAGATTCGCACCGGTCTGCTGGAAGGTGACTCTGTGAAGCTGTTAGTCGGCGAGAAATTCAGCCTGTACACCGGCGGCAAACCCGGCAATGTTAACGGTGCATCGATCACCTATCAGAAGCTGTTCGAAGAAGTCCGCCGCGGTGTACCCATACTGCTCGATGATGGCGCAATCGAACTGGTTGTCGAGAATGTCACCGACGGCGTCATCAACTGCCGCATCATTCACGGTGGCCGACTCGGCAATTCCAAGAGCGTCAACCTGCCAGAGACACAACTGGCGATGAGCGCCGTTAGTCCTGAAAACCGCGACGACGTGGTCAAGGAACTTAACTTCGCTGCAGAGAATGACGTCGACTATATCGCCGCCTCATTCGTACAGAGTGCTGATGATATCTACAAGATGCGTGAGATACTCGTCGAAAAAAATGCGATGATCCCGATCATCGCCAAGATCGAAAACAAGGCTGGGGTAGCTAACCTGGACGAGATCGTCGATGCAGCCGATGGCGTCATGGTCGCTCGCGGCGACCTGGGTGTAGAACTGCCTCTGGCCGATGTGCCAGCTACGCAGAAGCTCATCATCCGCACTACGGTCAGCAACGGTAAGCCGGTCATTACCGCTACCCAGATGCTGGCTTCGATGGAATGGAACCCTAAACCAACACGCGCCGAAGCCAGTGACGTCGCCAATGCCATCCTCGACGGCACTTCGGCAGTCATGCTCTCTGGTGAAACCGCTGTCGGAAAATACCCGCTGGAGGCGATTAAAACACTGGCCACAATCGCTCTGCGCGCGGAAGCCTCATTGAACGAATACGGTTATCTGCAGAAGATCAAACCCAGTCCTGCAGATGTGGTAACCCAGGCGATTGGCCAGGCGGCCGTCAGCATGGCGGCAAACCTGAAAGCCGCGGCCATCATCAGCCTGACGGAGAGCGGCTTCACCTCGCGCCTGATTTCAAAATACCGCCCGGACTGCCCGATCCTGGCGATCACATCTTCACAACGGGTGGTGCGTAAACTGTCGATGAACTGGGGCGTAATACCGGTTCTCTACCAGGGAAAACCAAGCGATGATGCTCGTATCGAGTTCGCCATTGCTATGAGCAGGGAGCTGGCTAATGCCGGCAGCGGCGACATCCTGATCATTACTGCCGGACATTACCAGAAAAGCGGTGGCACTGACCTGGTCCGTGTGATCACTTTGTAGACTGATAAATAAGATATTCAGCTATAAAAATAACGAGGCTTATTAAGGTATTAATCTGAGCGGTTTAAGCAGATCAGTTAACTTAGGCGTTTAATGTCAAACTAAATCGTACCTCGTTGCTTTTTTTTCCGATATTGAACATATATTCTTCTATCATATTCATAGAGCAAACTTCCGGAGCCATTTACAATGAAATCACACTTTTACGCTTTACCGCTTCTCATTATCTCTCTAGCTGCCTGCACCTGGGTCGAACCCACCAGGGAGAGCAGTGAAGTGACACTGGTGAAATCATTCAACGTTACTGCCTGTAAAAAACTGGGCACGACAACGGCAACTGTCAAACACAAAGTGGGCCCGATTACCCGTGGTGAAGACACCGTAATGGAGGAACTGGTTACCCTTGCAAAGAACAGAGCAGCAACCATGGGCGGTGATTCCATCGTCGCACAAGAACCGCCAACTGACGGTGCTATGAGTTTTGATATATACAGATGCGCCGAGTGATCGATGCCGATAAAAACAGGGCAGAATAGCCATGGTTCCACTTAAAAACTATCGGCTCTCTCTGCCCTCGATAATGTATGCAGTCCTGCCAGCTTATCCTGGTTTCGCGTTTTCACGCGGCAGCATATTCAAAGGTGACCTGGTCCGACTGAAGCTCAATTTGGTGCATGAATGATCAATTGCACAAAAATGATACAACCGCCAAATAATCTTAATAATTATATTTTACAATTACTTCATTAAATTCAACTACATATTAATCAAGCATGGTAATGACTTAATGGCATAGATATTGAATGGTTCACAATAGCAGTAATAAATCACTCACACAGATCAACTGAATTATGCTCAATATCTCCGCTGTCCCAAGACGGCCCGTAGTACTCGTCATACTCGATGGCTTTGGTGTCAACCCGAGCAAACTCAACAATGGCGTTGCTGAAGCCGAAACACCCCGGCTGGATGCATTCTTCAGCCGCTTCCCGCACACTACACTAAATGCATCCGGCCATGCAGTCGGCTTGCCGGATGGGCAGATGGGCAATTCCGAGGTCGGACACCTGACGCTTGGCGCCGGTGAGGTCATCCACCAGGATGTGGTAAAGATCAGTGATGCCATAGCCAATGGCCAGTTCTTTCTCAACCAGGCACTGCTGGATGCCATCGAAAAAGCATCTATCAAAAAACGTCCTCTGCACCTCATCGGCCTGGTCTCAGATGGTGGCGTTCACAGCCATCTCGATCACCTGAAAGCCGTTATCCAATTAGCAAAAGATAACGGCGTACATCCGTTGCTGCACATGATCACTGATGGTCGCGATACTCCGCCAAAGTCTGCGCTCAATTACCTGCCCGAAATTGAATCTGCACTACATGAATGTGGCGGCGCAGTCGCGAGTATTACTGGACGCTTTTACGCGATGGATCGAGACAACCGCTGGGAACGTACCGAGCTTGCCTGGCGCGCACTGGTGCTGGGCAAAGCGCAGCATGCACAATCCGCTGAAACCGCGATATGCAGCGCCTATGCTGCAGGTGATACTGACGAGTTCATCCAGCCCGTACTACTGCCTTCATTCACTCCGATCATCGACTACGACCCAGTAGTGTTTTTCAACTTCCGCAAAGACCGACCTCGCCAGATCGTGGCTGCCCTGGGCGACAGGAACTTCAAAGGTTTCGATCGCGGTAATTCGCCAGTTGCTGCAGTTACCTGCATGATGCCATATGACCGAAGCTTAAACCTGCCGTACGCCTTTGAACCGGAAAAACCCAGGATAACCCTGAGCCAGATTATCAGCTCATTAGGGCTGGCGCAGTTCCACTGCGCCGAAACTGAAAAATACGCGCACGTTACCTACTTTTTTAACGGTGGCCGCATCTCTCCCTATGCCGGCGAATCTCAGCTGTTAATTCCCTCACCCGCTGTTGCCACCTATGACCTGAAACCATCGATGAGTGCGAAGGAAGTTGCCGACGCAGTCGTAGGCGCAATCAGCAAAGGTCGTTATGCCTTTATTGTGGTCAATTTCGCCAATGGTGATATGGTCGGACATACGGCAAAAAGAGACGCCGTGCTCGAGGCGGTGGAAACGCTGGACCGGGAAGCTTCACGCGTGCTGGCAGCGGCCGAAACTGCCGGCTATTCTGTGGTAGTGACCGCCGACCATGGTAATTGCGAAGAAATGGTCGATCCCTTCACTGGCGAACCGCATACACAGCACACCACCTACCCGGTACCCTGCCTGGTTATGGACGAGGATAACTGGCAGCTGTCCAGTGGCGGTGGACTGGCCAATGTTGCACCGACGATATTACAGTTGATGGGTATCACACCGGCGGCAGAGATGACAGGCTCATTATTACTGAGGAAACTTCCGGGCAAACGTTCTGAAGAAAGGCACAACCCGAAAAAACTTCGTGTTGCATGATCATGATCAGCTTTTTTATTAAAAAATTACGTTTTGCACAACCCGCAGGCAATGTCAGAACTGGTCGGAGGCCAGAAAAAATCGACGTTATTATTATTTGATGGACTCAGGCTCTCTTAAAGCAGAAATCACTTTACCGTCCATCAGCACGATAAAAAAGTGCGGCAGCAATGTATCATCTACTTCAGACTTTACTTTTACCAGGTAATGCCAGTGTTTTTCATGATGCGGTATCGGCTTCAACTCGATCCCTATTAAAGTCAGATTCTCCAGATCAGCTCCCAGAGCATAGTTCTGAATAGCCTGAAGAGCGTCTGCTAACGACAGTGGTGGAGAACTTTCGAAAGGCACCCAGATTAATTCCTGATCGATATCGCTTTTCTTGATATAAGCATCAACTTTGATGTCATCGATATATTCGGTAATTTTTATGGGGAACTCATATGCAAATAGCTTTGCACTAAATAACAATACGAGTAAGGGTAAAAATCTTAAATACATAAATCTTGCTCCAGGATTTGCAGGAATAAAAATTTTGTAATATATCAGATTTGCAGTTGCCAAAGGCATTAAATGTTAAAACTCATGGCCGCTTTAATTTTTCTTTAAGGATAAATAGTTCCCCGATTCGATTTGACGAAGATCACTAACATCGTAGTTAAAAACATAAACCCATGCATCGATCAATTCATTACTGGCAACGGATACCGGTAGTTTTTTGCGCACATATTCATGTGGTTGTGGAAATTGATCGCTACATGCTTCGTATTCGTCTAACTCTGTGAACAGTAAATCTCCATTTATGATCTTGTACAACTCACCATGCACCTGGTCTTCTACATTGCCCGATTCGGTAAAACCAGGATAACCATCTATTTCATAAAGTTTTCCCTGCATGTATCCATCGGCAAAATACTCACAATAACCCGATAGTAGATGGTGCATGCTGCTGGCCGCTTCCCTGCGCAAAGTGCCATAAACAAAAATGAACTCAACAGCCAAATAGCTTACCTTCTGTTTTTTAATGTCTGAATAAATTCAGCCAGATATAATTCTGAAAAAAATTAGAATAATACACACTAAAGGCCACTGTTTTTAGTACCTGCCTATATCGCCGTATTTTTTTTCTTGCCACAGCGCTTACAATGGTAAACAGTAACCAGTCTCCCCTGTTTAACATCAAACTTTTTTTCGTTAAGAATCTGCCACTTATGAAAACCGCTTCGGCAAAGCGTTTTGCCTTTGTGCTTCGCAGCCGGGGTCTTTTTCTTGAATATGAGAATGTCTGCCATAACCTGTATATTATCAATCAGTTCTGAGTATCACCTCTGATTTAACCTGGACGGATATCTTAGCCGTTTTAGTCTGAAACGCCAGATAGATCAGACGTCTCTTACATCATGATAAACTTGCACATAAATTCATCAGAAGCCCGAGTTCATGTTTATCAGGTTCATATTTTTTCTACTTTTTTCTAATGCATGTATCCAGATCAGTTTTGCAGACAATATCGAAACCGAATCTTTCGAGCTGACATTAACTGATGATATAGCAGTGACCATCACACGATTTGGAAAAGATGGTGACAGGATACTCTGGATTCCATCTGAGCACGGCATCAATAAGCAAAGGCATTACGAACTGCTGAATGCCCTGTCAAAACACCAGTATGAAATCTGGTTGGCAGAAATTCATGAAAGCTATTTCATCCCGGCAGGCCGCAGCAGTTACACCAGGATCCCTGTAGACGATATATCCGAGCTCATCCAGAAAACTCTGCCCAGGGATGATCGTAAATTATTTATCATCACCAGTGGACGGGGCGCTGTGCTTTCGTTACTGGCACTAAATAACTGGCTCAATAAATCCGGCGACAGTGAAAAATTCGGCGGTATCATAATGCTCAATCCCAACTTTCAGGAGAATACACCGACACCTGGGAAAACCATGGAGTTTTTACCTGTAGTCGATAAAACACAATTGCCAGTTTTTATCATACAGCCCGAAAAGTCTAACAAGTACTGGTACTTGAAAGACCTGGTGGCCAGACTTGGCAATGGCGGTAGCAAGGTTTATAGTGAAATCATCGAGCAGGCTGGCGATGGATATCATGTAAGAGCAGATGCCAACGAGATCGAAAAGCAAAAAGCGAGAGAACTTCCTCAGCAACTATCCGAAGCCATCAAACTACTGACTCAAACAAAAGTAAGTACAAGAAGACCGCAGAGCACCTCGAGCGAGCCATGGCAAATATCGCCACTAGCGGAATCTTTACAGCTCTATCCTGAAAAAACATCTGCACCAGCTCTTGAGCTACATGACATTCACGGAGAAAAATACAACCTGGAAGATCATCGCGGTAAGGTTGTTGTAATTAATTTCTGGGCTACCTGGTGTCCACCCTGTGTCAAAGAGATTCCTTCACTGGGTCGCCTGCAGGCAGCATTTTCAAAAAAAGAACTACTCGTTTTGAGTGTCGACATCGGTGAGAGCAAAAAAGAGGTTGAGACATTTTTAAATCAATTTCCTGCTGACTTCCCGGTTTTGCTCGACGCAGATGGCACCACGGTAAAACAGTGGAAAATAATCGCATTCCCAACCACGTTTATCATCGATCAGCATGGCATGATCCGGCTGGCGTATTATGGCGGACTAGAATGGGACGAGCCAGATGTTGCAACGCAGTTGCGAAGCCTTATTGGGCCGGCGCAGGATTAGATCTTAAACGGCATGAACCATTGAATTCTTGTTTCGCCATTTCGCTGAAGCGATTTGCCTTTATGTTTTTCTGCCGGTGTCTTTTTTCCTGAAAAGCCAGGATATCTGCTTCTATATAGTACTAATCAATTTTTGCTGCTGACTCGTCCGGACCTTATCATCCATATGCGCTCCTTCTGCGGCGTCCTGCTGTTTCGATATTTCATAAAGAGGCCGTTTTTCCGACACCCAAGGGTAAGTATCGGCGGGCCTTCAAAGATGATGTATGACGCTGTCAGTATTAATCCGTTAACGTCCACAAAACATTAAAAATTGAAATATAGCTACTATACTCGCTGTTAATAGACGCATCTGCACCTGCTCGCAACTAACTGTATACAATAAAGAAGCATATTAATCCTGATGCACGAACATATTTGTACTTGAATACCTTAACGGATATCTAAATGGCATTAATAGAACCAGTCTCTAGCCTTTCAATTAAAAGAGCGGTAAACCTGTACACGATAATCTTATTCTTATCATTCGGCGTATTACTGTACTGGTTAGCGGCTGACCGTTATCAGGTTTTTGTTACTTCACATGAAACATCGGCTCACAACACAACAAAGATCATTGCCTTTCAGATCAATAAAACGCTCAAGGAAAAGCAACGCGCAATCGACATATTCATCGAGAGCAACAAAGGCCTTATTACAGAGCTATCAACTAACCCTGATGATGATGAGACTCATGAGGAACTGGCAGCACGTTTGAAAAAATATCAGCCTGACATCTTGGCCTTTAACATCATCACCGCGTTAGGCGAACCCATCATTGGTGACTTTAACGGAGACATTGGTGAGCTCTGCCTGGAAGATGTTAAATATTACATTGAAAATGGGGAACAACACATTCGATTACATCCCAATCATAATGCATATCACTTCGACGTCATCAGTAAATATTCCACAAATAAAATCGACCATTATTTTTTCGTTAGCTTTAATATCAATGAGATATCTGAATTACTCAGCTCCACTCAACCACAAAACCACAACTTGTTAGTTATAAATACAGAAGCGAATGACCTGATCGAGATTACTTCTAAAGGTGATAGACAAACGATCAGTGACAGACTGGATTTCAGGATGAGCGGCGATGAGAGACTAAGAGTGCTATCAAAAACAAAAATAAAAGACACATACTGGCATGTTATTGATATGTATGATGAGGGCCTTTTCGACAGCTACAGAAATAAAATCATAATTGAAACCTCTATTATCTTTTACATAATCTTAATGATAGTTTTATTTATGCGAAATATACTGCTCAACCAGGACCAGAAACGTACTGTTGCTGAAGAACTACTGCAGAAGAACCATCAGCAGATTAAAGAGCTTAATGATCAGCTTGAGCTGCTATCAAAAACCGATAGTCTGACTGGTTTATACAACCGCCGCTATTTCGATGAAATGATTAATAAAGAATGGAATCGCGGCTTAAGGTCAAACAATTCACTTACCTGCATTTTGCTGGACATTGATTACTTTAAAGATTACAACGATCATTATGGGCATCAGGCTGGCGACAAATGCCTTAAAGACATCTCTATACTGATAAAGGACACGTTCAGGCGTGCGGGAGATGTCGTCGCTCGTTATGGTGGTGAAGAGTTTATTATATTAATGGCAGACAGTACTAAACATGACGCGATAGCTGCTATTGCAAAGTTTCAGGTGGAACTTGAAAAACTAAAAATACCGCACGAAGGATCTGCAGCAAATGATTACATTACTATCAGCGCTGGCATTGTGAATGGGACCCCGTCAAGAGACGAGACTATCGAGGAATTTATCCGTAAAGCAGATAAAGCTCTGTATCTGGCAAAAGCCGACGGCAGAAATCGATGGGTAATACAATAACTGAATATCAAGGGCATCGATGCGTGATTCAATTTGCAGCAGATTTGCGGTGCCGCAATTTAAAAAAAACTGTGCAACAAATTTTTTCCACCTGAAAGTGATATAGGAATATTCTTTCGAAGAAATTCATGAGCTGCAGGAAACTGGTCTGCATATGCTTCGAATCCATCGCACCAAACATGCAGCATATCATTAGTTACAATTAGCATCATCGGTGATGCACAATCTCATCAGCGTTATCTGATTCGATAGCCTGGCAGGTGTATCTGCCTCAAGCAGTTTCCCTCACATCTATCCATCAGCAAAATACGCACAGTGAGGTCCGAAATTACCTATAATTCGCACATCGTTTGTTTACTGTAGCGCAATCCACAGAGGATCCATCATGATATTTTCGTCTTTAGACCTCGCGCCTGAAATCCAGCAGGCACTTGATGCCTGCGGCTATTCCCAGATGACCGCAATACAGCAAAAGGCGATCATCCCGGCGCGGCGCGGCAAAGACCTGCTGGCCAATGCCCAGACAGGAACAGGCAAGACTGCCGCTTTTGCTTTACCCATTCTTCAACAGATATACGATCTCCCGAAACCGACATTAGCCGGCGCGCCGCGAGCGCTTATCCTGACTCCCACCCGCGAGCTGGCAGAACAGCTGACGGAAACCATCAGGCGTTACGCTCAGTTTATGCCGCTGACGGTCACCGCTCTTTTCGGCGGTGTTAAATTAAGCGCACAGGAGAAAAAACTCAAAGCTGGTATCGACATCATTGTCGCCACGCCCGGTCGTCTGCTGGAACACGTGGTACAGAACAATGTGAATCTCGGCAGTGTGGAATTTGTCGTGCTGGATGAAGCCGATCGCATGCTGGACATGGGCTTTATAAGCGACGTGGACACACTGCTACAGAAGACCCCGAAAAAACGTCAGACCCTGCTGTTTTCCGCCACCATCTCGCAAGCAGTCAAAGAGCTGGCTAAAAAAATACTTAACAACCATGAAATCATCAGCGTGGCCCGGCAGAATGCCATCGCCGATACCATAGAGCATGTGGTCTATCCGGTTGAAGAACAACGCAAAGCGGAGTTATTCATCGATCTGATCGGACAGCACAACTGGTTCAAGGTACTGGTATTTACCAGCACCAAGGCACAGGCTGACGCGCTGATGACACAACTGAAAGAGGCCGGTATCAAAGCCGCACTGTGCCACGGTGATAAAAGCCAGGGATCACGCAGGCGTGCCGTCGCTGATTTCAAAGCCGATAAAATCCAGGTACTCATCGCGACTGAAGTCGCCGCCCGTGGCCTTGATATCCAGGGCCTGGAGCATGTGGTCAACTACAACCTGCCTTATCTCGCAGAGGACTATGTACACCGCATCGGCCGTGCCGGTCGCGCTGGCAGCAAAGGCCAGGCTATCTCGTTTGTCAGCCGGGAAGAAGAGCGCACCCTTAGCAATATCGAACGCCTGGTCGGCGAACACATCAAACGCATTAAGATGCCGGGCTACGCGATTGGAAGCCGGGAATCGTTATTGAATAAACTGGCAGAACGCAGCCGCCCTTCACGCACTAACAGAGCCAGCCAGACCACAATCATCGACAGCAAAAACAGCATCGCCAAAGTAAGCAGAAAGAAAAAAGCCAGGCCGGCAAGTACTAGAAAAACAAGGTAGCAATACCAATAAAATATGGAAAATACAGATATAAATATCGCCAGCAATTACCCGAATGAAGCCAGGTTGCTCACGGTGGCTCTACTCATCAACGTCGCACTATTAGCCGTAGGCATGGTAGCACCCATCATCACGCTCAATAAATTCGTACTCATCGAAAATACCTTCTCGATTCTTAGCGGCTCCATCGAACTGTTAAAAGAAGGCAAGTGGTTCCTTTTTGTAGTGATCACCAGTTTCAGTATCGTGCTGCCATTACTGAAGCTAGGTGTCCTCTTCCTGTTAGTCAGTGTCAGAACAAATAAAACAGCACATCTCAATCGATGTTTGCACTGGATGCACCTGCTCGGCAAATGGTCCATGCTTGATGTGTTCGTCGTGGCGGTACTCGTGGTCACGGTAAAACTTGGCGTTATTGCCAGTGTAGAAGCACGCTATGGATTGTATGCGTTTACCGCTGCGGTGATTTTAACGATGTACGTAACATCAAGAGTAGTGAGTTTAACGAGTGTTTCAAAACCGATTAAAACCGTATAGGTTTAGAGAAGCAAGGATAAGTACTGACGAGCGAAGCATAGACAGCGCCTTGTGCAGGAGTATATTGAAGTTCTGCGCTTAATAACTGGCGCCGTGCATCGAGCACCTCAATATAGGGAGAGCAACCTTCGTCGTAACGTAACTTTGCTTGATGCGCAGAATTTTTCAATACTTCCACACGGCGGCCTTCGGCCGCGAGTTACTCTCGGCTTTTCTGTACGTTGATCAAAGCGTCTTCTAAGCCGCAATCTGTTACATCTTCCTTTTCTGCCAGGTTTTTTAAATTTCCTGTTATTAATGTCGATCGAGACAGACCAGAATAATTATGCCATCTTCGCCACTCGATCAATATTTTTAGACAATCTTGATTTATATCATTCTGCTCTGCTGTCGACTGTTGTATAAAATTATTTATCTATAATTTACCGGCTAATTACAAGATGACTGCTTTAACTTTTCAGATGCTAATTCAGTGCCACTACTCTGGCAGCGATAACAATGTTGACCAGCTGCACGTAGAGCAGCTGGTCAATGGTGACTGGCAGGTGCTGGAGCTGAATAATTATACACCCGGCTTTGATATTTTCATGTATGCCATCCTCACCTGTCAGCATATGTATTTTAGAATGAATGCTGCGGAACGTAACCTGATACTGGAATCCAGCGAGGGGTTGATTACGGTTAACGCCGACGAACACCGGAGTATAAAAACACTGCATGTTGATTTTAAAGGCAAGCTGAAAAGCGGTACAGTCACTGATGATGCGATCAGATATATCAATCAGCGGATGAGGCAGTGCCCTGTTTCTACCAACCTGAAAAAAATTATGGACAATACGACCACGGTAAGTTTTGAATCTGCCTGACTATAGCGCCCAGTTAATTTCAGACTGTCCCTGTGATTTCAGAAACTCATTAATCTTCGAGAACGGACGACTCCCCAGAAAACCGCGATATGCTGAAAGCGGTGAAGGGTGCGGTGAGCGAATCACCAGGTGATGCGATGCATCGATCACTGCGCCTTTTTTCTGCGCGTAGGCACCCCACAGCACAAAAACCACGGGGCGTTCAAGCGCGTTAACCACAGAAACAACCTTATCGGTAAAGATTTCCCAGCCATTACCCTGATGTGAATTGGGTAATCCCCGCTCAACGGTTAACACACTGTTAAGCAATAATACGCCCTGGTTCGCCCAGCTTTGCAAATTGCCATTTTGCTTTTTTATAGCAAGATCATCATTGAGTTCCTGAAAAATATTAACCAGTGATTTGGGTATCGGACGGACCTCAGGTAACACCGAAAAACACAGTCCATGGGCATGCCCCGGTGTCGGATAAGGATCCTGACCCAGAATAACTACCCTTACCTGATCCAGCGGTGTACTCTTGAGCGCGTTAAACCACAGCGATGAATGCGGAAAAATGACCTTACCCTTATCCTTCTCATCGCGCAAAAAGGCTTTCAGCGAATGCATGTAATCTTTATCAAACTCAGGCAATAAAGATTCTGCCCAGCTCTGATCAAATGGTAGTTGCTCTGCAGTTATCATTGTTATCTGGGTATTATCTCCCAGCTATCAGAGTTATTCATTCACAAACCAAGATGCGCTATCAAACTAACAAATAAGCCAATACTCTCTAAAAAGCAAAAAGGGGACAGAGCCCCCTTTAAACATCAA
>Ga0316188_10000750_pt1 | contig 14723 bp, 11 predicted proteins | sample Phiworburrow1_MG_FD_204933 | JGI IMG/M metagenome (GOLD analysis project Ga0316188, IMG submission 204933) | Coastal sediment microbial communities from Maine, United States - Phippsburg worm burrow 1 | ecosystem: Environmental > Aquatic > Marine > Coastal > Sediment | place: USA: Maine...
GTTTTGCGTCATGGCCTGACCAAGTTATGGGGCCGAGCGCACAAGAGGTTCCAGAAGGTCCAGAAAGCCCTTAGTTATCAACAGCTTAGGGCTTTTTTCTTGTCTCAGACGGTTTCAAGTCGATCTTCCAGATCCCGCCGTTGTGGAGTAACTTTGGCAGTAACCGACCCCGTCGGAGGGCCGAAAACGTCGAGTTACTCCATGGCACGCAATCTCATCCCCTCGGAAGCCAGCATCCGCGCGGTCAAACCGGGCGATCCGCGCAGGCGTCTGAGCGACGGCGACGGGCTCTTCCTGCTGCTGTCCGTCAAGGGCGGATCTCAAGCTTGGCGGCTGGACTACCGATTCCGAGGCAAGCGCAACACGCTGAGCCTGGGCACCTATCCGGACACGTCGCTCGCCCTGGCCCGGCGCAAGGCCGACGCCGCCCGCAGGCTGCTCGCCGAAGGCTTCGACCCCAGCCAGCAGCGCAAGGCCGAGCGCGAGGCGGTGACCCTGCAGCGTGAGATCGCGGAGCGCCAGGTGCAGGGCCTGCCCGCTGCCGGCACCTTCGAGGCGGTGGCCCGCGAGTGGTTCGCGGTGCGGCGCGACGGCTGGTCGAAGAGCTACGGCGACAAGGTGATCGCACGGCTCGAGTCAGACGTCTTCCCGTGGATCGGCCGCGTGCCGGCGGCCGACATCACTGGGCCGCAGCTGCTGGAGGTGATGCGGCGGATCGAGGCACGCGGTGTAGTCGTGACGGCGCACCGGGCGCTGCAGGACTCGGGGCAGGTGTTCCGCTACGCGGTCGCCACCGGCCATGCGAAGTTCAACCCGGCCCGGGAGCTCAAGGATGCGCTACGGCAGCCCAATCCGCGCCACTTCCCGGCCATCGTCGAGCCGAAGCGCCTGGGCGAGCTGCTGCGCGCGATGGACCACTACGCCGCGACGCCGGTGGTGCGTGCGGCGCTGAAGCTGGCGCCGATGCTGCTGCTGCGCCCAGGCGAGCTGCGCTTCGCCGAATGGCCCGAGATCGACCTGGACGAGGCGCTGTGGTCGGTGCCGGCCGCGCGGATGAAGCGCGAGCTGCGCCAGAAGATGAGCGGTTCGCCCCACCTGGTGCCGCTGCCCAAGCAGGCTGTCGCCGTGTTTCGCGAGCTGCAGACGCTGACTGGGCAGGGCAAGTTGGTCTTCCGCGGTGAGCGGCACCACGACCGCGCGATGAGCGAGAACACGGTCAACGCAGCGTTGCGGGCGATGGGCTTCTCGGCCGACGAGGTTACCGGCCACGGGTTCCGGGCGACGGCGCGCACGATGCTGCACGAGCGGCTGGGCTACAGCCCGGATGTGATCGAGGCGCAGCTGGCGCACACCGTGCTCGACAGCCTCGGCCGTGCCTACAACCGAACCGAGTTCGTGGAGCAGCGGCGCGAGATGCTGCAAACCTGGGCCGACTACCTGGATCAACTGCGCAGCGGCAAAGACATCGTTCCACGGAAGACCCGAGGTCGTCCGCCGCGCACGCTTTTGCCCCCACGCGGCCTCGTCGGTGGCTGACACCTGAGCGCTGACCTCAACCCCCAGCCCACCCCGCGGGGCGGGCCAGTCCCTGCTGCCAGCCGGGCTTGGGGCGGCAATCGGCGCGTGCTCAACTCCCCAAGCCAAGGGAATCCCAGGCGGCGCAGGGCAACCTGGCTGCGATGATCGAGCAGTCCGGCAGCGCCTCGCTCTAGACGTGCCTGGCCAGGCTCATGCGCTGATGCAGGATGCGCAAGACGCCGATGCTCGCGGGCTCGATGCGGTAGACGATGACATGCGAGCCGACCAGATAGGCATGGAAGCCTGGGGGCAGATCGTCACGGCGGTGGCCGAGCTGCGCATCCTGGCCAAGCGCCTGCAAGGCGTCGTTGATCTTGTTGCGGTAGATGAGCAGTTGAGGCTCACCCCAGGTTTCGCCGGTGTATTGCAGGATGTCGATGAAGTCCTGCCGCGCCTTCGGGGAAAGCTTGACCGGCAGTACCTTACGGGAGGACATCCACGTCAATCGGCTTGCCGCTGTGCATGGCGCTGATGGCGCTTTCGGTGATGTCGTTCAGGGCGTCAGGCGTGTAGGCAACGCCCTCTCCACGGTCGAGCTGATCCGCGCCTTGCTTGATCGCGGCGTGCCACGTCTGGACGCGGCTTTCCTCGGCCTGCATCCGGCGGATCGCGTCACGGATCACTTCCGTGGCGCTTCCATAGAAGCCGCCGGCCACCTTGCTCTTAATGAAGCCTTCCATTTCGGCCGACAGGTTGACGTGCATGGTCATGGGCTAGCCTCCATATACACATACTATCCATACTATGGATATCAGGCAAGGCTAAGTGGCCTCCCACACCCCGCGCCCCGCTTCCGAGGGGCGAGGCGGTCCTCGCCGTCGGCGAAGATTGCCCAAGAACAACATGAAACCGATCGATCCTCGCCGCTTCGGCCTGCGCCTGCCCGCCCACCGCCAGGTATTCGCGGCGTTCTTCCTGTACGCCTTCTCCTTCGGTGGTTTCTTTCCGCGCCTGGCGGAGCTGCAGCGCTCGATGGGTGTCACCGAGGGCGAGCTCGGCCTGGGCCTCATCGGTGCGGCCTGCGGAACGCTGGTCTCACTGAGCTTTGCCGGGCGTCCGATCGAACGCATCGGCCATCGGCGCACGCTGCTGGTGCTGATACCGCTACTGCCGGTGTTCTACACGCTGGCCGCGCACGCCCGCGGACCGCTTGCGCTGTTCCTGTTGCTGCTGCCGGCCGGCTTGTGCATCGGCGCCATCGAGCTCGTCGTCAACCTCGAGGCCGACCGTGTCGAGCACCAGGGCAGGCGACGCATCATGAATCGGGCGCACGCGTTCTGGAGCTTCGGCTTCTTCGGCGCCGGGCTGCTCGGCGCTGCGGCTGCGCGGCTGGCGCTGCCGCCTCAGTGGCACCTGGCCGCCGTGGTGCCGCTGACCGCGCTGCTCGCGCTGCTGCTGCTGGGCCGTTTCGACGGCGCACCGCAGCGCAGTGGTGGCAGCGTGGAGGCGGCACACCGCTTCGCGCGGCCGACGGCGGCGATCATGGGCCTGGTGCTGTTCTCGCTGTCCGGCCTGGTGCTCGAAGGCGCGGGCGTCGACTGGTCGGCCATCTACATGCGCGACGTCTTCGGCGCTGCGCCGTTCTTCGGCGCACTGGCCGTGACATGCGTCGCGCTCGCGCAAGGCTGCACGCGCTATGCAGCCGACCGCTACGTCGAGCGACACAGCCCGCGCGCAATCGCGCGCGCGCTGCTCGGGGTGCTGGGCCTGGGCACGCTGCTGGTCAGCATGGCGCCGGCGGCACCACTGGCGCTGGCGGGCTTTGCGCTGATCGGCATCGGCACCAGCGTGATGTTTCCGCTGGCGATGTCCGCGGCGGCGCAGCGCACCGACCGACCGGCGTCCACCAACGTGGCCGCGCTTGCGCAGATCTCTTTCGTCAGCTTCCTGCTTGCGCCGCCGCTGCTGGGCATCGCCGCCGAGCATTGGGGCATCCGCTGGAGCTTCGCGCTTGGCCTGCCGCTGGTGCTGCTGAGCGCTGCGCTGGTGTCCACTTTGCATGTCGCGCCCTCGGAGGGCGCGCGTTCGACTTCGGCTTCGTAGCTGGAACCAGCACAGGCCGCCGCGGTAGCGGTGGCGTGCTGAAAATGGGCAAAAAATCGTCGCGCGGAAGTGGGTCAACCGCGCGTAGATTGGCTGCATGCTCCTCAGGAGATGCTATGCAAGCCTCCCAGCCTGAACCGATTCCTGGCGCGGCAAGCGCCGCGACGCCCCTGGCAATGCCGGTGACTTTCCTGCGCCTGGGCGAGGTGATGCGCGTCACCGGACTAGGCCGGTCCACGGTCTATCGACTCATGGCCGAACGACGCTTTCCGCCGCCGTGTCGCCTGGGCGTACGCGCGGTCGGTTGGCGCAGTTCCGACATCTTGCAGTGGAGTGCAGCGCGCCCTGTCACCCGGCGCTAGTCAAGATGAAGGATGCTGTCATGAGCCTCTGGGATCGAATGAAGACGCCGCAGCTCGAGCTTCTGGATGCTTCACCGCAGCCGCAGCCGCAGCCGGAGTCGGAGTCGGAGTCGGAGTCGGAGTCGAGGCCTCCGAGCCCGTCGGATGCAAGCACCGGCTTGGACTTGTCGGCGATCGAACCACTCAGTGCCGATCTGCGTCCGCCAGGCGAACCGCTGCTGCTGCCATTGGCTGCTCTGTTCGAGGACCCTGCCAATCCGCGCACTGAGTTTCCTCAGGCCGAACTGGATGAGCTCGCCGAGGACATCCGCCAGCATGGCATCCTGCAACCCATCGTAGTGCATCCCGCGGATGGCACCGGGCGCTTTTGCATCCACTTCGGCGCGAAGCGGTTCCGGGCCGCGGCGCGCGCCGGGCTGTCGCAGGTGCCGGTGACCGTCCGCCAGGCCGCGGCAGATCCCTACGCGCAGGTCGCCGAGAACCAGAAGCGCCACGGGCCGCGGGTGCCGCTAAAGCTTGCGGTCAGGCACGGCCCGCTGGCGCAGCGCGCGCCGCTGGGCTTCCAACTCCTTGACGGCGCGAACGCGTTCGGCCGAGTTGGGATCAGCGTCGCCACTCCAAGTCGCGTTTGTGTACTTGACATCGACCGGGACCGTCTCGACCTGTGGCGACTGCTGATCCAGCCGCATCAGCCGGCGCGTGTCCGAGGCTTCGATCAAGTCGGGTCTTGTCACATAGATGCTCGCAGCTGTACTGGGTGGGCAAGACAGATTCGAGAACTCGACGCTACCGTCGGTTGCAGTGCACTTGTAGATCTGGACTGCCTCGGCCAGCGGTGCCGCGCAGGACAGCAGCAGGGCAACGAGCACAGCCGCGGGCGGAGCTACTGGGTTCACCGTTGTCACCTTGTATGGCACTGCAATGGCGGAGCAGGTTAGCAGCGACGACCGCGGCCGCATATCCTCGACTTGAGGGTAGCGGGCAGGCTTCGGATTGCGCCAGACAGGGTCGGAATGCATCTAAGCTGGGTAGAACGACAGCATGCAGATGCTGAGCGCCAAGCAAGCCAATTTCGTCTCCGAATACCTCGTCGACGGCAACGGCTCACGGGCGGCGCGCTAGCCTGCATACGGCGCTTCTGGAGCGTCGGTGGCGAGCGTGCGGCTGCTAGGCAATGCTCGGGGCCAGGAGGCCCTACAAGCTCCCCAAAGGGCCGACGCTGCGGCTATCAATGCGGCGCGAAGTCGCGCTGGCAGGGTTCCTGGAGGCCATCCAACAGGCCATGGTGAACAGGGAGTTGGCCGTGATGATCAGCGGGTGGCGAGAGATCGGGCGCATGCTCGGTTTCTACGAACCGGAGCGGCGGCTGGTCGTGATCGGCACGGCCGGCAAGTCGCTGCTCATGGCGAACATGACCACAAGATCGCGGGCTAGGTCGCTATCCAGCGCTTCATCTCTAGTTGCCGAGCAGGCCCAACTGCAGCTTCGCTCCCGCAAAGCGGCGGCTACCCGGTCCGAACGGCCAGAGCCGGCCTGGCTTCCAGCCCCTTGTTCTGCGCCGCCAGAAAGCGACCCTTGGCGATCAGTTGCCGGATTTATCCTCGCCGCTGGCGCGCCCGCGCTCGGGAGACATGCAGATGCCGGGAGTCTTCATCAGCTACCGCCGCGACGACAGCGCCGGCCACGCCGGGGCGCTGCTTCGCGAATTGCATGGCCGCATCGGCGCGGACCAGGTCTTCATGGACATCGAGGACATCGAGGCCGGCACCGCCTTCCCCGCCGTCCTGCGTGAGGCGGTCCAGTCCTGCGACGTTCTGCTGGCGCTGATAGGCCCGCGCTGGCTGGACTTGCGCGACGCGCAGGGGCGACGCCGACTCGACGACCCGAACGACTTCGTGAGGCAGGAAATCGCCTTGGCGTTGCAGTCGCAAGCGCGCGTGATCCCGGTGCTGCTCGAGGGCGCGGCGATGCCTGCGGCTTCTGCACTGCCGCCGGATCTGCGAGCGCTGGTCGAACGCCATGCGCTGCAACTCAGCAACAGCCGCTGGGACGAAGACATCGTGCGCCTGACGGACCAGGTGCGCGAGGGGCTGTTCGCACTCGGCACCGAGCGCGCAGGCGAGGGCCGCACGCCGGCCGACTTCACGCCGCTCGTGCCGATGGGACGCGCGGTGCGCTGGATCGTCGCGGCCTTCCTGGGCTTTGCGGCCGTCTTCGGCGGCGTTGGTGCCTTGCTGGGCGTGCAGCAGTCCCGCTTTGACGCGCGCGCACTGCTCGCGCAGGCCGAGGTGGTGGCCATGATCGCCGTGACCGGCGACGATGGCCAGACGCTGTACCGACCCGAGCTCGCCTACGTGACCGCCAGCGGCGAGTCGGTGCGCGCAGTCACGGCTGCGGCGTCGCGGCCGCCCGCTTACAAAGTGGGCCAACGCGTGGACGTGCGCTACGACCCCGCGCTCCCCAGCGAGCCGGTCATCGACGGCTTCGGCGCGCGTTGGTTGATGCCGCTCATCTTCGGTGGCTTCGGCATGCTGTTCCTGCTCGTCGGGCTGGTGCCGCCGGCCGCGCGGGTCTGGCGTCGACGCTTGATTCGCGGCTTGCTCGTGCGCGGCAAGCCGGTGATGACGGCGTTCCACGCGGTCGAGGAGGACACCACGGTCACGGCGAACGGACGCCACCCGTGGCGCGTCGTCACCGAGTGGCGCCACCCCGTGTCGCGCGAAATGGTGCAGTTCCGCAGCCCGCCGATCTGGGACGACCCGACCGAGCAGGCGCGAGCACGAATGATCACGGTCCTGCTCGACCCGGACAACTTCCACCGCTATGCGATGGACCTGTCGTTCCTGAAGGGACACCGCAAGCCCACACCACGCCGACTTTGACCCGTCCACGAGCACGCCCTGCGCGGCAGCGGCCGTCGCCGACCCGGCGCGGGCAAGGATCTTCACAATCACAGGGCGCCAAGGCTTGACCGGCGTCGCAACGCCGACGAAGGAGCAACGATGAACCGAAGCCCCAAACCCTCATCGCCCGCCCGCAAGCCTGCCCTGCGCAGCGCAAGTGCGCCAGCCCAGCGTCTGGTGATCCTCGTGGCCACACGCAAGGGCGCCTGGCTGTTCCATGGCGACGCCCGCCGGCGGGCCTGGGTGGCCGATGGCCCGCACTTCCTGGGCCACGACGTCAGCCATGTGCAGCTGGATCCGCGCGACGGCCGCACGCTGCTGGCCGCAGCCAAGACCGGCCACCTCGGCCCGACCATCTTCCGCTCGACCGACCTCGGTCGCAGCTGGAGGGAGGCGCGGCAACCGCCGGCCTTTGCCAATGCGGCCGGCAGTCTGCCCAGCCGCTCGGTCGACCACAGCTTCTGGCTGACCCCCGGGCATGCCAGCGAGCGTGACAGCTGGTACGCGGGCACCTCTCCGCAGGGCCTGTTCCGCTCCGAAGACGGCGGGCTCAGCTGGATGCCGCTGCCGGCCGTCAACGAAGACCCGCAGCTGCGCGAGTGGATGGGCACGGTGCAGGACGGCACACCCGACGGGCCGAAGCTGCATTCGGTCATCATCGACCCGCGCGATGCGGCGCACCTGTATTTCGCGATGTCGGGTGGCGGCGTGCACGAGTCGCGCGACGCCGGCGGTAGCTGGACTCCGCTGATCCGCGGCCTGGAGGTGGTGGAAGGCTTCGATGCCGCCAACGTCATCTTCCACGACCCGCACTGCGTGCGGCTGTGCCCGGGCAACCCCGATCGCCTGTACCAGCAAAACCACTGCGGCATCTACCGCATCGACCGCTCGGGCGACCCGGGCGCGGACGCCTGGCAGCGCATCGGCCGCAAGGTGCCCAAGAGTGTCGGCGACATCGGCTTCCCGATGGTGGTGCACCCGCGCGACGCGGACACCGCTTGGGTCTTCCCGATGGACGGCACGACCGTCTGGCCCCGTACCAGCCCTGGCGGTCGGCCCGCGGCCTACGTCACGCGAAACGCCGGGCGCAGCTGGCAGCGGCTGGACCAGGGCCTGCCTGAAAGCCAGGCCTGGTGGACGGTCAAGCGCCAGGCAATGACGGCGGACAGCCAGGCCACCCCGGCGCTGTACCTGGGCACCACCAGCGGCGAGCTGTGGATCGGCCGCGATGACGGATTGCGCGGGACGGCCGGCCCTTTGCCCCGCCGGTGCTCGGCGCCGAGCAATCGGTTAAGGTTGCCGCCCATACACAAATCCAGGAGCCTTGGACCATGTCTCTTGCCGATCGCCCCTTGATGCGCCGTGCCGCACTGCTCGCTGCGGCCGCGCTGCTTGCCGCCTGTGCCGCGCCCACCGTGCTGAACACGCAATGGGCCAATCCGAAATTCGCAGGCAAGCCGCCGATGCGCTCGATCCTTGTGATGGGCATCACCAAGGACCCGAACAATCGCCGCAACTTCGAGGACCAGATGGTCCGGCAACTCGACGCGCGCGGTGTCAAGGCCGTGCCTTCTTATCAGTTCGCGCCCGACGCCGGCGCTGCCGACCAGATCAGGCTCGAACAGGTCGTCAAGGAATCCGGCGCTGCCGGGGTGCTGCTGGCGCGCGTGGTCAACGTGTCCGAGGAAGTGAAGGTCTCCCCGGGCATGTACATGGGCCCGCCGATGGGCTATGGCTTCGGCGGCTTCTATGGCTACTACGGCGGCATGTGGGCCAGCAGCTACTACATGCCGCCCACCGTCTATACGCAGCAGAACGTCGCGGCCGACACCCGGCTCTTCGAATCGAAGGACTTCACGCTGGTGTGGTCGGCCTCGACGACCACCACGCCCACTGGCGGCAGCGTGCCGGCGCTGTTCGAGCAGTTCTCGAAGCTGATCGTCGAGGCCATGGCCAAGGACGGCTTCGTCTGACGCGGTGGCCGCCACGAGCGCCGCCCGGCACGGCACGCTGCGCTGGCGGCTGGCGGCCGCGCTGTGCCTAGCGGCGCTGCTGGCTGCGTGCGGCAGCGCGCCGCGGTCCGGCCCGGGCGAGGCCGGCGCAGACGGCCAGCGCGACGGACCGCCAGCCCACCCGCCGGCCGACCTGATCGAGCGGCCCGACGCGGTGCCGCGCGTCGAGCCGATCCGCAGCGGCGGGCCGAACAAGCCCTATGTCGTGCTCGGCCAGGCCTACACGCCAGTGGCCAGCGACGAAGCGATTGTCGAGACCGGCCTGGCCTCCTGGTATGGCCGCAAGTTCCACGGCCGGCCCACTGCCAGCGGCGAGCTCTACGACATGTACGGCATGACGGCCGCGCACCGCACCATGCCGCTGCCCAGTTATGCGCTGGTGCGCAACCCGGCCAACGGCCGCGAGGTGGTGGTGCGCATCAACGACCGCGGGCCCTTCCACCGCGAGCGCATCATCGACCTGAGTTATGCCGCGGCATTGAAGCTGGACGTGCTGGGCGGTCTGAGGCCGGTCGAAGTACAGCGTCTGACGCACGACGAAATCCGCTCGGGCGAGTGGCGGCGTGGCAATGGGGTGCAGGTCACCGCGTTGCCACCACGACAGGCAGCGCCAGCGCAGCCGCCCTCGCCAGCGCCAGCGTCAACGGAGGCATCGGGTACGCCCGGCGCCCCGCCCACACCGTCGGCACCGGAACCCGGGGCGCAGGAGGCGCAGGCCGTGGCCGCCGCCGTTTCGAAGCCCGCCGACACCGGCGCCGCAGGCTACTGGCTGCAGTTCGGCGCTTTCCGCCAGCGCCAGGGTGCGAACGATCTGCAGCAGCAGCTGATGCGCGAGCTGGCCTGGCTCGAACCGTGGCTTTCTGTCTTCGACGACCGCGCGCTGTTTCGTGTGCTGGCCGGGCCCTTCGCCTCGCGCGGCGATGCGCTCGGCGCGGCCGAGCGCGTCCGCGGCATGGCGCGTGTGCAACCGCTGCTGGTGAAGCGGCCCTGACGCGCAGCGGCGCGGCAGCGCAACAGTCTTGCAAGCTAGGGCTGCACCTCGGCGGCTGCAAAGCCTAGAGTGCGACTTGCAAGCCGCGCCGTCGCGTGGCATCGGGAGTAGCCACATGGCCACCAAGACCTCCGCCGCGAAGAACGCCCGCGGCCTGTCGCTGCACATCGGCCTCAACAGCGTCAGCGCCAGCCACTACGCCGGCTGGACCGGCCCGCTGGCGGCCTGCGAATTCGACGCCAAGGACATGGCCGCACTGGCCAGCGGCCGCGGCTTCAAGCCCAGCGTGCTGCTCACCAAGGACGGCACCCGAGCGAAGACGCTGGCGGCACTGCGCTCGGCGGCCAAGACGCTGGTCAAGGGTGATTTCTTCTTCCTCAGCTACTCGGGCCACGGCGGCCAGGTGCCCGACGTGTCGGGCGAGGAGGCCGACAAGCTCGACGAGACCTGGTGCCTGTACGACGGCCAGCTGATCGATGACGAGCTGTATGCCGAGCTGGGCAACTTCGCGACCGGCGTGCGCATCCTGGTGCTGTCCGACAGCTGCCACAGCGGCACCGTGGTGCGCGCCGGCCCGCCTGCCGTCGGCACGACGCTGGTCGCGCCGGAATTGCGCTCGAAGATGATGCCACCGTCGGTGGGCATGCGCACATACGAGGCACACAAGGCCTTCTACGACAAGCTGCAGTTGGACGTGGCCAAGGCCCAAGCCGGCGTCACGGTGGACCCCGACGAGGCGCTGACCGCGGTGGCGGTGAGCACGCGGTTGACAAAGATCGCCAAGCGCTTCAAGGCGCGCGCGATCCTCATCGCCGGCTGCCAGGACAACCAGAGCAGCTACGATGGCGCGCACAACGGCGCCTTCACCGGGCGGCTGCTGACGGTGTGGAACCGCGGCAACTTCGACGGCAACTACGCCACGTTCCACGCCCACATCAAATCCGGCATGCCGGCGATCCAGACGCCGAACCTGTTCACGATGGGGCCGGTGGTCACCTTCCTGAAGCAGAAGCCCTTCACGGTCTGAATCCGCCAACGCGAGCGCTGACATCCGCACACCACCACAAGGAGACATCGCCATGGCCGAGCCCATCACGATCAAGCTGACCGGCCGTGTCGACGAACCCGCGCTGCCCGCGCTGCTCGGTGGAGCGAGCCGCGCGGTCGACGGCCATGCCGACGACCTCCTGCCGCGCGACTACCTACGCGCCACCGGCACTTTCGACGTCGGCAGCGCGGCACGCAGCGTCGAGGGCGCGGCGGCGCTGCAGGTCGACGCCGCTGCCGACGAGGTGGTGGTGCTTGAGCTCGCCGACGGCGGCACGCTGGTCACCAGCGCCTCGCGGCTGCGCGAATCGCTGGCGCGTTGTCACCCCGACTGGCTCGACGCCGACGGCGCGATCCCGTTCGAGAAACTTCGCTCCGAAGGGGCGGCCGCGCAGCGCGGCTTCGGCGAGGCGATGGGCGGTCTGGTCAGCAAGGTCTTCACGCTGGTGGCCGGCGAGAAGAAAGACGCGATCATCGACGCCGCGCTCGACTGGCTCGCGCAACGCGGGCTCAAGCCGGCCGAGCTCGGCATCAGCTGGGCCGGCACCCAGGCGCTGATGTGGGCCATCGAAAGCCGCCTGATGAAGGCGCCGGGGTGCCTGTACCGCTGGGTCGGCGCCAGCGGCAAGGCCGCCGACCTGGAGCCGCCGCGGCCGCAGGACCTGGTCGCTGCGGCCGCCGAGCAGCGACCGATGCTGGTGTTCGTGCATGGCACCGGGTCGAGTTCGCTGGGCAGCTTCGGCGAGCTGCGCGCCGGCGACCGCGATCTGTGGGCGGCGCTGGAGGAGCACTTCGGCGACAACATCTTCGCGTTCGAGCACCACACGCTGTCGCTCAGCCCGATCGAGAACGCGCTGCAACTGGCGCAGGCCCTGCCCAAGGGCGCACACCTGAGCCTGGTGTCGCACTCACGCGGCGGCCTGGTCGCGGATCTACTGTGCCTGAGCAACTTCGACGCGCAGATCGATGCCTTCAGCCGTCCCGACAACCTGCCCGGCACCGGCGATGTCGACCCCGACAGCGCCGAGGGCAAGCGCCTGGCCGTGCAGCTCGATGCCGCCTACGCGCAGCAGCGCGAGTTGCTGCGCCAGCTGGCCGCGGAACTGCGCGACAAGCAGCTCGTCGTGCAGCGCTACGTGCGCGCCGCCAGCCCGGCCAACGGCACCAAGCTGGCCAGCGGCAACTTCGACCTGTTCCTGTCGGGCCTGCTGACGCTGATCGGACAGGTGCCGTTCTTCTTCGGCAGCCCGTTCTATGCTGCTTTCAAGCGCGTGGTTATCGAGATCGCGAAGAACCGCACCAAGGCGCACCTGGTGCCGGGCATCGAGGCGATGCTGCCCGACTCGCCCACCGCGCGGTTGCTGCGCGATGCGCCAGTGCAGCCCGGCGTCGCGATGGCGGTGATCGCCGGGGACATCGAAGGCGGCAACTTGCTGGTGCGGCTGGGCGTGCTGCTCACCGACTTCCTGCTTTTCGAGCGCGAGGACAACGATCTGGTGGTCAACACACCGGCGATGCTCGCCGGCATCGCGCCGCGCGCCGACGCGCGCGTGCTCTTCGACCGCGGCGCCGATGTCTCGCACTTCCGCTACTTCAGCAACGTCGGCACGCGCACCGCGCTGCGCGACTGGCTGGTGGGCGAAGACACTTCGGCGATCGACGCCTTCCACCCACTGCCTGCGCCGGCCGACTATGCCGCGGCGCTGGCGGCGGCTTCGCGCGACGCGCAGGCCACCGACCGACCGGTGGTGGTGATCCTGCCCGGCGTGATGGGCTCGCACCTGCAGGTCGGCGGCAAGGACCGGGTGTGGTTCGACCCGCTGGACATCGCCGCGGGCGGGCTGTCCAAGATCGCCTGGGGCCAGCCCGGCGTCGAGGCCGAAGACCTGTTCGGCATGTTCTACGGCGATCTGTGCAAGGTGCTGGCCGAAAGCCACCGCGTCGAACGCTTCGCCTACGACTGGCGCCAGCCGCTGGACGTGCTTGGCGAGCGCTTCGGCGAGTTCATCGACCGGCTGATGAAGCAGACGCAGCAGCCGATCCGCCTTCTGGCCCACAGCATGGGCGGGCTGGTGGTGCGTGCGTGCATCCACCAGCGCCGGCCGGTGATGGATGCGCTGATGGCGCGTGACGGCGCGCGGCTGTTGATGCTCGGCACGCCGCACCAGGGCGCGCATTCGATGGTCGAGAACCTGCTCGGCAAGGGCGACACGCTGCGCACGCTGGTGCGCCTGGACCTTACGCACTCGATGCAGGAGGTGCTGGACATCGTCGCCGGCTTCCGCGGCGCGCTGCAACTGTTGCCTCGGCCCGGCTTCAAGGACATGTTCCAGGGCCAGAGCGATGGCGGTGGCCTGTACGACTATCAGCAGGCGCAGACCTGGGTCGACTTCGCCCCGAAGAATCGCGACTTCTGGTTCGGCAACGGCCACGTCGGCAAGCCGGGCCAGCCCGTGCTCGATGCGGCTGCCTGGCTGTGGACGCAGGACGGCAAGGCCACACCCGCGCTGCCCGCCGGCTACGAGAAGAAGAGCAGCTATGTCTTCGGCGTGGCCGCCAACACGCCCTGCGGCGTGCGCGAGGAAGGCGGGCGATTGCGCATGGTCGGCACCGCGCATGGCGACGGCACGGTGACCTGGGCGTCGGGGCGCATCGGCGGCATCGGCCAGTTCTACTGGATGCCCGCAGCACACGGCGACTTGCCCTCGACGAAGGAGCACTTCCCGGCGCTGATCGAGCTGCTGACTACCGGTAACACCGGCCGCCTGGCGACGGCGCCGCCGGCTGCGCGCGCGATCGAAGCGCCGCAACCGCTGAGCTACGACGCCGGCCCGCCGAGCGTCGAGGACGCCGATATGCTGGCGCGCTCGCTGCTCGGCGGATCGTTGCGCAACCGCATCCCGGTGAGGCGCAAGCGCCGGCTCGAGGTGCGCGTGATGGCCAAGGACCTGCGTTTCCTGACGCAGCCGATCCTGGTCGGTCAGTACGAGAACGACCCGATTGCCGGGCCCCAGCGCCTGATCGACAGCGAGCTGCTCGACGGCGATCTGAGCCAGCGCCACAGCCTTGGCCTGTACGCCGGCCCGCTGGGCACCTCGGTGGTGGTGGTGCGCGCGCCCAACGAAGTGGAGCGCGCACGCGGCAGCCTGCGTGGCGCGATCGTCACCGGGTTGGGCCCCTACGACGGCGGCCTGAGCGTGAGCAGCTTGACCGAGGCGGTGCGCGCCGGGGCGCTGCGCTACCTTTTGCAGCTGATCGACGTGCTCGGCAAGGACGAACGCGAGGTCTCGCTGGCCACGCTGCTGCTGGGCTACAACTCGTCGGCCAACCTCAGCGTCGAGGCCTCGATCGAGGCGCTGGTGCGCGGCGTGATGGAGGCCAACGCGCGCTTCTTCGAGACCACGCGGCTGAACATCCGCATCGGCCGGCTGGACATCGTCGAGCTGTACATCGACACCGCGATCACGGCTGTGTACTCGCTACGTCGCATGGAAGGCCGGCTGGCCGCCGTGGCCGGGCAATTGCAGACGCAACTGGTGTGCCATCCGGCACTGGAGCGCGGCGAAGGGCGGCGCCAGCGGCTGTTCGACGGCGGCGCCGGCAGCTACTGGCCGCGGCTGATCGTCACGGCGGCCGACAGCGGCGCGCCCATGGCCGGGGTGGGCGCCGACAAGGCGCCGGCCACGGTGCTGGCCGACAGCTTGAAGTTCCTCTACCTCGGCCAGCGCGCGCGCGCCGAGTCGCTGCTGCATCAACGCCAGCCTGGGCTGATCGAGCGCCTGGTGCG
>Ga0316188_10000751_pt1 | contig 14716 bp, 12 predicted proteins | sample Phiworburrow1_MG_FD_204933 | JGI IMG/M metagenome (GOLD analysis project Ga0316188, IMG submission 204933) | Coastal sediment microbial communities from Maine, United States - Phippsburg worm burrow 1 | ecosystem: Environmental > Aquatic > Marine > Coastal > Sediment | place: USA: Maine...
CCTCGGCTATCGTTCTTTAATGGATGAAACGGTCATGGGATTCAAATGCGGTATCGTCGGCCTGCCCAATGTCGGCAAGTCGACCATTTTCAACGCCATCACCTCTGCCGGTGCGGAGTCGGCCAATTACCCTTTCTGCACCATCGAGCCGAATGTCGGAATTGTTGCGGTGCCCGACGCACGTCTCGACGAGCTAGCTGAGATTGTCAAGCCGCAGCAGGTTTTGCCGACGGCCATGGAATTTGTCGACATCGCCGGTCTCGTTAAGGGCGCCAGTCGTGGCGAGGGCCTTGGCAACCAGTTCCTTGGCCATATCCGCCAGGTCGACGCCATCGCCCACATCGTGCGCTGTTTCGATGATGATAAAGTCGTGCATGTCGATGGCAGCATTGATCCGCTGCGTGATGTCGAAGTGATCCAGACAGAACTCAACCTGGCCGATCTGGACACGGTAGACAAGCGGATCAGTCGCGTCAGCAAACAGGCGAAAAGCGGTGACAAGAAGATGCAGGAAGAGTTGGCGCTGCTTGAGAAGGTGCAGGAATGCCTCAACAGCGGTCGCCCCGCCCGCAATGCCGACCTGGCCGCCGGGCAATGGAACCTGTTGCGCGAGCTCTGCCTGATCACCGCAAAGCCGGTTCTCTATGTTGCCAACGTTGCAGAAAATGACCTGGCAGGGTCGCACCCCTTTGTCGCCCAGCTGAGGGCACATGCAGCCGTTGAAGGTGCCGAGCTGGTCATCATCTGCGGCAAAATCGAAGCTGAGATCGCCGAGCTTTCCGATGACGAGCAGTTCGATTTTCTAAAGGAACTCAGCCTCGACGAAGCAGGGCTCGACCGGATGATTCATGCCGGCTACCGGTTGCTCGGTCTGATCACTTACTTCACCGCAGGGGTCAAGGAAGTCAGGGCCTGGACCGTCAGCGCCGGGGTCCGGGCGCCCCAGGCCGCCGGAGTGATACATACCGATTTCGAGAAAGGTTTTATTCGCGCTGAAGTCATCGGTTATGCTGATTACATCAAGGCCAGAGGTGAATCCGGCGCCAAGGAAATGGGTTTGATGCGCCTGGAAGGCAAGGAATATCTGGTTCATGACGGTGATGTCATGCACTTTCGATTTAACCTCTGAAACGTCCGGACTCGGGTGACAGGTCAGCTGCTGCGCTATTCTGGTTGATGTTCACCGGATTCTTATGAAAATCGTTGCCTCGCACTGCGGGGTGTGGTAGAAAACAAAGTTCTTTCGACGGAAGCATACAGGATGCTTTCGCTCCTTGCTCCGCCTAGCCGGGGCTAACAACTCAAGAGGAGGCTATTAATGCGAACCTACGAAGCAATCTTCATCGTACACCCGGAGGTTATCGGGGACGACCTGACCGCAATCATCGAGAAGTATAAGACGATTCTGACGGAACAGGGTGCAAATGTCCTCAAGGCTGAAAACTGGGGTACCAGGACTCTGGCCTACACGGTCAAAAAGCAGGCCAAGGGCTGCTATGTTCTGTTCATCTTTGACGCCGAACCCAAAGTGATCGCCGAATTCGAGCGCCGCATGCGCATCGACGAGAAGGTCATCAAGTTCCAGACAGTCCTCATGGAAGGTGGCTACCAACCCCCTGCCGTCGTTGAGGCTTCTCCTCAGGATGCTGCTGAAACCGACGAGGATGCTGCCGAGATGTCGGATGAGACCGCCGCGGATGACGAAGAGACGACGGAAGAAGCCTGAGTCCCGTAATAACCTGAGATGATGAAGTAAGGAGATATAATCATGGCATTTGGTGGAAGTCGACCCTCAACAGGTGGCCCTCGCCGGCGTTTTGGCCGTCGCAAAGTGTGCCGTTTCTGCGCCGACAAGAAAGCAACAATCGATTACAAAGATATCCGCTCCCTGCGTTATTTTATTTCCGAGCGCGGCAAGATCACCCCGCGGCGGATTTCCGGCACCTGTGCTGACCATCAACGCAAACTGACGGAAGCTATCAAACGCGCCCGCAATATCGCGCTGCTGCCTTTCACGGCGGGGCACTCTCTCGAGAGAGGTTAAACCAGCTAGCGCGTCATGATGATGCAGCGAGGACTTTATGTCGTACTCGCGGCCTTGGCCGGGTATGCGCTGTTTGGCACCTTTGCCGCTCTCGGCTTTGCCGCGGTAGCAGTCAATCTGTTCACACCGTTGCCTGCAGCTTATGTGGGTATGCGCTGTGGTTCGGCAATGGGCGCTGTTACCGTCATCCTGACCGGCTTGCTGGTATTGCTGACCGCTGGCCAGGCCACAGCGTTGATGTATCTGGTTCAGTTCGGTCTCCCGGGCGCTGCTCTGCCGTGGTTGCTCAACCGCGGTATGGCCTGGGACAAGGCAACGGTCGCGGTTCTCTGGATCATGATTGCTGTCAGCCTTGGCGGTTTGCTGGTGGTTTCGACAGTCGCCGGACAGTCGCCGGTTGCGATGGCCGGCGATTTGATCGGTAAGGAGATCGCGCAGACGACAGCAACCATGCAGGACATGTTTGCCATGGCGGACCTGCCGGCCGACCAGAAGAAAGACGCCGCACTTGCACTTGAAAATATGGCGGCCTTTCTGCAGAAAGCTTATCCCGGGATCGCCATCACCGTAGCCGGCGTTATGATTCTCGGTCTGGTCTTTCTGCTGTCAGTTCTTACGCGCGGCAGGTATACTGTCCCCGGCAGGGCTTTCACGGCATGGAAGGCTCCCGAAGCTCTGGTCTGGGTGTTGATTGTGGCTGGTTTCCTGGTGGTTTTTGTCAACGGCCTGCCCGGGACCTTTGCCTTGAACCTGCTGGTCATTCTCCTGCCTGTCTATTTTCTGCAGGGGTTGGCGGTCATCGACTGTTTTTTCCGCCGCAAGGCTTTTTCGCCACTGCTTCGGGCGATTGGCTATTTGCTGCTCACATTGGTCAACCCGTTGCCCATGGTGGTCACCGGTATCGGCGTGTTTGACTTATGGGCTGATTTTCGTAAACCTAGAGAACCTGAATCATAAAGATTTTGGAGGATAAAAAGATGGATGTCATTCTTACGGAAAATGTCAAAGGACTGGGTACCATTGGTGAGATGGTCAAAGTCAAGCCCGGTTACGGGCGTAATTTCCTGGTTCCACAGGGTCTGGCCGTGGAAGCGAGTGCCCGCAATGTCAAGGAACTCGAGCATCACCAGCGCCAGCTGGCCCGCAAGGCTGAAAAGCTGAGTAAAGAGGCCGCTGACGTCAAGGCTCGTATCGAGGCCGTAGAGTGCTCGTTTGTGCACAAGGCCAGCGAGGAAGGCAAGCTCTTCGGTTCGGTCACCTCCAAGGAAATTGCCGAGGCTCTGGCTGCCAAGGGGATCGAAGTCGACCGTCGCAAGATTCTCCTTGATCAGCCGATCAAGGAACTCGGCATGCACGAGATTGATATCAAGCTGAATGCCGGCGTCAATGCTGTGATCAAGGTGACCGTCAGCAGCGAAGAGGCCTAGGCTTAACCGCTGCCAAGACATCACCAGTAAATGATTCCAGGGGCCTGTACCGCAGGCCCCTCCTTTCCCTCGAGGGCGAACGTGCCAGATCGCACCGAACATCGCCTGCCCCCCCAGAACCTGGAAGCAGAAATGTCTGTCCTGGGAGGGATTCTTTTGGACAACGATGCCATCAACAGGGCATTGGAAGCACTGCGTCCTGAAGATTTCTACCGTGAAGCGCACCGCAAGATCTTTGCTGGCCTGACCACCCTTTCCGATCGCAACGAACCTGCTGACCTGGTGACCCTGACCGCCGTTCTCAAAGAAAGGGGGATGCTTGAGGAGATTGGTGGCAGTTCCTACCTGGCCACCCTGGTCGATTACGTGCCCACCGCCGCTAACATCAGTTATTACTGCAAGCTGGTCAAAGAGAAGGCCATTTCCCGTGAACTGATCAAGGTCGCCACGGAAATTGCCGGCCGCGGCTATCAGGGGGGCGATGTTGAGGCTTCGCTCGATTGGGCTGAAAGCGAGATTTTCAAGATTGCCAACATGAAAACCCGCCAATCCTATTATGCGACCAAGGACATCGTCAAGGAAACGATCAAGACGATTGAGCGTCTATACGATCGCAAGGAGCAGATAACCGGCGTGCCGACCGGCTTTACTGATCTTGACAACATGACGTCGGGATTGCAGGGAGGAGACCTGGTGATTATCGCCGGTCGCCCATCCATGGGCAAAACGGCCTTCTGTCTCAATCTGATCGAATATGCCTCGATGCACGCCAGCACGCCGGTTGCTTCCTTGATCTTCTCGCTGGAAATGAGCAAGGAGCAGCTCGTCCAACGCATGCTCTGTTCGGTTGCCAGGATTGATGCCAGCCGGGTGCGTAACGGCAAACTGGCACAGTCCGAGTTCCCGACCCTGGTGACGGCTGCCGGTGTGATTGCCGAAGCGCCGATCTACATCGATGATACTCCTGCCATTTCGATTCTCGAGCTGCGTGCCAAGGCACGCCGTCTCAAGCAGGAAAAAAATCTCGGCCTGATCGTCGTAGATTATCTTCAGCTGATGCAGGGCTCCAACCCGGAAAGTCGCCAGCAGGAAATCTCCGAGATTTCACGCTCGCTCAAAGCCCTGGCCAAGGAACTCAAGGTTCCGGTCATTGCCCTCTCGCAGCTCAACCGCTCCCTGGAAAGTCGCACCGACAAAAGACCCATTCTCGCCGATCTGCGCGAATCGGGAGCCATCGAACAGGACGCGGACGTGATTATGTTCCTCTACCGCGAGGCGGTATACTGCGATGCGTGTAAAAAACGTGACAACAGCTGTGACAAGGGGCACGAACGCAAAGCCGAGGTGATCGTCGGCAAGCAGCGTAACGGTCCGCTCGGGGTGGAGCAGCTGACCTTCCTAGGCGAGTATACGCGCTTCGAGAGTCAATCGCGGCGCGACGATGATTACGCAGCTTAAAGCCGGCCAGAGATGGACGGCTTTTTTTTGTTCTGTTCTGCGCGGGCAAAAATTGATGCTGCGGGAACCTCCCCGCTGCATGACAGACAATCCCTGCCGACTATTGATTGCCATCGAAAACACGTTAAAATTACTGGCGAACAAAAGATCTGTTTGCATAGCACGGAGGAACTGCCGATGAAGGAAACATTGCAAAGCGGTTTGACCTTTACCCACCGCTACACAGTCCCCAAGGACAAAACCGTCTCTTACGTATTCCCGGAATCAGATCTTTTCCAGGCAATGCCCGCGGTCTTCGCCACCGCATTTATGGTCGGCCTGATGGAATGGGCCTGCATGGAGGCCTTGCGCCCTTACATGGTTGATGGTGAGATCAGCCTGGGGACCAATATCTGCGTTTCCCACTCGGCGGCGACACCGCCAGGCATGCAGGTTGAAGTTGATGTCACATTGCTGGAAGTCTCGGGGTCGAGGACTAAGTGGTCGATTATCGCCCGCGATGAACGGGAGGTGATCGGCGAAGGGACCCACGAGAGGTTCACCATCAACAGGGAAAAATTCGCCGGCATCGTTGCCAAAAAAAACTAAACTAAAGAGTGTAAGCTCTGACCATGAGGCGCCCCGACAATTTGCTGTGTGGGCCTGTTCTGTGGCAACGGCCACCCGGTTTGAGTGCCGGGTGGCCGTTGTTGCGATCAACAATGCTGATTGTCATGCCCGCAAGGTGAGATCGATTACTGGCTTGCCGCACCTGGCTGCAAAGCGACCGTGATCTGCCCTGATGGATAGATAGTATAAATGAGGCTCATCGGCCGTCCTGATTTGGCCGCGCTGTGGTCCTGAGGCAGGGCGACTGTCTCCGTCCACTCCCGGCCATCACCGTCCCGCCAGCTGACAACAGCCCTGATGGCTAACATTGGCTGTTCCGGAAAACCGATATCCAACGCCTTATGTGACAAAATGGTATTGACTGCGCCGAACTTATTGGTTGGCTCGTGGCGCACTTTTACATCGGTGATGTCGCTGTCTGTGGCGTTTTGCACTAGGACGCGATCCAGCAGGACGCGATCCAACTGGGCGGGTGTCGTTGCACAGGCCACAAGCATCAGGAACAGAGAAAAACAGGTAGCATATGACGATAACTGCCTCATGCCTTGAGTCCTCCTGCAATTTGAGGTGCACTGGGAGTCGTTGCCGTGATCTTAGCTTGGCAGATTCTTGCCGCCAGTAAAATATCTTTCTTCTGACCTTGACCCGAGGATAGTATCCTATCTAGGGAGATACGTTATGTCTATCGCAATCATCTGCCCGAATCGGGATGTCAGTGACTGGGTCACCGCCTTGCATGCTCATGACCCGACATTAACTGTTGAAGTCTGGCCCGGGATCAGCAAGCCAGGAGAGGTCGAGTTCGTTCTCACCTGGAATCACCCGGCCGGCCTCCTGCGGCAGTTCCCGAAGCTGAAGTGCATTTCTTCGCTCGGTGCAGGAGTGAACCACCTGCTGAATGACAGCACCTGTCCGCCAGGGATCCCTTTGGTTCGACTGGTCGATATCGATCTGATGCAGTCCATGGCCGAATATGTCCTGCACGGGGTCCTTGAGCATGTCCGTCGGTTCGACGACTATCGCCACCAGCAGGCGCTTGGTCAGTGGGCTTTGCAAAACGGTCCCCATCTTGCCGAAGTGGGTATCGGTGTGATGGGATGTGGCGCGCTGGGCAGTTATGTTGCAGGTAAGCTGGCGGATTTCGGCTTCAGCGTATCTGCCTGGAGCCGCACGCCGAAACAGGGTGCCAGGATGCCGGTTTTTTCAGGGGAGGCCGGGCTGGGGGATTTTCTCAAGCAGGCCGATATCTTGGTCTGCCTGTTGCCTTTGACGGCGGAAACCGAGAATATCCTCAATATGCAGACGTTCAGTCAGCTGCCGCCGAAGGCCTTCTTGATCAACGTCGCCAGGGGTGCCCACTTGGTTGATGCTGATCTGCTGGCGGCGCTCGATGCCGGGCAGCTGTCCGGGGCGTTGCTCGACGTTTTCAGAGTAGAGCCGCTGCCACGAGAGCACCCCTTCTGGGCGCACCCCAAGATCAGGCTCACGCCGCACGTGGCGAGTGTGACCAACCCTCACTCTGCGGCACTGCAGATTGTCGAAAATTACCACCGGGCCATAACTGGCAGGCAACTCACCAATCTGGTTGATCGTCAACGTGGATATTGAATGCTGAGCGCCATTCCTTGGTGGCCAACCCCTGTTGCGTCCATAAATAAAAAATGCCCCGCTCACCGGAGGGGATGGGAGCAGGGCGAAACCTCTGAGCATACTATGGAGGGGATGCAATCAGAGGGTCATAGCTTGTAATTTTGGTGAACAATAACCGTGTTACCGGTTGTGGTCAATGGTTTTTTGTTCTGCATCCCATGCTTTGCCTGAGACTTAGCGGATATAATTCGCCAGGATCAGCGCCAAGGTCGTAGCGCTAACAATTATCCAGAGTAAGCCGCCCAACAGCAGAGGTTTTGCTCCAACCTGTTTGAGGACCCGCTTCGTCAGGCCGGCACCGATCAGGAACAGGGTCATCACCAGAGTCTGCCTGGCCAGCGTATAAAGCCCATGCCAGAGCAGGTCGAAAGCCGGCAGCGAGGAGTTGATAAAGGCCGCGGCGATGAATCCGAGGATGAAGAGAGGAATGCCTACTCTTTCCTGCGATTTCCAGAGAACCCCGGCGACCAGGGTGCAGGGGGCAATCCAGAGGGCCCTGGCGAGCTTGACAGTTGTGCCGACACTGAGGGCAACGGCGCCGAATGCGGCCGAAGCCCCAACGACACTGCTGGTATCATGGATGGCCAGAGCTGCCCAGAGGCCGAATTGGTGCTGGTTGAGTTCCACAAGCTGCCCCACCGGCGGGAAAATGATCAGGGCGAGGGCATTGAGTGAGAAGACCGTGGCCAAAGATACGGCAATCTCATCATCCCTGGCCTTGATCACGGGCGCCATCGCGGCGATGGCGCTGCCGCCGCAGATTGCGGTTCCAAACGACACGAGCCGGCGGGTGTTGACTGCAATCTTTAACGATCGGCCAAGGACTTCCCCCAACACAAGGGTCGCGGTTATGCTGACTAGGGTCAATAGCATCGAGCTCTTGCCGACCTCAAGCACTTCGCTGAAATTGACCCCGAACCCGAGCCCTATGACGGAAAGCTTCAAGAGGCTTTTGCCAGTTTTGGCTGTTGCCTGAGGCAGGGGGTTGCCGCACAAAAAGCAGAAGGAAAAGCCGGCGACCAGGGCAGTCGGCGCGGTAACCCAAGGGAGGGCTGTCAGCAGGAACAGGCCGATGAAGGCGGTTTTGCGCAGGGTGGAGTGCTGTTGGTCATTCATGCCGAATCATCAGGTCCTGAGCTTGGCTCCCAAAACGCTCCCTTTCGTCGCAAGATCACTCGAGCGGGTGGCCGTGCAGGAGCTCCCCGGCCCGCATGACATCTTCGCTGCTGCCAAGCAGCATCAGGGTATCGCCCTGTTCGATGCGGAATGACCCGGCGGGGCTATAGACGGTTCGTTCCTGGCGAATGACCCCGACCACGGTGACCCCGGTGAGCTTGCGCAGGTCGATTTCGACAAGGCTGTTGCCGAGGTATGGTGAATCGTCGGGTACGGCCAGGTAATCAAGACGCCCCCCCTCGAGAATTGACAGACCATGCATTGGCGCATCTCCACGCATCATCGTGGCGTAATGTTTTTTACGCAGTTCGGCGAGTACGTGCAGGATGCGCCCCTCGTTGAGATTGAAGCGGCGCATCAGGTTGGCTCCGAGTTGCAGGCTGGCCTCAAATTCATCGGGAATGACCTCGTCAGCACCGAGCTGACAGAGATGCTCGAGCTCGGCCACGTAACGGGTACGCGCCAGGATATAGAGGTCGGGGTTGCTCTGGCGGGCGATACTGATGGTGCGCGCCAATGCGGCAGGGTCATTGATAGCAAGGACCAGAGCGCGGGCACGCTCGACACCGAGTTCGTGGAGGACCATGCCTGAGGCGATGTCACCGTAAACGACGAACTCGCCATCGCGGCGGCCTCTTGCGACATTCTCGGCGTTGAGCTCAATGTACAGGTGAGGGATGTCAAAGCGGCGCAAGACGCGCCCGACGTTGCGTCCCGACAGGCCATAGCCGGCGATCAGCACGTGGCCGGTGAGGTTAGCTGTCCGCTCCTGCAGCTCCGGGTGCATGTCTTTGGCGGGTTTGCCGAGCAGCCTGGCTAGAGCCGCTGCCCAGCTTTCTGCGCGCCCGGCGATCAGCGGCGTGGCGATCATGGTCAGGGCGATGACCGCCAGCGTCACTTGGTAGGCGCCGGTCGGCAACAGCCCCAGAACGGTGGCTTCTTTGAGAAATACGAAGGAGAATTCCCCCGCTTGGAAGAGCAGCAGGCCGCTCAGCACGGCGATCCGCAACGGGTAGCGGCACAGGGTTGTAGCGAGGGCCGCTGCAACAAATTTCACCAGGGCAACGGTCAGCGTTACACCTGTCACCAGAGGCCACTGGGCTACGACTAGGTCGAGATCGACCAGCATGCCGATGGAGACGAAGAAAATAGCCAAAAAGGTGTCGCGAAAGGGGAGAATGTCCGACAGCGCCTGGTGGGCGTAGGGCGACTCGGCCAGGGCCAGGCCGGCGAGAAATGCACCCAGTTCGAGGGAGAGCCCTGCTTCGCCGGTCAACCAGGCGGTCACCAGGATCAGCGCCAGAATGGTGAGTCGGAACAGTTCCTGGGAGCGGGCCTTGAGAATGCTGAGCAACATCGGTTGCAGGAGGTAGCGGGAAAAAACCAGCAAGCCGCCGAGCAGCAGCACGACCTTGATGATTTTCCAGATCGAAAAAGTCAAATCCTGTCCGGCGAGAAGCGGCAGGGCCACCAGGAAAAACACCACCGCCAGGTCCTGCGCCAGTAGGATGCCCAATGACATGCGCCCGTGGGCAGTATCGATCTCGCCCCGCTCGCTGAGGAGTTTAAGAACGATTGCCGTTGATGAGAGCGCCAGGGCCATGGCGAGGGGAATGGCGGTCCTGAGGTCGAGCCCGTACACGCTGCCCAGACCGGTGAATACCGCGCCGCAGAGCAGCATCTGCGCCAAACCACCTCTCGCCAGCAGCCGTTTGAGGCGCAGCAGTCGTGATACCGAGAATTCCAGGCCGATGGTAAAGAGCAGCAGGATGACGCCGAACTCGGCGATAACCTCGACTTCGTTGATGCTCCTGATCAGGTGCAGGCCGTATGGTCCGGCAATCATGCCTGAGACCAGATAGCCGATGATCGGCGACAGGCGCAGCCGGGTAAAGACTAGGGCACTGCTTAGGGCCAGGGCGAGCAGGATGAGCAGGTCGAGAAGAAACTGGTGGTCGGGCATGTCATCTCTCGTCAAAAATCTACCGGTCAGGCAGAGGTCGTCAAAGGTTAACCATGTTCACCGGGGTTCAGACAGCAACATTCGCGCCGGCAAGATTTGACACGCCGCGGCAACAGACGCTATCCGCGCTCTTTGCGGCGATAGCGGGCGTAGTGAAAACCCGGGAAATCTTCTTCCTCGCAGCATACCCAGCTGGTGTGAGCGAATGATGGGAAATATACATCCCCCTCGTAATCCTCTTCTACCCAGGAGATGTGGAGCTCTGCAGCGAGGGGCAGCGCCTGGCGATAGAGTCCTGCTCCGCCGATGATGAAGACCAGGCGGCCAAATTGCGCTGCTGCGACCAGGCCCGCCAGGAACGTGGCGCAAACCTGTACGCCGGGCAGATCCCTCTTTGTGCGGCTCAGGACAATGTTGTGACGACCCGGCAGGGGGCGGCCAATGGACGCATGGGTTTTGCGCCCCATGATCACCGTGCCATCCATGGTGATTCGTTTGAACAGCTTGAGCTCCCCGGGCAGACGCCAGGGGAGGGAGCCCCCTGAACCGATGACCCGGTCTCTGGTCATGGCCACGATAATTGCCAGCTGCGGCATGCTCCCTTGCGGGGTATCCTGCTCCTGTGCTTGCATTGTAGCAAGATAACATTAACAGCACAGCGGATAAAAGCGAGAAGCGCCTTGCGGCGCGAGTCCCAGGGAACAGAGGCCGGGCCTGGACATTGCGGTTAGTAATCCTGCGGTGGCCAGCCCTGAAAGCACCAAGCCAGAGAGGCCGGCGCTTTGCAGCGTCGGCCTCTCTGGCTGTTTATGGTCACACAAGGGAATCAATCCTGCGAAGCTGGCACCACTGTCGTCGGCTTCTTTTTGACGGGACGGCGGCTTTTGGGCTTGGGCGTTGCAGCCGCAGAGATGGTCACCGTCTTGTCTTGCTTGGCAGTAGCGACGTCATTGAGGCTTTCCGGAGCGGGCTCTTTGGCAGCTGCCTTGCCGCCGGTGCGCCGGGCAGGCGCTTTCTTTGCAGGTCTCTTCTCGTCTTCTTTGGCCTGCTCAGCCTTGTCTCTTAGCTCAGGCGCCTGATCTGCTTTGCTGCGGGCCGCTTTTGATTGTGCTCTGGCGCGGCTGGTGCTGCTGCTTTTCGGAGGTGCTCCTGCGGCGTTGGCGGCCATGGGCTTTTCTGCTTGCTGCTGGACGGGCTGCGGAGCAGGCCTGTCTGTCGATGCAGTGGCTTCTGCAGTCACCGCGCCCGGTTTCTTCGCCGGTCGGCGCGGGCGGCGGGGCTTCGGTTTGGGCTCGATGGTTGCTATCGTCGCCTCCGTCTGCTTTTGCATAGGTTCTGCCGCCGGTTTGGGCGCTGAGTCGAGTTGCTCCTTGTTTACCTCCGTTGCCACCGTGTCCTGCGCAGAGCTGCTTGCCGCAGTTTTAGGTTTGCGGCGACTTCTGCGGCGTTTCGGCTTGGCCGCTTCAACCGCCTGGGCGGCAGATGGCTCTTCCGTAAATACATGGGGAGAAGTCTGAAACTCTCCTGGTGGGGTCAAGACAGGACTCGCTAAAGGCATGTCCAGGGAGTCGTTTGTGCTTTCGGTCCAGTTTTTCCCTGTGTCCGTGCTCAGCTCGGACAGGAGCCCTTCAGCAGCCGCAGCGGCCGGTTTACGCCGTCTCCTGCGTCTGCGCTTCTTGGCAGGTTCTGCCTCGCTCGATGCGGCTTCAGTTGGCGCGGACTCTACGCCATCCTGTTGGGTTGTCTCTTGCTCGGAGGGCTCTTTTTGAATCGTTTCCAGCTTGGGCTCAGCAAGTTTGGGGTCTTCTTTTTTCTTGGGTTGCTCCTTCTTGACGAGCTCATCCGATCCTTGGGAGACCACGCCGGCCGCGATGTATTCCGGCTGGCTGGATTTTTCTTTTTCTTTCTTCTGAATCTCGATCTCTATCTGGTCGGCGGTAAAATCGCGGTTGCCATGGATATGAATCTGCAGTTGGTAGCGCCGCTCCATATCAACGAGCTCTTCACGCTTGTTATTCAGAAGGTAGCTGGTAACGTCCATCGGCATTTGGGCATCAACCCGGCTGACCTGACCCTTGGCTGCGCTGGCGTGAATTTTTCTCAACAGAGCGACCGCCTGGGTTTCCGGACTCTTCAGGTGGCCGGAACCGTTGCAGTGCGGGCAGGTCAGGTAGGAGCCCTCGGTCAAGGCAGCTTTGATGCGCTGCCGGCTCATCTCCAGCAGACCGAACTGGCTGATGCGTCCCACGCTGACCCGGGCCTTGTCGTTTTCCAGCGATTTCTTGAGCTGGTTCTCGACCTGGCGCATGTGCTTGCGTTCACGCATGTCGATGAAGTCGATAACGATCAGGCCACCGAGGTCGCGCAGGCGCAGCTGTCGGCCGACTTCTTCAGCGGCTTCTAGGTTGGTTTTTGTCGCCGTGGCCTCAACATTTTGTTCGGAGGCCATCTTGCCGCTGTTGACATCGATGGCCACCAGGGCCTCGGTGGGGTCGATGACGATCGAGCCTCCGGAGGGGAGGATGACCTTGTTGCGGCTCAACGTCTCGATCTGGTCTTCGATCTGGTAGCGCGAGAAGATCGGCCGGCGCTCCTGGTGCAGTTTCACAAGGTGGACGTGGTCGGGCATGACCATCTGGAAGAAATCCTTGGCTTCCTTGAAAACCAGGGGATCGTCGATCAGGACTTCGTCCATGTCGGTGGTGAAGTAATCCCGGATCGACCGGATCATCAGGTTGGACTCCTTGTAGATCAGGGCCGGGGCCTTGACCTTCTGTTCCAGCTCCTTGATGCTTTCAAACAGGCGGATCAGGTAACGGTAGTCGCGCTCCAGCTCTTCGCGGCTCTGGTCGAGCGCTGCGGTGCGTACGATATAGCCGATTCCTTCGGCGAGGTCGATGGACGACATGGCCTTCTTCAGCTCTTTGCGCTGGGAATCGCTTTCGGCTTTGCGGGAGACGCCCCGGGTCTGGCTGCCGGGCATGAGCACCATGTAGCGGCCGGCCAGGGAGAGATAGGTGGTGAGGGCAGCGCCCTTGGTGCCACGCTCTTCCTTGGTGATCTGCACCAGAACTTCCTGGCCGCGATGCAGCAGGTCGTTGATGCGTGGCCGGCGGTTGTCGTCGGTGTTGTAGTCGGGTTTGACCGTGCTGTAATTGATCTCGTCAATCTGCAGAAAGCCGAGGCGTTCGGCGCCATAATCGACGAAAGCGGCCTGCAGCCCGGTTTCGACCCGGACCACAACCGCTTTGTAAATGTTCCCCTTGGTGGGTTCCCGTCCTGCGACCTCGATGTCAAGTTCGGTGAGGACGCCGTTTTCGACGATGGCCACCCGGTTCTCTTCGGGATGGGTGGCATTAATCAGGATTTTCTTGGACATGTAAATCTTTCCGGTTGCCGCAGGCGACAACCATAAACTGTTGGGGGCATAAACCCTGCACCGAGATCTCTGGCTCGACCGGAATTGGGAGCTCGCTCAGGAACAGGACGAATGCCGAAACTTTGTATCCAGCGGGCCGTAAGGCCCTGCGAAGGTCAAAAAAACCTTTTAAAAAAAGGTGGATACGTGCGAACTATAACAAAAAATACAGATTTTGCATATAAATAATGCAGGGGGTTGTGTTTCTCTACCCCAGCATGCGGTCGATCAGGTCGAAATCGAGATCCTGCTCGGCTAGCTCTTTGACCAGGTTGATCTTCTCCTGGTCATCCGCCGTGATCTTGGATACATCCCGGGTCACCGTCTGGAAGACTGACGAGGTCAGTTGCTCGGTGCGCATGAAGGGCAGATCGCTGTCGTCGAGGACCTTCTGAGTCAGCATGGCGACCGGGCTCGCCCCGGAGATCAGCACGCCGGCTAGCTTCTCGTGGTATTCGGGGATATGGTAGAGCGTAGCGAGCATCACCAGCAGCTCGTCGCGGCTGCTGTTGACCAGCAGCAGGGTCGAGTACTTGAGGATTTCGACGACCTTTTCCGTCGAGGCTGCGCCGAGCTGGATATGCTGGATGATGCGCCGCGCCTGATTACTGGTGGCCCGCAGCGGCAGGTTGAAGAGCTTGGCGACATGCTGCAGGGTCGGTCCCGCGAGGATCGGCGAATAGTTGAAGCCGCCATGCACGATGAAGTCCTGGTCAGCAAAGGCTTTGCTCATGTATTCGAGGGTCCGGGCGCGTTTCTCGGCAATCAGCTTGTTCGGCATGACGATGCGGACCTTGGCCCCCTCCATCTTGTAGAGGGCCAGGTTCATGCTGACATCGTCGATCACGTGGCCGATGCCGCCGCCGCTGACCAGCAGCACCGGGGCATCGAGAAGCCGTGCCACCCGGGCGTTGCTCAGGCCTAGCACCGAGCCGACACCGCTGTGGCCGGCACCTTCGATGATCAGGAAG
>Ga0316188_10000752_pt1 | contig 14715 bp, 10 predicted proteins | sample Phiworburrow1_MG_FD_204933 | JGI IMG/M metagenome (GOLD analysis project Ga0316188, IMG submission 204933) | Coastal sediment microbial communities from Maine, United States - Phippsburg worm burrow 1 | ecosystem: Environmental > Aquatic > Marine > Coastal > Sediment | place: USA: Maine...
CTCAACATTGACTCCCCTATGTCTGGTTCCAATAAACTTCATTAACTACCCAACAGGAACTATTATACCAACAGAGTAAGATATAGCCACAACGACCGGTTTGACCTTTAATAGCATTGGATGATTATTAAATAATTTTCGCATAACTATTATTTTTACTCATATAATTCATCAATTCATTAAAGCAATTTTTTAACCAAATAGTGTAATCGTTTGAGTTTTTCTTGAAAGCCAGCTGTAACCGTTTGGGAGTCAGGTATTTATAGTCTTCCACCTCTTTCGGATTAAGTTTGGGTAATGAATCGCTAAAACCAACGAAAACATGATCAAGTTCGTTTTCAATTAATCCCCCACCAAGCAATGCTTTGTATTGAAAGGTAAATGCCTTAGTCAATTTTGCTTTTAAGCCCATTTCTTCTTTTAGTCTTCGATGAGCTGCTACGTCGGTATCCTCACCCGGTCTTGGATGACTACAACAGGTATTAGACCAAAGTCCACCGGAATGATATTTTGAGCTAGCTCTCTTTTGTAACAATATTTCTTGATTAGAGTTGAAGATAAAAATTGAAACCGCTCTATGAAGCACACCCTTTTGATGTGCCTCCAATTTTGGCAGATGAAACAACTCCAAATCGTTTTGATCTACGACTATTATTTTTTCTTCCATCTTAATTGCTTATCCGGTTTACTTTATATTTCAGAAACAGAATTGAATCTCTATAGTTTATACTCCGATAGACAAAAGTTGTTTTAATTTTGGCTTGATCCAAGGTAAAATAAATAATTGATTCCAGCAAGTTTAATTTGTGTCAAACTATTGACCCAAGCATTAATCCTGTTTTAGGTATATTAAAAACTCTAATTCTTGATTGAAGTATACTTTCTGCGGGAGTTTATCTGACTTTCAAAATAGTTATAAAATACATGAATACAAAGTAAGCCCATTTTTATATACCCTCCAACTCTGTATATCCATATATTGAAGGCTCGGGGTTCTCAATGAGTTTAGCTAATTTTTGTATTGCATAAAAGTTGGATAAATTCCCTTATTACTTATATTTGGACGGGATAAGGGATAGATTCATTATCTCTATTCATAAATGTTAGGCTACGAAGAGCTGGTATTTTTGTATTTTTGTAACAATTAAAAACAATTATTATGGCATACAATTTATTGAAAGGTAAGCGCGGAATTATATTTGGGGCTCTTGATGAAAAATCCATCGCATGGAAAACGGCTCTTAAAGTCTTTGAAGAGGGCGGTCAGTTTGTTCTTACCAATGCCCCTATTGCCATGAGAATGGGCAAAATAAATGAATTGGCGAAGCTTTGCAATTCCGAAGTCATAGCAGCCGATGCCACAAGCGAGGAAGAGTTAAATAATCTGTTTCTCAAGTCAATGGAAGTACTTGGAGGAAAAATAGACTTTATTCTTCACTCAATTGGCATGAGCCCAAATGTGAGAAAGCAAAGGCAATACGGCGACTTGAATTATGATTGGTTTTTGAAAACTTTGGATATCTCTGGACTTTCATTCCATAAAATTCTTCAGACCGCAGAAAAAACTGATGCCATGAATAAGTGGGGGTCAATTGTAGCTTTAACATATATTGCCTCGACCCGTACCTATCCCGATTATTCAGACATGGCACAAGCCAAAGCCGTTTTAGAATCTATTGCTCGTAGTTATGGACAAAGGTTTGGGAAACTGAAAAGTGTGAGGGTAAATACCATATCTCAATCCCCAACCAAGACGACTGCCGGTACCGGTATTAAGGGCTTCGACGTGTTTTTCGATTTTGCTCAGATGATGTCTCCATTAGGAAATGCCTCATCCGAAGACTGCGCCAATTACATTGTTTTGATGTTTTCAGATTATAGTCGCATGGTAACCATGCAAAATTTAATGCACGACGGAGGCTTTTGCACTAGTGGTATCACCGAAGATTTAATCGAAAAGCTTTCCAATTGATGACTTTCAGCTGACTTCATTTGAGTTAATCAATGGTCACTTTTCCAAACTCAAAGATAAATTTAGGTCTCAATATAATTTCCAAACGAGACGATGGTTTTCACAATATTGAAACCTGCTTTTACCCCTTATCATTGACAGATGTTTTAGAGATACTTCCTTCTGATAAACTCGAATTTATTCAAACAGGGCTACCTATTTTAGCAAACACAGGAGAAAACATTTGTTTGAAGGCATACCACCTCTTATCTGCTGATTATCAATTACCTAAGGTCAAAATTCATTTGCATAAATGTTGCCCTATTGGTGCAGGTCTGGGTGGTGGGTCGGCCGACGCAGCCTATACCTTATCGACTATTGACAAAATGTTGAATTTGAATATACCCCGAGAAAAATTAAATGAATATGCACTCACATTAGGAAGTGATTGTAGCTTCTTTTTACAAAACCAACCTATGATTGGAAGTGGCAGAGGCGACCGGTTAAAGCCAATTGACTTGAGCCTAAAAGGCTTTCAAATTTTGATTATCAAACCTCAAATTACCATTTCAACCGCTGTCGCCTATCAATGGATAAGTCCCCAACCGGCGGATTCTATTGATCAAATTCTTTCGAAACCAATTACTTCATGGAAAGAAAAATTGAAAAACAATTTTGAAAACCCTGTTTTTGAACACTATCCAATATTAAAACATCTTAAAGAAAGCCTATACGATGCCGGTGCTCTTTATGCATCTATGAGTGGTTCCGGCTCTGCTTTGTTTGGAATTTTTGAAGCTAACATAAAGACAGATAATCTATTTTCCGATGTATGGTTTTGGTATGGAAACCTAGATTAACTTATTCTGAATTAACAGCTTCTCAATTTTTTATCGTTTGCGTTTTGGGGCGAATTAATAATTTGAATCCTTTTGGTATGCAGGAGACTTGTTTTCTTATATTATTAACAGATAATTAACAGTAAACGAACTACTTGCCTTTCATTTCTATTCCGTCAAAACGTTATAAAGAGGTCAATAATTTTCTACTTGAATCCCGTCTAATAATCAATCTTAAAATTTTATTGGATTAATCATTTCAATTCAGCTTAAAATGTTATTTTTAAAAAATTAATCACTTAAACCCATGAATTATGAGAAAAATTCTTTTCTGTTTTCCAATTTTTGTTTCTTATTTCAGCGTCGCCCAAATTGAGAACGCCACCGTTAGAAATGAAGGTGAAGGTCCCTACAATCAACTCATTATCAGAGGAGCAACTTTAATCAATGGCAACGGTGCTCCACCAATTGGCCCGGTTGATATTGTAATAAAGAAAAATATTATTACTCAAGTCGAAACAGTTGGTTACCCCGGAGTTGAGATTGACTCAAAGCTTAGACCCAAGTTGGAAAAAGATGGAACGGAAATAGACGCAACCGGAATGTATGTCTTACCCGGCTTTATTGATATGCACGGTCATATTGGTGGTTCAAGTCAGGGAACTCCTGCCGATTATGTATTCAAATTATGGCTCGCTCACGGCATCACAACCATAAGAGACCCATCTGCCGGAAATGGATTGGATTGGGTACTAAAACATAAACAACTAAGTGCTAAAAATGAGATAATCGCACCGCGTATCTTCGCCTATACTTCATTCGGTCAAGACATCTCAGGGGTGCCTGTAATTCGGGAACTTCCCAATGAAAAAATAGCGAACCAAAAAACAAACACAACGGTATTGAAAGGAAACATAACCTCAGCCACCGATGCCATTACTTGGGTAAAAGCAAACTATCAAAAAGGTGCCGATGGAATCAAATTTTTTGGACAAACCCCTAGTATTATGGAGGCTGCAATCAAAGAAAATAAGCGTTTGGGATTGCTATCTGCTTGTCACCATGCCCAAATTAATGTAGCTTGGTGGAATGTAGTAAACTCAGCTAAGGCAGGACTGACATCAATGGAGCATTGGTATGGATTGCCGGAGGCCCTATTTACTGATAGGACAGTTCAGAATTATCCACTTGACTATAATTACCAAAATGAGCAAGATAGGTTCAGTGAAGCCGGCAAGTTGTGGAAACAAGCAGCACCACCATATTCCGAAAAATGGAATCAGGTAATGAACCAATTATTAGAACTTGATTTCACCTTAGATCCTACCTTCAATATTTATGAGGCTAATCGCGATTTGATGCGTTCTCGAAATGCCGACTGGCATAAAGATTATACTCTCCCATCATTATGGAATTTCTTTCAACCGAGCAAAGTGTCTCACGGTTCTTATTGGCACTTTTGGGGAACTGAGGAAGAAGTTGAATGGAAAGAAAATTATAGGTTGTGGATGGTCTTTGTAAATGAGTATAAAAATCGCGGGGGCAGAGTTACCGCCGGCTCAGATTCGGGATTTATTTTCCAATTATACGGTTTTGCTTATGTAAGAGAATTGGAATTACTCCGTGAAGCCGGTTTCCACCCATTGGAAGTAATCCGGTCGGCTACTCTCATGGGCGCAGAGGCTCTAGGTAGGGATAAGGAAATTGGAACAATAGAAGTGGGTAAGTTAGCCGATTTAATAATTATTGAGGAGAATCCGCTTAAAAATTTAAAAGTGCTATACGGAACCGGTGCCATTAAATTGACTGAAAACAATGAAATAACCCGCGTTGGCGGAGTCAAATATACTATCAAAGATGGTATAGTCTTTGATTCGAAAAAGTTGTTGGAAGAAGTAAGAGAGATGGTAAAGAAAGCCAAAAATGGAACCGAACTCAAGCAACCCGGATACCCAAATTGGAAATAAAATATACTACTCTAACCACAAATAACTGCCTCAAGTTAAACTTCTCTTCTTAACTAGTTGCCAATAGCTCTCTCTAATCTATAAAACCCATGCCTTTGGTTTTCATATACAACAAACACACTTCATTGCTTTGTCAAAAGCATGGAAAATAATTAAAAGGTGAGGATATTTTAACTTTTTTTGCACAATAATACATATCGCCACTTAATACCCTCAAGGAGCATTATCGAACTGTCACAGTAATGGAAGAAGTTTTTGTATTTGCCTTAGCAGTTATCACCGTCGTACCACTAGCTTTGGCCGTTACCATACCTGTTGTATTATCTACTGTGGCAACTCCAACTTTACTTGAAGACCAAGTTACCTTCACATCGTTCGGGATTTTATTTACAGTAAGTGTAAATGTATCATTTACACCTAAAGTCCTATCTGTCTGATCTATTTTTAAAGTTGTTTTATCCACAACTTCTATTATAAATATGTCAATAAGTCCAACATTACCTTTTTTATAAGCCATGCTTTCCATTCCCACTGCTATTATTTCATAGTCACTAAACGATTTGTACCTCAAAACATCACTTTTCGTTGAAACCACATCAGATTCACCAATACTTGGGGTGATATAAACAGAACCACTAACAGTCTCAGCAAATTCCTTCTTAAAATTATTACCCTGTTCAAATCCTGCTGAAACAGCCTTTTTTACTAAACTACCTATATCTTCATTTGCCGACTCCCCTATTGTCAAAGTATAAACCTTTAAAACTTTAACTAGACACGTGGCGAACACTGAAGGATCAGAATCACTAGTGGCAATAATCGTTGCCAAACCCACCCCTTCTGCCGTTACAACCCCATCTACTACTTTAGCAACATCTAAATTACTTGAACTCCAAGAAACACTTTTGTTAGTAGCACCGGAAGGAGAAATTGTTGGCACTATGGTTATGGGTATATTTTTCCCTTCTGCCATTGTTATCCTAAATTTGTCCAATTGAACTTTTGTTGCCAAAATTGGTGTCGTACCTACAACGGTAACTTGAAGAGTTGAAACTAGGTTTCCTTCCTCTGAGGTAGCAGTAATGGTACCTGTCCCTGCAACAGTACCTGTTACAGTTATTGAGTTGCTGTTATTGGGATTAATAACATAAGTAGCAATAGTAGCACCACCACCTCCGTATATATTCAATTGATTATCGGTTTTCGAATTGGACCATTTTACCATTCTATTTTTGGTATTCAATGGCATCACCAGTGCCGTGGCGGAAAATGAATTACCGACCCCTAAATCAGATTTTACCGTTGGGGAAATAACAATGGACTCTGGACTAGAGGAAGCTATAACATTAATCTTCATACTTCCATATTTAGTTTCATCACCACGGGGTATTGCATAAAATAACCCGGTTCCTACTTCAACTCCCTTAATTGTCACCAATCTGTCGTTGGTTGGATCAATTTCGTAGGTAGCGATGACAGTTGTTCTATCATCACTTGATATAATACTATTTTCAGAACCATTTTTTCCTTTGGACCATATAATAGACTTATCTCTTGCATTCTCAGGCAATACCATTGCAGAAATCTTCATTGACTCGCCACCCTTTACTATGTAGATATCCCTCACAAATGGATCAAATGCTACCCCGGCTACAGGCTCTGATCCTCCTACTACTATGTCCCCTTCTGAAGAAACCGTTACGTCGCAAGTCGCCACCTTTGCTCCATCCTTGGTAGTCACTGTAATCAATGTTGTGCCTACACCTTTGGCAGTAACCAATCCACCGTCTACCGTTGCTACTGCGGGGATTTTTGTATTCCACAATACTGACTTGTCTTTGGCAGTCGAAGGAAATACTACAGCCGTTAGTTGATATTTTTGACCTAAAGTTAGGAATAACTTAGGGGGGGACATCACTACGGCATCTACCTTATCAAGAGTTACGATTGTTTCACCACAATTAATCAAGAAAAAGACTGATGCTACCATTAGCATTGTAGCAAGAATTGAATTTGTTTTCATTATAATTGGATTATATTTATCCTTCTTCATCGTATAGTTCAACAAGTTTCGGGATAAAATTATAAAAAAGCAAATATTTAAAGCATTATGTTTTAAACTTCAGATGTTTTTTATCATAATATACTTATTATTAGCACTTTACATTATTTCTAAATTTGCCTGATTTGATGTCGTTTTTTGAACTATAATTTGCTAAACTTGCCAAACTTTTGTCGTTTTGGGCTATTTCTTAAAATATTTATATCTTCGATTTTGGTTCTGGCATTTGCGCGTGAATCATTAAATTCGTTCTGCCACTTACCGTTTTAATTTATACCCTTTGTAAACTTTCTTTAGTTCCTTAGTATTTCCAATTTATTATTTTCTTTATGTAATTGAAAAACCTTTCTTTAAATTCACTCTGACTTATCCTGGCTTTTGGCTTTTACTAGGCGCAAACAGAATAACAAACACCATTCTCTGTTAGAGAAAAAGCGATAGGAGCAACTACATTAGGGGAACAGTTTTTTATCTTTTTGTCTCTATGTAGCAACAAGTGTTGCCCTGGGATACTTTCTTAGAATGTATTACTTAACTGTCACGGTAACGGTAGCAGTTTTTGTATTTGCCTTTGCAGTTATAACTGCCGAACCTCTAGCTTTGGCCTCAATCATTCCATTTTCATCAACAGTAACAAGTTCCTTCATATTTGATGACCAAGCCACCTTCACATCCCTTGGGGTCTTCTCTACCTTGAAAGTAAATTTATTACCTACATTTAGTTCCTTATTTTTTAATTCCGTACCTTGATCATCCGTAATCTTCAAAGTTGTTTTATCCACAACTTCTACTATATATAAGTCAACAGGTCCAATTTCGTCTCTTTGATAATACATAGTTTCCCTTCCTTCCTTTACTATTGTGTAATCACCTAAATTATTGAACTTGAAAACATCGCCCTTCCTTGATTTTGAGTTATCTAAATATACATAAACCTCAAAAGCATTGATAGCATAATCCTTAGGGGTAAGCATTTCTCTCAAAAAACGATTCGCCGGAGCACTTCCCGAGTTCACAACACTACGAACCTTACCTTTTATATCTTCATTTTCTGATTCCCCAATGATAAGTTTATACACCATTAAAGACTTAACTAGACATGTAGCAAATTTTGAAGGATCTACCTGACTAGTCGCAGTAATAATTGTCAAACCTGCCGTTTTTGCTACTAAAACTCCTCCATCAACTGTCGCAACATTTGGATCATTTGAACTCCAATACACTCCTATATTGGTAGCAGTAGAAGGAAAAACTTTTGCCGTTAAGGTCGTATTTGGATCTCCAACAACGATTGTAGTACTTGATGGTGTCAGTTGGACTTCAGTTACCTTAACTGATTGTGAGGAAGATACAGTAACCTGAAGGGTTGAAACTTTGCTTCCTTCCTCAGAGGTAGCGGTGATAGTACCCGTTCCAATAGCCAGACCTGTTATGACTATTGTGTTGCCGTTATTGGGATCAATAGAATAAATAGCAATCACAGCATCACTGGCTCCGTATATATTAAACTGTGTATCGTTGGCTTTAGAATTAGACCATTTTACCTTGGTATTTAGAGCATTAGCCGGCAATACCACCGCGTTAGCGGAAAATGATGTGCCGACCACTAAATCAGGTTTTACAGATGGGAAAATCGCTACTGATTCAACAGTAGCGGAAGCTATTACGTTAATTCTAGTACTTATAATTTTAGTTGGGTCGCCTTTTGCAACTGCGAAAATTGTCCCTATGCCTACCTCAACTCCCCTCATAGTAATCACCCTACCGGTTGCGTCAATTTCGTAGCTAGCAACAACTTTGGTTCCATCAACATCAGATAGGATATTATTTTCAGAACCATTTTTCCCTTTGGCCCACAAAACACCCTTATCTATTGCACTTTCCGGTGTCACTATTGCGGTGAGCTTTTTTGCCTCTCCACCTTTCACTATAGTCATGATTCTCACAAAGGGATCAAAAGTTATACCGGTTACAAAATCGGTTCCCGCTACCGGACTCTTTTCTTTAGTAACTGTTACCATGCAGGTTGCAACTTTTTTCCCATCATTAGTACTTACTGTAATCTCTATTGTGCCTTCGCCTATGGCGCTTACCAATCCATCATCGTTTACCGATGCTATGGTATTCTGCTTTGGACTCCACACTACTGATTTGTCTTTTGCAGTTGAGGGACTGACTATAGCCGTTAATTGGCTCTTTTGACCTATAGTCAGAGATAGCTTACCGGGCGCAATAACCACACCATCCACCTTATCCAAAATTGTAAGTGGCTTATCACAAGTAAAAGTTAAACAAGATAATGCTATCAGCAACGTTAACGAAATGACCGAATTTGTTTTCATCATAATTAGATTTTATTCTACCTTGAACCAAATAGTAATCACAATTATAGTGGTTAAACCTTAAAAAAACAAATATTTTAATTTTTATTCCCTAAGATGTCAGTTTTTTACATTATGCCAATCTAAAAGCACTTTATACTTTCGTTAAATTTATCTGATTTAAAGCCTCTTTAAGAACTGTAATTTGTTTGCCTTACTATACTTTGGTGGTTTTAGATTCTTTCTTTTCAAACTTTACGTCTTATAATCACTATCCCTACAAACAATTGAGATTGTGGTCTATCCATCTAGTATTCCTCAATTTTACCTATCGGCTTCCAACCGGTGAATCGTTGAACTGGTTATTCCACTTAATGTTTTAATATATCTCTTAATAAACTTTCTTTAGTTCCCAAGTACTGCAAATAAGTTTGTTCTATGAGATCGAAAAACTTATTATCAGACGTAGGCATACGTATTCTCTATTAAAAATTATTTGGTCATTACTTAGGGATCTATTATTATGACATCAGTCTAAATCTCTGATAGTCAAATAGCTACATATATAATTTGTTTTTTAGTGCAAATACATAAAGCAGTTCGAAATTCACTCTGATTTTTCGTGAACTTTTGGCATTTACACGGCGCCAACAGAAAAGCAAACACCATTCTTTGTTTTGGGGAAAGCTAGGCAAACCAATACATTGGGAGAACGTTTTTTATTTTTTTGTTTCTTTATAGCAATTTGTATTGCCTTGTGATACTTTCCAAGAATGAATTAATTTACTTTCACGGTAACGGTAGCAGTTTTTGTATTTGCCTTTGCCGTTATAACTGCCGAACCCTTAGCTTTGGCCGTTACCTTTCCATTTCCATCAACCGTAACAAATTCCGGCTTATCGGATGACCAAGTTACCTTCACATCATCTGGAGTCTTGTCTACAGTAAATGTAAATTCCCCATCTTTATTTAAAGTCTGATTTGACTCATTAATCTTCAAAGTTGTTTTATCCACAACTTTAATTACAAATAAGGCATAAGCTCCGCCATTATCTTGTGTTTGAAAATACACTGTTTCCGTTCCTTCTTTTACTATTTTGTAATCATCAGGAGCTTGGTAATTGATATCAAAAACATCCTTCTTAATTGTTTTCAAATGAGCGGATCCAACGTAAATTGACTGAAAATCGCCATTAGCAAGCTCCTTAAGTTCGAGTAAAAAAACTTCAGCTTCTACCTTTCCTCCCTCACTTAGTATTCCACTCACTTCACTTCCTATGCTTTCACCTTTCTCTCCAATGGTAAGATTAAAAACCTTTAAAACTCTAACTTTACAAGTAGCGAACTTTGAAGGATCAGACTCACTAGTAGCAATTATCGTTGCCAAACCTGATTTATTTGCTGTTACCTCTCCATTTACTACCGAAGCAACATTTGGATTACTTGAACTCCAAGAAACATTTTTGTTAGAAACTCCGGAAGGGGTAATTGTTGCAGTTAAGGTCGCTTTGTCTCCAACAGGGATTATTGTCGTTGAAGGACTCAGTTGAATATCTTGTACTAAAATTGGCTGTGCATCCGACACCGTAACTTGAAGAGTTGAAACTTTGCTTCCTTCAACAGAGGTAGCTGTAATGCCACCGGATCCTAAAGCAACACCAGTTATTGATACTGTGTTGCCATCATTGGGATCAATAGAATAAGTAGCAATCACAACGTCGCCGGTTCCATATATTTTCAATTGATTATCATTTTTCGAATTAGACCATTTTACCTTTTTATTTGCAGCGTTCGTTGGCATCACAGATGCCGTAGCAGAAAATAATCCGCCAACCACTAAATCAGGTTTTACAGACGGTAAAATCACTACGGATTCTGCAGGAGAGGAAGCAATTACTTTAACCCTCATACTTATAGCTTTAGTTTTATCATCTTTGGCAATTGCGAAAATTGTCCCTATGCCTACCGCAACACCATGAATAGTCACTGTCCCGCCGGTTGGTTCAATTTGATAGTTAGCAACGACTGTGGTTCCATCATCATCTGATATGATATTATTTTCAGAACCATCCTTCCCTTTGGACCACAAAACGGTCTTATCTCTCGCATTTTCAGGCATTACTTTTGCGGTGAGCTTTACCGCTTCTCCGCCATTTACCACAGTCACAAGTTCTAGTATTCGGGGCACAAAAACTAACCCAGCCACAGGCTCGGTACCAGGTTTTTCAACTACTACTTCTTTAGTTCCTTGAGTAACCGTTACAGCGCAAGTTGCAGTCTTTGCTCCATCTGTGGTAGTGACTACAATATCAGTTGTGCCAACACCTACGGCACTTACCAATCCATCCTTAACCGTTGCTATAGCAGGTAAATTTGCACTCCAACCTACCGATTTGTCTTTGGCTGTGGAAGGAGTCACATAAGCCGTTAGTTGATATTCCTGACCAACAGTTAAAAATATGGCAGAAGGAATCATTGTTACCCCGTCCACTTTATCGGAAACAAATAGCTGTTTTTCCTTGCAAGAGATCATCAAAGATAACAACGCCAACATGAATACTGCCTTAAGGATTGAATTTGCTTTCATTATTACTATATTATTTTCATCTTGAACTAGATATTCAGGACAATTATCGTGATTAAAGTTCTAAAAAACAAATAATTTTTAAATTTGATATTATAAATATCTGATGTTTGATATTGTAAGCCACTGATTGAAACCCACTTTACATTTTTTATTGGTCTATTTTTAAATCAAAATATTGTTGTTAACTATAACCTGATTTGAGGTCTCTCCTTAAGTTATACTTGCTAATCTTACTTAGCTTTTGTCCTTTTGGATTCTTTCATACCATACTTTTATGGCTCTGGTCCACAGAATCCTGACGAAGGTTCGAGATTATGGGCTTTGGCTTCGATTTTGCCTACCTTCATTAACAGGTGAATCGTTGACCTAGTTCTACCGCCTAGCATTTTAATCAAAACCCCTAATAAACTTTTTCTCGTACCTAAGCAATAATTATTTTATCTATTCGATTGAAAAACTTTCCCTCAGACGCATTTATACGTATTCTTTGTTGAAAATCATTTCCTCATTACTAATGTATTGTCACTCGGATGTCAAGATAAATATCTAATAATCAAATAGTCAGGCACATATTTCTATGGTAGTGCAAGGTCACAAGTAGTTTGAAACTCACTTTGACTTATCAAATCATGGATTTTGGTTTTTACACAACTCAAACAGTTAAAAAGCACCTTTCCATGTATTGCCCCAACCAAGGTCTTCCCGATAGGGAGAATGATATTTTAATTTTTTTTAAGCATTTAAACTACAATATACAAAATTAACCATCTGATAATTAAATAGATAACTGAATACTTTTATGGCTTTCAAAAGCAACAACTTCTGACCTATATTCCCATTAAAACTACCACTTTATTGCCAAAGTTCAGACAAAAGCTTTTTAGTAAGTTGTTTCAACATAATAAATTAATTGAACTGTAGCTCTATTTAGTCTTTAAAATCAGGTCACTATGCAATAGCGGTTTTTAAAAATGTAATTAGCGGTTTCATTGCAATTGAAGCTCCGGTTATTTGCCTTATAAAATTCTTATTCACCACTTCTTCATCGCTAAACGAGTGCGACACAATAAAGGATTTGTGTTGGAGCCAATCTATATGAACATGGTCTTTGGGGTATCCCTTTGGTGCTGTTTTTAGTTTGTCGACGACCTCAAAATCTTTGTACCAGTGTTGGAATTTTTTGTCATTGAAAATTCTTTCCAATTCATCTCCATTGTAGTCTATTTCTTGCCTTACCTTTGCTAAATACTCGGAAGAGGGCATATAAATTCCTCCGGCAAAAAAACTTTTTTGAGGTTCAATGTGGATATAATATCCTGGTTCTTGCACCAGCTTCCCCTTAGAAGAAAATCCGCAACCCATATTTGTTTTATATGGTCTTTTGTCTTTACTAAAACGAACGTCACGGTATATTCTGAATGGAAGTTTTCGAGGGTTAATGTTTCTCAATTCAGGATTAAATGGAAGTAATTCATCAAAAAACTTTACAACAAAGTCTTCAAAATATTGTTTGGCTTCCAAATATGTACTTTTATTCTTTTCAAACCACTCGCGATTGTTATTTTTGGCAATTAGGGACAAAAACCGTAATACAAATTCAAGATTCATAGTTGCAATTTAATTATATTTTTTTGAATGTTAAATATGAGGGTAATAAAACATTAATTTAACCAAATTAATTACAAGAATATGAAAGTTGTAGGGTTCACTATTATCAGGAATAATATACTGTATGATTTCGGGGTGTTAGAAGCCATTTATTCGATAATGCCACTCTGTGACCTGATAGTTGTAGCAGTAGGAAAATCGGAAGACAGTACACTGGAGCAGATAAAAAATTTGGATTCTGACAAAATTAAAATAATTGAAACCGTTTGGGACGATAGCCTCAGGTCGGGTGGTAGAGTATTAGCATTAGAAACAGATAAAGCGTATCAACCCATTCCGGATGATGCCGACCGGTGCTTCTACATACAAGACGATGAAGTCCTACATGAAAAATATTTGGATACGGTACGAACTGAAATGATTAAACACCAACACAATCCTTTAGTAGATGGTCTTTTATTTGAATATACCCATTTTTATGGTTCTTACGATTATGTGGGCAATTCATGGCAATGGTATAACCATGAGATTAGAATAATAAGGAAAAATAAAAACTACTTTTCCTATAGAGATGCTCAAGGTTTTAGAAAGAAGCCCAATAATAAATTGAAGGTTAAAAAGATTGATGCTAAGATATTTCACTACGGTTGGGTTCGTGAGCCTCAAAGTATGCAGAGAAAATTAAAAAAATTTCATAGCCTGTATCACAATGATAATTGGACGAATAAACATTTTGAAGATAGTACTGATTTCGATTATAGCAATATTGATTCATTGGAGAATTTTAAAGGGACACATCCTAAGGTAATGCAAGAACGTATCCTTAGAATGAACTGGAAATTCAAGCATGATATTTCAAAAAATAAATTTTCGTTTCGCGAAAGGTGGAAGCGTCGAATCAGTCGCTGGGTTGGATACAAAGTGGGGGAATATAAAAATTATATTCTTCTTGAGTGACCGATGTTAGTGAATAATAAACCAATTTGATGGAAAATCTGTATTTCTTTCTTAACTATCATTAAATTAACACGTTAAACTAAACTATCATTCCGGATAAAGCAATTACATGAACAAAGCGATAATCTTTTCAGCACCCTCAGGGTCGGGCAAAACAACAATTGTTCAAAGACTATTGGATAACAATAAAGACTTAGCGTTTTCTATTTCTGCCTGTACCCGTGATAAGCGGGGTCGCAACGAAGTTAATGGTAAAGATTATTACTTCCTTAGCCCTTCGGAATTCAAAACCAAGATTGACAATGAGGAATTTATTGAGTGGGAAGAAGTCTATGCAGGCAATTTCTACGGCACCCTCAAATCGGAAGTGGATAGAATTTGGAAGTCGGGTAACAACGTAGTTTTTGATTTGGACGTTCGCGG